>Ga0075364_10000317_pt1 | contig 23718 bp, 21 predicted proteins | sample EndMetdeltDD1764_FD_71517 | JGI IMG/M metagenome (GOLD analysis project Ga0075364, IMG submission 71517) | Populus endosphere microbial communities from Tennessee, USA - Endosphere MetaG P. deltoides DD176-4 | ecosystem: Host-associated > Plants > Roots > Endosphere | place: USA: Tennessee... | reverse complement strand
TCGCCTCATACCACCGAAATGGTATCGGTTAAAGCAAACGAAACCTACGCAAAAACTATTCCGCGCAAACTCTACGCCTATAATGATCGCTCTGCAATCAGCATCATAGGCGACCGCCTAGAGCTCATCGCCGATGGTCGGTACTGGGAGTTTAATTAATCCTCAGCAGTAGTAGGTCGCGAAAACTCGCCCCACTGCGACATAAAAGCTTTAATCTGCTGGCGCTCTAGCTTAAACTTTGGCACATCCTTCATATAAATAAGGTGCGTGTGCTTGCTCGAACGTGTTTGGTTGAGGCCAAGTCGCTCTAAAATCTGGCAAGCCCAATCCATGTGTGGCACCGGAGTAGTTACGTACAGCATGCCGCCAGGACGGAGCAGGTCGTGCATGGGGCCGTAAAAGTCACCGTGTTCAATTACCTCAAACGCAATGATGACATCAAACGACTTTTCCTTCAGGCCGAGCTTTTTAAACTGCGCAATATCGCCATGGATAAATTTGTGGTCGTACTCGTATCCACCGTCGATAATATCGATGCCTACAAAGTTCTTCCAACCGCGCTGTACTGCCCATTTGCCAACCCAGCCATCTGCGCAACCGATCTCCAAGATTCGAGCGTCCTTTGGAATTTTGCTAAAGAAATACTCTAGTTTTTTGCGTTGCGCAAACTCGCTCAATAATGCCATTTTCGGTAAACCCCTCACTTACTATTCATTATCATACTACCATTAAAGGTAGCTGAGATTGAAGAAATCACCAACTCATATTATAGTCAGAAGTAACTTGAGAGAGGGGAAGAATGAAAAAATCACGCACGGCCATTATTATCGGTGCCGGGCCCGCCGGCCTGACTGCCGCACACGAGCTTCTGGAAAAGACAGATATTACACCCATTATTTTTGAAGCTAGTGGCGACATTGGCGGTATTTCTAAAACTGTACGCCACAAAGGTAACCGTATCGACATTGGTGGGCACCGCTTTTTCAGCAAGTCTGACAAAGTCATGAACTGGTGGAACGACATCTTGCCAACCCAAAAGATTGTCGATGAAGAAAACTTATCCATGAAGTATCGCGGTAAATCTCGCAGCCTAGCCGCCAACCCCGACGGCCCAGACCCAGACGAGACCGATGACGTTATGTTGGTGCGCAAACGCCTGTCACGCATTTTTTACTTGCGAAGTTTTTTTGACTATCCAATTAGCGTCAATGCCACAACTATTAAAAATCTCGGCTTTGTGCGTATGGTGCGCATTGGGCTGAGCTACATTAAAATCCGCTTATTCCCAATTAAAGAAGAAAAATCGCTCGAAGATTTCTTTATCAATCGCTTTGGTCGCGAATTGTATCTGACTTTCTTTAAAGACTACACCGAAAAACTTTGGGGTATTTCGTGCAAAGAAATCAGCGCCGACTGGGGCGCTCAGCGCATTAAAGGTTTGTCGATTAGCAAAGCTATTGCCCATGCTGTTAAAAGTGCCGTGCCGCGTACTCGCGCCACCGATGCCGATATCAATCAAAAGGGGACCGAGACAAGCCTGATTGAATACTTCCTATACCCCAAATACGGCCCCGGGCACATGTGGGAAACGGTGGCCAAAATCGTACAGAGCAAGGGCGGACAAATTAACCTCCACCACGAAGCAGTCGGGTTGGTCCTCAAGAAAAACAAAGTTGTGGGCGTAAAAATTCGCGATACAAAAACCAAAAAAGTCACGACCGTTAAAGGCGACTATTTCTTCTCGACCATGCCCATGAAAGACTTGGTGGCGGGCATCGAAGGCGAAAAGGTACCAGACAACGTACGCGAAGTTGCCGACGGGCTAATCTACCGCGACTTCATGACGGTCGGATTGCTACTAGATGAGCTCAAAATCAAACAAAAGAATGAAGAAACCGATAGCGAGCTTGTACCCGACACCTGGATTTATATTCAGGAACGCGATGTGAAAGTTGGCCGTATGCAGATCTTTAACAACTGGAGCCCATACATGCTGAAAGACCCAAGCAAAGTCTGGGTTGGCATGGAGTACTTCGTAAACGAAGGCGACGAGCTGTGGACCATGAAGGACAAAGACTTTGCGAAATTTGCCATCAATGAGCTCGACAAAATCGACATCATCGAAAAGTCAAAAGTACTCGACAGCGTCGTTATCCGTATGAAGAAAACATACCCAGCATACTTTGGCACCTACGACCGCTTTGACGAGCTAAAAGATTACATCAACAAAGTCGAGAACTTGTTCCTTATTGGCCGTAACGGCATGCACCGCTACAACAACCAAGACCACTCTATGTTGACCGCCATGGCTGCCGTAGACAACATCATAAAGGGCGTGACCACCAAAGACAATTTGTGGACCATCAATGCTGAAAAAGAATATCACGAAAGCAAGTAAAGCCCATTGGCCAGTTATCGCGCTGTGCGTGGCGATGCTGGCAGTGGGGTTGCCACTGATTTTTACCCTTTTTAGCTATCAGCTGAATCCTGACGCGACATCATACTTTTCGATAGCCGAAAAATACGCCCGGGGCGATATCCGCAGCGCCCTTAACGGCTACTGGGGGCCGGTGCTATCGCTACTGCTTGTACCGTTTGTGTGGGCGGGCGTGCCACTTATTATTGCGGGCAAGTCACTGGCGCTGGTGGTGGCTGTAGCCATTTTGGTAACGTGCTATGCATATCTTAGGCGGCTGCGTGCGCCCAACTGGCTTGTGCTATTGGGGTGCCTAGCGCTTGCGCCAACACTCCTTATTTGGTCTGTTACAGAACCTATTACGCCAGATCTTCTTTTTGCTCTCCTTTTGCTGTGGCTCGTTATAGGGCTCGATCAATTTAGCCAGCAGCCGACCCGCAAAACCGGCATAGTATTGGGCGCTCTGGGCGCGGGGCTTTATTTTACAAAAGGTATTGGATTTTATATTTTTTTGGCGCTAACGGGCATCGCGGCGCTGCGTCAGTGGTGGCTCACTAAGCCGTCGCTCAAAGTGTTATGGCGGCAATACGCGCCTGCACTTGTGGTTTTTGCATGCTTGATTGCGCCTTTCGTATTGGCTATTTCATACAAATATCAAAAGCCAACTATCAATACGGGTGCGAGCTACAACTACGCGGTCGTTGGGCCAAAATTGCAGTGGCACCATCCGCTCATGGAAAGCAGCTACGCACCAGCAAACGCCTCGGCCTATAGCGCCTGGGAGGACCCAACGCGTATTGCACCGGCGCTTCCGCAGTGGCGTATTTTTGACGCTGATAATTTTAACTATTTTATCTCCAATATTTTTACAAAAAATCTACTAGAACTCACCACTGAGCTGTACGAAGTGGGGCCGTTTATAACACTCGGGATTCTTTTGGCGGCACTATACGCTTTTGGCAAAGCGCCCTGGCGGCGACAAGCGCAGTTATTTACGGCGCTCGGAATCGTGCTTATTGGCGGCTATAGTTTGCTTGCGCTGGAAGCACGCTATATCCGTGCGCTTGAACTATGCGGCGTTATAGCTCTCGTACTTTTTGCAGCCTGGCTCCTCGAAAAAAAGATTATTCATCGGACGCAAATCATTGCGGGTGGCGCGATTATTTTTATCGCCGCCACAACGCACTTCCTGATTACTGTTAACACGCTCGGGAACGTTGACCAAAAAGTTACCGACGCTTCGCACGCTCTTGCCAACCACATCCCCAAGGGAGCGCATATAATTGCCGACGAATTTGGCCCTTCGCTTAATGCCTGCTACCATCTTAAAATCCAATGCTACGGTGTTATGAAATCGCCAAGTGGTGCGGCAGACAAAGCGCTTTTGGAGCAGCTCAAAGAAAACGATATCCGCTACTTTGTTAGCTACAAACCCGAAAGCAAGACCGACCAAAAATTGCAGTCATTCCTGCGCAGAAACTTCGAGCCCGTTACAAGCAACTCGTTTGAAACACTCTACAAACGCAACGACTAAAAATACTTATGCTTTAGAGCATTTTATTTACATGCTAAAATAACGCTTGTTCCTCTGATCGAGGAGAACCGACAAGAGAAAGGTCACACCCGTGACCAATCCGTTCATCGCCGCCCTGGCCGGCACCGGCAGCTACCCGATCGATCGTCGCACCGCCATCCCGTTGGTCAACCAGCGGCTCGGCAACTACCAGCTCTGGCACCAGCAGGGCGAGACCGAGCGACCGCAGTGGCTGCTCGAGATCCTGCGCCGGCTGCTCGGCCTGCGGGGTATGCGCGTCAGCGGCGGCAACTTCGAGAGCTACACCGGCTTCCCGGAAGTCGAGTACGACGGCGCAACCCTGGACATCCCCGCATGGGTTCTGGACATCTCGTCCGAGATGCGCCAGGCCGCCGAGGTGCTGGTCCAGATGTATGGCCAGCACTGGCAGCGCCCAGTACTCGCCGGCTTCCCGATGCCGACGATGGACTTCGTGGAGTTCGCCTTCCTGAAGAACCCGCGTCTGCAGGCTGCCTTCAAGGAGGCCTGCGCCAAGGTGTCGCTGGAGGAGATCAACACCGTCTACCAGGCGCTGGGCAGCTACATGGTGCTCTGCCTGGAGAGTCCTGGCTCCCTGGTGGGCATGCACATGGCGCAGACCAACGGCGCAAACCTGCAGGACGCCGCCTGGCGGATCGCCGGCGAGTTCGTCGAGTTCGCGCGGCGACTGCCCCGCGAACTGCCACTGGCGCTCCACCTGTGTCGCGGCGACCTCGGCCACCAGTCGTGGTTCGGCCGCATCGATTCGCTGGAGCCCATGGTGGTTCTGGCGAACAGCATCGCACACCGGTTCGCCGGAGCGGGGATGTCCATTCCGACGATGTTCCTCCCCACCTGTGCGGGAGACGTCGCCCCGAGCCTGGACGAGCAGTTCTTCCGACCGCTCCACGACCTCAGCTCACAGATCCCGGTCATCCTGGCCAACGTCCACGAGATGCGCACGCTGGATCCGGACATCTCACTCGAGGACGCCATCGCTCACAACCTGCGCTCAACCGAGATGGCCACGCGCGCTCTCGGTTGGCCGGGGCAGGGGACCGACAATCTGCCGGTTGCCGTGTCGTTCTCGTGCGGCGGTGCCCGCATGGACCCGATGAACTGGCAGTTCGGCCTCGACGTCCAGGCCGGCATGGCCAACGCCGCCGGCCTGCATGGCCCCGTCACACCTCTGTAAGCCCGCAACCGCTGGGCTTGTAGTACCCCCGCAGCACACATCATGTGCTGCGGGGGCGTTCCATATATATGACCTACTCAGGGTATACTAAAAGACATGGACACACTACGAAACGAAGTTATCAGACTATTCCAAAAAGGCTCACACACTGCACACGATGAAAAACATGCCCTGCGCGTTGCGGCGCTTGCGCGTTATATCGCCGAACGCGAACATTACGACACGCACGAAGCCGAGGTAGCGGGACTCCTGCACGACATGGGGCGCACCGTTCAAAAAGAAGAAAAAGACCACGGACCGGCTGGTGTTCCTTTGGCCCGCACGCTGCTCGATAAGTACACCGACTTTGATGACACCACCAAAAAACGCATCCTCAGCGCCATTCACGACCACAGCCAGCTCAAAACCGAAGGCAAACTCACGCACATTGTGCAAGACGCCGACATGCTGGACGGCATGGGCGCCATTGGTCTCATGCGGGCCTACACGTCAAAAGCACATCTACCCGATTACGACCCCTCAAATATCGCACCCACAAAAGGCCAACGCAACACCAATATCCACGATCAAATTGCGTTTCAAATGGAATGGCTCGAATTTATGCACACGCCAACCGGGCGCCAATTGGCCCAAAAACGATACGACTTTATGCGTGGCTTCCTGACCACCTTTGAAAAAGAAGTAAACGGTGACGATTTATAAGGCGGGGAGTGGAATAGTTCTTTGACTGCTAGCGCACAATAAACTACCATAAGAACTAATGGAAAAACTCGGGCACAAGACACCAGGCAATACTGTGCACGTGAATGACAAGGGCGTTCTTATTTTGACGCTGCGCGGCAAACAAGACCTCACTCATGCCCAAACGATGCTAACGCTTGTTCGGGATTATATTAAAAAACAGCATCGAATTGGCAAAAAAACGCTTCTTCTTATAGACATGCACACGCTAAAAGTAGCAGATGCAACAAGCGAAGCGCGCAATGAAGCTCGGCGGCTCCTGGGTGGCGTATCAATCGATGCCATTGCCTTTATTGGCTCTGGCATTATTACCAACATCACTGCGTACCTTATGCGTGTGGCTAGCCCTCATACGCACGTCGAATATTTTACCAATACCGAAAAGGCAGAGCACTGGCTAACAACCCTGGAAAAACCAAAAGCTCAGCGATCACAAATTGCGCTCGTCGCCAGTATCATTATTAGCCTGGTAGGTCTGTTGGCGCTCATTGGCTGGCAAACAGACAACACATACCTCAAATCGTTCAATCCTGATCTTCGGCCCATAAACCCAACCGCTGCAGCGTCACTTTTGACGCTCGGCGTGGCGTTTTTTTGCTATTGGATGCGCGCCATCCGACCACTGCGCATTCTGGGAGTATTCGGCATCGTACTGGGCATAACGATATTTTTGCCAATCAATATCGATACGCTGCTCTTTCACGATAAAGTAGTGGCTGGTGGCGGACATGTACACATTGCAGACTCGGCCGGCATATGTTTTATATTGAGCGGCATTATGGGACTTTTGGCCTGGAGGCCAGGAATGCGGGCAATTATAACGCAGTACGTTCTGGGAAGCCTTATTGTACTGTTGGCGTTCTTTAACGCCTTTGGGCTGCTATACGCAACCGACTTTATGTACAGCATCAGCCCAGACTTCGTTATGGCGCTTAACCTATCATTCAGCTTTGTAGTGGCTGGCGTATCATTTATCTTTTTGACTATTTTTAGACAAATGGGCGGCGTACTTAACCGAGTATCGCGGACCGGCTGGCTCATTGTTGCTGCACTCGTGTTTGTGCAGTTTGCAACCTATAGCTCCTGGAACCAAGCAGTCACGCGTAACAAAACCGAAACAATTAATGCCTTCGAAAACCGAAAAGGCGAAATTAATTCCGCCGTCCAAGCTCGCATACAAGCCTATATCGATGCGCTACATGGATTTTCTGGCTTCTTTGCATCAAGCGGCTACGTGAGCGAAAAAGAGTTCGAAACATACCACAACTCACTCGACCTAGCGCATACATATCCAGGCGTACGCTCGATAGCTTTTATTGCGCGCGTGCACAATAACGAGCTGAAGGAGTTCATAAAAGAAAGACAGCAAGACGACAGCCTCATACCCGGCGGACGCCCAAACTTTAAAATAAACAATCTGTCGACATTTGACCCACACTACATCGCAACCTATGTTGCCAATCAATCTACAAGCTCGTCTATCGGCAATGACATTACGGCAATTCCGGGTCGATTTGATATATACAACAGCGCTATTGATTCGGGTACCAGCTACGCGTCGGGGACGGTTGAGTTTACCGCAACATCAGCACAACCGAATGGTTCACGCGGATTCTTTATCGCAATGCCCGTTAAAAACATCGATAGCAAAAACTACATTGGCGTTGTAAATGCATACTTTAACTATGACACCTTCTTTGACAAGCTATTCACCAGCACACAGGCCACCCGAGATAACCTCGACATAACCATTCGCGACCAAGGCACTGTTATCTATCAGTCCAAAGACAAACAAGGTGCAACCGCCTACGCAAGCACGAGTACGGCAACCGTAGCCAACCGCCAGTGGGACGTGACCATCGAGGCGCCAACAGGCTTTGGCATTAGCCAATCGCAAGCCGGCAGCCCTTGGTCAACACTTGTTGGCGGACAATTTTTTGCAGCACTGCTTATATTTATCTTTATTCTGCAGGCGCGCTCACGTCAGCGCGCTATACAGCTGGCCGACATAGCAACTGCCGATCTCCAAAAAGAACGACAGTCGATCATCGAGCTCAACAAAAAAGATGAAGCCATTTTGGACAGCATCGGCGAAGGCCTCGTGGGCGTAAACGAGCACGGCATCGTAGAGCTAATTAACGATGCGGCCTGTCGTCAACTTGGCTACAAACAAGACGACGTTATAGGCAAAATGTTCGACCAAGTACTGCGTGCTACCGACATGCAGGGGAGAGCGATCACTAAAGAGAATCGCCCAATTGCTAAAGCTCTCGCCGGCCATCACGCTATTAGCACCATGGTGCAATACGCTCGCAAAGATAACGTCGTTTTTCCGGTGCGCCTTAACGTGGCACCTATCAAAAATGCTGCCGGCAAGACTATTGGCGCCATTGAGGTGTTCCAAGACTTCACGAAAGAGCGCGAACTAGATAAAGCCAAGTCAGAGTTCGTTTCGCTCGCCAGCCACCAGCTACGCACGCCGCTTTCAGCCATTAACTGGTATTCTGAAATGCTCTTAAATGGCGATGCCGGTAAAATAAACAAAGAGCAACAGGAGTACCTTAAAGAAATATTCGAAGGCAACAAACGCATGGTGGAACTTGTCGACTCACTTCTTAATGTTTCTCGACTTGAGGTAGGCAAACTCAAAAATGAGCCAGTCGACGTCACTATTACCGACATCGCCGACAGCCTCGAAAAAGAGCTTGCCGTCAGCATAAAGACCCACAAAATCGACTACCGCCGTGAGGCAGATCCAAAACTACCAACGCTCTTTGCCGATCCAAAGCTTATTCGTATTATTCTGCAAAACCTGTTGAGCAATGCCGTTAAGTACACGCCAGATAGCGGCAAAGTCCGCCTAACAATCCGCCGAGCCTCTACCGAAGATGTTCACGTAGCTGGAGTTGCGCGGGGTATCGACTATGTCTATATCGGCGTCAGTGACACGGGCTACGGTATCCCCGAAACGCAAAAGAGCAAAATTTTCGAAAAGCTTTTCCGTGCCGACAACGTCCGCAAGTTGGATGTCGAAGGAACAGGCTTGGGGCTATACATCGTCCTCGAAATCACCAAACTGTTCGGCGGCCATGTATGGTTTGACACCAAAGAAGGCCACGGCACAACCTTCCACGTTGTCATCCCTGTCAAAACCAAACCAAGTGCATAGGATGATACAATGAAACATGATAGTAAAGCAGTAAGGAGCTAGAATGGCCGCAATCAAACGGGTACTTATTGTCGAAGATGAAAAGCCGCTTGCCCACGCGCTCGAGCTGAAATTAACGCATGAGGGATTTGACCCTATCATCGCCACTAACGGCGAAGAATGCATGAATATTATCAAATCACAGCATGTAGACGTAGTACTGCTGGACATGATGATGCCAGTTATGGATGGCTTTCAGGTGCTTCAAGAAATCGCCCACCTCGAAAACAAGCCGACGGTATTCGCACTGAGTAATCTCAGCCTCCATGACGATCAAGACCGCGTTATGGCTATGGGCGCTCAAAAATACTTCATCAAGTCCGACACGCCGCTTACAACAATCGTTGAAGAGATTAAAAAGCTGTAACACACAGCAGGGGTGGGCATGTATCCTGATATCGATACGCTAAAAAAGCTGCTTCTCAAGGAAAGCTATATTTCCGAAGCCGACAGCAAAGCCGCTGAGCTTGGCGCCAAAACCGGCGCTGATTATGTGGCACATCTTATTCAAGAGCAGCTACTCACCAAGAACCTACTTGGCCAAGCCCTGGCAGAATCATATGCGCTGCCGTTTGTAGACCTAGGCGCACACGCCCCAGACAAAACCGACATTCATTTACCGGAAAATATCGCCCGCGACAACCGCGTTATAATCGTTAGGGTACAAGATGACACCGTGCTGCTAGCCACCGACCGCCCCGACCTCGTTAAAAACAAGGATGTTCTGGCCGCCTTGCCAGGCAAGCGCGCCAAACTCGCCTATACGTTACCTGAATACGTCGAAGAAAACCTCAGCACAGCAGCGCAACCGCTCGACACGCGGTTTTCAAAAATCATCGAGCAGGGAACTAGGGTTGCGCCAGAAATTGTCGACGAAATCATTAAAGACGCACTTTTATTCCGCACGTCGGATATCCACTTTGAGCCAATGGTCGATTACGTCCAAGTGCGTTTTAGGGTTGATGGCAACTTGCGTGACGCTGGCCATGTGCCCAAAGAATACTACGACAATGTGCTCAACCGTATCAAAGTCGCGAGCGGTATGCGCATCGACGAGCACTATACATCGCAGGACGGCTCAATTCGCCACCAAACTACCAAACATCACGTGACCGATCTCCGTGTATCGCTTATTCCCACCGTCGAGGGCGAAAAGATTGTTATGCGCGTGCTGGGCAGTTACGTGCAAAACTTTGAGCTAAGCGACATTGGACTCGACGATGAGCACCGTCGCTTGCTAGAGCTGTACGCCGCCAAACCTTTTGGCATGATTTTAACCGTTGGCCCGACAGGCTCAGGAAAAACAACAACACTCTATTCACTCCTTAAAATGCTCAATAAGCCCAATGTTAACATCACAACCATTGAGGACCCAGTGGAGTACAAAGTCGCCGGCGCTAACCAAATACAGGTGAACCAGCAAGCCAACATGACATTTGCGCGCGGCCTGCGCTCGATTGTACGCCAAGACCCCGACATTATTTTAGTAGGGGAGATTCGCGACCAAGAAACTGCCGAAATTTCAGTCAACGCCGCGCTGACCGGCCACTTGCTGCTCTCCACATTCCACGCCAATGACGCCGCGACCGCCATGCCGCGGCTGGTTGACATGGGCATTGAACCATTCCTTTTGGCGTCGACGTTACAAATTATTATTGCACAGCGCTTGGTGCGGGGTATTTGCCCTACGTGCCGGGCCAGCGTGAGCGTGGAAGAAGTCGCAAAAACACTTCCGCACAGCACCTTTAACATTGCCAACTATTTTAAACCAAACGACAACCTATACATCGGCAAAGGTTGCCGCGTATGCAATGGTAGCGGTTATATTGGCCGCACGGCACTGTACGAAATTATTGAAGTCACACCCGAAATGCAAGATCTGCTTATCCACTCGCCATCCACCCGTGAAATTGAGCAGCTCGCGCGCAAACAGGGGAGTCGATCCATGTTTGACGACGGCATTGCAAAAGCCAAACGCGGCACAACCACACTCGCAGAAGTGCTGCGCGTGGTACCACCCTCCGCAAAGGCGGGCCAATGATAGCCGAACCGCACGCGCACCATCAAAAGCGGGTCACAAAATATCACATCCGATACAAAGACCGCGAATATTTTACAGAAAATATCACGCTACTACTTAAATCTGCCGTGCCAATTGGTGATGCGCTCCAATCGCTATCGCGCACAACCAAAAACCGCGATATGCAGCGCGCCCTCGCACAAATGGGTAGCGATATTGACGCCGGATACAGCCTGGCCGACGCCATGGAGCGAGCAAACATGGTAAGCCACCAAACATTGGCGTTAGCACGGCTCGGCGAAGCATCAGGTCACCTAATCGAAAACCTCGAAATCGCTGCACAGCAAGAAGAAAAGCAACATATTTTTCGGTCAAAGATTCGCTCGGCACTTTTATATCCGACGTTTGTTTTGAGCCTGACGCTTGTAGTGGGGTTGGGCGTGGCATGGTTTTTGTTGCCGCGACTCGCCGAAACATTTTCGCAGCTGCAGGTGGAACTGCCGGCTATCTCACGGATCCTCATTAATTTTGGCGTCTTTTTACAGCACTATGGTATTGTGGCGATTCCGGTATTTTTAGGCGGACTCTTTATACTTGGGCTTATCCTTTTTACGGCGCCCAAAACAAAAATCATCGGGCAACGGCTACTCCTTGTCACCCCCGGCGTAGGGCGATTGATGCGCGAAGTAGAAATATCGCAATTTGGCTATCTGCTTGGCACACTTTTGCAGGCTGGGCTTTCGGTTACGCAGTCTGTGCAGCTGCTTGCAAACGCCAGTAGCTTACAATCGTATCGGCATTTTTACGAATTTCTAGCCAAGGCCCTCGACGACGGCCATAGTTTTAAAGAGGTATTCACCATGCGCCCAGAAAGCGCCAAGCTTTTGCCACCATCTGTGCAGCAAATGGTTATTGCCGGCGAATCATCAGGCTCTTTGCCCGACGTACTACTTACAACAGGGCGTACCTACGAGCAAAAAAGTGATATCACTACCAACAATCTTGAGGTTATTATTGAGCCAGTTTTGCTAGTGATTGTGTCGGTAGGCGTGCTATTGGTTGCGGTGGCAGTGCTTATCCCAATTTATAGCCTTGTGGGAGGGTTGAGTTCATGAATCGACAAGCAGGTTTTACGTTGCTCGAGATGTTGACATCAGTTGCGATACTAACCGCCATAACGGTAATGTCGCTGCCGGTATACGAATCATTCGTGCGCCAAAACGACCTCGACCTAAGCGCGCAAACCATTACTGCCATGCTGCGCCGAGCCGAAACCTACGCTCGCGCCAATAACACCGACGGCGTGTGGGGTGTGGCTGTTCAGTCTGGCATGGCAACGTTGTTTCAGGGATCAAGCTATGCCGCACGCAATACCACGCGGGACGAAACATATGATATTCCCGACTCAATTACCACAAGCGGCCTAAACGAAATTCAATTTTCAAAACTCACCGCCGCGCCAAACACCACAGGCAACATCACGCTCAGCAGCACAAATAACAGCACAAGGACAATCACCATCAATGCAAAAGGCATGGTCGACTTCTAAAAACAGACAAGCAGGCTTTTCTGCGGTCGAAGCGCTTTTGGCGGCGCTGGTTTTTAGTGTGCTCGCAACGGGATTAATTGGCGCACTCGTATATGGCCGCGCCTCAACCGCAAGCAGCGGTGACCACGGACGAGCCAGCTTGCTTGCCGAAGAAGGGCTCGAGGCTACCAGAAATATCGCTAATGCCAGCTACGGTAACCTCGTGGATGGCACATATGGCCTAGTTAAGAGCGGGGGAGTATGGACGCTTTCTGGCATAAGCGACAATACCGATAATATGTATAGTCGCCAAGTGACGATTGCCTCAGGGGGAACTAATCGTAAAACAGTGACAAGCACTGTGTATTGGTCGCAGCCGGGCAGCACGCTAGGCTACACACAGCTCACCACCCAGATTTCTAACTGGGAAGCAGCGCTGAAGTCATGGGCAAATGCCGCTGTCGTTGGAAACGCCGATGCCACCGGCACAAGTGATGGACTCAAAGTTGCCGTATCTGGCAACTACGCTTATTTGGTGCGCAACACCACAACGAGTAATTTTATTGTTCTTAATATTAGCAATCCCAGCGCCCCAAGTATTGTAAGTACTACGACGTTTTCTGGTACGCCAACCAATGTTGCCGTCAGCGGTAATTATGCATACGTTACAACAGGGACGGCAACCACCGGGCTTGAGGTTATTAATGTTACAACACCGTCTGCGCCCACGCTTGCCAAAAGCGTCAGCTTTACCGGTACTGCGGGAGCGCGTGGCGTTTATGTAAACGGTAACTACGCCTACGTCGTACGCGCCTCAGACACTACTACCGGTGCAAACGAATTCAATATCGTTAACATTACCACACCAGCCTCTGCTGCCGTTGTGGGCGGCTACAATAACAATATCCAAATGAACGAAGTATATGCGAGTGGTAACTATGCCTATGTCGCAACCAGCTCGACGACCGCCGAGATGCTCGTTATTAATGCCACCACCGTAACAGCACCAACGCTCGCCGCGACATACAACCCTGCAACAGCGCTTGCCGCCACAACAGTGGGCGGCTATGGCAATACAGTATGGCTGGGTATGAGCACGACACTTGATGCCATCAATGTCACTACGCCCACGGCCCCAGCGAGGCTTGGCACATTTACAGCTGCGGGTACAATAAACGACGTCAAAACTGATAGCACCGGTCAATATGCGTTTCTGGGAACAAGCAGCACGACCGGAGAAATACAAATCGTGAATGTTACCACGCCAGCCTCAATGACCTTAGCAAAAACCGTCGATGTAGCCGGCACCACAAGTACGGTTTCGGGCGTAGATTATAGCGCAACATACGATATAGTGATTGGCGCAAGCGCCGCAGATACGCTTGAGGCGGTTATTGTGGGGAAGGGATGATATGAAAAAGGCGCAAGGCTATACGCTCATCGAACTCCTGCTATATATTTCCATGCTAGGCATCCTACTACCTGCTGTAGTAGGGTTTATGGGCCTTGCCGTAGAAACACGTGTTAAAAACCAAAGCATCGCCGAGGTAAACGATCAAGGCATGGCCGCCATGGATTACATATCACAAACCCTCCGTAACGCCACAAGTATCACCACGCCCGCAGCGGCAGCAAGCGGCGCGTCCCTTACCGCCGTCGTGCCGACGGGCAGCCTCAGTCCAACTATTTTCGACGTCAGCAATTCCGCATTGCGAGTCAAAGAGGGGGCCGCCGCCGCGATACCCCTCACAAGCAGCGACGTTCAAGTGACCAACCTCACGTTCAGTAACCTTACCCGAAGTGGCACCGCTGGGGCAGTACAGATTAGCTTTACGCTATCTCGCCTTAATCCGTCAGGCCGGGCCGAATACGATTACCAAAAAACATTCACAACAACAGCGGAGCTGGGATGGTAACGCAGAGTCAAAACGGCTATATTGCACTCATAACTGTTTTGATTGTGGGCGCAGTAGCAACGGCCATAGGTACCACCGTGCTGCTTTTGGGTGCAGATAGCCAAAAGAGCATATTAATATCACAGCAGTCAAAACAAGCTCGCTTCCTTGCGATAGCCTGCGCTCAAGAGGCGCTACAGGTGGTGCATGACACCACCAGCTACACCGGTACCGGCAACCTTGCTCTCGGACAGGGTACATGCACGTACACCGTTACGTCGACCGGCGCCAGCACCCGCACCGTCACCGCAACCGGCACCGTGGGGAATGTCATAAGAAAAGTTCAGGCCTCTGTTACTATTAATTCATCAAACATAACCGTTTCATCCTGGCAAGAAATAAGCTAAAATTGTAAGTAGCATTAATTAAGGGTTGGGCAATTCATGCTAAAAAACATTATCAACAAATCTAAGAAAAACCAGAGCGGTTTTACCTTGCTCGAAGTTTTGCTTGTTGTCGCAATCATCGCTATTTTGGCGGGTATTGTGATTATCGCGATTAATCCTGGAAAAAACCTGGGTGACTCGCGCAACGCACAGCGCTCCGCTGACGTAACGACCATTTTGAATGGCGTGTACCAGTACGTACTGGACAACAACGGCACGTTGCCAACAGGCATCACAACGACTGCTACAGAGATTTGCGCCACCGGCGCCGCAAGCTGTACTGGCCTGGTGGACCTTAGTGTTGTTACGGCAAACGGCAAATACTTGGTCAGTATTCCAAAAGACCCTCAGTGTTCGAGCTCCTGCGCCACAAATGGTACGGGGTACAAAATTTCGAAAGACGCAAACGGTCGCGTTACAGTTGTGGCTCCTGCCGCAGAGCAAAGCAAGACCATTAGCGTTACTCGCTAACAACTCTCGCACTTTTTAAAAGCTCTGGTTTTGGCCAGAGCTTTTTTAATATAACTTCGAATGTGCGAATTGCGGGCCGCCCCAGGTGAGTGGGGCGGCCCTGAGCCGTATACGGGTGTCAGGCGATCAGATCTTGCCCAGCTGTTCGAGCGCGTGATAGCACGCGCCGCTCGGCGAGAATGCCGCCTGCGGCTCGATGGTGCCATCGGCCATGCCGGTCATCAGGCGTGTCGCCTCGGTCAAGATGCGCCCCTCGTTCGCCAGAAGCGTCGCTTCGTCCCACGGACCGGTGCTGATGCACAGCGTGGTGAAGGATCGCCTGGTCCTGCGCGCAGTCTGAACTTCTCCGTAGACGCCGGCGACCCAGGCGGCACGCAGCGGCTCGGCCAGGATCAGCACGGTTCGGCTGGAGCCCAGACGATTTGCGTCGGCGGCGTCGGTGACCTGCAGCATCTTGTCTCGCAGGCTTCCGCCGCCGCAGACATAGACACCCTGCAAGTCGCGCGGGTAGCGCTGCACGCCAAACGCAGCGATGGAAAGCTTCATCCCGAGCACCAGAAGGTAGTGCTCGGACCATTCCAGGGCTTTCCGCAGAAAGTTCGGGTCGTCCTCTGCCACGATCGCGATACCACTCGGCTCGACGGCGGCAGTCTGAGGACTCACCGAAAGCCCCCACGCCAACGTCTGCAGATGCGATGTGCGAAAGTAGTCCGGCGCCAGATGCGCTTGACTCATAGCCACTCCGTTTCTTTGCTCGAGAATTTTACGGCCGCATTACAGTATACGTAAGTATTGCCAGAAATACAATAATATTATTTAGTGGCACCAAAACGCTCTGTTTTTATACGGGCAGCGTCAATCCCAACTTCAACAAGCATGTCGGCAATCGCCTCTACAAACGGCGTCGAGCCACACACATAGCAGATCGCATCCGAAGGCAATTCAGCAAGCGTTTGGCGTAAAATATCAGGGGCAATACGACCGCGCGCTCCAGTCCAATCAGGAGACGCCTGGCGTGTAATGGTTATTGTTGTGTCTGGGTTATGTTGCAGCTCATCTTTATATAAAATCTCTTCGTTCGTTCGCACGCTATATAACAACTTAATTGGCGGCGCAACGCCAGCCGCAGCCCGTGCCTGCATAATACAACGCATTGGCACAACGCCCGTGCCGCCAGCAATAAGTAGTGCCGGCGTAGGATCATCTGGCGACCATACAAAAAATTTACCGAGTGGCCCACGAATTTCGATCACATCGCCAGCCTTGACTGCTTGGTGCATATACGTCGAAATCTCGCCATCGGGCATTAACGCAATTGTTAGTTCAAGAGTGCGCCCGCCACTAGCTGCCGATGCTGCTGAATATAAACGAGCGGCCTGATAGCCATCTGGTGCGGTTAGCCGAATCTCATAGTGCTGGCCAGGCAAGTGCTCCACAATGTGGGGTAGGGTAAAACGGAATGTCTTCACGAGAGGCGACTCAGCCCGCACATCGGTAACCGTTGCCGCCACCCACATGCTTGCGTTAGGCGTCGGTGTCGTATCGCTGCTCACGCCATGGATCTCCATAGTTATGGTAACCGTTTACTTCCCAAAAGCCAGGGTGGTCTTTGGGCACAAAGGTAAGTTTGGTTATCCATTTTGCGCTTTTCCAAAAATATAAATGGGGCACAAAAAGTCGAGCCGGCCCACCGTGCTCGGCAGGCAAAGGCTTGCCTTCGGCCTCAAAAGCCACTAGGGCTTGGCCGTTTGTAACATCGGCGAGCGGCAGGTTAGTAGTGTAGCCGCCGTAGCTTTCGGCAATCAAAAAATGCGCTTCAGGCTTTAAACCGCCCGCCGCCCGGGTAAGTTCGTCGACCGATACACCACGCCACTCCATGCCAAACTTGCTCCAGCGTGTTACGCAGTGGATGTCAGTAGTGAGCTGCGTCAAAGGTAACGCCATGTACTGTTGCCAGTCAAGTGTTGTGGGAGAGTTAACTTCGCCGTCGATCGTTAATTGCCATTCATCCGTGGATACGCGCGGTGTTGGACCGTAGCTGAGGACCGGCCAATCAGATACCTCGTATTGACCAGGTGGCAATTTTTTATCACTCGTGCGCTTGCCTTGAAATCCAAAGTTAACAATACTCATGTTTGCAGTGTAGCATATGCGCTACGGCGCTGTGACGTTCTTGGCTGCCGTTTGGAACACTTGGTAGGCTGGTTTTTTGGAGCCGTCGTAGCGGACGAGGCCAAAGAAATTTTCGTTGGTGTCTGGCGTGGTGCCTGCGTCTTGGTACGAGTAATACAGTAATGGGCCAACCCAATCGTAGCTACGATACAGGTCAACGGCATCGCTCAAAATTTTTGCTTGCAAATCTTCGGTAACAACATAGGGTTGCGCCTCAAGGTTAGGATTTTCAACAGACGAAACCGCGCCAGGGCCGCCCGTGGGTGAGCCAAATTCGGTAATCCATATTTTTTTATCAGCGTCACCGTTTTTTACCATTACTTGGCGCATACTGTTTGTGCTTGAGGCCATTTGATACCACGCATGCTCGGCGCTATTTTTTGGCGAAAGAGGGAAAGTGTAAGGGTGCGCGCCCACAGCGTCAAAGTACCCCTTACCGCCATTTGCATAAATTGCAGTCAAAAAATCGACAGGCGCATATGATTCGTCGGTCGTCTCTTGGGGCGAGGGGCCAGCAGTCATCACAACAGCATCTTTATCTTCAGTATGAATCGCGGTGTAGGTGCGCTTAAGCAAGTCTGTGTAGCTTTTAGCGTTCGCTTTTGGTTGCCAAAATGTTGGGCTATTTGACTCGTTCCAAACTTCCCAATAATGAAGCCCGCGGTTTTTGTAGCGATTCGAGACAGTCCGGGCAAATTGGGCAAACTGGGCATTATTTGCTGGGGCACATTTATCGGTGTCGCGGCACTCGCTCGACCGCGCCCACATTGGAGTGAAGTCTAGGATACCCAAGATATATAAATTATATTTTTGCGCCGTTCGCACAAGCCGGTCGTAGGCGTCCCATTTGTAGTTTTGGGCATTGTCTGGCTGAATTTCAGACCACTTAAAGTCAAAACGGATCCACTTTGCGCCACTCGCTGCAATTGCCTTCATGCGAGCATCAAGCTGCGAATCATTCAGCTCGGGCAAAGAACCGCCTGCGGCGATACCATAACTATGCTGCAGCTCTGCGGCACTCGGCACGATTGCGCCAGCCGCCGTACCGCCCAGGCTGTTGTTTGCTCCTATTGCGGTCTGATACAGCGCATACAGCACACTACAACCTATACATAGAACAATTGCAACGCCCAGCCACATGCGAACCCTGGATTTATGCGTTGGGCGTTTTGAGCTAGGTGACTCCGTAAATAAGGGGTCACTTTCTGGCTGATTGGTGGTAGAGTATATATGAGGTAATGACGCCTCATCTGTGTGTGTCATCACTACAAGCCTATCATAGTAAGCATAGCCCGTCACGCTGACGGATTACGCTCTTTATTCCTAAATATGAGCAATTCTAATATAGTCACTACATCTGTATTGCGCCTGAAACATGGGGTGTCATTAGCGCTGCACGCCTATGCCGACTACCGCATCGGCGCCACAAAAGCAGAAAAGCATTGCTACAAACAGAGCGACAGTATTTTGCTGACCTTTGACGATTACGGCACCGAGGATGAAGTAAAAGATATTCTGCGTATCCTCAAGCAAAAAAAGGTCAAGGCAATGTTCTTTTTGCAAGGCGATTGGGCTCGCCAGCAACCGCAGCTTGTGCAGGCAATTGCCGACGCTGGCCATATTATTGGCAACCATACCGAAACGCACCGTACTTTACGCGGCCAAGATGTCGAAACAATTACCTCCGAAATCACTCGCGGACCCCGAAGCGCATGGTTCCGCCCGCCCCAGGGTCGGTACGACCGAAATGTCCGCATTATCGCCCATAAACTAGGATACGCTATCTGTTACTGGACCATCGACAGCCGCGACTGGACCGGCGCCTCAGCCATGCGCATGCGCCATACTATTTTGAGCGAGCTCCATCCGGGCGCAGTCGTGTTGTTTCATTTGCATGGCGCTTATACGCGCGACCTACTACCGGAGTTAATTGACGACATTCGCGAACGCGGTTTTACCCTCACGCCCTTTTCCGAAACGTGGAAACCACCAAAAATTTTGACACCATAGGCTAGACCGTATACTATGACGGCGGCCAGGCAACCATAACAACGACACCAAGGACCACTTTGAAAAAGATTAAACAGCTTATAGCCCGTGGGCTGCATCTGTTTGCGCAGGACAGCCTCTTCCGCAACTCGGTGTACCTTATCGCCAGCACGGCAATAATGTCGGTGCTGGGTTTTGGGTTTTGGCTGTTTGTGGCACACCTCTATACGCCAGAGCAAGTTGGTGCCGCATCGGCACTTATTGCTGTGGCGACGCTCCTGGGTAACATTAGCCTGCTGGGGCTCGATGCCAGCCTCATGCGATTTTTGCCAGCCAGCAAAAATCAAAGCCGCGATATTAATACAGCAATCATATCCGTCGCAACGCTCGCCATTCTGGCTGCAGCAGTCTATATATTTATTGGCCCAATTGTTGGCGTGGCCGTGCCGTTGATTGATGCCAGCTGGGAACGGGTGGCGTTTATTGCCGTTATTGTTATTGTGGCTATTAATAGCCTGACAGACGCCGTCTTTATAGCAAACCGCCGCGCAGAGCTCCACACAGCAACCTATTCGGCACTTGCGCTTATTAAGCTGATTTTGCCTCTTGTGCTCATACAATTTGGCAGCATGGGTATTTTTGCGGCATTTGCGTTTGCAATGCTCGGGTCGTTGCTGCTAACACTCTACCTTATGGGGCGGTTCGTTTCGTACCGTGTACGAGCAAAACCAAATTGGCACCTTCTGCACAAAACGCGAACCTATACGGCGTACAACTACGCGGGGCGTATTTTGTCGAGCGTGACCGCGCAGGTTATGCCTGTTTTTATCTTGGCGCACCTTGGAGCGGACCGAGTTGCGTACTTTTCGATGGCCTGGACGATGGCGAACTTCTTGTATATTATTCCGGCAGCAATCGCACAGTCGCTTCTGGCAGAGGGAGCTACAACGCCTGCCGACAAAAAACATCATATAAAACATGCGACCCGCCTTATCGCAATGGTGATTGTACCAATAATCGCAATTGCGCTTGTGGCCGCGCCATATTTGCTGCACATTTTTGGGGCGCAATATTCAGCCGGCAGTACGGCAATCTTCCAGATTCTGGCCTTTGCAACATTCTTTGTTGGTTTTAACGAAGTAAGCAATACCATCTTAAATATTGAGCACCGCAGCTCTGGCGTTGTTGCGTCGCAGCTTTGCGCGCTGATTGTAACGTTGATCGCAGCCATTATGCTTTTGCCGATGGGGCTCGTAGGTATGGGGCTCGCGCTTTTGCTAGGCAATATGGCGGCTAGTATCTGCCACGGCATTGTCTTTTTGTTTGGCCTGGGCAAAGGCAGCGGCGTGCCAAAAGACGAAGAATACATTCAGGCCACGAGCGCCTAAATACTGCTTATTTATATATCAGAACACCAATCGAGTTATACAAAACATCTTTATGCGTATTCAAAAAATAGTAGGGTACCGTGTAGTACAAAAGCTGGCCCCTGTAGTATACCGGCACTTCATTAAACGCCGTATTGCCGCTACTCACATAAACATAGCTGTCGACAGGGATAGCGCGAGGCACAAGCGTTGACTGCGCAAAAAGGCCGCCGTACGCAATAAGCTTGCGGCGCGCAAATTCGTCGGCATACACACGCGAGCCATGTGGCGTATTTGTTGCAAGCCAAACATCCGCCTGTATTTCATCGGCGCGAGTATAGTACGCCTCGTAATAAAAGCCCGCATTCGCCAACGACAGCGTTGGCTTAAACCCGCCTGTTAATGCCGGCAAAAACCCAGACAAAATCAAGAAAAGCCCAAAAAGCCCAGCCCCAACAATACGAAAACGCCGCCCAAATGGTATTTTCATTTTTGCAAGCAACCATATGCCGCCCACCACAGCGGGCAGCGATAACAGCAAAAGACCCTGCTGGATCACACGCGCCAGACCGTAGTCGACCGCACTAGACGGCAGTACCACCTGCAAAACCACCATCACCAAAAAAGATATACAAAATATAGCATATTGCAAAGGCATCTGGGTGGCAGACCGCCGAAACAGCATCACCCAAAGGCCCAGCGCAAACAAAAGCGCCAACACGCCTACATACGCTTGCCGGATAAATCCATACACCCCATTAAGCATATCGCCCGATACACCAGCCGCAGCTAATGGCGGGGCAGGGGGTTGGATAGCCTCGGATACTTCGACTGGCTTATATTGAGATCCCACGGCGTCATTATAATATTCGCTATTGTCAAAAATTCGACTGTTGGTCGTGTACTGCAGGAACTGGTCAAATGTGTTCAGGCTCGGGTCTATGCCATCATAGGCAGTCTTTACGGCCGGAACAGCGCTCGGGTTAATAATACGCGTCACTGCTGTGCCGACCGAGTTAAACGTTTGGGAAATATTACCCGCAGTGTGAGTTGCTAGGCCGTTCCAGCCCACAACCATGGCAATAGTAAGCGCAATAATATAGGGCGGAAAAATAGAAAAATATGGCCCCTCAAGCGAGTGTAACTTCCAGCGACGAATCAGTGGGCGGGCGAGACGCAGCACCGTGCCGATACATAGCGCAACGGCAAGCACGCCCACAATCATGTAGCTTGTCGAATAATGAGACAGCACCGTACCGCCAAGGAATAAAATCATCAAAATATGCCGGGCAATACGGGGAAGCTGTCGGTCAAGCCCAGCCAAAAGCGCGAGCAAAAAGCACACAAAGGCAATCTCTTGACGATTCAACATCATAATATCCATAAGAAAGGTTGGGAACGATAAAAAGACAATCGCCGCCAAAAATGCCGTCTTTCGTGGTACGTAGGCACGCAGCCCAGAAAACAAAATCGGCCCGCTCAAGGCAAAAATCAGTTGAAAAACAAGCTTATAAATGTATGGATCGTATACGCCGGTGAGCCGCTCGAAAATAGTTGGTAAAATGGTAATACTAAGGCACGCCGTGTAGGCGTCTTGGTAAAAACCCATACTCCACAACGAATGCTGGCTTGTAAGCTGAAAAACCTGAAACTCCTGCATAACATCGTGGCCAGTAATCTCCCAGCCGCGCATTGATGTTCCAAGCAAAATTGCCGCAAAAACACAGTAAAGCACAAATGGATACATTGCCAGCAAATACTGCTTATTTGTCCAGGCAAACCAAAAAATCACGACCGCCACAAGTCCAAGCGTAACCAATGCTAGCCAATTAGTACCGCCATTATTGAGCGTGTGTGCGCCGCCAATTGCCAAAAAGGGCAAGGCCGAAAGAAGCACGAGTGCCCCCAAAATCTGCCAGATCTTTTGTTTATGCTGAGCTAAAAAGGTAAAGCCAAAATAAAACTTGTAGCGCTTAAACTGCTGCCTAGGGCGTGCGCGAAATGCCGTAAAAATACTCATGAACGTTACAAAACCGGCAATGCTCAGGGCAAAATTAAAGGCAGTAAGCGGAGCGCGCTGGCCATACAACAGAGGTACCAGCTGGTTAATACTCAGCCCAATAAGCATCAGCGCCACAATGCTCAAGCCTACAACGTAGCCAAAGGCGCGAGCCCGTGACTCACGCGTGGGGTAGCCCACAAGTACACGGTAGGTAACATAACCCGGAACGGTTACCAGATACAGCGTCGAAAAGAGCGCCCGAAACAAATTGTCGCCCATCAAAATCACACAGGCCATCCAGCCCGCGCTCAAAACAATAGGCAGCCACACGCGGAGGTGCGTCAAATTAATAAAGAACTGTTCAATGCGTTTCATGCGTACCCTTATTATGCATCAAAAAGCCTTTAAACAGGCCGGCGAGCACCATTGTTTCTTCGCACAGCTGAAGGTATGGGAAAACAAAATAAATCATCTGGTGCTCACGGATAGCACGAACAGGCCAGGCAAAATACAGCACGAGCGGCAAAATAAGCAGCTCAATCAGCGCGGCAATCGGCCACATACCTACCGTCATAAGCACCACCAACGCAAATACAATAGGGAAAGGGAAGATAGGCGGCATCATGCTATTGCCGACATGAAACAAATAGTTAAAGGGGCCGCGGCGCCATGGACGCAACATATACTTTTTGAATGTAATAGTTGGGTCGTGCATC
>Ga0075364_10000316_pt1 | contig 23737 bp, 18 predicted proteins | sample EndMetdeltDD1764_FD_71517 | JGI IMG/M metagenome (GOLD analysis project Ga0075364, IMG submission 71517) | Populus endosphere microbial communities from Tennessee, USA - Endosphere MetaG P. deltoides DD176-4 | ecosystem: Host-associated > Plants > Roots > Endosphere | place: USA: Tennessee... | reverse complement strand
GGATCGCGCGACGTTGCTGCGGTACGGCGAGTGGTCCAGGGCGCCTGGGCAAGATGGTCGCGACCATCTTGCCCAGGCGCCCTGGACCACTCGCCGTACCGCAGCAACGTCGCGCGATCCGAGGTCTCTCGCGCGACGACCTGCTCATGCTCGGTGGTGCGGCGGTCAGCAGCATCTCGACGACCATCTTGATATTCGGTCGCTTGACGCCGCTGGACGGTCGGTTCGGCATGGTGGTCGTCGGCTTCTTCATCTTTGTCGCGGTCTACGGCGTGCTCGTGTCGCTCACCGAGAACCGGCCAACGGTTGTCGACAGGGTCACAACCGTGTTCCTCGCTGGGGCTGCATTGATCGCGATCGCCGCCTTGTTCTCTGTCGTCGTGTACACGCTGTGGCGTGGCCACGATGCACTCTGGCGGTCGAACACCTACACCAAGGATTTGAGTGAAACCCTTCCCCAGGACGGTCTCGGCAAAGGTGGCGTCTCCCACGCCATCGTCGGCACACTCATCATCGCTGGTCTGTCCGTGCTCATCACGGTGCCGCTCGGCGTGGCCTGCGCTGTCTACCTGAACGAGAAGCGCACACGCGCGGCGGGATTCGTGCGCACCGTCGTCACAGCCATGACCGCCCTCCCGTCGATCGTGGCAGGGCTGCTGATCTTCGCGACGTGGATCGTCATCCTCGGGTTCCAGCGCTCGGGTCTCGCCGCCTCGATCGCGGTGAGCATCGTCATGTTGCCGATCATCATCCGCGCGGCCGATGTCGTGCTTCGGCTCGTACCCGGAAACATGCGCGAAGCCGCGGCCGCGCTCGGGGCGCCGCAATGGCGAACCGTCTGGCATGTCGTCCTGCCGACAGCCCGGTCCGGTCTGATGACGTCCGTCATCCTCGGCGTCGCGCGAGGTGTCGGAGAGACGGCTCCGATTCTTCTCACCGCCGGATTCACCGCGTCGATGAACGTCAACCCGTTCAAGGATCCGATGGTGACCCTGCCGCTCGTGGCGTTCAAATTGGTGGGCTCGCCCTTGCCGGCTCAGAAGGCCCGCGGCTTCGCCGCGGCGGCAGTGTTGATGGTGTTGGTACTCCTGCTCTTCATGCTCGCCCGCACCCTCGGTGGTCGGCCGGTTGGCCAACTCTCGAAGCGACAGGCCCGGCGAGCGGCCGCGCGTTCCATCGAGGACCTGAGGCGAGTCGAGGCTCGGCACAACACCCCGGAGCAAGCTCCGGTCAACGCGGCCAAATCCAGCGGGGTGACGTGATGAGCAACGACCGGTCAAGATCACGCCGGAACTCGCGGGTCGCCACGCTGCTCGTCGCGTTCATCGTCGCCGCGTTGTGCGGTAACCACGCGGCAACCCCCGCCGCCGCGCTCAGCTATCAGCGCATCTCGGGCGAAGGCTCGTCGTGGGCCGCGAACTTCATCGACGCTGTGCGGGTGAACGTGAAGCAGTTCGGCATCACCGTCGATTACAACCCCAGTGGTTCGACGTCAGGGCGCAAGAACTTCCTCAATGGCACCGTCGACTTCGCCGGATCGGACATCCCGTTCCAGTTCCATCCGGAAGACGGCTCTGCTCCCGAGAACCCGGCAGCGGGCAGCTACGCCTACATGCCCGTCGTCGCCGGCGGAACGGCGTTCATGTACAACCTCAAGATCAACGGCAAGCAGGTCACAAACCTGCGCCTGTCGGGTGAGAACGTCGCCAAGATCTTCACCGGCGCGATCACGATGTGGAACGATCCGGCGATCCAAGCCGACAACCCCGGCCTGACGATGCCGGCTCGTACGGTGGTTCCCGTCGTGCGCGCGGACGGCTCCGGGTCGAGCGCTCAGTTCACCCTGTGGATGATCCACACCCATCCCGAGATCTGGACCGCTTACTGTGCGAAGACCGGGCACGCAGACACGTGCGGTGAGACGTCGTTCTATCCGACGGTCGCCGGGATGATCGCCCAGCAGGGCGATCTCGGTGTCGCGGGATATGTCAGCCAGGGCTTCGCCGAGGGAGCCATCGGATATGTCAACTACTCGTACGCCCTGGGCAACAGCTTCCCCGTCGTCAAGGTTCTCAACAACGCCGGGTACTACACCGAGCCGACGCCACAGAACGTCGCTGTCTCCTTGCTTCAGGCCAAGATCAACACCGACGAGAGCAACCCGGCGGTGTACCTCACCCAAGATCTGTCGGGCGTGTACACCGACAGTGACCCGCGCAACTACCAACTCTCGTCCTACTCGTATCTGATCCTGCCAACGGTTGTGGCGGGTCAATTCAGCGAAGACAAGGGAACGACACTCGGTGCGTTCGCGTATTACGCGATGTGCCAAGCACAGCAGCAATCGGCATCGCTCGGATACTCGCCGATGCCGATCAACCTCGTCGAAGCCGGCTTCGAGCAGATACGCAAGATCCCGGGCGTCGTCGTTCAGGACATCGACATTGCGAAATGCAACAACCCGACCTTCTCGGCGGACGGCCACAACGTGCTCGCAGACAGCGCCCCGCAACCGCAGGTGTGTGATCGGCAGGACTTCCCCAGCCAATGCCCGGACGGCACAGCCGGTATGTCGAACGTACCGACCGCGGTCGCAGCGGTGGTGGCCGTCGAGACGCCGGCCGGAGGAACCGCGCCCGCGACCGGGGGTACGACACCCGCGGCCGGCCAGGCTCCGGCGGCTGGTGATCCGAACGCTGCAGCGACCGATCCGAACGCCGCGGGCGCGGGGGCCACACCTGGAGCAACCCCGGGTGCGGCAACGCCGGGCGCAGCAACGCCGGGCGCAGCAACTCCAGGCGCAGCAACGCCGGGGGTGACGACGCCAGGCGCAGCAACGCCGGGGGTGACGACGCCGGGGGTGACGACGCCTGGTGTGACGACGCCTGGTGTGACGACGCCTGGAGCAGTCTCTGGTGATCCGAATGCGGCGGCGATTGACCCCAACGGGGCCGCGGCAAACCCCGGCGCGGTGACACCGGGGGCGGTCACGCCCGAGGCGAGCCCGCAGACCTGTGACGCCGACACCGGCGTGTGTGGGGCCGCGACGGCCGATCCGGCCGCGCAGACGGGAGCGGCCGCGGCCACGACCCCCGCCGCTGTCGGTCCACAAACACCCACGACTCTCGCAGACGCGTCGGGCTGGGGTCTGTCGGTGGCCGTGATGATCCTGATCGTGCTGCTGACCATCGGGCTCGTCCTCGCCCCGGCCGTCGCCTGGCGGCATCTGTCGAATGCGAAACCGGCATGAGGGCTGTCGCACGAGCCGGGCTCCGGGCGCTCGCCGTCATCGTCGTGATGACGATGCTGGCGGCATCGACGGCCCATGGCGATGACCCTCCACTCGCGGGCAGTCAGGGTACGGACACGTCGTTGCCCGCGACCGATTCCCAGATGACGGTGCACGGACGCGACGGGTTCTCCGACCTCGCCATCACGGTCAATCAGACCAAGAGCCTCAACAACCAGGCTGTCTCGATCACATGGACCGGTGGGATTCCGACGGTTCGGGGCCACACGCGTTTCGAGAGCCAATACATGCAGATCATGCAGTGTTGGGGTGACGACGACGGAACGATTCCGGAGAATCCTGGCCCACCACCCGAACAGTGTGAGCAGGGCGCCGTGTCCGGTACACCTTCGCCGTTGCAAGGCGAGCTGTACCCCGAATCGCTCGCGATGACGCGAATCATCTCGCGTTCGGACTGGCCGAACTTCACGCCATCGGTCGGCAATCTCGACACCCGCACGACGAACGTATGGCTCCCGTTTCGCGCGGTCGACGGCACGACGATCGACATCCAGATCGATCCGACGTTCAGGTCCGACTCGGCCGGCAAGTTCTGGCTGAACACGTTCTACAACAATGTGACGACGAACGAGGTCGTCGGCGCGGCGACAGACCGGGAGGGTCGGGGCAGCGAGCTGTTCCAGGTACTCACGGGCGTGGAGTCGTCAGGTCTCGGGTGCGGGCAGCGAACGCAGCCGACATCCGCGGGCGCCGTCATTCCCAAGTGCTGGATCGTCATCGTCCCCCGTGGCGCCAGTGCCGACGAGAACGCGGGGACAGGCTTCGAAGGCGACACGTCGGTCGGCGTCAGCTCCTCGCCGCTGTCGCCGGCGGTTTGGAAACATCGAATCGCAATTCCGATCGAATTCAACCCGGTCGACTCGCCGTGCACCCTCGGCGCCGACGAACGCAGGATCTCCGGGTCGGAGCTCGCTCTCACTGCGGTGACGAGCTGGCAACCGGCGCTGTGCGGCGATGGATCGCTGCCACCGTTCTCGTACGCACCAGTCAGCGACAGCTCCGCGCGCCAGCAGCTGCTGTCACATCAACCAGGCGCGCCGGGAATGGCGATCGTGTCCAGACCTATTCCGCCAGCATCGGTCAACCCTGCCGACCCCGTCTTGTATGCACCGATCAGCCTGTCCGGGATCGTGATCGGTTTCAACATCGAGCGCAACACCATCGACGACGCTCCCGCAGACGAGAAAGAGCTGGGTGGTGTGAGGGTCGCGGAGCTCAACTTGACCCCGCGGTTGGTGGCCAAGCTGCTCACGCAATCGTATGTGTCAGCGGTCAAAGTCGGCGGAGGGAATCCGAACTACCCCTGGACTGCATCAAACCCGCTTCACATGGGTCTTGATCCCGACTTCATGGCGTGGAATCCCGAGTTCACGCTGCTCAAACTGCAGGATTTCCGAACGTTCAGCGGCCTGCAGCTACCAGCAGGCAGCTCGGATGCGGCTCAGCAGGTGTGGGAGTGGATCTTGGCCGACCCGGAGGCGCGGGCGTGGCTCGATGGTCAACCGGACGAGTGGGGCATGCGGGTCAACCCGGTCTATGCAACGGTCGCCGCGGCGAACTCGACAGGCGTCGCGTTTGGTCAGCCGATCCCGACTTCGTATCCAAAGGCCGATCCGTATTGCTATCAAGCGCCAACGGTTGTCGGACGGTTCGGTCCGGTCATCCCTCCCCTCATGTGCGGCACCGACTGGATGCCGTACAAGGCCAGCTATTCGGAGACGGCGCTGGTCACGCGCATGGCGGCTGATGGGGCACGCGTCGCCCAGATCCTCGATCCACCGCTTGCCGCCGCAGACTTCTGGAAGCGCGAGACGCCGCAGGGTTTGGGAGTGCGTGGCATGATCGCGCTGACCGATTCCCCTTCGGCCGCCCGATTCGGACTCCAGACCGCTCGCCTCAGCCGCGCTGGCGATGATGCCTCAAACCGTACGTTCGTGGCCGCCGACTCCGCGGGGTTGGCCGCAGGAGTGGCCGGCATGGGCGCGGCCGCGGAACCTCAAGTTCTCGAACCCGATCCAGCGCTGTCAGCCCCCGGCGGCTACCCGCTGACGATGTTGACCTACGCGGCGATCGCGCCGCTCGGACTGGATGACCAGGCTCGCGCCGACTACTCCGCGTTTCTCAAGTATGCCGCGATCTCGGGCCAGGTGCCGGGCTTCGAACTCGGCAAGCTCCCGCGTGGCTATGCGTCGTTGCCCGTCGATCTGCAGGCCCAGACTCTGCTCGATGCCGTCCTGGTCGAGGCCCTCGTTCTCGTGCCCGACGAACCCGAGCCGACGACGACAACGACCGCGCCCGCCACGACAACGACGACGACGACTGCGCCCGCCACGACAACGACGGCCGCACCGACGAGCACGGCCGCGCCGACCACCCAGGCTCCGGTCGCGCCAGTCGAGGAAGAGACGACGCCAGCAGCGCCGCCGACCACGGCGCGGCGTCCGACATCGCCCGCGTCTCCGACGCCGACCTTCTCCGCGCCCGTGACGACGGCGCCCGTCGGCGTTGCTGCACCCGTCATCACCGACGTGACCGAGACGACGGGTGCGCCCGAGACGACAGCTCCGCCGGCGACAACGGTTGCGCCGACGACGACAGCGGCGCCGACAACAACCGTGCCGCCGAACGTCGTCACGAAGGCACTCAAGATCGCCAAGTCTCGGTTCGCCGTGCCCGGACTCGGTGTCGTCGCGATCGGCTCCGCGCTCGGAGCGTTGGAGATATCGAAGCGCCCGCGACGTCGGCGCGGGCCAGTTGTCGACGTCGAACAGCGTCCGGATGACGATGCCCTGACCGACGACTTGGGCGAGGTCTGACGTGAGCGCCACGTTCCGCGTCCTTGCTACCGCCATTGCGGTCGTTCTTGTCGGCTCCTTGTCGTCGGCGTCCGCCGCGACCACACCCGTCGGTGAGGCTGTCGACGCGGGCGCGGTCGCGGTCACCGATGCGTACAAGGAGACCAAAGCGGTCACCCACGGTGACGCCAAGACCGAGTTCACAGTTCGGCCGCCGGCCGGCGCGACCTGCCCGGGGGACAGCGCCAACGATCAGTGGCGGGTCCAGACCTTCCTCATTCCCGCTTCAGATGACCCGGCCGCGATCACGTACGGCGCGATCGGTCCAGACCCGGTCGGCAACGGAAGATACGCACTGTTCGGCGTGGACACGACGCCGTTCGTCCATCAGCTCACTGTCCGCAACCCCACTGCGGGCAAGCCGGGAGTCATCGCACCGCTACCGCCGTTCAGCTTCGACGTCGTTGCCGGCGAGCACATCCCCAGCGGCACATACCGAATCGGTGTCGCGTGCACCTACTTCGGCGCGACCGCCATGTACTGGGACACGGATGTCGTGCTCACAGAGTCGGCCGACGAGACAGTCAGCGGGTTCAGGTGGCGGCTCGCCAGCGCGCCCGCCGATGTCGGGAAGTCGGGCGACGGCTCGAATCGCGCCGTCGTGATCATTGTCATCGCGATTGGCATCGCTACCGCTGGCCTCGCCGGCGCTCTCGTCCTCTCGCGTCGCCGGCGCGGCACGCGCCCGATCGCCCGCCTCTCAAAGGAGCCATCATGATCCAGCCCAATCGCGTGCGCCGTCGTGTCGAGGCAGTCGTCGCCTCGCTCATCGTTGCTGCAGCCTCGCTCGGTCTCGTTCTTGGGCGTCACGACGTTGCCGAGGCCGTTGCCGAGGACAAGGGGGCGGTGACGATATCGGCGCCAGACGGCGCCGCGTTGACGGGCGGTGGGAGCGCCACCGAGTTCAGGATGACCCCTCCGACCGACTCCGCCTGTCCCGGCAGCGGCAGCGGTACGCCGCCATACCGATGGCAGACGTTCTTCGTGGCGGACTCGGTTGATGTGTCCGCCCTCACCTACGCGAGCGGACCGCAACCGGTGGGGACAGCGTTCGTGTTTCCGATGTTCGATCATGCCGGCGGCAACCCGGTGCAGAACCAGAACCCATCGGCGAGCCCTCTCGGTCTGATCTCCAACATCCCCACCTTCGACTTCGCAGCCTTCGCGCCGCCCAGCACCCCTCCGGACGGCACCTACAAGATCGGGTTCGCGTGCACCACGGCGGGGGCGACCGTCAGCTACTGGACCGGGCGAATCACGGTCACGGCGGACCAGAGCGACTCGCCGGGGGGATTCACGTGGACAGTTGCGGCACCGCCACCGCCACCGAACCCGCCGATCACGAACCTCGCTGCCGAACAGATCGCCGGGCCTGGCGTTCATCTCAGCTGGACAGCGCCGACCGGAACAGCACCGGACAACTACACCGTCGGGGTGACCCCAACCGTCGCTGGCGCGCCGTTCACGACACTGCCCGGATCGACATCGCTCGACATCACCAATCTCGTCTCGGGAACGGCGTACACGCTGTCGGTGACGGCGAACTACTCCGTCGCTCCGCTGACCGGTCCCACGGCAACCGTGCAGTTCACGTTCGTGCCGCCGTCGACCAGTTCGAGTTCGAGCAGTTCGAGTTCGAGCAGCACGAGTTCGAGCAGCACGAGTTCGAGCAGTACGAGTTCGACAACCTCGACGACGTCTCCGACCTCGAGCTCGACTTCCTCGTCGGTCGTCGCCACATCGTCCACCGTGCAGAATGTCGCCGCCCTGCCCGTTTCGGCCACCACGACGACGGTGTTCGTGACCACGCTCGCGACAACGGGTGCGTCGCCACTGTCGCTCATGCTCTGGGCCGCACTGCTCCTGGCCTTCGGGCGGATCGTCGTTCTCATTGCACGCCGACCTCAGGTGCTGCCGCCCGCCCGCCGATGACCGCCGTCACACTCAGCCGGCCCAGCTTGCCGGACCACATCGCTGAGGCGACGCGTCCCGAAGCAGAACTCGGCATCGACCCCGGCGGACAACAGGACGCGGCGGCCGGTACGCCACCGCTGAGCCTGCGTCTGCAGCTGATCCGTTCCGTGCTCGTGCTGATCTTCGTGACGTCGATCGTCCTCCTGATCCAGCTCTCACTGATCAGCTCGATGGAGGCGTCCTCCGCGCAGGGCCGTGCGTTCGACACCTTTCGCGGCAAGCTCGCCACCGGCACGGCGCCGATCGGGCCGACCGACAACGACGGTCACGAATTGCCAATTGGTACATCGGTTGCGTACTTGGAGATACCGTCGATCGGGCTCAAGCAGGTGGTCGGCCAGGGAACGACGGCGAGCGCGATGTTCAACGGGCCCGGGCACCGTCGCGACACGCCCTTGCCCGGGCAGATCGGCACCAGCGTGGTCCTCGGCCGGCGAGCCGCGTTCGGTGGCCCGTTCTCGGACATCGACGAGTTGAAGAAGGACGCCGTCATCAAGGTCACGACCGGACAGGGCGTGTTCAACTTCCGCGTCGTCGCCAAACAGGGACAGGGCGATTCAGCCCCCGCTCCGGTTGCAGCCGGCGGCGCGCGGCTGCTCCTCGTCACCGCTGCCGGTTGGCCGTTCATGCCCGATGGCGTTTACCGTGTCTTCGCTGATCTGGACGGGAAGGCCGTGGTTGGGCCGAAGCCGCTGGTAGCCACTTCCAGTCTGCCGAGCGCGGAAAACTACATGGGAACCGACGCCCGCACGCTGTGGGCGCTCGCGTTGTGGATGCAGGCGTTGATCGCGCTGTCACTTGGCGTCGTGTGGGCCTGGCACCGATGGGGACGCGCGCAAGCGTGGGTCGTCTTCTTCCCACCGCTGATCCTCGTCGGATCCCTCGCCACCGGTGAGGTTGCCCGCCTCCTCCCCAACCTGCTGTGAGCACACGGACCGAACGAGATGCCCATTGAGGAGCCGACCATTTTGAGCAGCGATCCGATCAAGACCGCGGGTGCACAACCATCGGCCGAGCGACCAGACGCGCAGCAGGGCGCACTGTTCTTTCCGCGATCGGCGGTCGTGCAACTCGTCAGCGACGACCCACAACGAGCCGACGCGATGGTGTCGGATCTTCATCCCGCCGATGTGACGGTCACGGCCAATGCCGTGCTGGCGACCGATGGAGACATCTCGTGGTCCTGGCTGGCGAGCGACATCAAGTCGATCGTCCACGGTGCCGACGAGCCGTGGACCATCTTCGTCGATCCGGAGGTCTCCGAATTCGGGGTGAGCATCCCCGTTGGACTCGTCGACACGTTCCGTGCCGCCGTGGCGCGGTTCGCGGGTGTAGAGGTCCGGCACCAGCTACCACGTGATGGCAGTGACCGCGGCGACCGCGCCATTGCGCCAGCAGAGGGGCCGACCGCCATGTTGCCACCCCCCACCTTGGGGCTGATTCCATTTCAGATCGCCGAGGCGACGCCCGCGCCCGACTTGATCACCGAGCCGGTGACGGTCACCGAGACGATCTTCGGGTCGTATCTCGAAGGCCAGGTGACCGCCGCGACCCCAGTCACCACAGCGGTCACGACAACCTCGACCGTGGCGCCCTCGGAGGACGCGACGCGTCGTAGACGCGGTCGAGATCGGCAGGCGGCCGAGTCCCTGCCGCCGCCGACCGCATTGGCCGGTATCGACGCGCGCGAGATCTCGGCGTGGTTCGGAACGCACCAGGTTCTCGACCGAGTCTCACTGGACATGGCCGCCGGCCAGGTGACCGCACTGATCGGTCCGTCGGGCTGTGGCAAGTCCACCTTCCTACGAATCCTCAACCGCATGCACGAGATGATCCCAGCAGCTTCGATGGCCGGTGAGGTGCTGCTCGACGGCCACGACATCTACGACGCGAACCGCAAGCTCACTGACGCGCGTCGCGAGATCGGGATGGTCTTCCAGAAGCCCAACCCGTTCCCGGCGATGTCGATCTACGACAACGTGCTCGCCAGCTTCCGCCTCACCGGATTGAAGGCGAGCACCGAGCTGAAGGACGAGACCGTGGAGTCGTGCCTCACCAAGGCTGGTCTGTGGAACGAAGTCCGCGACCGCCTCCGTCAACCCGGCGGTGGGCTGTCCGGAGGTCAGCAGCAGCGGCTGTGCATCGCTCGCGCCCTCGCCATCAAGCCGCGCGTGCTGCTCATGGACGAACCGTGCTCGGCTCTCGACCCGACCTCGACGCGGCGGATCGAGGAGACCATCCTGCAACTCGTCTCTGAGGTCACGATTGTGATCGTCACGCACAACATGCAGCAGGCCGTCCGAGTGTCCAACCAGTGCGCGTTCTTCCTGGCCGAGCAGGGCACTCCAGGCGTCATCGTCGAGCACGGACCAACCTCCGCGATGTTCGGCTCACCCCTGGACCCGCGCACCAACGACTACGTCAACGGCCGCTTCGGGTAGTCGGCGCACGACCGTCGAGTGGAACTTGAGTGAACAGTGGGTGACCACGTTCAGTGTTCACCTGGCAGTCATGTCATTGACAGTTTGCTCTGTCACTGTCCTGTCGGCCGGACGGAAAGCTCGGCTCTTCGCCACCTTTGAAGGGATCTTCACATTCTCATGTTGACATCTAGCACCAAGAAGCGACTCGGCCTCGGCCTGGCCGCGGCGACCATCCTGGGCTCCGCGCTCACGGCTGGTGGCTCGGCGAATGCCGACCCCAAGCAGTACTCCGCAGCTGTCGGTGTCGGCTCCGACACCGTTCAGGACGTCATGAACGCCATGGCCGGCACCACCAACGGCATCTTCTACACACCGATCAACAGCGGCGCGGCGACGTCGTACAAGCAGGAGATCTCCTTCGACGCGATCCCACCAGCGGGCGTCGCCGACACCTGCATTACCAGCAAACTCAACGGGCCTACCTACACCCGTCCCAACGGCTCGGGTGCCGGGCGCAAGGCCCTCTACGCAGCGAGTGGTCTGTCCTCTGCCGGCTGGACCGGGAGTGCGATCGGTGCTCTGCCGATCTGCGCCACCGCAGTTGACATCTCGGGGCAGGTCGACTTCGCTCGCTCCTCAGCCGGACCGGCTGCCGGCGACGTGGGCACCGACATGACCTACATCCCGTTCGGTCGTGACGGCGTCAGCTTCGCCTACTACCGCGCCGCGGGCAGCCCGGTGACGAGCCTCACCCGGGCCCAGCTGACCACCCTGTTCACCACGGGTCCGCAGACAATCGGTGGCGTTCGCATCGTGCCGTGCGGCATCCAGACCAGCTCGGGTACCTTCAGCTTCTGGAACACGGTCACGACCGCGACCACGACGCAGGAGGGCACGGCAACCACCGAGTGCAATGCGCTGCTCGGCCGCGCCGAGGAGAACGACGGCACCGCGCTGAAGGCCCGCGGCGACGCGCTGGCAGCCGTCAGCGGTCATTCGGGCGACCAGGTGATCATCGGATTCTCCGCCGCATCCTTCATCGCCAAGTCGAACCTCGTGGCCCCGGGCGTCCCGCCGGCGACAGTCGGCATGGGCTCGATCAGCGACAACGGCAGCGGCACGAACCTCGGCTCACCCGTCACTGGCACCGCACCGGCGCTCGCTCCGTCATCGTCGTTCTTTGGCGACACCGTCTTCGGACGCAACGTCTACGTCGTGCTCCCGACCACGGTGGCAACCGGCCCCGGCAACGCGGCCATGAAGGCCCTCTTCGTTGGTGGGACGTCGGCGATCTGCAACGCGACGACCACCATCAACACCTTCGGATTCCTCGCCAGCGCCAGCTGCGGATCGACCACGACCAAGGGCTCCTGGATCACCGGCGCTTCGTGAGCCTTGCCCTGCACCGTTCAACGCCACAACTCAGCTCGCACACAACACGTCTCGAAAGGACAAAACCCTCCATGCATTCAAAATTCACACGCCTAGCGACGGTCGCAGCGGCCATCACCGCTGCATCCGTCGCCACGCTCGGCCTGGGTTCCAGCGGTGCCCTTGCTGGGCCGCCACTCGGCACCAACACGCTCAGCCCGGCGACCGGCAACACAAGTACGACGTTCACGCTCACGCCACCGTCGGGCGCCTCGTGCACCGGCAGCGGCAGCGGCACACCGTCGTACCGCTGGCAGACCTACATCGTCGATGCCGGGGTTGACGCCTCCACGCTGACGTATGCCTCCGGTCCGAATGCGGTCGCCGGCCACTTCGTCTCGCCGCTGTACGACGCGGCGGGCGGCAACCCGGTCCAGAACCAGAACCCTTCAGCGAGCCCGCTGGGCTTGATCTCTGGCATCCCGACGTTCTCGTTCTCGTCGCTCGCGGGTTCGATCACGACGCCTGGTGCCTACAAGATCGGTTTCGCCTGCACCCAGGCCGGCAACCTTGACAACGGCAAGTACTGGGAGACACCGATCACGATCAGCAGCGTCACTGCGTCGTCGTTCAACTACGCGTTCGGCTCGGTGCCGTCTGCGCCGGTGCTGGCGTCGCCGTTGACGGCTGGTGACCAGACGCTGGCCGGCAGCTTCACCGCTTCGCCGTCGACGCCGGCCACAACTGGCTTCACGGTGACTGCGCATCCGGCGTCGGGCCCTGACGTGACACTGCCGGTCGCTGCTGCCGGTCCGTTCACCCTCACCGGCCTCACCAACGGCACCGCCTACGACGTGTCGGTCACCGCGACCAACAGCACGGGCAACAGCGCCCCGTCGAATATCGTGAGCGGCACGCCGAACCTGGCTCCTCGTCCGCCGATCACCGGCCTCACGGCTTCGCAGATCTCCGGGCCTGGCGTGCACCTCGTGTGGACAGCTCCGACCGGTACGGCTCCGACGAACTACACCGTCGTCTTCACGCCGTCGGTCGCTGGTTCGCCGTTCACGGCTCCGGGTACCTCGCTTGACGTGACCGGCCTCATCGACGGCACTCCCTACTCGATCGCGGTCACGGCGAACTACGCCGCGGCTCCGACGACCGGGCCGACGGCCACGGTTCCGTTCACCTACGCCGGTGCGATCATCATCCAGGACCTGACCGTGGTTCGCCCGGCCGGTGCCTTGATCCTCACCCAGCGTTGCGGTGTCAACGGTGCGCTCCCGGCTGAGCCGGCGACGGCAGCTGGCTTCCCGGCCACGGCTGCGGTTGCAGCTTCGGCGAACCAGACCGGTACGGCTCCGACGACTGGTGCCGCCCCCGGCGGCCCGGCCGATCCGCAGTTCCCGTCCTACCCGTTCCCGTCACCGGCTGCGTACCCGACACACTGTGGTGTCAACCTCGGCACCGGTTCGTTCATCACGACGGGCGCCCTCGCTGGTCAGTACTACTCGGCCAACGGCTTCATCAACGAGGTCACGGTTTCTGACAACCGTGACACGGGTGCGGCCTGGACGGTCAACGGCACGATGGGGACCTTCTCCAACGGGTCGAGCACCTTCAGCGGCAGCCGTCTCGGCTGGAGCCCGAAGGTCAACAGCGTCACGTCGAGCCAAGTCGTCACCGCTGGCCCGGTCGTCGATCCTTCGATCACCAACGACAACACCAGCGGCCTCGGTACGGCCCGGGTGCTCGCCACGGCCACGGCTGGTTCGGCAACAGGTATCGCCACGCTCGATGCTCGCCTGAAGCTGCTGATCCCCGTGACAGCTGCCGCCGGTACCTTCACCGGCGCGCTGAGCCTGTCGGCGATCTGATCCGACGGCACTGACAACCAACATCAACCATTGACGGTGGTACGGGACGGCTTCGGCCGTCCCATACCACCCTCGCCGTTCTCCATTAGAAGGCTGATCATCGCAATGAACCCCAGGCGTTTTGTCCTGTTGGCCGCCACATCGCTGGTGGCCTTTTGCGCGTCTGTCGGGCCCGCGCTCGCCACGTCCGCGACCACTCCACCGACTCCTCCTCCGACTACTCCAGACACGACAGCGGGCACGACCGGAGATGCTCAGCCGTCATCCGACGGTGCGGCTTCAGGTGAGATCGTGGAACAGTGGGCGCTGACCCCCGCCGCATCTGCAGACCCCGACGAAGCCGGCAACCGTTCCGAGTTCGCCTACGTCGTGGAGCCGGGCACCGTGATCGAGGATGCCGTCACCGTGTTCAACTCCGGCAATGTCTCCGAGGACTTCCGTGTCTATGCGACCGACGCGTTCAACAACGACCAGGGTCAGTTCGACATCCTCCCCGGTGAGCAAGAGCCGACGGGTGTCGGCAGCTGGGTGACGATCCCGCAAGAGCGGATCACCGTGCCGCCCGGCAAGCAGGCGACCATCCCGATCACGATCAAGATCCCACTCGAGGCCGCCGCCGGTGACCATGCCGGCGCCATCGTGGCGTCCAGCCCGACATCGGGATCTGACGACGAGGGCAACGTGTTGAACCTCGACCGGCGTACTGGCTCACGCATCTACATCAGGGTCAATGGCGCGCTTCGGGCTGATCTCGCCGTGACCCAGGTGAGCACGACCTACGACCAGTCGCTGAACCCGCTCGGCGGGACAGCGCATGTCCGCTACCACGTCGAGAACCGGGGCAACGTCCGCCTCGGCGGCACGCTCACCGCATCGGTTGCCGGGCCGTTCGGGATCGGCGAGACGAAGATCACCTTGCCCGAGATGCCGGAACTGCTTCCGGGTGAGGACGTCACATTGACCGCCGATGTCAAGGACGTGGCCGAGCTGATGTTCGGTGCGACAACCGTGCGGCTCACACCTTCCGACGGCCTCGGCGTCGAGACCGAGGCCTCCGAGAGCAAGGACACCTCGTTCGTCCCACCGATTCCACTGTTGCTCGCACTGTTCGTACTCATCGTCGGGCTTGTGGTGTGGCGGGCGATCCAGCGCCGCCGTCGAGCTGACACGCCGAACGCCGCGGCCGTCCCGGACGCCGAACGGCAGACCGAGGATGAGTTGGAGCCCCAACACACATGACCGTGCTCGTCCGTCGCCTTGCGTTCGTGGTGCCCCTCGCGCTGCTGGCCATCGGAGCCTGCCTGGCCGGCTTGGCCGCAGCCGAAGGTTCGACGACCGGGCCGGTCGTGTCGCTGAGCGAGACGACCGTGTCGCCCGGCGATCGGATCATGGTGACGATCAACGGGTTCAAGGCGCACACCGTCACGATCTCGGTGTGCGGCAACGACGCCCGCCGCGGCTCGGGCGACTGCAACATGGTGAAGAGCAAGGGTGTGCGCATCGACCTCGCGGTGAGCCCGACGGTGACCAAGTTCGGTGTGTCCGCGCCGCCGTACGGGTGTCCCTGTCTGGTTCGGGTCTCGAGCATCAACGGTGATGAAGTCGCGGTCGTGCCGATCACGCTCCTCGGGCATCCGGTTGAGCCGGTGGTGAAGGCGCCGAAGGTCGACGGTCCCTTCGTCGCCGTCGCGATCAAGGCCCGCCCGGCGCCGCGCGGGTCGTTCGGTTGGACGAGAGCGAACCTCGGCGGACCTTTCCGTTACGAGGTGACCGTGACGGTTCGGAACCTCACCACTGAGGCCCTTCATCTGGCGCGTGTGTCCGGCTTCGTCAGCCGTAGTACGAACGAGAACGTTTCGCTCCCGCTCACAGATCCTGGTGAGATCGGTGTCGGGCAGACGTGGAAGCAAACCGTGTCGGTCACACTGCCGGCGCCATCTTTTGGGAAGTTGGTTTGGCATGTCACCGTCTCCGGAGCCGGGCCGACGGTAACTGCGGACGCCACGACTCAGCACCGGCCGATCCTGTTGATCGTGATCCTGATGCTGTTGATCATCGACATCGGCCTGCTGCTGATGCGCTTCGCGATCCGCCGCCGGATCGCGCGCGAAGCAACGCTCGCGGAGGCATCCAACATCGACGGCGCGATCGATGCGACCGCGTCGGATGACGACGATGCGAACTTGGCGCACCCTGAGTTGGTGTCGTTGTCAACGTGACCGACGGTCACCAGAGGTCAGGCGACGGAGGCGTGCACTCGTTGGAGCGCGGCGACGACGGTGATGTCGCGTTCGTAGGTCAACAGCTCACCGACGCGCTCGAGGCGGAGCCAGCGAATCTCGTCGACCTCGCCGTTCGGGCGAAACAGTCCCTCCGGCTCGTGCATCGACCAGTACCGCACTTGCTTCGGACGGCCCTTCCGGTCGGTGTACCGGGTCTCAGGAAGCTCGTGGCCGATCTTGGCGCGCATCCCGGTCTCCTCGTGCACTTCTCGGATCGCGCATTCCAGCGCGGACTCGCGGCGGTGCCGTTTGCCCTTTGGCAACGACCAATCCTGTCGGTGGGGCCGATGGATCAACAGCACTTCGAGCTGATGAGCTGAAGTGCTTCGCCAGACCACACCTCCGGCTGCTTCGATCATGACCTGAGCTTAAGAACGACGGCACCCCGAAATGTGTGATCCCCGGTGAACGTCAGGTGGCCGTCGAGTGAACAATTGCCGTGCGGCGGGGGAGACCGACGCCATGGGACATGGATCTTGCCAGCTCCGACCGAATCGGCCTGGAACCGCCGGTACTGTCGGCGTCGTATGCCAGTTGGCCTGACCACGCTCATCGTCGTCGAGGAGGATCACCGTGGAGTCGTCGACGCCCTGACTGACCTTGATTTCAGGTTCGAGACTGCGACTCCTGAATCCGTGACGGTGCTCGACACCTTCGACGGACGGTTCCACCGAAATGGGTTGTGGCTCACGTTGCACGAAGGCCAGCAGCTCGCGATCGTGCTCGACGGCGACGACGTCGTCGCGACCGGCATCGAGCCGACAAAGGCACCGCGATTCGTCCGTGATCTGGCTCCGGGACCGTTCCGTTCCAGGCTCGAGGCGATCGCGGACGTTCGGGCGCTGCTGCCGCAACTGCGGATCAGTGCGACGAGAACGATGGCCGCACGTCGCGACGACGAAGGTCGCGTCGTCGCGACCGCTGTGTTTCTCGAACACCCTGTGACCGATCAGGCGACAGCCACATCGACCCTTCCTGCACTCGTGATCGAAGTGCGCGACGTCATTGGCGCACGCAAATCAGCAAGGCGAGCGGTCGAGGCACTGGAGAACCTCGGACTGGTCGCAGTCGACGGCCGCGCTCTCACCCACCTTGCCGGCATCGCGGGTGTCGACCTCGGCGGATACGTCTCGTCGGCGACGGTGCCGCTCGACCAGGCGATGCCCGCCGCAGAAGGAGTTCGCCACGTTCTCGTCAACCTCGCCGACTCGATCGAGGCGAACTGGCAGGGCACCATCGACCACGTCGACCCGGAGTTTCTCCACGACCTGCGCATCGCGGTGCGACGCACTCGCTCGGTCATCACCCAGACCAAGCGCGTGCTGCCGCCCCACGTCGTTTCTGAGGCCGCCGACGGGTTTGGGTGGCTTGGTGGGCTCACGGGTCCGGCACGAGATCTCGATGTCTACCTGATCGAATGGGACGACTACGTCCGTCCGCTCGGTGCGACGGCGACGGCAGCGCTTGCTCCTATTCGGGGCCTGCTCGAGCAACGCCAGGCCGCGGCTCATGCCACGCTCGACAACGCAATGAGTTCCGCGGCAGCTGCCGCGCTGATGCAGAGGTGGCGATCGCAGCTCGCAGAGATCGCGAGCCACGAGCACCAAGGACCTCACGCGGCGCGTCCTCTCGGCCAGGTCGTCCGCCGGCGCATCACCCGGGCGCAAGAGAAGCTGATCGACCGGGGACGTCTGATCACACCGGACACACCGGCCGAACAAGTGCACGATCTGCGCAAGGACGCCAAGAAGCTGCGCTACCTCCTCGAGTGCTTTGGCAGCCTGCTTGCCGATGGGCCGCGCAAGCAGTTCGTCAAACGGCTCAAGGCGTTGCAGGACAACCTCGGTGAGCACCAGGACGCCGAGGTCCACGTCGCTCTCATCCGTGAGATTGCGAGCGACCTTCACGAGAAAGCAGCGACGACTGACACCCTGCTCGCCCTCGGTCAACTGATGGAACGACTCGAGCAGATCCGCATCGCGGCCCGCGCCGAGTTCGCCGAGCAGTTCGCGAACTACGACACCAGCGCAACGGAGCACGCCTTCGCGGCGATGCTCGATTTCCTCGACTCATGAAGGTCCTCGCCTCGTTCAGCATCAAAGGCGGCGTCGGCAAAACGACGGCGGCCGTCAACCTCGCCCATGAGGCCGCAGTCAGCGGCGCACGGGTGCTGTTGTGGGATCTGGACCCGCAGGGGGCGGCGACCTTCTTCATGCGCATCACGCCGCTGCTCAAAGGCGGCGCCGAACGCCTGGCCAGCCCGAAGGGCGCGCTGGAACCGCACCTGCACGGCACCGATCAACCGGGCCTGCATGTCGTGCCCGCTGACTTCTCACTGCGCCACCTCGACCTCCACCTCGACGATGCCAAGCGACCGAAGCGGCGACTTCGTGACCTGCTCGACCCACTCGCCGATCAGTACGACGTCGCCATCCTCGATTGCCCGCCGGGCATCACGCTCACGAGTGAGAGCGTGTTCCGCGCGTCCGACTTCCTCGTCGTGCCGACGATCCCGACGACGCTGTCCAAGCGCACGCTCGATCAACTGTCTGGCTTCCTCGCCGAGATCAACAACTCACCGACGCTGCTGACGTTCGCGTCGATGGTCGACCGTCGCAAGTCGTTGCATCGCGACGTGATCGCAGGTCTTGTCGCCGGCGTGACCGGCTATCTGCCGACGACGATCCCCACGGCGAGCGTGATCGAACGGATGGGCATCGAACGCGCCGCGGTCCGCACGTACGCACCTGACAGCGCCGCGGCCGCGGCCTTTCATCAACTCTGGCTCGACATCGCCGCCTGCCTCTGGCCGGCGTGACGCCGAACCGTTTCCGGCAGAATCGCGGTCAGGGCTGGTCGATCACGATCTCCTGCGACCACTGCGCGGCGGCAATGGCCATGCATGACAGCTCCGTGGTTCCTGGGATGAGATCGCACACGATTCCAGACGGGCCGGATTCATAGATCGTGGCGGTGCCGCCGAGGCGGGCGATCCAGGCGGCGCAGGTTGCATGGTCTGCGCACGAGTCCGTGTAGAGCGCCTCCTGCATCAATCCGGGATCACTCACAAAGGGCCGTTCGGGTTCGTACACGGAGCCATCCTCGTGAAAGTAGATCCCGTCAGCCGGAGCGACAAACGCGATCGTGTCACCGACGTTGACGTGCAGCGGTCGCGATGGCTGGTCCCACATCGGTTCCAGGTGCACCACCGGATGGCCCATTGGCTCGAGTGCGATGGTCATCGACGGTGGGACCGAGGAGGGTGCCGTCGTCGTCGACGCCGGATCGCCGGTGACCGTGGTGGGGGTGCTGGTCGTGACCGTGTTTGAGCCGCAGGCCGAGATCACGCCGAACGCGACGACTGTCGCGGACCGACACGTGAACAGGCGCATGGATGTTGGACGTCGCCGGCATTCCCACGAGTTCCCGGCGACACGCACCTTCCGGGAACTTGTCCGCAAGCGGGAGCGTCGAAGAGGCATGGGCTGTGGACGTTGCGCGTGTGTCGCCTTTGTGGGGTTGATGATCCTTGCCTCGTGCGCCGATGCTGAGCGTGGGTCAAACGTGGCATCCCCGGACTCGACAGCACCGCCGCCCGCCGAGCCATCCGCGGACGCGCAGACGGACCTCACCGCACCGATCACAGGCGATGTCGACGAAGTGTTGACGCGTCCGTGGGTCGACAAGTGGTTCCGGTATGAGGGTGAGATCCCGGAGCTGACCAGTCCAGCGACGGCGTGGTACTTCCCGGACGTGCCCGCACCCTCCGAGGCCACGATCGCTCGGCTTGCGGCGTCGTTTGGTGCGACCGGCGCGGTCACGCCGCTCGCGGACGACTTCGGATGGTCGGTGGGACCGAACGATGGCTCTGGGGCGCGGTTGGTCGTCGAGGCGGGACCAATGCAGCACTGGCAGGTCATGGACCGGTCGTATGAAACCCCGGACATGGTCAACTGTCCAACGTCGTGGACCGTTCCGGGCGTCGATCCTTCGGCTGGCACGCCCACGACTCTGCTCGGCGTGCCCGAACCCACCGTGGTGGTCGATCGTGAATCGTGTATCGCGTACTGGACGCCAGCCGGCGTTCCATCGGCCGCGGATGCCGAGGCCCACGGATCGGAGTTGCTCGGTGAGATTGGCGTCGATCTGACCCACTCCGATCTCAGCACCACAGCCGACCAGTACGGGGCGTCCCTCATCGCTCACCTACGGCTCGACGGCGTTCCGAGCGATCTCGCGTATGGAGTCACCTTCGCTGAAGCAGGCAGTGTCGAGATCGCGTTTGGGTACCTGGCGTCACCCGTACCCGGGACGACCTCCCCACGGATAGGCGTCCGCGCTGCTCTGAGCACGTTTCCGGACGCCGCCGATGCCCCGTCATGGGTCACGTATCCACCGTGCGAAGAAGGAGCCTGCAACTCCGCCGCGCCGGGACCGCCGACCATCGTGACGCTGTCGAACGCTCGCGCGTCGTTGTCGGTGATCGGAGAAATGAGCGCGACAGAGTGGGTCTTGCCTTCGTACTCGTTTGACGGCAGTGACGGTTCCACGTACAGCGTGCTCGCCTACTCCAAGCGAATATGCACGATGGTCGTCGGCCATGAGCCCCCACCCCTATAGCGCTGGTGTCAGCGCCGCGGTCGCCCCCGGCAGGTGGAACCCGTGAAGGCTCGCGTCCCGTCTTGCTCCGTTCCCGAGTTCACGTCGTGTTTGCTTGCGTCGGGAGCGAGCGGGTGTTTCCATACGCGGGCGGTGTCCGGCGCAGACACTCTCCCGTCTCGGCCGGACGCCGCATTCACGTATGGGAGACGAACGGCAACATGATCGATCAACCATTGCAACTTCAGCGACGGAGCACGTGGACCACAATCGCGACGGCGATGCCGTTCGAGGGTGAGTCCGAGGCGTGGTCACACGCAGACAGCGGGTGCCCGGCGGGCACAACGGGATCGCCGGTGCAGGTCGGCTTTCAGTCGTGGACTGAACGTCCGACCTGAACCGCCGGGTGCTCAGGTGAGGGTGCATCCGCGGGTGAACCCTGGCATCTCGCTCCACGACCTCGGACGGTCTCTCTCGGCGACCGGAGTGGTCGCGCGGGAAGGGAGCGATGAGGCTGTCAACGTGGTTCGGCACGGGTGTCACGATCATTGCCGCAGTCGGCGGCGGGCTGCTGTTCGGACCGCTCGACGTCGCCGGCGCGAACCGTGACGCCGGCGGACGCCCGACGCTGACCGAGCGCGCCTACTGCGGCCGAGCTTCAGCGAAGGATTCGCATGCACCTCGCGCAGCATCCGCCGGGTTGCATCAGGACGTGGTCGTGGCGGTGTCGCGCACCGCCCTGATCCGGATCGACGCGGCGGGCGTCGTGCGCGCGGCTGCGACGAACACCGGGTGTGCACCTCGCGCCGGCGATGACTTCTACGTCATCGCACCCGACGGCTCGATCAACGCCGCGCGGGCCGAGACGTTTGCGAAGCAGCACTGGGTCGGCAATTTCAAGACGCCAGGCGAGTTCGTCGACCAGCACACGCACGCGTAAGCCTCAGAGGTGAGGACGTCGGCGCAGGTCGTCAGCGGTGCTGGTCGAGGATCTCGCGGACCTTGGTGGCGAGGTCGTCGATGCGGAACGGCTTGGCGATGAAGTGGTCGTCGGCACGCACGCCCTTGGTGCCGGTGACGATGTCGGACGAGTAGCCGGACATGAACAGGTGCGGCAGCCCCGGGCGGGAGACGGCGATGGTGTCGATCAAGTCGCGGCCGCCCATCTTCGGCAGCAGCACATCGGTGACGAGGAGGTGGATCCGGCCAGGGTGCTCGGCGGCCACTCGGATCGCTTCCTCTGCACTGGCCGCAGTGAGGACGTTGTACCGCTCGTAGGTCAACGCCCGCGCCGCAGTCCGGAGCAACCCGGGCTCGTCGTCGACGATCAAGATCGTCTCGGTCCGGTCCGGCGCCGGCGTATCGGTCGCGTCGCAAATGGCTGCGCCTTCGTCAGCACGTCGGCGGGGGAGCAGGACCTCGAACGTCGCGCCGCTGCGGCCATCGCTCTCGACGGCCACGCCGCCCCCGCACTGCGTGACCGCGCCGTGGACGCTGGCCAACCCGAGGCCCATCCCGCGTGCGGTCTCCTTGGTCGTGAAGAACGGGTCGAAGATGTCGGAGAGAACGTCGGGTGGGATGCCGCAGCCGTTGTCGCGCACAGTGAGGCGGACATAGTCGCCGGCTCCAGCTCCGCCGCGCCCGACACGATGCTCTGCTTCGACCACCGTGTTGTCGATCTCGATCTCGATCTTTCCGGGATTCGCTGCGCCGCTCGAGCGGACGTTGTCGATCGCGTCTCGCGCGTTCGCGCACAGGTTGGTGACGATCAGATCGACCTGCAGCGGATCGATGTCGACCGGCCACAGGTCGGCGCCGGTATGCAGGGAGACGGAGATGTCTGCGCCGAGTCGCCGCCGCACGCCCGGCAGCAGATCGGCGACCGTCGCGCCGAGGTCGAGCCGCTCGGGCTCGACCCGTTGCCGTCCGGCGTACGTCAGCAGTTGGCGGATCAGACGAGCAGCCCGCTCGGACGCATCGCGGATGTGGTGCAGCTCGGCGCACAACGGATCGTCGGGCTCTGCGGAGTTCAGGGCGAGGTCCGTGTGGCCGAGGATGACACCGAGCATGTTGTTCAGGTTGTGGGCGACGCCACCCGCGAGGCGGCCCATCGACCGCGACCGCGCGGCCCTGTTGCGTTCGACTTCGAGGAACGCGCGGCGTTCCTCCTCGATCTTCCGTTCGGTGATGTTGCGAATGCTGATGACCACGGGGCGAGTCGTGGACCGGTCGTCGCCGTGTGTGGCGTTCGAGCCGAATCGGGGGTCGTCGAGAGCGGTGGCCGTGACGAGGAACCATTGCATCTGGCTCGGCGAGGGAGACGCGTGCTCTGACTCGAACACGGTGCACTCGCCGCCGATCACAGTCCTGATCCCGGCGATGAGCTGGGCTGACGGAGTGAACGTGTGACCGGTCAATGCTCCGATCGGTTCGACCTCGGCGCTGATCCGAGTCTCATCGAGGTAGTTGAGCCCGATGCCGCGAACCACCTCGGGTTCGGCGTCGCTCAAGGCCGCCGAATCGCGCCACGCCTGGTTCGTCCACAGGATCACGCCCGCATCGTCGATGACGATCACCGCGTCGACGAGCGAGTCGAGCACGCTCGCCGCGACGTCTTCGGGGAACCGTTCCATCTCGATCCGATCACTCTGCATGATGCCCACAGCCTCACACGTGCGAATGCCGTAGTGCAGATGGCCAGACGAATTCTTGCATCTGTGGGGCCTTGCTCCTTGCATGTTCGCTCGTGCCCTGGACGGTTGAGCGAGTCATGACCATCGCGTGAACTTCTGGGGACACGGGATGGCCTGGCCGCAGGTCTGTTGATCATCTGCACTCGCTGCGAATTTGCCTCCACTTTCCTTCAAACACCCGAAGAGGGCCCATGAGCATTGCAGGATCATCCAACCAAGTCCCGCGGCCGGGCCGTCGGGACAAGTCATCAGAGCTGACCAAGCAGCGTCTGTTCCGGTACGGCGGCGTCATCGCCGCCCTCATCGTGCTCACCCTTGTCGTCTCGGTCTGGTCGTCGCGAAATGTCTCCACG
>Ga0075364_10000315_pt1 | contig 23744 bp, 24 predicted proteins | sample EndMetdeltDD1764_FD_71517 | JGI IMG/M metagenome (GOLD analysis project Ga0075364, IMG submission 71517) | Populus endosphere microbial communities from Tennessee, USA - Endosphere MetaG P. deltoides DD176-4 | ecosystem: Host-associated > Plants > Roots > Endosphere | place: USA: Tennessee... | reverse complement strand
CGCTCGCACCTCACCTTCACCTTTACCTTCACCTTCACCGCCGGTACCGCCGAAGCTGAGTGCGCGAGCTGCGTTCGTCGGCGACCCCAATGGTGTCTCCGCGCCGGGTATGGTGGCCGCTCCGTTAGAATGCCCGGCCTCGTCCCTGCAAGGAGCATCCGATGCGTTTGTCCCGTTCGATCGCGACATTCTTCCTGTGCTGCGCCGTCTTCGCGCTGGCGGCCTGTTCGCCGAAGCCGGAGTCGGCGGCGGAGGCCTTCTATCTCGCTGCGGAAGAAGGCAACGTTGAGAAGGCGAGCGCCCAGGTCTCGTTCGCCGACCTGGATGCCGGGGAGATGGAGAGGCTCAGGGAGAAGGTGCAGGTGGTCGTGGCCGAGGTGCAGGGCCTGATCGCCGCCAACGGGGGTCTGGAGCGGGTCGAGGTACTCGACTCCAAGGTCACGGCCGATGGCAGTGGTGCGCAGATCGAAGTGAAGCTGGTCTTCAACAACGGCAAGGACAGGACCGAGTCGCATCGGCTGTCCAGGCAGGACGAGGGCTGGAAGATCCGGCTGCCGTAAGCGAACGCCGGCTGCGCCGCGCAACGCGTGTTGCGAGCTCGCTGGCTGGGACGTTCAGGCAGCGTGGAGCGACGCAGCGATTGGAGCTGGATCAACGGGAACGCTTCAGGGCGTCGCAGTCGGTGATGGCTGCCCGGCCGCCGTTGCGGGTGCGCATGGTCGAGGAGCGCGCGTCCCGCAGTCGTCGCCCATAGAAGCGCCTACTCCTCGCCGGTATCGCCGGCGTGCTTCCAGTAACCGGTTGCGCGGATCCACTCCTTGGCCACCTGGCGCTCGTTCTCGAGGAACTGGCGCATCGTGCGGGCGTGGCGCGACTCGCAGGCGATCCACCAGAACGTATTGCCAGCAGGTACGGGCAGCGCACGCAGCGCGGCTTCGAGGCGCGCGCCGGCTTCCGCCCCATCGCGGGGCAACCAGGCGATGGTGGCGTCGGCCTTGGTGTGCAGCGTCTGGCGGTCGGCGTCGCCGGGAATCTCGATGCAGGCATGCACGCGCTGGCCGGGTGGCATCTCCTCCAGCCAGCGGCCGATGGCTGGCAGTGCGGTCTCGTCGCCGAACAGCAGGTACTGGTCGAAATCTCCCGTCACCACGACCGAACTGCGCGGCCCGCCCAGGCCGAGGCGGTCGCCAGGCTGCGCCCGCGCCGCCCATGCCGTTGCAGGACCGTCGCCATGCAGGACGAAGTCGACGACCAGCGTGCGGCTCTGCGGCGCGTAGCTGCGCGGGGTGTAGTCGCGGGCCGGCGAGCGCGGTGCGCCCTCGGCATACACCGGCGTGCCGTCCGGGCCGGTGGTCGGCATGACCAGGGTGCCGTCGGCATCGGGAAAGAACAGTTTGACGTGGTCGTCCGCGGCGGCGCTGAGGAAACCTTCCAGTTCGGCGCCGCCCAGCACGATGCGGCGCATGTGCGGTGTCAGATCGATGACCTGCTCGACCTGCAGGGTGCGGAACACCAGCGGATGGCGCTGGCGATGGATCTCATGCATGGGAGGGCACTCCGTGGGGATCAGGCGCGGACCAGACGGCAGCCGAGTTCGGCCGCGACCGCCTGCAGCCACTCGCTGACCGGTGCCGCGTCATCGCCGGCGGCGCTGGGCACCGGGCACAGGCGCCACAGCAGGCGCCCGTCGTGGCCGACGATGGCGACCACCAGACGCCGCTGCTCGAACTCGCGCAGCATCCGGTACACGGTGCCCAGCGCGAAGGGGCGGTTGATCCGGGGCTGCAGATCCCGGTACAGCGTGATCGCATCCTGCGGCGCGTCCAGGTCCTGCAACAGCTGCAGCAGTTCGCGCCGGGTCGCGGTCATGCGCATGCCGGCCAGGCCTTCCGGCTGACGGGAGCGGGCGGCGCTCATCGGCCGATCCCCGCGATCTCGTCGGCGGCACGCTGCAGCACCTGCTCCACCTGCTGCGCCACCTCCGGCGACCAGTGCCCGTGGCGCTGGGCGATGGCGCGCTTGATCGAGGCCATGCCGTGGCGCACCGGCGACGGCAGCCCGGCCTTGACCAGCGCACGTGCGCTGGCGGCGGTGCGTGCCTGGGCTTCGGCGATCTGACCCGCATGCTCCCTGACATAGCCGCGACCGGTGTCGGTGAGCTGGTAGAGCCGGCGCACGCCGTCGTCCGCACCGCTGACCAGGCCGCATTCCTGCAACTGCGACAGCACCGGATACATCGCGCCGGCGGACGGCAGGTACTGGCCGTGGAAGATCTCGCCGATCAGCTGGATCAGTTCGTAGCCGTGCCGCGGCTGGTTGCACAACAGGGCCAGGACGAGCAGGCGCAGGTCGCCATGGGCGATCGCGCGCGGGCTGCGCTGACCACCGCCGGCACGCTCGGAGGAGGGGCCGCGGGCGCGGCGGGGAAGGGGCTGCATCGGGGCTCTCCCGGGGACGAAGGCGGAGCTGCCTGTGCCACAACGATATAGCTAAATTGCCCTGATTCGTTATATCGGAAATGAAACGGTTTGTATCCGCGGCTCCTGCTAGGATCCCGCCATGCCCTTGCTGCGTTCCCTGGCCGACCCGGCTTCCCGACAGATCCGACGCTGGGTGCTGGATGCCTTCCCGCGCGGGCAGAGCGGGATCGACTACGACCAGCCGGCCGCCGATGCGGGGCTGTTCGGCCCCGACAGCGTGACCTGGCGGGTGCATGCCGAACTGCCCGCGATGCTGGCCGGCGGCCTCTGCGCCCTGATGCTGCAGACCCTGCATCCGCTGGCGCTGGCCGGGGTCTACGACCATTCCAATTTCCGTGACGACCTGGTCGGGCGCCTGCGCCGCACCACCGGTTTCGTCGCCGGCACGACGTACGCGCCGATGGGGGAGGTGGACACGCTGGTGGCGCGGGTCCGCGCCATCCATGCGCGCGTGAGCGGCCAGCTGCCGGACGGACGCCGGTATGCCGCAGACGATCCCGACCTGCTGACCTGGGTCCATGTGACCGAGGCCTACGGCTTTCTCGAAGGCTGTCGCGCTTACTGCCGGCCGGTGCCCGACCGCGTGGCCGACCGCTACTACGACGAGGTGCGGCGCGTGGCCGAAGCGCTGGGTGCGGTGGATGTCCCTGCGTCGCAGGACCAGGTGCGGGCCTACTTCGCGCGGGTGCAGCCGTTGCTGCGGGTGGATGCGCGTTCGCGCGAAGTGCTGTCGATCCTGTCCGCGATCCGCCTGCCCGTGCCGCTGCCGGGGATCTCGCGCGATGTCTTCCTTGGCGCCGCCGCGGCGCTGCTGCCGCCGTGGGCACGGCATCTGCTGGGCGAGGACGCTCCGCATCCGTTGCGTGCCAGGGCCGGCTCGCAGCTGGTGCGGCGGATGGCGCCGCTGTTCCGCCGCGCACTCGGCGACGGCACCGCACCGCGGGCCTGCCGTCGCATGGGCCTGTCGCCGGCGGTACTGGCCCGGTGGCCGGAGGGTCTCGAATGACGGCGCACGCAGCGCCCCATTCACGCCCCACCGATCCACAGGCGTCGATGATGGCGCGCATGGTTACCCGAATGCCGCCATGGAAGAAGCCGGCACAGCGCAAGCGCGGGCCATCGCAGCCGCTCAGCGAGACGCAGAAGAGCGCCGCCCGCCAGCGTGCCAAGGAGAACGGGCGCCGCTATCCGAACCTGATCGACAACATGTGGGCGGCCTCGCTGCCACGCGGCGACGAGCCGGCCGAAACGCGCTGAGCCGGATCAGCGACGGACCGCGAGCACGCCGTCCAGCGCCAGATCCGCCTTGAATCCCGCCTTTTCCAGCCGCCTGGCGACCTCGCGCGGCACATCGCGGCCGCTGGTCAGGCGGTTCGGCGCGCCGGTGTAGTGGAATAGTTTTCCGCTCTTGCGCAGCACCCGCGCCAGCTGGTCGTAGAAGGCCTGCGAGTACAGTTCGCCGGCGATGCCGAAACGCGGCGGGTCGTGCAGCAGCGCGTCGAACGCGGCATCGGGCAGGGCGGCGATCGCCTGCGAGACGTCGCCGTGCTGCAGGTGCAGCCCGCCACCGGCAGCGGCCGAATCGGGATCGGGCGACCACGGATTGAGCGTGCGCAGCCACAGCACGTCGGCGTTCTTCTCGAACGACTGGATCCGGCCGACGCCCGCCTCCAGGCAGCACGCGGCGAAGTAGCCGAGCCCGCCGCAGGTATCGAGCACCGCCTTCCCGCGTGGCTCGACCAGGGCGACCTTGCGCCGCGCATCCTCGAACGGCGACAGCTTCGAGGTCGGCAGCATCTTGATGCCGTCGATCTCGAAGGTCGGCGCACCCCAACCGGTCGGCACCAGCTTGATCAGCGAGCCGGCATAGCGCGAGATCTGCGCGAACGCCTCGCCATCCCAGTAGTACAGGGTGCGGTCCTTGAGCTTGCCCGGGTACGGCCAGTGGGCTTGGCCGAGGAACCACGCGTCCGCCTCCAGCCGCACCTCGACCTCGCTGCGGCCCAGGTCCAGCGAGCCCGACCACGAGGGCGCGGCACGGTCGCGCGCGGACTGCAGCGCGTCGGCGGTCTCGCGGGTGAGCAGGGGGCCGGTGTAATGGGACATGGGCAAGGCGGCAACGGCTGGGGCGCGCATCGTAACCCGCGCGGCATCGACGGCCGGTTCAACGCCGGCGCGACGGTTCGCAGGCGATGCCGTCGTCGTCGCGGTCCAGATGCGGCGCATGGCCGGGCTCGCCGCGACGCAGAGGGGCGACGCCGGCGGCGCGGGCGGCATCGCAGTTGCGGTAGCAGGGAGCATCCGCCGCGGGCGCGCGTGCGCTCGCCGCTGCCGGCCCGGGTCCGGCCATCGCGCGGCTGCCGCCGTGGCAGTGATGGCCGCCGTTGCCCCGGTCGTGGTGGCAGCCGGCGGCATCGGTGCGGCCGGAATGTGCGTGCACGGAGGCGCTCACCGCCGCCAGCACCAGCACCAGCAGGAGGAAGGTCGATCGCCGTGAATGGCGAAGACAGCGGCCCAGGCCAGCATCGCGTCGATGCAACGGTGCGCTCATCGCTCCCCAAGGCGGCCCGGCGACCGCCGGGTATCGCATCCGGCTCGCCGCCACTGCCGCATCGGCGTAGGCTGCGCGTTTTCCCGATGATGGTGTGCCCCGGATGAAGCTGCAGCTCGCGCTCGAATGGTTCCTCAACCCCGACCACCTGCCGCTGATCGCCGGCATCGAATCGGGCTGGTACCGCGAGGCCGGGCTGGATCTGGAGCTGATCGCTCCGGACGACCATTACGACGGCCTGGCCGCGACGGTCAGCGGCGAGGTCGCGTTCTCGTGCAACGAGCCGCTGCACATGATCGACGACAACCGCCCGGGCCTGAAGGCGCTGGGCTGCTTCTTCGAGACCGACGGCGGCATCGTCCTGCAGCGCGAGGCCGGCCGGCGCCTGCTGGCTGGTGGCAGCGTGCGTCTGGCCTCGCCGGTGGCGGGCGGTGTCACCGATGCGATCGCGGTCGAGATCCTGGCGCGCTGGTGCGCGCAGCAGGGCGCGGCGTTCGCGCCATCGCAGGTGACGATCGAGAGCGCCGGTTTCGAGCACCTGAAGAACATCCAGGCCGGTTACGACGGCGCCTGGCTGTGCTTCGCCAACTTCGAAGGCGTGGAGGCGCGCGAACTCGGCATCGACGTGGACTTCATCGCCACGGGCCAGGTCGGCCTGCACAACTTCTCCGCGCTGGAGCTGTTCACCGGCGAGCGCTTCCTGAGCGAACACCCGCAGGTGGTGGAGACCGTGACCGCGCTGGTCGGGCGCGGTGCGGCGCTGTGCCGCGACGATCCGGCGCTGGCTGCCGAACTCTGGTACCGCCACAGCGGCGAGCAGCGCAGCGCGCTGATGGACGCGATCATCGCCGACACCTGTCCGCGCCTGGTCGCGCCGGTGGTGCGCGACGCCGCGCGCTGGCAGGGCATGTGGGCGCAGTTCGACCAGCTCGGCCACGCACGGGTGGATGCGGCCGGCTACGCGGCGCTCTACGCCTGACCGGACCGCGCGGCGCCGCGGCCGTGGCCGGGCAGGCGGGTGCCGGGCGCGGGCCATGCATTCCCTTGGCGCCGTCCGTCGTACCCTGAGCAGGCTGCCCGCCCCAAGGACGTTCCACGCGCATGACGCCGATACCCGCGCCCAGCGCTTCGCCCAGCCCGCCTGCGTCGGCGCGCTGGTGGCCGGCCGTTGGCGCGCTGGTGGTGCTGCTGGTCGGGCTCGTGCTGACGGCGGAGCTTGCCCGGCGCGAGGCCGCCCAGACACGAGTCGCTGCCGAAGAGCTGCAGCGCTCGCTGTCCGACGCCGCCCAGGCGCGCCTGCGGGGGGCGCTGGGACGCGCTGCCGAATCGCTGCGCTCGATGCAGACGGTGTTCCTGTCCAACGACCAGGTCGACCAGTCGATCTTCGACCGGTACCAGGACAACCTGCGCGACAGCGGCATGCTGCCGGGGCACGTCGTGACCGCCTTCGCGCGGAGGCGGATCGAGGATGGCAGGCCGACGTACCGGTACGAGTCCTTGACCCCGCGCGCCGGCAACGAGGTGCTGCTGGGGTTCGACGCCGCCTCGCAACCGGAGAACCTGCGCGCGCTCGAGCGTGCGCGCGACAGCGACGCGCCGACCCTGTCGGCGCCGTTCGCGCTGCGCCAGTTCGAAGGCCACGCGCAGGAGCAGGCACTCGGTGTGACCGTGCGCCTGCCGGTGTACTCGCACGGCCAGGCGCCGACGCAGGTGGCGGAACGGCGCGAGCGCGAGATCGGTGCGCTTGCGCTCAGCCTGCGCCTGCAGCCGATGGTCGAGCAGGTACTGGACGGGCGGATCCTGGAGTTCATGCAGGTCGAGCTGTGCGACCTGGAAGGGGGCCAGCCGCTGCATGCCGCGGCTGGCAGCCCGGCGGCGGCCGATGCCCAGGTCCGCCTGGTCGAGTTCGGCGGGCGACGCTGGGAGCTGCGGATGTGGCCCAGGCCCGAGGCGATGCCGCGCTCGGATGCGCGCGCGGTGGTGGGGGGCGGCATCGCGATCAGCGCACTGCTGGCCCTGCTGCTGTGGTCGCTGGCCAGCACCCACCAGCGGGCGGTCGAACTGGGCGGTCAGATGCGTTCGCGCTTCGGCGAGAGCGAGGCGCGGTTCCGCACGCTCAACGAGCTGCTGCCGGCGCTGGTGCTGCTGGTCGACGCGCGCAGCGGCGACATCGTCTATGCCAACCAGGCGGCGCGGCGGCATCTCGGTGCGGTGGTCGGGCAGCCGCTGCGCAGCGTGTTCGTCGACGGTGCTGCGGGCGAACTGGCGCTGTCGGTCGCCGAGGGTGGCCCTGCCTGGGACGGCCGCGAAGTGCAGGTTTCGTCGCTCGGTGGCGAACTGCTCTGGGTGAGCGCCTCGCTGGCGGCGGTGGATGTCGACGGATCGCGCCACCTGCTGATGGTGGCCAGCGACACCACCGAGCAGCGGCGGCTGACCGAACGGCTGGTGCACCAGGCCGCCCACGACAGCCTGACCGGCCTGTGCAACCGCCGCGAATTCGAGCGGCGCCTGCAGCACGCGCTGGCCCTGCTCGACGCCGGCGCGGGCTCGCGGCGTGGGGGATTCGCGCTGCTCTACATCGATCTGGACCAGTTCAAGCTGGTCAACGACCTGTCCGGCCACATGGCCGGCGACCAGCTGCTGATCGAACTGACGCTGGCGATGCAGCGGCAGCTGCGGCCGGAGGATCTGCTGGCGCGGCTGGGCGGCGACGAGTTCGGGCTGCTGGCCGCCGGCACCGGCGAGGACGATGCGGTGGCGCTGGCCGAACGCATGCGCGCCTGCATCGAACAGGTGATGTTCGTCTGGGAGGGGCGCACCTACACGGTCAGCGCGAGCATCGGCGTGGTCGTGGTGGACCATCCGGGCGCGACCCTGAAGGACCTGCTGGCCTGGGCCGACAGTGCCTGCTACCAGGCCAAGGACAATGGCCGCAACCGCACGCATGTCTACCGCGACGATGGTGATTCGACGCGCAGGCAGGGCGAGATGGAATGGGCCAACCGCCTGCGGCAGGCGCTGGAGGACGGGCGCCTGCTGCTCGACTACCAGGAGGTCCGGCCGCTGCATGCGCAGGCTGGAGATGCCGGCGTGCATGTCGAACTGCTGCTGCGGCTGTGCGACGAGCAGGGCCAGGTGGTGCCGCCGGGCGCGTTCCTGCCGGCGGCCGAGCGCTACGGCCTGATGCCGGCGGTCGACCGCTGGGTGATCCAGACCGCGCTGGCCGGCTTCGACCGGCTGCATCCGGCCGGCGCGGCGCTGGCGACCTGCGCGATCAACCTGTCCGGCGCCAGCATCGAGGACGAAGGGCTGGCCGACTTCATCCTCGGCTGCCTCGCCCAGCACCGGATCCCGCCGCAGCGTCTGTGCCTGGAGATCACCGAGACCGTGGCGGTGCGCAACCTGATGCGCGTGGCGATCGTGATCGAGCGGCTGCGCGCGGCCGGCTGCCGGATCGCGCTGGACGATTTCGGCGCGGGCATGTCCTCGTTCGGCTATCTGAAGAACCTGCCGGTGGACGCGATCAAGATCGACGGCAGCTTCGTGCGCGACGTGACCCGCGATCCGATGAGCCGGGCGATCGTCGATGCGGTCACCCGCATCGGCCACCAGCTGGGGTTACGGGTGGTGGCCGAATGGGTCGACGATCCGCGGACCTTGGCGGCGTTGCACGAGATCGGCGTCGACGATGGCCAGGGCTTCGCGCTGCATCGGCCGGAACGCGTGCTGTTCATGCGCTGAGCCACGCGGCATTGCCAGGCATCGCCAGCCGTGTACGTGGACGTGCCGCAGGCGTGGCGTACGCCGCGGCGGGTGGCTGCCAGGCTGGAACGCGCCTGCCCCGGACCTGGTTCAGAGGCGGTCGGGCGTCGTCGCCGGCGAGGCATCGGCGCTGGTGCCGGCGGCCGTGGCGCTGCGTTCCAGATCGGGATAGAGCCCGTACAGCGACAGCAGCACGCCGTTGCTCCAGCCGAAGCCGTCCTGCAGTGGATATTCGCCGCCACCGCCGCCCTGCAGCGCGCCATCGGCATCGTATTTCTCGACCAGCTTGCGCTCGCGTTCGAACAGGGTCCGCACGTTGCCGACGAAGCCGGTCGCGATCTCGCGCGCCAGCGCGTCCTCGCCATAACGGCGCAGGCCGTCGACCGCGATCCACTGCAGCGGCGCCCAGACGTTCGGGGCGTCCCACTGCTGGCCGCTGTCGACCGGCGTGGTGACCAGTCCACCTGGGCGCAGCAGTTGCGCGCGTGCTGCAGCCGCGGTGGCCTGCGCCCGCTCGGGCGTGGCGACGCCGGCGTGCAGCGGGAACAGCGCAGCGGCGGTCAGATGATCGCGCGGTGCCGCGCGCTGCCAGTCGTAATCGGCGTAGTAGCCCGCCGTGTTCCACAGCCAGGCATCGATCGCGACCTGGCGTGCATTGGCCAGGCGGGTGTAGTCGGCGGCGCATCCGCTGTCGCCTGCGAGCCGGCAGCCGCGCGCGATGCTGCGCTCCAGGTGATGCAGCAGGCTGTTGAGATCGACCGGCACGATCGCCGTGGTGCGGATGCTGTCCAGCCGCATCGGGTCGTCCAGCCAGCGGCTGGAGAAATCCCAGCCGCTCTCGGCGCCGGCGCGCAGGTCGCGCCAGACCTCGGCCTGCGGACGCGCGCTGCGTGCGGCGGTCTCGCGATCCTGCATGAACGACTCCGGGCGCGGCGTGTCGCGGTCGTCCCAGTAGCGGTTGAGTAGCGCACCATCGGGCATGCGCACCACTCGGCGGCGGGCCTGTCCGTCGGCCAGCCCCTCCGCACCGTCCATCCACCAGGCGTGTTCGCGCTTGAGCTGGGGCAGGTGTCGCACCAGCACCTGCGGATCGCTGCGCGCCTCCAGCTCGACCATGTGCGAGAAGAACGGTGGTTGCGAGCGGCTCAGGTAGTAGCTGCGGTTGCCGTTGGGGATGTGGCCCCAGCGGTCGATCAGCGCGGCGAAGTTCTCCAGCATGTCGCGCGACAGCGCATCCTGGCCGCTGGCGACCAGGCCGCGCATCGTGAAGTACGAATCCCAGTAGTAGATCTCCCGGAAGCGGCCGCCCGGCACCACGTAGGGTTCGGGCAGCGGCAGCAGGCTGTCGTATGCGACCGGCCGCGCGCTGCGCCGGGTCAGCAGTGGCCAGAGCGCGCCGATGTGGCCGCGCAGGGTGGCGTGCGGTTCGACCGGGGTGTCGGCGATCGCGGCGGGCAGCACGAAGTGACGGTCGACGAAACGGCGCAGGTCGAAGCCGGGCGTGCCGCGCTGGGCGAGGTAGGCGGCCTCGATGTCGGCCGGCTCGCCGCGCGGCACCGCATCGGCGAACAGCTTCTGGTCCTCGAACAGCCATGCCTCCTGCACCGCGGCGAAGACCTGCGGCCAGGCCTCGTCCGGGGTGGCCGGCAGCGCCGGTGCGGTGGTTGCGCGCATCGTGGCCGGGAGCGATTCCGGCGGGCGCGGCGCGGCGCTGCAGGCCGCCAGCATCAGGGCCACGGGCAGGACGAACGACGGCAGCCAGTGGGCTGGGCGCGGATGCATGGACACTCCGGAGGCGGACAAACGTCGTCGATCCTCGCAGGCCGCGTGCGATGACCGCGCCAAGGCCGAGTACAGGTCTGTCCGCGCGCGATCGTGGCGCGCACCAGGTGCATCGTGGATGCGTTCACCGGGGTGTGGCGTCCAGGGTGGCGCGCGCGGCGTCCGCGTAGGCGACCAGCTGCGGGAAGAAGGCGTCGAAGCCGGCGGCGATGTCGGTCTCGTGCACGCGCAGCGTGTCCAGGCAGGCGACCAGGCGCTCGCCATTGCGCGACAGCCGGGTCGCGATCCGGCTCACCGCCAGGTCGACGCTGTCGCGTCGGCGGTAGGAGCCGAGCCAGTCGTGCGCGGCGATGCGCGGCGCGATCGCGCGCAGGCGCTCGGGCAGGCGGTCGAGCCGGCCCAGCATGTAGGCGTAGAACGGCGCGGTGAACGCGTCCAGCGCGACATCGCTGTAACGGTGCCAGTGCCGTGCCAGCAGATGGTCGTAGTAGACGTCCAGCGCGATGCCCGCGTAGCGGCGCAGGCCGTCGGGGAAATGGTCGCGCGCCTGCACCACCAGCGGATGGTCGTCGGTGTAGCGGTCGACCTTGCGGTGGACCAGGATCTCGCGCCGCTCGACCGGGCTGTAGTCGTCCAGCGCGGCCCGGCCGAACACGAAATCGCCGAGCAGCGCGCCGAGCATCGCCTCGTGGCTGCCGCGGGCCAGGTACAGGTGGGCCAGGTAGTTCATCGGGTCGCGCGTGGCGTCAGTCGCGGACGGCGTAGCAGCCCAGGAACATCGCCACCGCCGAATCGGCGACGCGTGCGCGCTGCGCGTCGTCCAGCGGCGGCTGGCCCAGGGTCACCTGCGGCCAGAACGCGAAGCTCTTCACCAGGCCCTGCAGCTGGTGCGCGGCGAAGTCGGCGTCCACGTCCTGCAGCCGGCCATCGGCGATGGCCGCGCGGATCCAGGTGGTCACGCCGCCTTCCTTCTCGCCCATCCGGCAGACGATCTCCTGCGCACGCTCTGGCGCATGGATGATCTCGGCCATGCCGACGCGGGCCAGGTCGATGAAGCTGGGGTCGGCGAGCAGGTCCAGTTTCTTGCCCAGCAGCTGGCGCAGCTGCGTGTCCAGCGGCGCATCGGCACGGTAGGGCAACTCGACGCTGGCCGCGCTGCTGTCCCACAGCTGCTGCAGGATCTGGCCGAACAGCGCGTCCTTGCTGGGGAAGTGGTTGTAGACGGTGCGCTTGGACACGCCGGCCGCGGCAGCGATCCGGTCCATGCTGGTGGCCTCGTAGCCGGCCGCGCGGAATTCGTCCACGGCGGCGGCCACGATGGCGTCGCGCTTGCGGTCGGTCAGGCGTTGCGGCGGGCGGGACATGGCGGCCGGTCGAAGTGCGGACGGCAATTCTACACCGGGCGGTTTACTTCCTGAAAAATGAAACTACACTGTGTAGTGTAATTTCTGGGTCGCCCATGAAACGCCTCCTCATCGTCCTCCTGCTTGGAATCCTCGCCGTGACCGCGCATACCGCCTACGTCCGCTGCACCCTGCCGGGCTATCCCGATTCGCCCCAGCACCGCGACGGCCGCTTCCAGAATCCGCTGCCACGCCCCGCGATGGGCTGGTGGCAGGGGCTGAAGCTGACCTGGACCTTCTTCTTCGGCAAGCCGGCCGGCACCGTGCCGGAGCGGCCGATCCCGGTGCGCGCGCTGGACCGCGCCGCGCTGGAGGCGGCCCCGGATGGCAGCCTGTACCGGCTCGGCCACTCGACCATCCTGCTGAAGCTGCGCGGCCGCTTCTGGCTGACCGACCCGGTGTTTTCCAAGCGCGCCTCGCCGGTGCAGTGGGCCGGCCCGGCGCGCTTCCATGCGCCGCCGATCGGCATCGACGACCTGCCGCCGATCGCCGGCGTGATCCTGTCGCACAACCACTACGACCACCTCGACCACGCCGCGGTGCTGCAGCTCGCCGGCAAGACCGGCCGCTTCGTCGCGCCGCTGGGCGTCGGCGACCAGCTGATCGCCTGGGGCGTGGATCCGGACAAGGTCGAGCAGCTGGACTGGTGGCAGTCGACCGAGGTCGACGGCCTGCGCCTGACCGCGACCCCGGCCCAGCATTTCTCCGGCCGCGGCCTGGCCGACAGCGACCGCAGCCTGTGGGCCTCGTGGGTGATCCAGGACGACGACCTGCGCGTGTTCTTCAGCGGCGACACCGGCTACTTCGACGGGTTCAAGGCGATCGGCGAGACCTACGGCCCGTTCGACCTGACCCTGATGGAGACCGGCGCCTACGACGAACGCTGGGCGTTCGTGCACATGCAGCCCGAGCAGACCCTGCAGGCCCACCTGGACCTGCGCGGGCGCTGGCTGCTGCCGATCCACAACGGCACCTTCGACCTGGCGCTGCACCCGTGGGAGCAGCCGTTCGAGCGGATCAGCGCGCTCGCCGCCGAGCAGGGCGTGGCGCTGACCACGCCGGTGATGGGCGAGCGCGTCGACCTGCATGCGCCGCAGCCGGGGACGCCGTGGTGGCGCGGGGTCGCGACCGCGCGCTGAGGCGGCAGTGTCACCTGCGCCGGCGACCCGGATCGCCGGCGTGCCCCTTTCAGCTGACCCGGTCGAGCACCGCCAGCAGCGCGCTGGCCATGCACAGGCCGATGAACAGCGCGCCGCACCAGCCGCGTTCGATGCCGCCGCTGCGGTGCCAGACCAGCTTGCCGATGCCGACCACCCCGACCGGCAGTGCGAACAGCAGCGCCGCGTGCGCCAGCCCCATCGCATGGATGTCCATGGCTGCGTGCGCTGGAAACGGCGGCGGATACCGCCATGGACCGATCATCGGCGCGTGGTGCCGGTCCGGCGTTGATCGCGATCAACCGCGGCCGCTGGCGGCAGCATGAGCCGGCGCATCGGTGCCGCCATGCCCCCGGCAGCGATGACGCATCGCCTTGCGGCCCGGCTGTCCGGCGGCATCCGCTTCGCGTGGCGGGATTGCCCGCGCGGTACGCAGCTGCGCGCCGCCGTGCGCCCTGGCCGGGAGTCACGCGATGCCGGTGACCTGCCGCCGGCTGACACCGGCCTGGTGCACTGGCTCGCGCGGCACCAGCAGGCGCGCAGCGACATCGGGATCGTCGGGCAGGCCTTCGTGCATGGCAGGCAGACCAGCGGCGACCCGCGCCTGCCGGTCGAACGGGTGCTCGCTCGCCCCGGCCGACACGGTGCCCGGCGCCGTCGGCGGCGCCAGGGCGAGCAGACCGGCGGCCTGCGCATGCAGGACCCGCAGCGTGCCATCGCGCGCCGGCAGCGGGCGCAGCAGCGGCATCGGCGCGTGCTCGATCTCGGCGATCGCCTGTTCCAGCTGCGCGGCGCCGGGCAGGAGACGGGGCCAGTGCCGCAGCAGCGCGGTGGGGTCGACCGGGATGTTCCAGCACCGCCCATCGTCGTCGGCGAGCGTGGTGACCGCACCGGCGCGACGCAGCGCCAGTGGCGAGGGGCTGTATCCGACCTGTCCGCGGAACAGGGTGTCGCGGGGCGTCGGGTTCCGGTGCTTGCTGCAACGCAGCATAATGGCGCCCATGCACGCGCCCCTGCCCCAGGACGCGGCTGCCCCGGCGGCAGCCGTCAGCCCACGCCATTACACCCTGATCCTGACCGCCCTGACCCTGGGTGGCTTCGCGATCGGCACCAGCGAGTTCGCGATCATGGGCCTGATGCCCCGGATGGTCGCCGAGCTCGGGGTGAGCGAGCCGCAGGTCGGGCACCTGATCAGCGCCTACGCGCTGGGCGTGGTGATCGGCGCGCCGCTGCTGGCGCTACTGGGCGGCAACCTGCGCCGCAAGACCCTGCTGCTGGCGCTGATGGCGTTCTACGCGCTGGGCAACCTGGCCAGCGCACTGGGTCCGGATTACCACAGCCTGCTGCTGTTCCGTTTCATCGCCGGCCTGCCGCACGGCGCGTATTTCGGCGTGGCCGCGCTGACCGCGGTGTCGATCACCCGGCCCGAGGCGCGCGGCAAGGCGGTCAGCCTGGTGATGCTGGGCCTGACCCTGGCGATGCTGATCGGCAATCCGCTGGCCACCTGGATGGGCCAGATCGTCAGCTGGCGCTGGGCCTTCGCCGCGGTGACGCTGATCTCGCTGGTCACCGTGGGCATGATCGCCGCCTTCCTGCCGCTGGATCCGCAGCGGCCGAAGGAGAATCCGATGAACGAACTGCGCGCGTTCAACCGGCTGCCGGTCTGGCAGGCGCTCGCGATCGGCGCGATCGGATTCGCCGGCATGTTCAGCGTCTTCAGTTATCTGGCGCCGACCCTGATCAACGTCACCCGCGTGGATGCGGCGTGGATTCCGCTCGGCCTGGCCGGGTTCGGCCTGGGCGGGGTGATCGGCAACATGCTCGGCGGCTGGCTGTTCGACCGGCTGCAGTTCCGCGCGGTGGCGGTGATGCTGCTGTGGGCCACTGCGATGCTGCTGCTGTTCCCGCTGATGGCGCAGGCGCCGTGGAGCATCCTGCTGGCGACCGTGGCGATCGGCCTGATGGGCGGCATGGGCGCGATCCTGCAGTCGCACCTGATGGACGTGGCCGGCGAGGCGCAGACGCTCGCAGCCGCCTCGCACCATGCCGCGTTCAATGCGGCCAATGCGCTCGGCCCGTGGCTGGGCGGCATGGCGATCACCGCCGGCTGGGGCTGGACCTCGACCGGTCCGGTCGGCGCGGCCACCGCGATCGCCGGCCTGGCGATCTACGTCTGGGCCTCGCGCACGCTGCAGTGCCGGCAGGCCTGCCCGGCCTGAGCCGAGCGCCCGCTGGCGTCGCCTGGGCGCCGCCGCGGCGTCGGTTCCTCGATCCCGCTGAAGGCGAGGACGCATCGGCGATCCATCGTGCGTGTCCGCCCGCCGGGTAGCGCCCGACGGTGCGCGGCTGCGATGCGCGCGTCGCCCGATGGATGCGCAGGCCGCGCTGCACGCCAATGCGGCCGCGTGGGTGGATCTCGTGCCTGCGCCGGGCACAAACGGTGGCCCGGGCGCTTCCTGCATCGTCCGCCGCCGGTTCCGTGCCGACGACCTGCGTCGGGCGATGCGGCCCAACGCCTCGGCGGCATGCGCGTTCCGGTCGCGGCGGCGATGCCCGCGATCGCATCGTGTGGCAGGCGACGCACGCGGTCAGCGCGCGTCGTCGCTGCCGCGCCGCCAGCGCGTCCATACGCCATGGAAGGGGCGATCGCGCCGTTAGCCGCTAGACTGTGGCGCTTCCCGGTGGCGTCGCGACGCACCGGTTTTCCATCCGTTTTCGAGAGGTCCGCGTGGTCATCCATCCCAAAGTCCGAGGCTTCATCTGCACCACCGCCCACCCGGTCGGGTGCGAGCAGAACGTGCTGGACCAGATCCGCATCACCCAGGCCCAGGGCGTCCGCAACGACGGCCCCAAGCGCGTGCTGGTGATCGGGGCGTCGACCGGCTACGGCCTGGCGGCGCGGATCACCGCGGCCTTCGGCTTCGGCGCGGCCACCCTGGGCGTGTTCTTCGAGAAGGCCGGCACCGACAAGAAGCCGGCCAACCCGGGCTGGTACAACTCGGCCGCGTTCGACAAGCACGCCAAGGCCGCCGGCCTGTGGAGCCGTTCGATCAACGGCGATGCGTTCTCCGACGAAGTGCGGGCCAAGGCGATCGAGCTGGTCCGCGAGATGGGCGGCCCGATCGATCTGGTCGTCTACTCGCTGGCCTCGCCGGTGCGGCGCCTGCCCGATACCGGCGAGCTCAAGCGCTCGGCGCTGAAGCCGATCGGCGAGCCGTACCGCGCCACCGCGGTGGACACCAACCGCGACCAGATCATCGAGACCAGCGTCGAGCCGGCCACCGCCGAGGAGATCGCCGACACCGTCACCGTGATGGGCGGCCAGGACTGGGAGCTGTGGATCGACGCGCTCGACAAGGCCGGTGTGCTGGCCCCGGATGCCAAGACCGTGGCCTTCAGCTACATCGGCACCGAGATCACCTGGCCGATCTACTGGCACGGTGCGCTGGGCAAAGCCAAGGAAGACCTGGACCGCGCCGCGCATGCGATCGACGCGCGCCTGAAGCCGGGCGGCGGCCAGGGCAACGTGGCGGTGCTGAAGTCGGTGGTGACCCAGGCCAGTGCGGCGATCCCGGTGATGCCGCTGTACATCGCCATCGTCTACCGGATCATGAAGGAGAAGGGTCTGCACGAAGGCACGATCGAGCAGCTCGACCGCACCTTCCGCGAGCACCTGTACGCGACCGACCCGCCAGCCCAGGACGAGGCGCAGCGCCTGCGCCTGGACGACCGCGAGCTGCGCGACGACGTGCAGCAGGCCTGCCGCGACCTGTGGCCGCAGGTGACCACCGAAAACCTGGCGCAGATCACCGACTACGCCAGCTACAAGCACGAGTTCCTGAAGCTGTTCGGCTTCGAGCGCGACGACGTGGACTACGACGCCGATGTCGATCCGCAGGTGGACTTCGACGTGGTCGACATGACCGCCTGATCCTTCCGCGCCAGTGCGGCGCATGGCGAAGGCATCACCGACGAAGCCGGGCCCGGGCCCGGCTTCGTCGTGTCTGGCGCGGCATGAGGGCGGCGGGCGCGCGCCCGGTGGCGGACGCCGGCGCGGTCGTCCGCGTCGCGGCGTGGCTCAGCCGCGCGGCGCCATCGCCGCCTGCACGGTATTGCGCAGGTCGTTGAGGCGGAACGGCTTGCCCAGCAGGACCAGGCCCGGGTCGAGGGCGACGTTGGTGTAGCCGGACACGACGATCACCGCGGTCTGCGGATGGCGTGCGGTGACCTCGCGGGCCAGCTCGGAGCCGGACATGCCCGGCATCAGGTGATCGGTGACCAGCAGGTTGGGGGCCAGGCCGTCGTCGAGCCGGCGCAGCGCCTCCTCGCCGGAATCGGCCTCGACCACGTCGTAGCCCATGTCCAGCAGCACGTCGGCGGTGCACATGCGCACGCCGGGTTCGTCGTCGACCACCAGCGCGATGTGTTTCGGGGATGCGGCTGTTGCCATGCGGATGCTCCTGTTGCTTACCGGTTGCCGGCCGGCGGGCAGGCCGGCAGCCAGAGTTCGATGCGGGTGCCCTGGCCCGGCGTGCTGTCGATGCGCAGGCGCCCACCGAGCTGAGAGGCCAGGCCGTGCACCATCGACAGTCCCAGCCCGGTGCCCTTGCCCAGGCCCTTGGTCGTGAAGAACGGCTCGATCGCGCGCATGCGCGTGGCCGCATCCATGCCCAGTCCGGTGTCGCCGACGGTCACCACCACGTAAGGTCCAGGTGCCAGTGAGGACCCGTTGCCCGCATCGGACCATGCCGCGCGTGCGGACAGCGTCAATGTGCCGCCGTCGGGCATTGCGTCGCGCGCGTTGACGCCCAGGTTCAGCAAGGCCATTTCCAGCTGGTTGGCATCGGCGTGCGCGTCAGGCACTTCGCCGGTCACGTCCGCCTGGACGCGGATCCGCGGATCGCAGCTGCTGCGCATCAGGTCGCCGATGTCGTCGACCAGCCGGCGCACGTCCACCCGCGTGGCCTGCAGCGGCTGGCGCCGGGCGAACGCCAGCAGGCGCTGCACCAGCACCGCGGCGCGTTCGGCCGACTGGCGCGCGACGTTGATCGTGCGCCCGCGCCGGGCCGGGTCGGCGTCGTCGTCCGATGCCAGCTCCAGCGCGGCCAGGATCGGCGTCAGCAGGTTGTTGAAGTCGTGCGCCACGCCGCCGGTGAGCTGGCCCATCGCCTCCAGCTTCTGCGACTGGCGCAGTGCCTCCTCGGCGTTGCGCCGATGGCTGATGTCCAGCGCTTCGGGCACCACCGCGGTGATCGCGCCGGACGCGTCGTACAGCGGGCGCAGCGACAGGTCGTAGGTGTGCGCGCCTCCGGGCAACTCGAGGACGATCTCCTCGCGGACCTCCTCGCCGGCGACCGCACGCGCGAATGCCGCGCGGATCCGCTCGGATGCGCCGGGCGTGCCGCGGAACCAGGGCGTGTCCCAGTACGGCAGGCCGACCACCTCGTCGAGCCCGCAGCCGATCGCATCCAGCGAGGTGCGATTGGAATCCTGCAGGGTGCCGTCCAGCGCGCAACGTCCCTGCAGCTGGTAGCTGCTCTCGAACAGGCTGCGCAGCAGCGCCTGCGAATCGGCCAGGGCGCGGGTGGCCGCGTTGACCTCGGTCACGTCTCGCGCGCTGCAATAGAACTTGTCGTCCTGCGGCGTCGCCATCCACGACAGCGTGCGGTAGCCGCCGTCGCGGGTGCGCATCCTGCACTCGAAGCCCATCAGCGGCTCGCCGGCACGCATCCGCTGCCCGGCGGCGACCGCGTCGTCGACGTCGTCCGGATGCAGCAGATCACGCGCCGGGTGCGACGCCAGCTCGGCGCTGGTCCAGCCCAGGGTGCGCTCCCAGGCCGGATTGCTCTTCTCCAGCACGCCGTCGTGATTGAGCACGCCGAGCATGTCCGGCGTGGTCTGCCAGATCAGCGAGCGCTCGCGCGCGTGTTCGGCCACGCGCCGTTCCAGGCTCTCGTTGAGCGCCTGGAGTTCGGCCTCGCGCTGACGCAGTGCGATCTCGCCGACGATGCGCGCGGTCACGTCCACACCGACCACGAAGATGCCGCCGATGCTGCCGTCCTCGTCCCGCACCGGCTGGCAGATGTAGTCCAGGTGGTGCTCCTGGCCGGAGGGTGCGTCCGCCGAGGGCGGGCCGACGTAGCGGGCGCCGTAGGCCACGAACGCACGCCCGCTCGCGTACACCTGCTCGATCGGCTCCAGGTAACCGCGCGCGACGGCATCGGGCAGGATCTCGACCAGCGGGTGGCCGACCACGTTCTCGCGGCCGACCATCGCCATGTAGCTGGCGTTGGCGAACTCGATCCGGTGATCCGGCCCGCGCAGCAGCGCCATGAACGTGGGTGCCTGGTCGAACATCCGCGCCATCCGTGCGTGCTCGTCGGCGAGCCGGCGCTCGGTCAGCACGCGGCGCGTGGTCTCGTGGGTGGTGTTGAGCATCGCCACCACGCCGCCATCGGCCGCGCGCACCGGCGAGTAACTGAACGTCCACCAGGTGTCTTCGGCGTAGCCATGCCGCTGCATGACCAGGTGCATGTCCTCCGTCCACGTCGGCGTTCCCGACATGGCCGATTCCACCAGCGGCCGGATGTCGTCCCACAGCTCCGACCACACCTCGCGGATCGGCAGCCCGAGCGCACCGCGCTCCTTGGTGCCGAGCATCGGCTGGTAGGGATCGTTGTAGAACAGCAGCTGGTCCGGCCCCCATCCCAGGCACATCGCGAAGCTGGAGCCGAGCATGATCGACAGCGTGGTCTTCAGCTCGACGGGCCAGCCGGCGGGCGGGCCGAGCGGATGGGTGTGCCAGTCGTGCGCCGCGATCCGCGCGGCCATCCGGCCGCCACCCCGCAGAAACTCGGTACCAGGCGGCGGATCTTCCATGAGGGGCTGCATCGGGACCTTGGAATCGGGACTTGCGGCATGCTGGCATGTCGGTCGAAGCGGGCAGGTGACGATCTTCCTGCGCGGTCGGCATGTGTTCAGCCCGATGTCGCGGGCGGTGGCCGCCTCGCAGGTGAATGCCGTCCCGGCCCACGGGAACCCGCGGCCGTCCCGACGGTCATCCTTGCCTTCATCTCCGCCGATCCACGTCCCAGCCGATGTCCGCCCGCAGAGCCGCCGACGAGATCCTGCCGCGCATCGCCGCCGCGCTTGCGACCGCGGCGTTGCTGCTGCTGGTGTGGCGCGCACTGATGCACGTTCCGGACAGGCGCGCCGATCCGGCGCCGGCGGGAGAGCGCCTGCAGCTGCGGTTCGTCGAGCGGATGTCTCCGCGGACAGTGCAGGACATCGCGGCGACACCTCCTGCCGAAGACGCCGGCGTCGCCGTCGACCGCGATGCGCGCACGCGCCCCGCGGCGGCGACGTCCGCCATCAGGACCGACCGTGCGGTCGCGGCCGCGGACACCGCCACGGCCGATACCGGTGGTCGACTCGTGCTGTACGACGGGGATGGCCGCGCGCTGCTGCCCGCCGACGACCGCTTCGCCGACGGACGACGCCCGCGCGCCACCGATGCCGACGCCGCGCGGCGGCTGCTCGAGCGCGAGAACCCGGTCGACTACCGCGGTACCCGCTTCGCCAGGGACTGGGTCAGCGATGGCGACGTCGCCGATGTCGCCCAGCAGGAGATCGCCCGGGCGCAGAAGAAGATCGCGCGGCTGATCTACGGCCCGGACATCCAGCACGCCGAGGCGCGACCGTCGCCCGATGTGCGTTTCAATCCCGGCCGTCACGAGCGTCCTTCCGACCTGGGCAGCGAGGCGACCGGCGACGCCTACAAGGCCGCGCCGATCAGCGACGAGAAGGCGCCGGGACTCGAGGGCGAGGCCAGCCGTCGCATCCGCACCCAGGTGGCAGCGCTGGAGCGGCGTGCCGGTGGCTGCGACCAAGCACGGATCGAGCGGTTGATGGAGCCGCTGCTGCAGCACCTGGGCGATCTGCAGAAGGCCGAGGCCGCATTCGCGCGTGGCGCCGATCCGATCCGTGCCGCGCACATGCTGCCCAACCAGGCCGATGCGGCGTACAACGGCGCACGCCGCGCGCTGTGGCATGCGGAACGGCAACTGGCGGGATGCCTGCGCTGAGCCTGCGCGCCGCGCCTGCGGCGGTTGCCGCGGGTCAGGGAATCGACTCGCCGCGCGCCAGCGCTTCCTCGACCGCACTGAAGGCCGAATGCGCGCCGGAGGGGCCGGCGACCACGCCGGTGGCGAAGTAGGCCACGCCGGTGCCGGCGTCCAGGTCCAGCCACAGCCCGGACAGCAGCCCATAGGCGTCGCCGGCATGGCCGACGCGCGGACGCCCGTCGCCGAAGGGATCATCGCCGCAGCCGGGCGCAGGTGTCGCCAGCGTCTGGCTGGCCAACCCGTAGCGACACATGAATGCGCCGCGCGCGGTCATCCCGCCTTCGCCATCGCGCGCGGCGTTGTCGGGTGTGCGGGTCCAGAGCGGCTGCAGCAGCGTGCGGACCGAACCGGCGTGCAGGATCCGCACGCCATCCAGCTCACCGCCGCCGAGCAGCATCCGGCCGATCCGCGCCAGGCCATGGGCCGAGATGCGCAGGCCGCCCTGCGGGGCGAAGGTCGCACCGGCGCGGCCGGCCTGCCACAGGCCCAGGTCGCAGCGGCCATCGCGCGCGGGGATCACCGCGCAGTCCGGCCGGCGCCCGTGCAGGTCGTCGCGGATCGCCACGCCGTCGCGGTACAGCACCACTGCGCGCGCCACGGTCGTGTCGTCGCAGGCATCCCAGTTGAAGCAGCCGGCGATGTCCAGCGGCTGCAGCACCAGGCGCCGCATCAGCAGGTCGAAGCGCTCGCCGCTGGCGCGTTCCATCGCGGCGGCGACCAGCGGGAAGTTGAGGTTGGCGTAGCGGAACCAGGTGCCCGGTGCGTGCGCCATGTCCCAGGCGCGGGGGTCGGCCAGGACCTCGCGCAGGTCGCCGTCGATCGGGACCTCCCAGTAGCCGGCCGCATCGGTCAGCGCGCTGCGGTGCGACAGCAGCAGGCGCAGGGTGATCGGCGTGTCGGGAAAGGCCGGATGGCGCAGCGGCCAGCCCAGCAGCGGCGACAGGTCCGCGTCCAGGTCGAGCTGCCCGTCCTCGACCATCCGCATCACGCCGATCGCGACGACCAGCTTGGAGATCGACGCCACCCGCACCGGATCGTCCGGGCCCAGGGCGCGGCCCGCGGCGACATCGGCCATGCCGGCCACGCGGGTCCCGGTGATGCCGCCGCGGTCGAACACCACGCGCGCCTGCGCCGCCGGCGGGGCAGCGGCTGCATGCACGGCGGGCAGCAGGGTCAGCAGCAGACAGAGAGCGGCGCGGGCGATGTCCATCGCCCGAGTATGCAGCGCCGGGCTCAGGGCACCACGGTCCACAGCGCGATGCCGGCCACAGTGGCCGCGACGGTCGCCCCCAGCCCGCGCCGGAACCACAGCGCCTGGCCGGAGGCCCGACGCGCCAGCACGCTGTCGTCGGGCGCCAGCCCGAGCAGGGAGAGCATGTACAGCGGCGTGGCCAGCAGCGGTACCAGCAGGCTGTCGTGCAGCTGGTCGCCGACCAGCCAGCTCAGCACCACCGGCACCCCGGCCAGCGACACCCACAGCCAGCCCTGGCGCCGGTCGATCAGGAAGCGCAGCGCGCGTGCGGCCATGAAGCCGGCATACGCCAGGCCCAGCGCCGCGAGGCAGGCGAGCGGTGACGCCAGCGTGGTGAGGGGAGCGGCCATGGTGGACCCGGAAGACGGCCCACGGAGACTAGCGTGGTTTTCCGTACCGGATGTTGCGATCCGGTAAAGCGGCCATGGCCGGCCGTTGCCGGGCTCAGGCCTGGTCGAGGAAGTACGGCTCGACCGTGCCCTTGACCTTCATCGTCATCGGATTGCCGCGGCGGTCGCGCGAACGGCCGACCTGCACCCGGATCCAGCCTTCGCTGACCGAGTACTCCTCGACGTTGTCGCGTTCCTGTCCGTTGAAGCGCACGCCGATGCCGCGGTCGAGCAGCGCCGCATCGTGGAACGGGCTGCGCGGATCCAGGGCAAGGCGGTCGGGAGGGGTTTCGCTCATGGTGGTCGTGATCGTCTGCGCCGCGTGGTCCGCGGTCGGGCGCGCAAGGATACCGGTTCGCTCCCCGGCACGCCCACCGTACATGGCCGCCGCCGGCCGTGGCCGCCGTTCGAACAGGCAGAGCACAGGGATCTTAGCGAGGTTGCCCGGGCGGTCGGCGGCCTTCACCGCCGCTTCGCGGTCGCCGCCACAGGATCGACGGCGGGAGGAACAGGTTCATGGGAAGCGGAACAGGGGAAGCGCCGTCCTGGTCGGCGCGCAAGCGAGGTGTCGGATGAAGCCCAGCGAAAGTGTGGCGGCCGCGGTGGCCGCATTCGGGCCGTTGGCATTCCTGTCGATCCAGCATTCGCCGCCCGGCGCACAGCCGGAGGCCTTCACCAACGAAGAGCGGATGCAGGCCTTCCGCCAGTGGCTCGCGATGGCCGCGCGCATGCCGGCGTCTGGTGGTGTGCTGGAAGGATAGACGCAGCCTTGCGTGCGGCGCGCCTGCGCTGACGCACGCGGTCGGATGCGAAGGCGTGCCGGCATGCGTGCGTTGCTGCAGGTG
>Ga0075364_10000314_pt1 | contig 23748 bp, 21 predicted proteins | sample EndMetdeltDD1764_FD_71517 | JGI IMG/M metagenome (GOLD analysis project Ga0075364, IMG submission 71517) | Populus endosphere microbial communities from Tennessee, USA - Endosphere MetaG P. deltoides DD176-4 | ecosystem: Host-associated > Plants > Roots > Endosphere | place: USA: Tennessee... | reverse complement strand
ATCTGACGCGGATGTCCGACGGCACGCTGGCGTGGACCAAGCTGCTCGGTCTCGCGTTCGGGTCGACGCCCGGCGGAGCGTTCGAGATCCATCGTCTCGACGGGTCGTTGGTCCGCGCGATCTCGACCGTCAGCGGGCCGACCGACCATCACGACATCGTCGAGCTGCCCAACGGCGACGTCGTACTGGCGACGTACGTCGCTCGCCAACACGTCGACCTCACCAGCCTCGGCGCCGGCTACAGCAACGACGAGCTGGTCTACGACAGCCACCTCGAGCAGATCCGCCCCGACGGCACGGTGGCGTGGACGTGGAAGAGCGAGGACCACATCCCGGTCTCGGCATCGACGTTCGCGCAACGCCTGCCGGGTCTCGCCGGACTTGGCGTCGACCTGGTCCACATCAACTCGATCCACCTCGCCCCCGATGGCGACCTGATCATCTCCGCCCGGCACACCGACGCCGTCTACAAGGTGCGTCGCAACGCCACCGGCGATGTCGTCTGGCAGGTCGGTGGCAAGCAGAGCAACTTCACCTTCGTCGACGATCCGTTGGGCGGATTCGCTCGTCAACACGACGCGCAACTGCTCGCCAACGGCAACCTGCGCCTCTTCGACAACCGCACCGCACTCGCCGGAGCGCCCCGTGCCGTCGAATACGTCCTCGACACCACGCAGCACACGGCACGTCTGGTGTGGTCGGCATCGACGGCAACGGTCACGTCATCGGGCGGCGTCGGGAGCGTGCGCACCCTCGGCGACGGCGACTTCGTCGTCACGTGGGGCGGATCCAGCGCTCCGGGCTTCACCGAGTTCGGCTCGCAGAGCCGCGAGCTCCAATCGACAACCGTCGTCGGCCACTACGCGTACCGCGTCGACAAGCAGCCCGTCGACGCCTTCGACATCGACGACCTCCGCGCGACCGCCGGACGTTGACTCCTGCTGTCACTCCGGGCCGAAGCGCGGTGGCCGCTTCTCGATGAAGGACTTGACCGCCTCGCGGTGGTCGCGGGTGGAGAACGTGATCGCCTCCATCGCCAGCGAGGCGTCGATGATCCGGTTGACGCGGTCGACGAGATCGGCGTTGGCGAGGCGCTTGTTGAACTGGATCGCGACCTGCGGGCCGCGGGCCAGACGCAACGCGAACGCCGCGGCCTCCTCGCGGAGTTGCGGAAGCGGGTAGATGTGGTTGACGAGCCCGAGCCGGAACGCCTCCTCGGCACTCATCATCTCGCCGGTGAGGAGGAACTCCTTGCCGCGGTTGAGGCCCATCAGCATCGGCCACAGGATCGCGCCACCATCGCCGGCGACGAGACCCGCATTGACGTGCGGATCGGCCAGGCGACCATGATCCGCCATCAGGGTGATGTCGCAGAAGAGCGCCATCGTCGCGCCGAGCCCGATCGCGTCGCCGTTGATCGCGGCGATGATCGGCTGCGGAACCGCGAGTTGGGCGCGAACCAGCGCGGCCGAGCCGTTCATCAGATCGGGCATGCCGTCCTCATAGGCATCGTTGTCGAGGTTGTCCTGCATGCCGCCGAAGTCGGCGCCCGCACAGAAGGCCTTCTCGCCGGCGCCGGTGAGGATCGCAACCTTGACGGCCCGGTCTTCTGAGATCGTGCGGAACAATGGCGTCAGCTCGGCGTGCATCTCCGGCGTGATCGCATTGCGTCGCTCGGCACGATCGAGTGTCACCGTCAGCACGCCGTCATCGTCGAGGGCTGTGCGGATGTAGGTGAACGGGTAGCGGTCGGTCATGGGACGTACTCCAGTCGGTTGGAAGCTCAGAGCGAGTTGGGGAGGCGGTCCATCGGCAGCTCGATGACGACCGGGCGGTTGTCCTGCAAACCCTCGCGGACAGCGGCCTCCAGCTGATGCACGCCCTGCAGACGAACACCAACGGCGCCGAATGCCTCCGCGTACTTGGCGAAATCCGGGTTGACGAGGGTGGTGCCGATCTCGCGGCCGCCGAAGTTCTCCATCTGGTCGCGGTTGGTGTTGCCGTACGCGCCATCGTTGAAGACCACCGCGACGACGTTGATGCCGTACTGGACGGCGGTCGCCAGTTCGGATGACGTGAAGAGGAACCCGCCGTCGCCGTTGATCGAGACGACCGGTACATCCGGGCAGGCGACCTTGGCGCCGAGCGATGTCGGATAGCAGTATCCGAGCGTTCCCATGTACGACGACGTGAGGTAGGTGCGCGGCCTGTACACCGGATACGAGAGGTGGCACATGTATCCGACCGTCGTCGTGCCGACGCCGAGGATGCCGTTCTCCGGGATCGCCCGACGCAGGGCGCTGACCATCTCGACCTGTGGTCCGATCGTTGCCAGCTCGGCGTCGACGGCAGCTCTGGCTGCCTGCCGCTCGGCGGCGCGGCTGGGCCGAGCGGCAACTCGACCGTCCAACTCGATCAGCAGCAGCTCGAGCGTGCACCGTGCGTCCCCCTCGATCGCGAGGTCCGGGGTCGCATGCTTGGCGAACACTGCCGGATCGACGTCGATGTGGACCAGTCGTTGGTGGGGCTCGAGACCGATTCCCTGGTAGCGAGAACCGACGGCGAGGATGACGTCGGCGGAGGCGATGGCCGACCGCAACCGGCGGTTGACCCACGCAGTGCCGACGAAGAGCGGATGCCGGTCGTCGATCGAGCCCTTGCCCTCTCTCGTGTCCACAACGGCGGCTTGCAGCAGCTCGGCGACGGCCACGAGCTCGGCCGAGGCGTTGCCGAGAACGACGCCGCCACCGGCGACGATCAACGGGTTCGTCGCCCCGGCGAGCAATTCCGCGGCGCGTGACACCAGCTCTGGATCGGGCTCGTGCACTGAGGGTGCGACGGGATCGATGACGCGTGCATTCGTCGCTGTCTTGAGTGCCTCGGGGGTGATCTCGACCTCGACCGGTCGCGTTCTTCCATCGAGCATCGCTGCAAACGCGCGGCGGACGGCCGCGGGGACATCGTCGGCACTGAGCACCCGTTCGGCCGACTTGGTGATCGGGCGGACGACGTCGAGCTGGTCGTCGATCTCATGGGTGAGGCACAAACCCTTGCCCAGCCCGTGTTGCTCGATCTGCCCGGCGAGCAGGATCACGGGCGACGAGCAAGCGTAGGCGGTGGCCAACCCGGCGCATGCGTTGTACACCCCCGGGCCGGGCACGACCAGCGCGGTGCCCGCCCGGCCGCTGCTGCGGGCGTAGCCGTCGGCCATGTACGTCGTTGCCTGCTCGTGCCGTGTGGTGATGAACCGGATCGCGCCATCGCGCTGCAGCGCGTCGAGCGCATGCATCAGCTGGATGCCCGGCAGGCCGAAGATCACCTCGACGTGCTCGGCTCGGAGCTGGGCAACGAGCGCGTCCGCGCCGGTGCGGCTCATCAGAACGGGGTGTCGCCGGCAATGGTCACCCGATGCAGAACGCGCTCGGCGCCGCCGGCATCGCCGACGACGGCGTGTTGCGTGCACCGGTTGTCCCAGATCACGAGGTCGCCGGCGCGCCACCGATGCCGGTAGGTGATCTCGACCCGGGCACAGTGCTCGTACAGGAACTGCAGCAGCGGCGCACTTTCGGCTGCGGTCCAACCATCGAATCGGGTCGTGTAGTTGCCGTTGACGAACAGCGCTTCCGCGCCGGTCTCCGGATGCGTACGAACAACAGGATGGACAGCCGTGACAGCGTCCTTGGCGAGGCCCGCGTCGGCGGCGAGGGCGGTTCCCTCGTGGACCGCGCGCAGACCACGGAGCATCGTCTGCAGGCCTGACGAAAGCGCGGCGAACGCGCGAGTCATGCTCGAGAACATCGTGTCGCCGCCCACCGACGGGAGCGTTCTCGCCAGCAGCAACGTCAGCGCCGGCGGCTGCTTCTGATGGGTGGAGTCCGCATGCCAGGTCTGCGTGATCGGGTTCGGGTCGTAGATCTTCATCAGCCCCGGATAGCCGTCGATCGACGGGACGTAGGGGTGGATCGAGATGTCACCCCACCGCGCGGCGAAGGCCATTTGGTCGTCGGGCGTCATCGTCTGCTGATCGCGGATGACGATGACCTGGTGAGCAAGAAAGGCCGAGCGGATGTCGGCCAACACCGCGTCCCCGACGGGCTTGGAGAGATCGAGGCCGATCAACTCGGCACCGAGCGAGCCGGACAGCCGACGAACATCGATCACCGTTGTAGCCATCATGGCTATGATAGCGCTACGTGGACTTCCGTTTCGATCTGGAGACCGAACGGTTTCGCGCCGAGATCCGTGAGTTTCTCGCCGAGGCGATGGTCGATGCGGGCGAGCACGTTGATCCGCACGACCTCACCGGCCTCGAGGCCGAGTACGAGCGCGCGCTCCATCGTCGCGCCGGCGAGCGCGGATGGTTGCAGCTGAGGGGTGAGCGGCGGGCGGTGTTCGAGTACGAGGTCGCGCGGGCCGACGCTCCCCTGATCGACACGGCGATGACGTTGGCCGGACATGCGATCACGACGTTCGGATCCGTGCGGCACGCGTCGCTCGTGGAGCAAATGGCGAACGGCGCCACCATCGGTTGCATCGCCTACACCGAAGCCGGCGCGGGAAGCGACCTCACCGCGATCGAAACCACGGCTGCTCCCGACGGCGACGGCTGGACGTTGTCCGGACGCAAGGTGCTGGTGACCGCGGCACCCAAAGCCGATTGGTGCCTGACGATTGCGCGAACGGAGGTCGACGCCCGGCAAGGCGCGGCGTTCACGATGTTCGTCGTCGACATGCGTGCGCCAGGCGTGCGCGTCGAGCCGCGCGAGACGATGAACGGCTGGGCGCTGGGCGACATCACCTTCGACAGCGTCCGTCTCGGCGCGGACGCGGTCGTCGGTGAGGTCGGAGCCGGGTGGCGGCAGATGGCGGCCGCGGTCAACGCGGAGCGATCGGGGATGTTCTGGCTCGGCTTCGCCCAGCATCTGTTCGACCTCATCGTCGACCACGTCCGCACGGGATCGCGGCTGGGGAAGCCACTCGTTTCCGACCCCATCGCCCGCGATGCCGTCGCCCGTTGCGCAGTTGAAGTCGCGGCCGTCGAGCGTCTCGCTCGGCGGGCGCTGTGGACGACGCGCACGACCGCAGCCGATCCGGCCCTGAATGCGTTGGTGAAGATCGCTTCCACCGAGCTGTTGCAGGTGCTGGCCCAGACCGCGACCGAGCTCAGCGGACGGGCCGGAACGGTGTGGGCGCCGCTTTTCGGCGCGGCGCCACCCGGTGCCGCCGGCGGGGGTCGGTTCGCCTGGGAGTACCTCGAGCGGGTGCACGGGACCATCAGTGTCGGCGCCAACGAACTGCAGCGCGACACCGTGGCGGCGCTCGCGTTCGGTCTCACGGGCGCGGCGCGCTGAGGTGGATCTCGCCTTCAACTCCGAGCAGCAGCGGTTGGCCGACGCGGCCCGGCACGCCTTCTCGTCCGGTGGGCCAGCTCCACTCGTCGAGGGCGCGCTCGTCGACCTGGCCATCGTCGGTCGAGAACTTGGTCGGGCCGCCGGCGACCACTCGTTCCACGCCGAAGTGCTGGCCCGGCTCCTCGGCTGGCGCGGCACCGAGCCCGTAGCTGTCGGGCTCGGCGCGTCCAACGGTGTGGCCGATTTCGTCGGATGCGCGGCGCGCGCTACCACCTTCCTGCTGGAGACATCACCGACCGAGGTGCTGGTCCTCGCGAGCGGCGACGTCGAGCTCGTCCCACAACCGACGCTCGTCGACGACGACTGCTGCCGGGTGATGTTCTCCCCCGCCCCGGCAGCCGACATCCTCGCCGTCGATGTCGCCGGAGCGGTTGCGCGCGCAGCCATCGTCCTGGCCGCCGACGCAGTCGGCGCGGCGGAGGCTGCGCTCGCCGCGGCCGTCGACCATGTCGCGTCGCGGCAGCAATGGGGGGCACCTCTCGGGGCTCTGCAGGTCGTTCGCCATCGCTGCGCCGACATGCTCCTCGACGTCACGGTCGCTCGCGACGCCGTCTTCGACGCGGCGGGCGTTGCCGACCGCGGGGCGGACGAGGATCAGGTGCGGCTGAGCGCCGCGTTCGCGATGGCGACGGCAGTCGAGCGCTGCCGCCGTGTCACGGCGGCCGCCCACCAACTGGCCGGAGGCCAAGGCATCGACGCCGCGGCGCCGTTCCACCGCTGGTACCGGCGAGTGAAGTGTGCCGAGTCCGCGCTCGGCGACGCCCGCTCCCATCGCGAGCACATCGCCGCCTCCCTCCTCGACGGCGACACGGCGATGACGACCGCTTCTGGCCGCAACCGCACATGACTGGGTGATGCGGGCGTGGCCTCCGCCTCCGGCCGCCTCTGCACCCGTGGAATTCTGCTCACGTGAGCTGGTCTCCACAGGATCCGTGAGGAGCGGCTCACGTGAGCACAATTCGCCCCGTGAGATTCCGCTCACGTGAGCTGGTCTGCATGGAATCCGTGGAAAACCTCTCACGTGAGCAGATCACCGTGCGCGGCGCCGCAGGTGTGTTCCGCACCGGCTGCCGCCCGCTTCTTTGCGGGGTTTGCAACGCAAACGGGCCGCCGCCCACGACGCTGGTAGCTCAGATCGCCGCAGCGGCCACCTGAGCTGACAGCGTTGTCATTGCAGGGAGTTGCGGTCCCATGTCGTCGGGGTGACACCTCGGTCGCGGAGGACGAACTTCTGCACGCGCAACGACGTCGTGTTGCGCGGGAGCTCAGCGACAACATCGATGTACCGCGGCACCATGTAGTGCGGCATCCGCGCCGCGAGGTAAGCACCGAGCTCGGCCGGATCGATCTCCGCACCCGGCTCGGCAACGACCGCCACCATCACCTCGTGGCCGCCATATGTGTCGGGCACTCCATAAGCCGCACAGGCCGCGACGCTGTCGTGCTCCATGACCGCGTTCTCGACCTCGAACGACGAGATGTTCTCACCGCGTCGGCGGATGGTGTCGTTGATCCTGTCGACGAAGTAGAACCGGCCGTCGTCGTCGCGGCGGAACGCGTCGCCGGTGTGGAACCAACCATTGCGCCACGCGCTGACCGTGGCCTCGGCATTGCGGTAGTAGCCACCGTTGAGGGTCCACGGCTCACCGGTGCGCACGATCAACTCGCCGACCATGCCGTTCGGGAGCTCTCGATCGAAGGCGTCGACCACGCGCGCCTCCGCCCACGGATGACCGGCGATCAAGGTGCCGCACGTCTGCCATGGACCGTGGTCCCAGCCAGTGGCGATGATCGGCGGCACCTCGGTCATGCCGTAGCAGGTCGCAACTCGCACACCGAAACGACGTTCGAACGCGTCCATTCCCTCGATCATCGGGCCGAGGATCATGCTCCGCAGCGGGTTGTCGGCGTCGTCATCGCGCACGGGCGCAGCGGCCAGCAGCGCGGTCATCGGACCGACAAGACCGCACGCGGCGGCGTCGGTCTCGCGCACATCGGTCCAGAAGGCGGTGGCGCTGAACCGGTCACGGAGGATGAACCGAGCACCTCGGCACGCGGCGTACTGCAACGCACCGAGGCCGGAGATGTGGAACATCGTCATCGGCGCGTAGAGGCCCTCGCCCGCGCCGAGCATGTCGTCGGGCACCCATGACCAGTAGCCGTGGGCGCCGGCCCAGGGGACGATCACCGCCTTCGACGGGCCGGTCGTTCCGGACGTGAACAACAGCATCGCAGTGTCGTGCGGCTCCGGCTCGGAACCGGCGGGCTCACCGTCGGCGTCGTGGTTCGTTGCGGCGAGCAGCTCGTTGGACGTCACAGTGCGAACGCCGAGCGCCGGCAACGGCCCGTCGCCGAGCACGACGACCAGGCGCAACAGCGGAAGGTGACCGACAACCTCGCGCAAACGGTCGAGGAGGTCGGGCGACACGATCACGGCCGCCGCGTCCGACGCACCGAGCACGTGCCGGAGCATCGCGCCCAGGTGCGCCGTGTTCAGCGGGACGGCGACGTGTCCGCCACGACCGAGTGCGAGCCAGACGACCGCGGCGTCGAGCGGTGAGGTGACGAATGAGGCAACGTGCTCGCCGTCACCCAAACCAGCGGAACGCAACGCGGCCGCCCATCGATCGAGGCGGGCGTCGACCTCGCCATACGTCAGCTGCTCGCCGCTGACGTGTTGCAGCAAGACCGCCTTCGGGTTTGTCTGGGCCCAGCCTCGCACCGCGTTGGGCGCCAGCAGTGCCCGATCGAGGGTCACGGAACCAGGTCGAGGCCGAACAGCTTGATCGCGTTGCCGCGGGCGATCTTGCGGACGAGGACATCGTCGAGATGGCCGAACTGCTCGCGAGCCGCCTGCACCGAGTGCGGCCAGGTGCCGTCCTGGTGCGGGTAGTCGGTCTCGAACATCACGTTGTCGGCGCCGACCTCGTCGAGCAGCTTCACCCCGACTGCGTCCTTGAAGAAGCAGCTGTAGATCTGCCGGTGGTAGTACATGGACGGCAGCTCGGGACAGAACTCCTTGCTGTTGCTCCAGCCACGATGCGTCTCCCACACGTCATCGATCCGCTCGAGCAGGTACGGGATCCAGCCGATCTGGGCCTCGGCGTACATCAGCTTCAACGTCGGGTACCGGTGGAGCACGCCGGAGAACAAGAAGTCGGTCATGCTCGCGATGCTGTTGCCGAAGATGATCGTGCTCGCGACCGCGTCCGGGGCGTCGGCCGACGTCTGTGGCGTCTTGGTGCCCGACCCGATGTGCATGCACACGACCGTTGCGGTCTCCTGGCAGGCGAGGAAGAACGGATCCCAATGTCCGGAGTAGAGGCTGGGCAGTCCGAGGTAGGCGGGTAGCTCGCTGAACGCGACGGCGCGGACCCCGCGGGCCGCGTTGCGCCGAACCTCATCGGCCGCCAGGCCCGCGTCCCACAACGGCACGATGCACATCGGCTGCAAGCGACCCCCGCTGCCACCGCACCACTCGTCGACCTGCCAGTCGTTGTAGGCGCGAACGCACAGGAGCGCGAGCTCGCGGTCCTTGCCGCGCATGAACAGTTGCCCGCAGAAGCGGGGGTAGTTGGGAAATCCGAATTGGGCCTCGACACCATTGAGCGTCATGTCGGCCAGGCGCGCCTCTGGCTGCCAGCAGCCGGGGCGCATCTGCTCGAAGGTGATGCCGTCGAAGCCGATCTCGTCGGCTGGATAGCCGGCAGCAGCGATGAGCCGCTTGACCGAGTAGAGGTGGTCTTCGTACCGCCACCACGCGACCGGTTCGCCGACGGTGCCGGGCGCTTCGATGTACGACCCTCCGTCGAGTTGAGGTGTGCCGGGCGGCAGGTACTCGACGTGCGGCCCGATCGCGGCGTAGCGGGCGGGAAGGCGCGACGTCCACACGTCGGGCGGCTCGACGACGTGCGCATCGACGTCGACGATGAGCGGCATCGCCCGCGCGTCGTCGGCCATGCTCGACGTGATGTCTGCGCTGGTTGTCAATGTCATTGGTGACCCTTCCTCGAGGCAGTGGAGTTCGTCGCAGCGAGGCTGTTCTCGCTGAAACTGAGGCGGCGCTGGGCGCTGGTGGCCGCGGCGGTGACCTTGAGCCCGTCGTCGACGCTCGACATGTACGCATGCGTCGCCTCGAGGTGCGAGCGAGCCAGACGCTCGACCCCGGCCGCATCGCCGCGCTCGATCGCGGCGACGATCTTCTCGTGCTCGCGCAACGACGCGTTCCACGTCATCATCGTCGGCTCCGGGGCGGAGACATCGGTGTAGACGGTGCTGGCATGCCCGGCCCACACCCGTTCGAGCGCGCCCACCGCGAGCACGAGCGAATCGTTGCCGCACCCCTGCACGATCGAGTCGTGGAAGCGGTCGACGATCGTCAACGTGCGCTTCACGTCACCGATCGCTTCGCCCTGCTCCGCCACCAGACGGCGGAGCTGGGGCACGACCTTCGTGTCGCGGTCGTCTCGTCGTGCGCACATCGCGGCGCACAACGGTTCGAGCGCGCGCAGTGCTTCGCCGACATCACCGAGGTTGGTCGACGTCGCCTGCAACGCAAGCGCGAACATGTAGGCAACGCGATCGGAAGTCGGTTGATGGGCATCGGCTCCACCGACGTTGCCGCGCCGCATCGTGATCAGCCCCTCGGCTTCGAGGATCCGCATCGATTCCCGAACAGCCGGCGGACCGGCCCCGAACCGATCGATGAGATCTTCCAAGCGGGGCAATTCGGTGAGTTCGCCGCTGACGATGGCATCGCGGAGCTGGCCGGCGATCACCTCCGCGGTGCGCGGCGCGCGCGTGCGCCCGATCCGCGCCGAGGTGATCGCCCGCAAGCGGGGTTCGGTTGGGACGGCCGGCCGGCAGGCCCCTCCTTCTGCTCTCGGCGCTTCCGCTCGTGCCGCTTCTGTCTTGGCCATGTAGTACATGATAGACCTGTTGGGTGAGTGAAACCCTGATGAGCGGACTGGTGGCGCAACGCCGCTCGTACATCAACGGTTCATGGGTGGCCGGAACCGGGACGGCGATCACGGTCACTTCGCCCGGCACCGAGGAGCTGGTCGCTGAGGTCGAGGGCGCGTCGCTCGCCCAGGTCGAGTCGGCGGTCAACGCCGCCCGTCACGCGTTCGACAGCGGCGGCTGGCCGACGTCCGCTCCCGAGGAGCGCATCGCCACGGTGTTGCGGTTCGCCGAAGCACTCGAGTCCCGCCGCGAATCGCTCACCGAGACCGTGATCCAGGAGGCCGGATGCCCGCGGCTGATCAGCCAGACGGTACAGGTCGACATGGCGCTGAAGAGCATCCGCGAACTGGCCGACCTGTACGGCCGGATGCCTGCCTGGCAGCACAGCGACGCGCCCCTGGCCGACTACATGGTCGGTCCGTCGTTGCGTCTCTCGATCAACCGCTACGAGGCCGCCGGCGTCGTCGCCGCGATCACCCCGTACAACTTCCCGTTGATCACGAACGTCTGGAAGGTCGTCCCCGCGTTACTCGCCGGCTGCACCACCGTCCTCCGACCCAGTCCGTTGACGCCGCTCGAAGCGATCGTGTTCGGCGAGGCCGCCGACGAAGCCGGCATCCCAGCCGGCGTGCTCAACATCGTGGTCGAAGCGGGCAACGAGGGCGGGATGCTGCTGAGCACCCATCCGGATGTGGACGTCGTGTCGTTCACCGGTTCCACTGACATCGGCCGCGTGATCGCGGCCCAGGCCGCACCCACGCTGAAGCGCGTCATCCTCGAACTCGGCGGCAAGAGCGTGCAGCTCCACCTGCCCGACGTGTGCGACGACCTGGCCGGCATCGTCGGTGCCGCGATGGCGGTGTTCGTCTCTCATGCCGGGCAGGGCTGTGCGTTGCAGACCCGCCTCCTCGTGCCAGAGCAACGCCGCGCCGACGTCGTCGAAGCCGTGGCTGCCGCGGCCTCGAAGCTCACGATCGGCGATCCGTCCAGCCTCGAGACGATGGTGGGGCCGCTGATCTCGGCCAAGCAGGTCGAGCGCGTCGATGGGATCGTCCGCGACGCGGTCACTGCCGGTGGCGTGATCGCGGTCGGCGGCAGACGTCCTGGCCACCTCGATCGCGGGCACTTCTACGAACCCACGGTCATCGACGTCACATCCTCGGCCAACCCGGTTGCCCAGCGCGAGGTCTTCGGACCGGTGCTGGCCGTGCAGGGCTACCTCGACCTCGACGACGCGATCGCGATCACGAACGGAACGCCCTATGGCCTGTCGGGCGGCGTGTACACGAAGGATCTCGCCCTCGGCATGTCCGTCGCCGAGCGGATCCGTTCCGGCACGGTGCAGGTCAACACCGGTTGGGCCAGTGGATACACGCCGATGGGCGGCTTCAAACAGAGCGGTTACGGACGCGAACGTGGCGCGGCCGGCATCCGTTCGTTCCAGGAGCTGAAGCACATCGTGGTCGGCAGCCGTTGAGTACCCCGGCCGGCCGCGACGCCGATGACGGCTTTGCGCTGGTGTCCGCCGACGGGTTGCGGGCCGTCATCGCCGGCGTGCTGGTCGGGAACGGTACGCCGGTCGGGTTCGCCGACATCGTGGCCGAGGTGCTCGTCGACGCCGACTCGAGCGGGGTCGACTCGCACGGCTGCCACCTCCTGCCGATGTACGTCCAGCGGATCCGATCGGGGCAGATCCATCCAGCCGCCCCGGTGACGGTCGATCGCGACGACGGCGCCACGGTGTGGCTCGATGCCGGCCTCGGCCTCGGTCAGGTGGCCGGCCTCGAGGCCGTGCGGCTGGCCGTCGAACGCTCGGGCGAACACGGCATGGCGACGATCTGCGTGCGCGAAGCGACCCATCTCGGCGCGCTGGGCGCATACACGCGTCGCGCGGCCGAGGCCGGTCGGATCGCGCTGTGCTTCCAGAACGGGCCGACGATCGTTCCGCCATTCGGCGGCATCACGCCCATGCTCTCCACCAATCCGGTCTCGTACGCGGTGCCGACGAACATCGAGCCGACGATCGTCTTCGACATCGCGACGACGGCCGTCGCCGGGAACAAGGTGCTGCTCGCCAAGAAGCGCGGCGACAAGGAGTTGCCCGGCGGTTGGGCCAACGACGAGCACGGCCGGCCGACGACCGATGTCGCCGCGGCCTCGGTGTGGAACCTGCAATGGTTCGGCGCGCACAAGGGCTTCGGCCTCGGCCTCCTCGTCGAGTTGCTCGGTGGCGTGCTCACCGGTAGCTCGTACGGCCGCACCGAGCACACGGCGTCTCCGGTGCACGGGCGCGACCGGGTCGCCAAGGGCTTCTGCCTCGTTGCCATCGACCCCGACCGGTTCATCGGTCGCGACGAGTTCCGCCGACGCACCGACGAGCTGATCGCCGACCTGCGTTCGTCCGAGCTCGCCGACGGTGTCGACCGGATCCTGCTGCCCGGCGAGCTCGAGCACCACCGCCGCGTGGAGCGCATCCGAGACGGCATCCCCCTGCCCGCGCCGCTCCTGGCCGAGCTCAACGCCCTCGCCGCGGCGGTCGGCTCGCCGCTGCTCTGACCTCGGACTCGCCGAAGAGCCAGCCGTCAGGCCTGCCAGCCCTCCGGCATCGATGTGACCGGGACCAGGGTCGGCCAGGTGACGTCGGGCAGCGGCTTCGAGAACGTTTCGTACTTCGGCTTCGCCGTCGCGCGGTAGCGATCGGTGGAGTGGATTCGGTCGGGGTCGTGCTCGGGGATCACCTTGTCGCCGAACAGCTCGATCAGCTCATAGATCTCATCGTGGTGCAGATCCTGCGGCAGCCCGAACACGAGCTGGTCGCAACCGACCGACTTGTACGACTCGAGCTGCTCGGACACCTCGTCGGGGTTGCCGACGAGCATGAACCCGCCGGCGATCAGCTGGTCGAGCAGCTCTTCGGGATCGCCCGTGCCCACCATGTCGCGGAGCATGATCGGGCGGTCCGGCCAGGTGATCGCGTCGGGCGACTTCGGCATCGTGTCGTGGTAGAGGTTCACCATCGTCACGAGGTAAGCGCTCACCCGCTCCAGCGCGAGGCGGCGGGCCTTGGCCCGGTCCTCGAAGCACAGCACGCCGTTGGTCATCATCAGGTTGTCGTTCATGAACTGGCCGAGCGGCTCTTTGCAGTTGGCGATGCCCTCCTTGTAGGCCTCGATCCGGCCCCTCAGGTTGTAGATCGGCTCGAAGTTGAACGCGATCGCGCCGATGCCCATCTCGCCCGCCTTTTGGAACGTGGGCGGGTTGCCGCACGCAACCCAGATCGGCGGGTGGCCTTGGCCGTACGGCTTGGGGAGCACGTTGTGCGGGGTCGGCACGGTGAAGTGGTCGCCCTCGTACGTGTAGTCGACCTGCTCCCACATGCGCGGGATCTCGCGCACGACCTCGTCCCATTCGGCCTTGGTGGAGTTCGTGTCGAGGATGTTGAAGCTCGCCATCTCATGGCTCCCCGCGCCACGGCCCGTGCCCCACTCGTAGCGCCGGCCGGTGACGTGGTCGAGCATCGCCGCTCGCTCGGCGAGGCGCACCGGGTGCTCCTTCCGCGGCGACAGGCTGTTGATACCGGACGAGAGGTGGATGTAGTCGGTCTGCCCGGCCACCATGCCCATCACGACCTCGGGTGCCGACATGTGGCTGTACTCCGTGAGGCAGTGGTGCTCGCCGAACCAGGCGTACTTCCAGTTGTGCTTGTCGGCGAGGATCGTGTACTCCGCCTCGCGCATCAGCTGGCGGTGCTCCCAATCGGTGTTGTGTGCCCCGGGCCCCGGGATGTAGCCGTTGAGGAAGATGCCGAACTCCATTGAAGCCTCCGTGTCGATGATTCAGTGGGCGTAACGCTGCCTCAGCGTGGACCCCGGGAGCGAGACGGAGCAAATGGTTGCATCACAACGCCTGCTCCGGACTGTCGCGGCAGGTGCTTCGCGCACCAGAGGGGCGGTCGGCGGGATGACGGATCACCAAGGCGGACAGTATGCAACAGAGCGACTCGCGCTGATGAAGCGCGTCTGCGCGCTGCTGTTCCTTGCTGGTGCGGTGAACGCCATGACCGGGGTGCTCATCACCCAACGCACGGAGTTCTCCAAGCGGGCCCAAGCGGTCTGCGCGGTGGTGCTCGCGATCGTCGGTGTCGTGCTGCTCGTCACACCCGCGAACCGGAAGCGCACCTTCGCTGCAGTCTCGCTCAGCGTCGTCATCGTGTCGGTCATCATCGCGATCGCTCGCCCGGCGGGCATCGCCCCGCTGTTCATGCTGTGGCCGCTCGTCTTCGCCGCGTACTTCTTCTCGCGTCGGGCCGTGCGGGCGCTCTCCGGCGTGATGGCCCTCGGGCTTGCGACCGGGATCGCGCTGAACCCGGGCATCGAGCTGAAGACCGACACGTTCATCGGTGTCGGTTCCTCCGTCGCCCTGATGACATGGGTTGTCTCGACGATGACCGCGCGTGAGGAACGCCTCCGCCACGAACTGGAACACCTCGCGTCCACCGACCCGCTCACCGGGCTGATGAACCGCCGGGCCTTCGATCCGCGCGTCCAGACGATGTTCGGCGAGGCCGTCTCGGAGTCGTCGTCGCTGTCGATCGTGATGTTCGATCTCGACCACTTCAAGCGGTTCAACGATCGCCACGGCCACCTCATCGGTGACCTCGCCCTGCAACGTGTGGCCGAGGTGCTTCGCCAGCAGTCCCGCGACGGCGATGCGGTCTCGCGGTTCGGCGGCGAAGAGTTCGTCGTCGCCCTCCGCTACGGCGACGTCGCCTCGGCCCAGGCGTACTCGCAACGCGTCGCCGACAGCCTTGCCACCTGCTCGAACGATGCACGGCTGCGGGTGACGCTGAGCGCGGGTATCAGCACGATCGAGACGCTCGATGACGTGCGCACCCTGCTCTCCCGCGCCGATGCGGCCCTGTATGCCGCCAAGCAATCCGGCCGCGGCCGGGCGGCGTGGTTCGATGGTGTCGGAGTCGCGGAACAGATCTTCAGTCGCGACCTCGATCCGGCTCACGGTACGACGGTTCGCTACGCCCGCTCTTAACATGCGCCGATGAGCGCAGACCGGGCCGCGTGGAACGACTTCTGCCGGCGGCTCGGCGCACTCGGCGAGCGGCTGCACAGTGAGACCTTTCCCGACGGCGCCCACGATCGCGCCGACGGATATGCACATCTCGCCGAGCAGGTGTTGTGCTGGACCGGATGGTCGTTGTTCCACGCCGACCCTCGGCGACCGACGTTCCAACGACAAAACGACCTGATCCTGCAGTGGGGCGGACCGAACGCGGACAACGTCTACCGGCATGCGCGCGTCGAGGCCGGGCGCCACTACCGGGTGCGCGGCAGGATGCACTCGTGCGAGGAGTTCATCCTCGCCGTGCGGGCAGGCTTCATGCACGAGCCGACGTGGGGCACCCTGCACGAGGTGACCGCGACCGAGCTCGGAATCGGCGAAGGGGACGAGTTCGACTTCGTCGTCGGTGACGGCGGCGACGTGGCCCTTCCGGATGGCGCCGCCACCGTGTCGATACGCGAGTACTACTACGACTGGCGACCGCTCGAGCCGGCGACGTTCACCATCGAGTGCATCGACGACGACATCGACGCACCGGCACCTCGCCTGACCGCCGCCGAGGTGAGCGCCCGGCTGGCACGGGCGACCGCGGGCGTCGAGCATTCGATCGAGTATTGGAACACCTACATGCGCGAGCGGCAGTCCGAAGCGCCCGCCAACACCTTCGCCCCAGCGTTGAAAGTCACCAAAGGTCTCGACGCGGCCCGCTACGGCTTCTGCTTCTGGGACCTCGCTCCGGATCAAGCGCTGATCGTGTTGTCCGATGTGCCTGATGCGCGCTACTGGACCTTGCAGCTCTACGAGCTGGGCTGGTTCGAGCTGGCCGACACGGTGGAACGACAGGTGTCCTTGAACCACACCCAGGTCGACCTCGACGACGATGGGCGAATGCACATCGTGGTCAGCCACGACGACCCGGGCGTGCCCAACTGGCTCGACAGCGGCGGACGCCGGGCCGGCCTGCTCACCTTCCGATGGTTCTGGCCGCACAGCGATCCGACACCCGAGGCGTTGGTCGTGCCGTTCGACCAACTGCGCGACCATCTGCCGCCCGGCACCAGCACGATCGATGGCGCCGGGCGCGCTGCCGTCCTACGCCGCCGGCGCGAGCACCTGTCCTGGCGCTTCCGCACCTGAGCACTGTTTGAAACCGGAGGAGACACCCATGACCGGTCGACTCGACGACAAGGTCGTCCTCATCAGCGGTGCGGCCCGGGGAATCGGCCAGGCCGTCGCGATGAGGATGGCCCGCGAGGGCGCCCACCTCTGGCTCTGCGACCGGCTCGACGATGAGCTGACCGCGACGGTCGTCGCAGCCGGCAAGCTCGGCAATCCCGCGGTGGGAATGACGGGGGATGCGACCGACACCTCCTTCGTCGCCCGCTGGGTGGCAGCGGCAATCGAGCACCACGGCCGCATCGACGTCCTGTACAACAACGTCGGCGTCTCTCGTCCCGGCCTCATCGGCGACCTGTCCGACGAGGACTGGCACTTCCAGCAACGCCTCACCCTCGACAGCGTGTTCTACGCGACAAGAGCCGTCCTACCGCACATGGTGCGCCGGCGCTCGGGATCGATCATCAGCATGTCATCGGGTGCCGGCGTCGGCGGCCAGTACAACCTGGGCGGCTACGCGGCAGCCAAGGCCGGTGTCATCAACCTGATGGAGACCGTGGCGATGGAGTACGGGCCGTACGGCATCCGCGCCAACTCGCTGACGCCTGGTCCGACCGCGACCGAGCCCGCGCTCGCCTACCTGCGCGACAGGCCGGGAGGCGTCGCCGAGCACACGCGCGGGCTGATCCTGCAGCGGATGAGCCAACCGGAGGAGGTGGCCAACACCGTGCTGTGGCTGGCCTCCGACGAGTCGTCGAACATCACCGGCATCTGCGTTCGCAGCAACATCCGCGCGGCGTCTGCGAGGCCCGTGTGACCGATTGTGTTCCACAATCAATCTCGGGCATACTCCCTCGGTGGACCTGCGCCAGCTGGAGTGCTTCCTCGCCGTCGCCGAGGAGCTGCACGTCGGCCGCGCCGGCAAGCGGTTGCACCTGGCCCAGCCGACGGTGAGCCAGTCCGTGCGGCGGCTCGAACACGAGCTCGGTGGCGCGCTGTTCGAGCGGACGACGCGCAAAGTCAGCCTCACCCCGCTGGGTGCGGCGTTCTATGTGGAAGCGCGCTCGGCCTACAACCGCCTCGAGGAGGCCTACGCCAGCGGTCGCCGCCTTGCCGACGGCAAGGACGCCGAGTTCGTCATCGGGTACTCGCCCGACATCGGCACGCGTCTGTTCCACGCCCTGTCGGCGATGGAGACCCAGTTCCCCAACCTGCGCGTGATGCTCACCGCCCGCGGCACGCACTCGCAACTGCAGGCACTCAAGCGCCGTTCATTGGACATCGGCCTGTGTTGGGTGCCCCCGCACGACGATGCGCTCGACAGCGCGGTGATCGGCGAGTGTGGTTTCGTGGCGATCCTCCCCGACGATCATCCCCTCGCGGCATGCGACGAACTGACGATGTCGATGCTCGCCGACGAGGCCCTGGTGTGCTGGCCGAGGGCATCCAACCCCGAGCTCTACGATCGGTTCGCGACCGCCCTCGGTGTCGACGCCGCTGTCTGGACTCCCGCCGGTGTCGCGATCGGATATGAGGACGTGTCCTGGCACGTGCGCACCCGGCGCGGCATCGGCATCCTGCTGTCGATCGCAGCCGAGGGCCACAGCGCGGAGGGGCTCCGCCACCGCCCGATCATCGACGGACCGCAGATCGCCCGCTCGGTGGTGTGGCACCGTGGCGATCGCCGTCCTCCCGTGGGCGCGTTTGTCGAGCTGATGCGCTCGGGCGCCCAGCCGGCCGAGATCGGAGCAGGTCATTCTGCGCATTGATTGTTCAGACCAATCAATGCGCGAATGTTTCACACACCGACAGGACCGGCCCGGAAGTGTCGGTGTCGTAGGCTGTTGCGCTGTTCGGGGAACGCAGTATGGGGCTGTCTCGCCGACAGACGAGGGGGTGCGCTGATGGCTGAAGTGATCGATGCCGCCGTGGAGGTGCCGGCTCGCACCATTCTGCCACCACGATCGATCAGTCCACAGGCCCAGGCCTCGCTGACACCGATGGCGACCGGCGGCGGTGAAATGCCGCCTGTCGGTGACACAGAAGCCTGGCGGGCCATCATCTCGATGTCGAACCAGGGCCTGGTGGCGATGCTCGCCGACAGGACGAGCAGGATCGCAGCCACCGTCGAGGCGATCGAGGTCGACGGCGTCCCGGTGTTCGACATCACGCCCGCCGATCTGGCGCCGAACGCCGCAGGACGGATCCATCTCGACATCCATGGCGGCGCCCTCGTCGTCGGGGCCGGTGAAGGCTGCCGGGTGATGGGACTGCTCGCCGTTCAGCGCTCCGGCGTGCGGACGTGGACGGTCGATTACCGCGTTCCACCCGATCACCCGTATCCGGCGGCGCTCGACGACTGCCTGACCGTGTACCGAGCTCTGCTCCGCCACTACCGGCCGGAGGACATCGTGATCGGCGGTGCGTCCGCGGGTGGCAACCTCGCCGCGGCACTCATCCTGCGCGCCCGCGAGGAAGGCCTCCCGCTCCCGGCCTCGGCAGTGCTCATCTCCCCTGAGGTCGATCTCACCGAGTCCGGCGACTCGTTCCAGACCAATCACGGCATCGACACGGTGCTCACTCGCAGCCTCAAACCGCAATCCGAGCTGTACGCAGGTGGCCACGAGCTCGCCCACCCGTACCTGTCGCCCCTGTTCGGCGACTTCACGGCGGGCTTCCCGCCCACGTTCCTGCAATCGGGTACTCGCGACCTGTTCTTGTCAAACACGGTACGGATGCACCGCGCCCTGCTCGCCGCGGGCGTGCCGGCCGAGCTGCACGTCTTCGAAGGGATGCCCCACGGCGGATTCGGTGGCGCTCCCGAGGATGACGAGCTGGACGCCGCAGTCCGCCGTTTCATCGAAGCTCACTGGACGACGCCGACCGGAGGTCGCTCATCATGAACGTTCACACACGGGGGCTGCGCCCCCGAACCCCATCGTCGTCCCGCTCGCTGGCGCTCGCTGGCCCGACCGGTCACTCGCTGCGCTCATGACCGTGCTCGCCCGCAACCTCAGCCAGGCCACGGGCCTGTTCCCACGCCGGATCGCCTTCGCGCACGGCGACCGCACGCTCTCCTACGAGGCGACCGAGACGATCGTCGAGGAGGTCGCCGCTGGTCTTGCCCGACGAGGCGTTGAACCCGGCCAGCTCGTCGCCCTCGTGCTGCCATCAGGCCTCGAGCTCGCCGTGCTGTACCTCGCGATCGCCCGCCTCGGCGCGGCAACTTCGGCGCTCCGACCGCGCCTCACTGCCGAGGAGCGCACGCGGGTCCTGGCCCGCGCCCGCCCCGACCACGTGATCGCCGTCCCGCAGCTGTCCGAGGGTCTCCAGGGTCATCAGGTGCTGCACATCGCCGTCGGCAGCGAGCCGGCGCAGATGTTGCAGGCCATCCGCCATCACACCGGATGTCCCCGACTCGCTGCCTACGATCCGTCCACGGTGGAGACCGTCGTGTTCACCGCCGGAGCGACCGGACTCCCCAAGGGCGCTGTGTTCACTTCGGCCCAGATCGCGGCCAACATGGACATCGAAGGGCCGGGAACCTGGGGCCGCGGCAACGCGCAGGTCGTCGCCACGAGCATGGCCCACGTCGACTTCATGACGAAGCTCGCCGGCCACCTCAAGCACGGCTCGACGATGCATCTGCTGACCCATTGGCGTGCGCCGGATGCGCTGCGACTGATCTCGGAGCACGAGGTGCCGCACGTGCGCGGGATCGCGACGCAGATCTCGTTGATGCTGCACTGCCCCGAGTTCGACAGCCTCGACCTGAGCCACGTGCAAGGGCTGGTGGTCGGCGGCGGTCCGTCGTCGGAAGCGCTGGTGCGAGAGGCGCGGGAGCGCTTCGGCGCCGACTACTCCGTGCGCTACTCGTCGACGGAATCGGGCGGGGTCGGCACCCTCACCCACTTCGACGCCCCCGACTCGGAAACGTTCACCAGCGTCGGCCGTCCCCGCCCCGGCATCGACCTGGTCATCCGCGACCCGGAGACCAACGAGGATCGGCTGACCGGTGAGGTCGGCCGGATCTGTCTCCGGTCGCCGGCGGTGATGGATCGCTACTGGAACGATGCCGAGTCAACCGCGGCCGCGCTCGACCCGGATGGATGGCTTCGCACCGACGACCTCGGCTGGCTCGGCGACGACGGTTGCCTGCGCATCGCCGGCCGGGTGGCAGACGACTTCCGCCGCAGCGGGTTCGGCACGATCCCCTTCGACGCCGACTCGTTGCACTTCGCCGGCGGCGTCGGCGCCCGCTGAGCCAACGCGTCGGTCCGGCGGGCGTGGTACTTTCGCCGGATGGGCGATGTTGCTCCCGGCTCGGCCACGTCGAAGGCCCTCGTGCTCGGTGGGGGTGGCGTGGCCGGCATCGCGTGGGAGCTCGGCCTCCTCACCGGCCTGGCTGATGAGGGTGTCGATCTCACCGGCGCGGACCTGATCGTCGGCACGTCGGCAGGTTCTGTCGTTGCCGCGCAGATCACCGGCACGGCCTCCCTCGACGCGCTCTTCGACCGCCAGCTCGTTCCCACCGACCAGTCCGGCGAGCTGATGGCCGACCTCGACCTCGACGCGCTCACTGCGATGTTCGGCGATGCCGTGCGCGACGCCTCGACCCCCGACGAGATGCGAGCTGCCATCGGCCGCGTCGCGCTCGCAACACCGACCGTTCCCGAATCCGCGCGACGAGCAGTGATCGAGCATCGGCTGCTGGACCACGAGTGGGCTCGCGACCGCGACGTCCGCATCGTGGCCGCCGACGCCGAGTCCGGGGAGACCCGAGTGTTCATACGCGATCAGGGCGTGTCCATCATCGACGCGGTCGCCGCGTCGTGCGCGGTGCCGGGTGTGTGGCCGCCCGTCACGATCGACGACCGTCGCTACATCGACGGTGGCGTACGCTCCGCGACCAACGCCGACCTCGCCGCCGGCTCCGGAACGATCGTCATCGTGGCGCCGATGATCGACATCGCGGGGATCGCCGACGCGACCGCGGCGGCCGCGATCGAGCAGCTCTCCCTCACGTCTTCCGTGCTGTGGGTGCGACCCGACGATGCGTCCACGGCGGCGATCGGCGCCAACCCGCTCGACCCGGCGACGCGCGAGCCGGCGGCGACCGCCGGCCGGGCTCAGGGCCGCGCGATCGCGGCCGAGGTGAAGGCGACCTGGGCCGCAGACGCCGACATGACGCCACGCCCGTAGTGGTTCAGGGTTCGTCGGGAAGCTCGGGCGCCCAGGAGGAGCCGTTGATGTGGCTGCCGCCGTCGACGAAGAGCGTGTTCCCCGTGAGATAGCGGCAGTCGTCGCTGGCCAGGAACAGCGCAACAGGCGAGATGTCGCCGTACGGGTCACCGATGTAGCCCATCGGGTTGCTGGCATCGGCGGCGGCGACGAGCTCGGGGTGCTCGGCCATCACCGCGTGGAAAGCCGCCGACTTGGCTGCCGGGCAGATCACGTTGCACACCACGCCGGTGGCCGCCCACTCCCGGGCCGCCGTGCGCGTCGCGGCGCGCAACGCTTCCTTGGCACCGTTGTACTCGAGGGTGCCCATATGGGCGTTCACGCCGTTCAACGAGCAGATGTTGATGATCCGGCCGTACCCGTGTGCCTTCATGATCGGGAAGGCGGCCTGCATCGCCCAGAGCGGGCCGCGGTAGCCGACGGACAACCCGTGCTCGATCAGCTCGTCGGTCTTGAGTTCGACGCGGCTGATCTTGCCGCCACCCCACGCGTTGTTGACGAGGATGTCGATCGTGCCCCACGCGTCGACCGCGGCCGCGATCATCGCTTCGTTGTCCTCCTTGCGACGAACATCGGTGCGCACGAAGAGCGTTTCTGCGCCTGTGCTCGATGCAACCTCTTCGGCGGTGGTCCGGCCACGGTCTTCGTTGAGCTCGGCGATCACCACTCGCGCGCCTTCCTCCGCAAAGCGGCGGACCATGCCGGCACCGATGCCGTCGCCGCCTCCTGTCACCACAGCGACGCGCTTGTCGAGACGTCCCATGCGCTGTAACCCCCATTGATCGAGCGACGGCCTGTTCCGCCGATAGCAAACAATGTTAGAGATCTTGGTTCGTCAACTGCAAGGCGGAGCGGTATTCTCTCCACTGTGCGCCGCGCCGAAGCCCTCGAACAGATCGAACGGTCGATGGGCCGCATCGGGCGCGTCGGGTCGAGCGTCGTTGCCGCCCGTCGCCGCGCGGCGCGCGCCGGTGTGCAGGTGTCCGCGCCGGGCATGGGCATCCTCGGTGTGCTCGATCGTGGCGGTCCGCAGCGGGTGTCGTCGATCGCCCATCGGGCCGGAATGATCGGCACGCTCGCCAGCCGTGAGCTGCGCGGCCTGGAGGCCAACGGCTACGTGGTCAGGACCGCCGACGGGGCAGACGGACGAGTCGTCGTCGTCTCCATCACCGCGGCGGGCAAGGACGCGTACCACAAGCTGCGGGAGGCATCGGTTGCCGCGGCGAGCGATGCCCTGGCCGGCTGGAAGTCCGACGAGCTGGTTGCGCTGGCAAAGATGCTGTCGCGCATGGCCGACGATTTCAGCGCGGTGCGCGGATGAGCGCAACGACCCGCCGGGTCGCGGTCGTCACCGGCGTCGGACCGGGCATCGGTCGCTCGACGGCTCTCGCCCTGGCCCGCGACGGCTGCGACGTCGCCGTGGCGGCGCGGCGCGCCGACTACCTCGACGCCGTGGTCGCCGAGCTCGAAGCGCTGGGTGCCGCCGCGCTGGCCGTCCCCACGGACACCGGTGACGTCGCCCAGTGCCGGGCCCTGGTCGAGCGCACGGTCGAGCACTTCGGCCGGCTCGACATCGTCGTCAGCAGTGCCGCGAAGGGCACACCGAACCACACGATCATGAGCTCCGACCTCGCGGATTGGCAGCAGTCGTGGCAGGTGAACGTGCTCGGCCCGCTCGAGCTGGCGCGCACAGCGGTGCCGCACATGCAGTCCGCCGGAGGCGGTGCGATCGTCGTATCGACGCTTGCCGTGCGGGCGATCAACCCCGGTCAGGGCGCGTACGCGGCGACAAAGGGGGCGCTGACGATCGCCGCCCAGACGCTCGCCCGCGAGGTCGGCCGCGACGGGATCCGCGTCAACGTCGTCGTACCCGGCTTCGTGCCGGGGCCGAACACGGAGTCGATGTTCGCGAGGCTCGCCGAGCGGGCGGGATCGACCCCCG
>Ga0075364_10000313_pt1 | contig 23763 bp, 24 predicted proteins | sample EndMetdeltDD1764_FD_71517 | JGI IMG/M metagenome (GOLD analysis project Ga0075364, IMG submission 71517) | Populus endosphere microbial communities from Tennessee, USA - Endosphere MetaG P. deltoides DD176-4 | ecosystem: Host-associated > Plants > Roots > Endosphere | place: USA: Tennessee... | reverse complement strand
CGGAGGACGAACCGGACTTCGCGCGCAGCACATAGAGGAGGCGGCCCGTGTTGGTTGCGGTTCCACTGTTCGAGCGATTCACCGCGCTGGATGCCGTCGGCCCGTACGAAGTGCTGCAACGGGTTCCGTCGATCGATGTGGTGTTCGTGGGGCATCAGCGTGGCGAGGTGCGCAGCGACAACGGGATGCTGGGGATGACGGTCGACAAGGCTTTCGCCGAACTCACTCAGCCGGATGTGGTGGTGTTTCCCGGTGGGATCGGCACACGCGTACTGATCAACGACGCCGAGGTGCTCGCCTGGGTGCGAGAGGCGCACAAGCACTCCCGGTTCACCACGTCGGTATGCACCGGAGGCCTTGTGCTCGCGGCGGCCGGCCTGTTGACGGGGCTAACGGCGACCACGCACTGGCGGGTGCAGGAGCTGTTCAACTCGTTGGGCGCGGACTACGTGCCGCAGCGGGTCGTCGAGCATCTGCCACAGCGGATCATCACCGCGGCCGGGGTGTCCAGCGGCATCGACATGGCGTTGCGACTGGTCGAGCTATTGGTCGGCAGGGACGCCGCAGAGGCCAGCCAGTTGATGATCGAGTACGACCCGGAGCCGCCGTTCGATGCGGGCGACCTGGGCAAGGCCTCCGAGGCCACAAGGGAGCTCGCCGTCGACTTCTACAAGACTCGGGCGTAGGTGGCGAGCTCGCGACTTCTGCATGAAGGTCGCGCAATTGACTCGTCAACAACCCTGGTGCAGAAATGGGCGAACTCAAGCCGCGGCGATTTCGCAGATCAGCGGGCATTCCTGTAACCTGGCCCGGTTGCCGACGCAGGCGACCCTCCTGCCACGGAACGACCGTGGCCGTACTAGACCGTAGGAGGTGATGGGTTCCTAATGCGTCCATACGAAATCATGGTCATCCTCGACCCCACCCTTGACGAGCGCACTGTTGCTCCGTCGCTGGAGACGTTCCTCAACGTCATCCGCAAGGACGGCGGCTCCGTCGACAAGGTCGACATCTGGGGCAAGCGCCGGCTGGCGTACGAGATCGCCAAGCATGCCGAGGGCATTTACGCGGTGATCGATGTGAAGGCCGCTCCGGCCACCGTGTCCGAGCTCGATCGTCAGCTGTCGCTGAACGAAGCGGTGCTACGGACCAAGGTGCTGCGGACCGACAAGCACTAGTCGAACGGCGTGTGCTCGTCGTAGTGCTTCCGTAGGCTCGCCTGCGACTGACTCGCGCACACCGCCAATCCCAGGAGGAACTCGTGGCTGGTGACACCATCATCACCGTCGTCGGAAATCTGACCGCCGATCCGGAACTGCGGTTCACGCCGTCCGGAGCGGCCGTTGCCAACTTCACTGTCGCTTCGACACCGCGGATCTTCGACCGTCAGAGCAATGAGTGGAAGGACGGCGACGCGCTGTTCATGCGCTGCAGCATCTGGCGTGAGGCCGCCGAGAACGTGGCCGAAAGCCTCACCCGCGGTTCACGGGTGATCGTGCAGGGCCGACTCAAGCAGCGGTCCTACGAGACGCGTGAGGGCGAGAAGCGCACCGTCGTAGAGCTCGAGGTCGACGAGATCGGCCCGTCGTTGCGCTACGCGACCGCCAAGGTGAACAAGGCGAGCCGCAGCGGCGGCGGTGGCGGCGGATTCGGCAGTGGCAGTGGCGGCGGCGGTGGCGGTTCCCGCGGCGGCGGCGACTCTGCTGAGGCCAAGACCGACGACCCATGGGGCAGCGCCCCGGCATCGGGATCGTTCTCCGGCGGCGACGACGAACCGCCCTTCTGACCACAATTAACTAGCAATTCCAGAAAGAGATAGACACATGGCCAAGGCCACGAAACGACGCCCGGCTCCCGAGAAGCCGATCAAGACCCGCAAGTGCGTGTTCTGCTCCAAGAAGGGGCAGACGATCGACTACAAGGACACCCAGCTCCTGCGGACCTACATCAGCGAGCGCGGCAAGATCCGCGCCCGCCGCGTCACCGGCAACTGCGTGCAGCACCAGCGCGACATCGCGATCGCGGTCAAGAATGCCCGCGAGGTGGCGCTGCTGCCGTTCAGCTCGTCGACGCGCTGAGCCAGCAGCGTCAAACCAAGAAAGACGTAGAGATGAAACTGATTCTTACTGCCGAGGTCGACCACCTGGGTTCGTCCGGCGACATCGTCGAGGTGAAGGACGGCTACGGCCGAAACTTCCTGCTGCCGCGCGGGCTGGCGATCGTGGCGTCGCGCGGCGCCGAGCGCCAGGCCGAGGAGATCCGTCGGGCCCGCGAGATCAAGGGTGTGAAGGGACTCGAGCACGCCAACGAGCTCAAGACCGCGATCGAAAGCCTCGGCGCGGTGGAGCTGCCCGTGAAGGCGGCGCCGGACACCGGCAAGCTGTTCGGTTCGGTGACGCCCGCTGACGTCGTCGCGGCCATCAAGAAGGCCGGCGGGCCGAATCTGGACAAGCGGACGGTGCAGCTGCCCAAGGCGCACATCAAGTCGGTCGGCACCCACCCGATCGCGGTCCGGCTGCACCCGGACGTGGACGCTTCGGTGTCCCTGAGCGTTGTCGCGGTGTAATTACCCCAGCGTTAAATCGACCGGGTGAAGAGCATGATCAATCTTCACCCGGTCGTTGCTGTACCCCCTGGCGAACTTTGCGAATTAGTTAGTCTGCAGCGAAGCTAACGAGCTGTTAACCTGTACGGCCCTCGCTTGAAACACAACACGCCCGAGATCGCAACCTGGGCCGACACGCCGAGGCAATTGCCATCCACAGATGGTCACTGGCCCTATCGTGCGCTTATCTGCACGTACGCACTAAACAGAGTGATTCATGCACAGGTTCTCCCCAAGGCCTCAACATGCCTGTCCGGAGATATCCACACCCCATCCACAAGTTCATAAACAGGGTCGTTTGGTGGCCGTCTCAGCAACGTCTAGCGTGGGCCGTCGCAGGGCAGTTTCGGGGGCCTGGAGTTGGTGGCCCGTCGGTGGTCTGACCTACAGTCACGGGTAGCATTATCGAATGTACGTTCGATCGGCGTGAGGGGAGGTGAGACGCTCCGTGGCTGTCGTGGATGACCTCGGCCATTCGGGCATGGACGTTCCGCCACCCAGTGAGGACTACGGGCGCCAACCTCCCCAGGACAACGCCGCCGAGATGTCGGTCTTGGGCGGCATGCTGCTGAGCAAGGACGCCATCGCCGACGTGCTGGAGCGGCTGCGGCCCGGCGACTTCTACCGGCCGGCGCATCAGAATGTGTACGACGCGATCCTGGATCTGTACGGCCGTGGCGAGCCGGCCGACGCGGTGACGGTGTCCGCCGAGTTGGATCGCCGGGGGCTGCTGCGCCGGATCGGCGGGGCGCCGTATCTGCACACGCTGATCTCCACGGTGCCGACGGCCGCCAACGCGGGGTTCTATGCGGGCATCGTCGCGGAGAAGGCGTTGCTGCGCCGGCTGGTCGAGGCCGGCACGCGGGTGGTGCAGTACGGCTATGCCGGTGCGGAAGGCGCCGACGTCACCGAGATCGTGGACCGGGCACAGGCCGAGATCTACGACGTCACCGAGGGACGGACATCCGAGGACTTCGTGCCGCTGGAAGACCTGCTGCAGCCGACGATGGATGAGATCGACGCCATCGCTTCGAACGGCGGTATCGCACGCGGCGTCCCAACGGGATTCGTCGAACTCGACGAGGTGACCAATGGCCTGCACGCGGGTCAGATGATCATCATCGCGGCCAGGCCTGGTGTCGGGAAATCGACGCTGGGTTTGGATTTTTTGCGATCGTGCTCGATCAAGCACCAGATGGCCAGCGTCATCTTCAGTCTGGAGATGAGTAAGTCCGAGATCGTGATGAGGCTGCTGTCGGCAGAGGCGAAGATCAAGCTGTCCGACATGCGGTCGGGTCGGATGAGCGACGACGACTGGACGCGCCTCGCCCGGCGGATGAGTGAGATCAGTGAAGCCCCTTTGTATATCGACGATTCGCCGAACCTGACGATGATGGAGATCCGCGCGAAGGCACGCCGACTCTCTCAGAAGGCTGGGCTGAAGCTGATCGTTGTCGACTACATGCAGCTGATGACGTCGGGCAAGAAGTACGAGTCGCGGCAGCAGGAAGTCTCCGACTTCTCGCGCAGCCTGAAGTTGATGGCCAAGGAGCTCGATGTTCCGGTTGTCGCGATCAGCCAGCTGAACCGCGGCCCTGAGCAGCGTACCGACAAGAAGCCGATGATCTCCGACCTACGTGAGAGCGGGAGTTTGGAACAAGATGCCGACATGGTCATCCTGTTGCACCGGCCGGATGCGTTCGAGCGCGACGACCCACGCGGTGGCGAAGCGGACCTGATCTTGGGCAAGCACCGCAACGGCCCGACCAAGACCATCACCGTCGCGCATCAGCTGCACCTGTCGCGCTTCACCAACATGGCCAAGGCGTAACTAGCGGCGGACCTGCACCGTCGCGTCAACTTTGCACATGGCATCGTTCCGCGACCTCGCACGCGGATACTGAGCAGCATTGTGACTTCTCATGCTTCGTGTCCAATTCTCATCTGAAATGTCCACTGAATGTCCAATTGGACACCGTCTTTGAGACACCGGGTGCGCAGCAGCAGCGATGCGCCTGACCTCGTCGAAAGCCTCTACTCGAACGCCTTGCGCTGTGCAGCCGAGGTGTCTGTGGTTCGCGACAATGCGTTTCGGCGGTTGATCTGCCCGATGAATGTCGTAGTGTGGCACTACTAGTGGTGCACGACCTGCATGTCAGTAGTCGATGAAGACGGAGGAGTCCGATGTCGACGGTAAAGCGCGAACGCAAGGCTGCTCGTCGCCGGGCACGGTTGGCGCGCCCACATCCTCGACGGAGAGGCGGAGTTCTACGATTGTCTACGCGGTTTGGCTGAATTCGACTGTCCGCGTGGCTACTTCGGGGGAACCGATTGACGGTACTGGGCTTATGCGACTTCTGATCGAAGACATCGTCGCGACTCGCGGGGCGACCTTCTACCACGCCACGACCCCGATGACAGACCGGCCATCGAATCACTGGCCTCCACCCGCTGCGTTGCTAAGGTCGATTGACCGATGGTGACATCGCAGACTTAGCCCGGATGTGCGATGGCCGTTGTAGAGCCGACGACGGACCGGCTCAGTGCGTGATCGAGTGGCAGTCGCAGGCGGTCGCCGAGAATGGCCTGATGCGCCGCGGCGCCCCCGTTGGTCAACGTCGCCGCCGGCGCGGCGTCGAACACCATGCCGACGGCGAGGTCTTCGAAGAAGGGCCCGCCGGAGTCACGCATCCGGACGCGACTTCGCGGGCAGCAAAGCAACGACACCGAGAAGAGCTGCGGCGACCCCCGCAGCAACGATCACGCGATGCGTGACCCGTGACTCCTCCCCTCGTGGCGCCGTGGCCCCGATGTAAGCGTCAGCGAGATCCACTGCGATTCCGACGCCGAGCAGTCCACGGCGCGTACGGTCCTTCGCCAGCGCCAACAGCGCACCGAAGCCGAGCTCGCGCGCACCGAGAAGACGGGTGGGTATGTCGGATGTCTCGTCGATCCCCTTGTGGAGGACACTCAGAACCGCCTTCGGCGCGACGAACGCGACGAGTCCGGCACCGAGCCGAGTCGCGATGAGCAGCCTCACGGCGAGCCTTTTGCTAGTGTTTGCGCGCGCCGTCATGGCGACTCCTCTCCCTCGACTTCGAGCAGACGGCTGCGAAGAGCAGTCAACGTGTCCTCGGTCAGACCGTGACTGCGGAGCCAGCGATCAGCGCCGCCGGCCTCCTCGAACACCTGCAGCACGGCTCCGATCGCGTCCGCAGTCGCATCTAGGCCCTGCGGGTAGCTGGTAAGCAGATTCTGGATCCTGTCGATCGCCGGCGAATCGATGGAAGTGAGCCGCGCGATGATCCGGTCGACGTTGGATGCGGTCTCCACGTAGTCGGCGACGATCGCCGAGTCCGGCACGCCGACCGCGGCAAGGATCGTCGCAGTGACGATGCCCGTCCGGTCCTTGCCGAACGTGCAGTGGATGAGCGCCGGGAAGGCTCCGTGTGCGACGGCGGCAACTGCTTGCACGACGGCGGGTTCGGCGCCATCGATCGTGTACCGGTAGAGGCCGGCGAGTCCACCGTCGCGCAGAATGTCCTCGGCGTCGAACTCGAGCACGTTGAGCTTCTTGGACAAGGGGATCCGGTGGATCGTTGCACCGTGCTCGAGCAGTGGATGCGGGCCGACGTACTCGGATTCGGAACGTAGATCCACCACCGTGGCCGGCGGCCAGGCGAGCAGGTGCGGGGTGGGATCCGACCGCGCGGGAGCATCGCTGCGCAGCAACGCTTTTCGTCGGACGCTGCCGCCGGCCGCCGACACCTGGCCCGACACCTCACGCATGTTCTGAAGCCCGGCGGGAGCAGGTATCGACGTCACTGCGGGGCCCCAACTGCGCGTGTCTGCTCGAGCATCGCGGTGAGTGAGGTGCCTGTGGCGCCGCGCTCCCGCGCCCAGTCTGCGAGCTTGGCGAGGTCCGAAGTGTCCTCGGTGACCGGTACGACGGTGGCGATTGCACCGTCGTAGATCGCGCCGGTAGTTGCGTCTAGTGTGACCGTGCGACCGGCCAGGTCGCTGACGACACCCTTTCCGCAGCCGACGATGCAGGGGACGTCGAACTCGCGGCTGACGACGGCGGCGTGCGACGTCGATCCGCCGACTTCCGTGACGATTCCGGCCACCACGGCCATCGCGTGGACGTCGTCCGGACTCGTCGACGGCCTGCCGAGGATGATCGGCTCGCCGTCGAGCGCGCGTTCCTCGGCATCGTCGACGTCAGTCACGAGGACGCCTATGGCGAAGCCTGGGCAGGCAGGCCGCCCGCTTGCCAGCACAGGCGCCTTTGCCCGTGCCTCGGGGTCGAGATGTTCGCGCAGCAGCACCTCGATCTGCTCCGGGGTGACGCGCTGAAGACCCTCGTCGGCGGTGATCAGGCCTTCCGACTCGAGCGCCACCGCGAGTCGAACAGCCGCGGCGGCGGTGCGCTTGGCCGCGCGCGTCTGCAGGATCCAGAGCGTACCGGCTTGAAGGGTGAATTCGATGTCCTGGACATCGCGGCCCTGGGACTCGAGTCGGCGGGCCGTGGCCAGCAGCTGATCGTGCACGGCAGGGTGTTGCTCGGCAAGGGCGTCCAGAGGAAGCGGATCGTGTGAGCCCGAGACCACGTCCTCACCCTGGCCCCGAGGTAGGTACTCGCCGTAGGGAGCGGAGTCTCCCGTGATCGGGTTGCGCGAGAACAACACTCCGGTGCCGGAGTGGTCGTCGAGATTGCCGAATACCATGGCCTGGACGGTCACGGCGGTGCCGATCCCGTCGGGCACTCGGCGTTCACGACGGTAGGTGATGGCGCGAGGGGACATCCACGACGCGAAGACGGCGCCGATGGCTCCGAGGAGCTGCGCCCACGGGTCGCCGGGCGCTTCGGTGCCGACGATGTCCGCGTATTGCTTGTGGAATCGCGCGGCGACATCCTCGGCGAAGCGGGCGTCACCGGTCCGGCGGCCGAGGGCGTCTTCGACGCCCGGTGTGATGCCGAGGTTCAGGACGGTGTCCATCATGCCCGGCATGCTGGTGGGTGCGCCGGACCGGACCGACACCAGCAGTGGTTGCGGCCCGCGGCCGAATGTCGACCCGGTGGCGGATTCCAGCGCAGCGATCGCATCCGGCAGACCGGTCAGCACGTCGTCGGGAATTCCGCCGAGTTCATGGAAGCGGGCACACTCGTCAGTAGTGATACAGAACGCCGGTGGCACCTGTATACCGAGGCTGCGCATGCGCGTAATGCCGAAGGCTTTGCCTCCCAGTCGATCGCGCCCCAGGTCGACCGGGCCATCGAGTGCGACGATGGACATTACTCGGCCCTCCCGGCACGCGCCTCGTCTTCGCGCTTGCGGCCCAGCATGCCGATGAGCTCCTCGTGAAGCTCGAACCACACCGTGTGGTAACTGTCGATCACGGGACGAAGAAAGTAGGCGTGATCGCCCGCCTTGACTCGCTCCAGCGCCGACGAGAAGCGTGTCGGGTAGGGCTGGAGGCGGGGTAGCGCCCGTACCACGCGCTCGAGCAGCGGCTGGAAGCCGGTGTGCAGTTCCGCCAGTCGACCGAGGACGGCGGCGTCGTAGTCGACGTCACCGTGGTCGTTGGGTTCGCCGTCGCGGATCTGCCAGTCCGATGCCAGTTCCTTGAAATCCGAATTGAACTGATCGAAGTCTTCGTATACGTCCTCGGCGGCGGCCTGGTCGAGCCCCGCTCGTTCGGCGGCGAGCAGATTTTGGAGCTCTTCACGCCCATCCGCCGTGATTCGGATGCGCTTCTCGGTGTTCAGAAAACCCTGTGCTGTAAGGGCTTCGACGGTCTCCGTCGCCTGTTGGACGGTGACGACGACGGCGGCTGCAATGTCGTCGGCCGTGACACGGCCTTTGAGTCGTACGGTTTGCAGTACGGCTAGCGTGTGATCGGACATCTGTACTCCTGAAGCGAACTGTCTCTTAGCGAATGGAATCGGACGATAAGGCGCCGATGGTGGCACCCAGCTCAGCCGATGCGATGAACGGCGGCGGGGTCACCTGGCCCCACGACTGGAGACCGGGATGGCCTGCGCCGTCAAGTAAACCGAGAACGGCGGCCATGCCGGCACGGGCGGTGAAGTCGTACACGTCTCGTACGTGCACCCGCGCGGTGCCACGGCGCCCGCCGCCCTCGGCGACGGCCGTGGCCGTGGCACGCCCGCCGCCCCCGTGATGCTCGGTGCCCGCCCAGCGGTCGATTCCCGCGCGAGCGGCGCGGGCGACTCCGTCGCGGGACAGCAGCGAGGCGGTTCCCGCCAGCAGGCGGCCGCTGATCGCGGGCGCCGGTGTCTGCATGAAGCTCTCGATGCGCGCGAGCGGCCACCGGGCGCCGAGGGCGATCGCATCGGGCGTGGGGAACCCGACGCCGCGCCCTCCCGGCAAGCGGCCTGACCGGGCGCCGGCGTGACGGAAGGTGACGCTTCCCGACGGATGGTGCACGGGCGCACCGCCGGAGAGGATGTCGATCGTCGATCGCGCCGTCGCGGCGGAAGGTTTCATTCCGATGATGCGGTAGGCGATCGTCAGTGAGTCCACGGCGGCGACCGTCTCGGAGACCAGGGCGGCGGCCAGATCGCCGGAGGCTCCGATGCCGACGGACGGCACCAGGCGTACGCCGGCCTGCGCTGCGGTGGGGTCGTATTCGGTTGACACGGTGTGCACCCACCGAGGCTCGCCGCTGAAGTCGACGTAGTGGGCGCCTGCGCGAATAGCCGCTTCCACGACCGGCCGTCCGAACGCGGTGTACGGCCCGACGCTGTTGACCACGACGGTCGCATCAGCCAAGGCCCGGTCGAGTTCGCGCGGATCGAGCGTGCTGACTCGCACCTCGAGTGCGGTCGCCGTCGCGAGCCGCTCCAGCGGCTCGCGACGGCGACCGACCACGACGGTCGATATGCCGGCATCAGCGGCGAGCGCCGCAATGCGGGACCCCGTGGACCCGGTCGCGCCGAGGACGACGAGCGTTCCCGCGCCGGCCACGATCAGCGGTCTCCGAGACGGCGGCTGATCTCCAGGAGACCGTAGGTGACCGCGCCGTCCCAGGTGTATTTGACGGCGACTTCCTTGGTGACCCAGTGCTTTTCTTTCAGCATCCGGTTCGGATCCATGCCGGCGGTCAGCTGGCTGGGAGCGAAGCACGTCCAGTAGTAGCCCTCGTCGAGTGTCTCGGCCTGGATGACGTGATCCTTGCCGTCGGCGCGGAACACGACCTCGAACGTCTTGTCGTCGAAATCGTTTCGGCCGGGGCCCCAGTACGGACCGCTGATGTATTCGGCCTGCTTCAGCTCGCCGTCGATGACCACGTACGGCGTCGCCGAGCGCACCGTCTCGCCCTGCTCCATGTTGAGCGTGCCGATGACCCGGCCGCTCTCCGGCCACGTGGCGACGGTCCAGACGTGGCCGGTGAAGAGCTCGAGGTTGCGCGGGCCGACGCTGTGGTCCCGGTACCCGGGGCCGCCGATGGTGATCTCCTTGTCGAAGTACTTCAGGTACCCGCGGAACGTGCCGCCCTGTTCGTAGCGGACGTCGTAACCGGTGGTCAGATTGCCGTCGTCGGCGCGCTTCGACTGGAACATCGGGGAGCAGCCCTCCCAGATGATGTCGAACTTGGTGGGGACCGGGTACTGGTCGAAGCCCGAGAAGCGATTGCGGTTCTCCTCCTGCGTGGTCAGGTAGGCGACGCCGTCGAACGTGACACGCCACTGGCGCAGCGGCTCCATGCATTCGAATATCAGGGTGCCGTCGCCCATGCCGGTCGAGGTTTCGTACCGGCCGAAGTTCCTGGCCATCAGCAGCCGGCCGTCACCGAGGGTCAGACAGAAGTCGCCCTGCCACAGAGTGGTGTCGTCGGCGATGAGCCCCATGTGGTGGTAGAAGAGGATCTTGTTGTCCGGGTCGTAACCCTCGAACAGGCAGTTCTCGTTGGCCAGCGGCAGGTTTCGGGGTGCGGGCTGGTGGTGCAGATCCCTGGCGGGGTCGATCCCGAATGGATTCTCGCGGGTCTTGGGTGCCATTGACGTGCCTCTCTATTTCTTCGCGGTCTTCGCGGTCTTCGCGCGTGTGGTGGGTGTGCTTCGGATCGATCGGGTTGTATCGACGCCCGCTTCGGCGGCCGAGGTGATGCGCTTCTCCTTGCTCGCGAACATCACGGCTGCCGCGATGACACGGGCAAAGGTGGTGGCTGGCAGGAGGTGTCCGAGGGCGGCGATGGCCCGACTTGCGGGATCGACACCCGTGACCGTTCGCCGGGCCTCCGCGGTGTTGTAGGCGGCACTCGTCACTTGGCGTGGTGTGCACAGCAGTGGCCCCAGTCGAGCCCAGCCCGCGCCATGCGCGGTGTTGTCGACGATGCCGGTGTCCTTGACGGGGCCGGGGCATGCGACGGTGAAAGTGACTCCGGCAGCGCCGTATTCGGCGTCCAACGTGCGTGTTAAGACCACGAGGTAGTTCTTGATCGCGCCGTAGAACGTGTTGAACGGAGTCGCCGGCATGAAGCCGGCCGCTGATGCGATGTTGATGACCTGGCCCCAACCGCGTTCGAGCATGCCCGGTAGGAAGCGGTAAATCAGTTCGGCAGGGGCGATCGCCATGACGCGATTGACGGTCTCGTGCTGCTCCCAGCTGAACTTGAGCATGTGGCCGTCGAGCATCAGGCCTGCGTTGTTCACGAGGACGTCGATTTCCAGCCCGAGTTCGGCGACCTGGTCGACGATCTGTGCTGGGACAGCGGGATCGGCGAGGTCGGCGCCGATCACCTCGGCCCGGACGCCGTGGCGACGCCGCAACTCGTCGGCGAGTTCCTCCATGGGACCTGTACGGCGGGCCACGAGCACGATGTCGTGGTCTCTTTCGGCCAGCAGTCGGGCGAAGTCCGCGCCGATGCCGGACGATGCCCCGGTTACCAGGGCGGCGAGTCTGCGTTCGGCGACGATGCGGTCGCGTGCAGCGGTCAAGGTCGTCTCCTTCATGAAACAGGGGGTGTCTTGTCGGATGTCACGCGGGTGTCAGCTGTGCGCTTGAGCACCTTCACGACACCGGCGGTGCCGTCGACACTGACGTAGTCACCGTCCTTGAGGACGCGAAGAGCGTTGCGCGTGTTGATGACTGCGGGGATGCCCAGTTCGCGGGCGACGATGGCACCGTGGCTCAACGGCCCACCGACGTCGACCACGACGGCACCGGCCACCAGGAACAGTGCTGACCACGACGGGTCCGAGGTGTCGCACACCAGGATCTCCCCGTCGTCTAGATCGGCCTCGGAGGGATCGTGCACGACGCGGACAGTGCCCTCGACCACGCCGTGGCTCGCGCCGAGTCCTGTGATCTCGGTGACGCCGTCATCGTGCTTGAGTTCCGCAAGAACCTGAACCTCGGGAACCCCCTCCCACGTCTGCGGGAGATCGACCTTCAGGTACTCATCGCGTTGCGCCCGCCGCTTGGCGGTGATCGACTTCCAGTCGGCCACACGGTCGTTGACGAGTTCTTCGACGGTCAGATAGGCGACGTCTGAGACATCGTCGAGTTCGCCGCGGGCGACCATGTCCTCGGCGATGACGCGGGCACTTGCCCGGCACACGTCGACGGCGTGCAGCAAGGTTGCCTTCCCGGTCTCGCGTAGTGGGAAGAACGCGCTGGTGGCGGTCAGGACTGCACGGGCGAACACGCGCCGGGGCAGGGAGAGCCCGGCGAGTAGCTCCTTCACGGCCTCGATGCGGTCCTCGGCGATCCGACGCGCCTTGACCTTGGGTGAGCGATCCTCGGACATTGTGCGGTAGGACCGAAGGATGTCTTCGAGGATCTGTTGGCTCTCGCGCCAGACCGGACTGGAGGCTGAGGACTCGTTCGGGCCGTGGAATCCGTATCGACGCAGGAACGCCTCGACGTCGGCGTTGCCGCGGGAGACCTCCCACAGCATCGAGACCATTTCGGCCTCTTCAAGTGAGCGCAGACCGCGTGCGATGCGCAGCTCCAAACCGGGCGAGCCGGCGCGGACGCACAGCTTCTTGAGCTGTTCGAACGCGGCTTGTGTCAGGAAGGTGCCTAGGGTGTGTGGCCGCATGTAGCCGACCATGCGGTCCTGCGCCTCGAGCATGCGCCGCCGGGCATCGTCGGCGGTCGATGTCTCCAGCGCGTCGATGGAGGTGCGCCACCACTGCTGGCTGTCCTCGAACATCTCGTTGATGAACGGGATGACGGTCGCGGCGGCGACGGGCGCCTTGACTGCGACGATGGGGTACCTGCGCTTGGAGGCTCGGCTAGGCATTCCCGCACGCACGTTGCTGAACAGCTGCTGCTCAAGTGCGTCACCGGACGTGAAGGGTGTTCGGTCGGCCAGCTTTCGTAGGAGGTCGATGTTCGCGACGAGGCGGCCGTAGATGACCGTGGCGATCCGCTCGTCGCTGTTCGAGCTGTGCCGAGCCGCGGATTCGGGGAGGACTCCCAGCTCGCAGAACGCGCCCAGGGTGCCGACGGTCGTCGGCCGGATCCAGAAACTGCTGCTGAGCGGCGTCACGACGCCGGCGAGGTTCTCCTCCGCGTTGACCGTCGTCCAGTACGTCGTCGGCCCGCCAGGCTGGTGCAGGGGGTCGTCCATAACGGTCATGCCGAGACGCCCCTCAGGCTCTCCCCGATCGGCAGCGCGATGGTCGCGCCCAGATCGGCCATCTCGAGGGTGGCGTCGATGTCGGCGCGGCCCTCCGCGAGCGCGGCCCGCAGGCCGTCACAGAACGTATCGAGCTCGTCCTTGGTCGTCGCAGTCAACTCGTAGATGGCCATGTAGGGCTGGCTGGGGCCGGTGACGCCAGGCAGCGTCTCCACGTCGTGAGCCAGCTTGTATCGGCTCGCCCGGATGACGCCGGGAATGTCGGCGACGTCGTGGAGGTGTTTGCCGTCGTACCAAGCGTTGTAGGCGTCCTCGGTTTCCGCCGAGGTCGGGCCGGTGAAGGCGATCATCACTGCGTTGTGCATGCCGCTGACGTTAGGTGTGGCCTACGGCACATTTCGCCACCAATGTGGGGTGGTCTTTCGCTGCCGCGTGAGTGGGGTTTCGATCACGTTTCGAACGTCCGACCCCGCCGGCATTTGGCACGGGATCTTGTTGTTGCCACCGCTGCACGACGTGAAGCCGCCGCAACGTCCGCGGTTTGCGGTTCGGTGCGGCGGCTTCAAGCGTCTAGGCGCGGCGGGGCGTAGTCGTCGCTGAATCGTGCACGCACTCAAGCTAAAAGTGGTCCAGCCCACATTTCTCCGCCCTATGGGGGTGGTGCGCGAATGGGTGGGGATCCCCCTCATTCGTCGTCTGCGAGGCTTCCACCCGGTGACTTCTGGGTGGCCGTCGCCGCGGCGTCCATACTCAGGGCCTGCGCTACCTCCTCGCGCCGCGAGATCCCCAACTTCCGGAAGACGCTGCGGAGGTGCCAGTCGACCGTGTTCTTGGTCAGGAGCAGGGTTTCGGCGATCACGCGGTTGCTGTGTCCAGCGGCGGCGAGCTCGGCGATCCTCCGCTCGCTTCCGGTGAGCGAGTTGGGCCCAGTGCTCGACGCGCGACGCGGTCGTGCGCCTGCGGAGAGCAGTTCCTCCCTCGCCGCGGTCTGCACGACGACGGCACCGCAACGATGAGCGATGTCCATGGCCCTGCGGAGTGGATCCCGCGCCGCGACCCGCTGGCCGCGTGTTCTCAGAATCCGCCCGAGGTCGAGCAGGGCGCGGCCCAAATCCAGCTCGCGCGAAGTGCCTTCGAGGATGGCGATTGATTCGGTCAGCACCTCGACGGGGTCGGAGCCACTCCGGCTCCGTGCCTTGATTCGCAGGGCAGCGCCGAGTGCGCCTAGAAGCCCGCGACGGCGCGCCAAGGCGATCTCTTCGTCCACGAGCCGGCCCGCTAGTTCCTCGTCGCCCAGTTGAAAGGCCGCTTCGGCGGCGTGCGATCGCCATGGCAGCACCGCCGGGTTACCCACCGTGAAGGGCTCCAGATCCCTTCCGGCGGCGAGGAAATCGGTCAGGGCACCCTCTGGTTCGTGACGCGCGAGCCGAACGCGTCCCCTGGACCAGTGAAACCAGGCGTTCAAACCGCTGGCCTCGGGACGGGCCGGCTCCATCTCGCCCGACCGGATCAGCTTCTCGGCGGCGCCGACATCGCCCAGCTCGACGAGACAGTCGACCAGGAAACCGTGCGGTGCGGGAACCGTGGCATGCCACCCGCCCGCCGTCCCCTCGATCGCGAGTTCGGCGGCGCCTCGTGCTTCGTCCACCCGGCCCATGCGGTGCAACACCATCGCCTGGAGGTAGGACGCTTCCGCGAGGGCGAGCCCGGAGCCCCGACGGCGGGCGTGAGCGAGCAGTTTGTCGACCACATCGAAGGCGAGACCTTCGCGCTCGCAGAACAGCAGGGTCACCACGCTAAGGGAGACGCCGACGTCGTCGTCGGAGCCTGCGTCCCCCATGAGGGCATGACCCTCGAGAGCGCGAATGGCGATCTCCGCGGTGGTCGTCAGGTCATCGGCAATGAGCCCGCGCGCGACGGCGAGCGCGGCCAGCAGATTGCGTTCCGCGTCCGAGGCGGGCGCGCGGGTAGTCAACGGGGCCGCCCACGCCTCCACCTGTGCGGTGGTCGTTGCGCGATCATCGGCAACGAAGTTCGCCGAACACGCGATACCCGCGCGGAACACGGTGAGACGCTTGGCGTCACGGGCGAAGATCTCGGTGCCGAGCCGGAACACCTCGACGGCCTCGGTGTGCCGGCCGTACCGGTGCAGGGTGTGGCCGAGTGCGTACAGCGTGCGCGCGCGCTCGTCGTCCTGCTCGACCCCGGCCAGGGCTTCTTCGAATCTGCGCAACGACGTCGTTCGCCCGGTGGCTGCCTCGGCGAGACCCAGATCGAGAAGCAACCGCGCGCTGCGCCGTGCAGGCGGGCTCCAGTCGACGGCCTTGGCGAGGTAGCCGACAGCTACTCTCGGGGCTCCCCTCGCCGATGCGGCGCGCCCGGCCTCGTGCAACGCCTCGTGCGCCCAGCGTTCCAGGGTTGGGGTGCCGAGAGCCAGATGGCGCGCGACCTCCTGCGAGCCGGCGCCGGTGCGTCGTAGCAGCTCCGCCGCGGTGCGGTGGGCACGCGCTCGCGAGGTGGCCGGGATGTCGTCGTACACCGCGGCTCGGATGACGGGGTGATGGAACTCGGTGGTGTCGGCGTCGGCGAGAATGCCGCGCGCGATCAGCCGCCCCGCCGCGATCCCAGCCCGGTCAGGGTCGAGGTCGGCGAGTTGAGCCGCGGACTCCATCGGGGCCGTGTCGCCGAGGACGGCGCAGGCGCGGGCCAGTTCGAAGGCATCCGCGCCGAGATGGGTCAGACGCTGGACGACGCTGCGGGTGACGGTCTCCGGAGCGAATCCGACGAGTTCCTCAGGTGCCGCCTTGCGCCACTGTTCGGGCGCATCCCTCAGTGCGGCCAATAGCTCTCCGACCAGGAACGGGTTGCCCTTGGTTGCGCGCCACGCCGCGTCCGCCAATTCGGGTCGATCCGCGACGGCGGGGGCCTCTTGATTCAGCATGGCGTGTACGGCGTCGCGCGATAGTTCGGCCGGGTCAAGGTAGTCGGTGCCGCCGATATCGGCGATCGAGGCGAGCCGGGCGGATTCCTGGTCGTCGTCGGGCCGCCGGAACGCCATGACGAGGCACACCGGTAGATCGTCGAGACGCTGGGCCAAGTAGTGCAGGAATCTGATCGAGAGGTCGTCGGCCCAGTGCACGTCGTCTACCAGCAGTGCGAGCGGTTGTCTCTCGGCCAGATTCACGATCGCCCAGTACAGGCCGTGGACCAGCGCGAACTCGTCAGCGCCGCTAGGGTTGACCACCGTGGCGGCTTCGCCGTCCAGCAGCGCGCGCGCCATTCCAGCACGACCGCGCAGGAGGTCGGCCCGCTCCTCGGCTGAAGCGCGCAGGAAACGTGATTCGAGTAGCTGAAGCGTGAGCCCGAACGGGTAGTCCTGTTCGAGGGCGCCGGCGCGCGCAGTCAGGACTGCCATGCCGGCGTCGCGTGCCATTTGCGACGCCTCACGGAGAAGGCGAGACTTCCCGATGCCGGGCGGCCCCACGACGAGAATCCGCCCACCACGATCGTCCCGTGCGGCGGCCAGGGCCTCCGCCAGACGCTTCAGCTCATGGTCGCGCTCAAGGGGGTCAGTGGGTGTGACCTCGGACACTGCGTGATCGTCCCACACGCCCGGAGCCTGTCGGTCGGGTGCCGGATCGAGTGGGTCGGATCCGTGATCTCGTCGGGCGCATGCGCACCAATATTCTAATCAAATGTAAAAATCGGAGAGGCACCTTCGCTAGATTGCGAGATACGTAGGGGCCGAGGAGGAATGCGATGACCGTTGACGAGGAAAAGATGATGCGCGCTCTCGCCGTAACTGGTCTCGACATCCCAACAACTGGTTCACCCTTCCCGGCGGCTCGTTGCATCTCTACGACTGGCAGGGTATCGGCGCGGGCGGCTGGGCACTCGACCTCAGCTACGCCCTGAGCGCAGGGCTCGACATCGAGGATCGGCGCAACTGGGAGCGTGACCTGATCACGCTGTAAGTGGATCGCCTGGCGATGGCTCCCAGTCGTCGGCCGTCAGCGGCCAGCCGTGGCTGAATACGATCGGCTGGCCCGAGCCCCAGTCCTTGTAGAAAATCTCGACGCCGTCGGATGTGGTGATGGTTGGCATTGGCGGCTCCTCTTGTAGTTCGCCTCTTGTGGGCTTTCCCGCGACGGAGAGTCTTTCAACGCTGGACCACAAGATTCGTTGTGAATGCTAGTCGCGAGGGATCAGCAGGCGCGTCACAAGCCGATAAGTCGGGAACACAGCGCGCGTATGTGTGGTCCGGCCGGTGCGAACCTCGCCTGCATTCAACTGTTAAGGGTATGCACCGATTACTTTGTGCACGAACCGGATTGCGGTTGCGCCTTCGCCCACGGCGGCGGCGACGCGTTGGCCGACAGCACGACCGCCATCGTCGCAACGCTGCTTCTCATCTACCCAGCATGGGATGCGGTCTCGAACATCGTTGACGCACAACGTAATGAAGGGCTCCGGCGCGCAGTGGCCCATGATTGTCAGCGGAATCCAATCGGCCCTCGCGGGTGGCATGTTCCTGGTTCAAGCAAACGCAGCCGAGCCGCCGCACATCACCGCGATCGTCCCCTTCTGCAGTGACCGAGGCGATTTGCTAACGCTGCCGTAGTGGCCGTCGATAACAGAGGCATGATTCTGTTCCCTGCGGCCGGCACGCTCGCCGTCGCGCTGACCGCGCCGTGGTTATGGATGGCAACGGCCGAGGCCGACAGCTTCGCGCAACTCGGTCAGGTTCCGGTAATGGCGTCCCCGACGTGCGCCGGTAGCGTCAGCGCCGAGGCCCAGCTGACGCCGGTGCTGGTCGACGATCGTGTCGAGAACGGTGTGCGCGTTGCGATTCACTACGACGCCGGCATCTACGACGGCTCCTGTGCGCTTACCGTGACCGCTACTTGGGCGAATCTCGACACCGGCGCCTCTGGAAGCAGTGACATCACCGCGGTATCGACGATTGACGGTCACTACGGTTTCATCGGTTACGCCAACACCACGTTCGAAACGGGTAGCGGCACAGTGGTCGTCACACTCAGTTCGCACCCAGGTGCCGAAATGCGGATCACTGCGTGAGATTCAGCGCCGGCCCCCGGCCGGGGGCACGGTCGCCAAGAATCCGCCAAGGTGACCGCCGCATCGTCTGTGCCAGAAGGCCATACCAGGTGGCACAACCAGAAAGAGCGCAACATGATGACTCACACCCGAAAGCGGATCATCGCCGGAGCACTGATGTCCGCTACTTTCGCGGGGGTAGGCCTGGGCCTCGGAACGGGCACCGCGCTGGCCCTGCCATCGCAGCCACATGAATGGTGCCCAGGAATGTCCATGAACAATCCGCCCGGGCCCGGGGCCATGTACCACTGGGACATGAACGTGTGTCACACGTGGCAGTACGTCAAGCCTGGGATGGGCAACGTCGCACACGAGGTTTTCGACGGCCCCCTTGACCCCGTCACGTATCGGCCGACGGGTTACAAGATCGTGGTCGAGGGTAGTGATCTCTGGGATGGCCCGAACATCCCCCCGGAATCGGCCCGCGAGTGCGGCAACGACGGGTTCACCGGCATCCCCATTTCCTGTTAGCCAGTGGTCACATAACGATGATTGTCGGGGGGTGCCGAGTTGCCGCCAGGCTCACGCGATTCGGATGAGCTTCTTGTTGACGAATTCGTCTATGCCGAAGCGACCGAGTTCTCGCCCGAACCCGGAGCGCTTGACGCCACCGAACGGTAGCTCGACGCCCTCGGCGCCGACTGCGTTGACGAAAACCATTCCGGCATCGATCTTGTCGGCCACCCGCTCGGCCTGCTCGGCGTCGGTGGTGAATACATACGAGCCCAGCCCGAACGGGGTGTCGTTGGCCACTGCGACCGCGTCCTCCTCGGAGGACACCTTGTACACCGTTGCAACGGGCCCGAAAAGCTCTTCCTTGTAGGACGCCGAGTCGGGGGACACGTTGGTGAGCACGCCGGGCGGGAAGAAGGCACCTTTGCGCTCGCCCTCGGCAACCAGCGTGGCGCCGTCCGCGACGGCACGGTCGACCTGCTCGCCGAGACGCTGCGCGGCCGCGACGGACGACAGGGGAGCGAGGCCGTCAGCGGCGGCCAGCACCCGCTTTGTGAACTTGTCGAGGAACTCGTCGTAGATGTCCCCGGCGACGATGAAACGCTTGGCGGCGTTGCAGGCCTGACCGGTGTTCTCGAACCGGCCGGCCACGGCGGCCTCAACGGTGGCGTCCATGTCATCTGAGGACAGCAGGATGAACGGGTCCGAACCACCGAGTTCGAGCACGACCTTCTTCAAGTTGCGTCCGGCGATCTCGGCGACAGCCGCGCCTGCTCGCTCGGAGCCTGTCAGCGACACACCCTGCACCCGGGGATCGGCGATCGCCTCGGCGATTTGCTCATTGGTGGCGTAGACGTTGACGTAGGCACCTTCGGGATATCCGGCGTCGAGGAAGATCTGCGCAATTGCGGCTGCCGATTCCGGGCACTGCGGGGCGTGCTTGAGCACGATCGTGTTTCCCAACACCAGGTTGGGGCCGGCGAACCGGGCAACCTGGTAGTACGGGTAGTTCCACGGCATGATGCCCAGCAGCACGCCGACCGCACTGCGGCGGACCAGCGCGCTGCCCTCGCCGTCGAGCAGCTCAATCGGTTCGTCGGCAAGGAACTTCGCGGCATTGTCGGCGTAGAACTCGTAGATCGCAGCGCTGAATTCCACCTCGCCGACCGACTGGTCCAACGGCTTGCCCATCTCGCGCTGGATGATGGCTGCGAGCTCGTCTTTGCGCTCGGTGTGCAGCTGGCCGACGCGGCGGATCAGCGCGGCGCGCTCGTCGACCGTCGAGTTCTTCGACCATTGCCGATATGCCCGGCTAGCCGACGCCAGCGCCTGCTCCATCTGTTCGTCGGTGGCGGTCGGGTATTCCTTGACGACGTCCCCGGTCGACGGGTCGACCACCGCGTACATGGAATGACCCGAAACTGATGTGCTCACTGATGATTTCCTTCGACGGTTGCGGATTGTCATGTCTTCGACGGCGGTGTTCTACGCTGGCGGCTGACCCGGCGGACCGCCTTGTGCACTGGTTGCATCCTGCATTGGATCCGTTCCTGAATGCAAGCGCTCACGACGAAAATCGTCGCCCAAGCCCTCTAGCGCGACTCATTTCGTAGGATCAACGCCCGCGCCATTCAGGCTGCAGGTTCGCCTCACGTCCATACCGGTAACGGTGGATAGCTCCGGCCTCCAGTACGGCGGGTCAGATCTTGCCGACGAATGTACGGAGCTGATCGGCGACCGCCACCTCAGCCTCGATGTTGAGTGCGGCAACTGGGCGCCGGCCGGCAAGCCAGCGGACGAGATCGGCTGCGGGACTGGTCAGTACGGCACTGGGGCCACTGGCAGGACCGAATGCCCATTCGTGGTCATCATTCGTGCGAACGACGAGCCGAGCAGTAGGCAAGCGGTTGGCCTGATATCGCACCAGCAACGGGATCGACTCGCCGAGGTGCTCTGGAGTGCCATGAGCGAGACCATTGGCTGTTGCGAGGTCGTCATGGTGCATCCACACCTCAAACAGCGTGGAGGCGGCCACCGCCGGCGCCAAAAGGAGGCGCGGCGAGCGCTGACGGAGGCGGCTGATCACCGCGGGATAGCCGGCACGGCGTTCTCGCCCAATTACCCAATCGGCTACCTGCTGTCGTGGGTGAAACTGCACGCCCCGAGCGGCGAGCACCCGGACGCAAAATGTGGGCGCTCCTGCCGCTCGCTCGGCTGCTACGACATGTGCAGCAAGGTCGAATGCTCTCCAATCGCCGCACGCAGTTGGGGCTTGAGGGCCAACGGCCTCTAGGGAGTCGGCCAGCATGGCGCGCTCGGCCTCGACGTCATCCCGGACGGTCAAAGCACCTCCCTTACCCGAATCCTGAGATGGGCTGATCGTCGTGGCGTGGGCCGAAGAATCCGAAGCGTCTGATCATGTCCTCGGCCGGTTTGGGTGTCCAGTTCCATGCGGCGATCTGGCGTTGGGATCGGCGGCTGAATGCGGCGCGCAGCAGTTCGTAGCCGTTGGCGCGCAGTAGCGTCGCGGGTTCTCCCGAACCGCAACTCCATTGCTGGCCTTCCTCGTCCCGGATCAGCAGAGTAGTGGTGTGCTGCAGCTGTTTTCGGAGGAAGAGCATCATCACCTCCAGGAAGGGTTGCCAGTGCTCGCGGTCGACACGAAGAAGGCCTAGCGCTTCGCGCAGGTCTGCCTCGTGGCAGATCACGTCCGCGGCCAGGTTGGGCCCGAAGACTTGTTGGTCGGTCAGACTGGACTCGGCCGATGGGGCGACGCGGTCCCACTCGGCGAGCAGCTCTCTAACCGAGTGGGCACGGCGTTCCTCGACGTGGCGTGCCGTCCACTGGTCACTTGTCACTCCATCCAGCCGGCCGTTGGCGGCATCGGCCGCACCGCCGACGAGATGCGCCAGTAGCTCGTGCACCGTCCATCGCGGCGTAGCAGGCACTATTGCCTGCAACTGCTCATCGCTGAGCGTGGCGGCCAGGTCGCACACCCGACTGCGGGCCTTGCGATAAATCGCGTCAAGCATCACGGCAGTCCTGCCTCGGATTGCCGTCGGTTCGTCCCGCGATGCCGGCCCCCAAAACCACTGCCTGTGAACCCAATTCGGCCATCGCGGCCTCTTCAGTCTCTAGCGCAGACGCGCCGTCGGCCCAAACCATGAAATCCGACCGTACACGAACTCTAAGAAAAATAAGAGAAACTTGTGGTAACAATAAGGCCGAGTGCGCTTGCGGGTCCTTCACGCCGACGTTCCCGTCGGCGAATCCCGGATGCGTAGTTCACGGGGCACAAGGAATGGCGGCCTAACATCGCATGGATGGGTGAGCTACGTCCGCACTACGAGATTTTGCAGTCGATCTACGACATCTCGGACAAATTCTTTGAACTGTTCTTAGGCCCCACATTCGGCTACACCTGCGCATACTTCGAACGCGACGACATGACCCTCGACGAGGCTCAAAACGCCAAGTTCGATCTGGCGCTGGGCAAGCTGAACCTCCAGCCGGGTATGACGCTGCTCGACATCGGCTGCGGCTGGGGCGGCGGTATGCAACGGGCGATCGAAACTTATGACATCAACGTCATCGGCTTGACCCTCAGCCGGTCCCAGCGCGACTATGCCGAGGCCAAGCTGGCCAAGGTCCCGACGCACCGCCACGTCGAGGTGCGGTTGCAGGGCTGGGAGGAATTCGAGGGCAAGGTCGACAGGATCGTCTGCATTGGCGCATTCGAACATTTCGGCCACGAGCGCTACGACGCCTTCTTCGACATGGCCTACAACGCGCTGCCCGACGACGGATCGATGCTCTTGCACACGATATGCGGGATAACCCAGGACGATTGCGTGCGGCTGGGTATCCCGATCACTCTCAGGGTTGCCCGGTTCGTCAAGTTCATCATCACCGAGATCTTCCCCGGCGGCAGATTGCCGACCGTGTCGATGGTCGAAACGCATGCCAGCAATGCCGGGTTCCATGTAAGCCGGGTGCAGTCGCTGAAAGCACACTATGCAAAGACGCTCGACCAATGGGCAGCCGCGTTGGAGGCTCATCGAGACGACGCCATCGCGGTCCAGTCGCAGGAGGTCTACGACCGCTATATGAAGTACCTCACCGGTTGCGCGGACCTGTTCCGCGGCGGGTACCTCGATGTCAATCAGTTCACGCTGGAGAAGTAGGGGCCAGAGTCAGCGGAAGCGGATGTTCAACGTCGCCAGGCCGAAGATCTTCCGGCCACCAGATTTCGCGGCGACGATGACGACACCGGTTCGGGTTGCCGGGTCCAGAGACTTGATCCGGCCGCTGAACTCGATGTCGGCGCCTCCGGCGGCGGGCACGATCGCGGGCTGGGACAGCCGCACCGCATAGCGGGTGACCGCGCCGGGGTCGCCCGACCACGCGGAGCCAAAGCCGGCACCCAGACCCATGGTGAGCATGCCGTGGGCGATCACATCGGGCTGCCCTGCCAGCTTCGCGATGTCCTCGTCCCAGTGAAGCGGGTTGGCGTCGCCGGACACGCCGGAATAGTTCACCAGGTCCCCGCGGGACAGTCGGGTGTGGTGCACCGGTAGCTCGTCGCCGACCTTTACGTCATCGAAGGACGGCGTCCCTGGCGTGCGGGTCGTGCCTCCATCGGCGATCCGAACCTCGCCCCCGGAGCGCACCGTCTTCTCGTAGGCCGGATCGGATTCGTGGACTCCGAGCATGTTCACGTCGTGCATGATCACGCCCTGCACGGCCGACCTGATCGCCGGATCGACATCCTCGGCGGTGACGCCGACAACGGTGGTGTGCAGGGTGTGCACCCGCTCCCCGGCAGCATCAGTGAAGGTGTTGGTCACGGTGATCAGGTCTCTGCCTGCGATCCTGCGCACCGATGTCAGTTCGACGTCGATGTGCAGTTCGTCACCGCTCACGATCGGGCGGTGTTGTTCGAAGACTTCCTCGGTCTGCAGGTACATGTCGTA
>Ga0075364_10000311_pt1 | contig 23806 bp, 21 predicted proteins | sample EndMetdeltDD1764_FD_71517 | JGI IMG/M metagenome (GOLD analysis project Ga0075364, IMG submission 71517) | Populus endosphere microbial communities from Tennessee, USA - Endosphere MetaG P. deltoides DD176-4 | ecosystem: Host-associated > Plants > Roots > Endosphere | place: USA: Tennessee... | reverse complement strand
CAGCACCCCATTGAGAATGCTCTGTGCGCTCTCAAGACCCCCCGCCAGCCAGTAGATGCTTGCCAAATGCCACGCCGAAGGGTTCAGCCACTTCGTAGCACCAGACACCAGGAAACACGTCACTGCATTTGCACCAAGCCCACGCCAGAAGCGGAGCGCCGTCAGCGCACGCCTGGATGTACCCTAACTTTCCTCGGAAAGGGACCTTCTCGTACGGAACCCCGCTTTTATCTATGGTCTGCTTGGCTCCAATCGCGATGTACGCAACGTCGAGGTGATCGACGTCAATCTCAGGCCACCAACTTCATGGCCTCATCCCAAGCACGCTGCTTGATCTGGGCACCAGCTCCAAACCAGGCCGCATCCCTTCGATGGTCGTCGCTCCTCGCCCGCCGGTGGCGATCGACGAACTCCGTCACGCTGTTCAGGACACCCCAAGCTGTTCCCTTGGCACTTGCCAAATCCGAGCCTCTGCCCGCTCCGTTGTACAGGGCGCGAGCCACCGAGAACGCCTGCTCGTTAACCGCGACCCCTGGCCCGTCCGGATTCGGATAAGTAAGCACCCTTCGCAGCAGTCCATCCACCGATTCGGGATCGACCGGGCACTCGACCAAGGCCCTCATCTGGACCACGAACGGATCCCATGTCGACACAGTGATCCCCAGCTGGCGCTTCACCGAATCGGGATCGAAATGGCTGCGATGCGGCACCTTGACGGCCCCCGCGTTGCTGCCGAGCGCAATGGCCAGCGTGTTGTTGCACACCACCCGTACCGAAGTGAACTGCGCAGTGGTGGCCAGCGTCCCGTCGCAGGCAGTGGCCAACAGCAGATAGCCGTCGACACGATCCTTGCGGCTCAACAACGTGCTCTGCCCGGTCCTGGCCAAAGCCCAAAACTTGCGCCCTTCCCTCAGGACTCCTGCCGTTTCCAGCTCGAAGCCACCGACTTCGGTCAGGTCGCGGTAGAACTCCAGAATCTCGCCCGGCTGGACTACCTTGTAGCGTTTAGACACGACCGACAGCGGGGCATGCGAATCAGAGCGATACAGCACTTTCTGCTCCGGGAAGGCGTTGATGGCTCCGATGCCGTTCTTGCCAACCACGTAGCGGACCTCTGACTCCTCAATCGACCAGTCCATGCCTGCCTCGCGCTTCCAGACATCGATGGGCTGTTGTGCCGCTAGCCTGCGTCCGAGGCTGTGCCATGGCCGCTCACCGGCATAAGCCATTGTTTCAACCAAATGCATCGTCTCTTCTCCTTAAACTTGTGCATAAACGCAGAAGGCCCGGCGATTGCCGGGCCTTCTGCGTAGTACGGGTTTAGATCACGGAACTACGGGGATTTGCATTGGATGCATCTGGCAACGCTCACCAGTGCTGCTGCGACCACTACCAGCACGCAGTAGACCGCCTCCGACCTATCACTCATTGGAAAAACCTTGATAAAGGTACACAGAGAGCGCTGTGCCCCAGCGCAAAGCCAGACCCTACTGGCTTCAATGCGGTGATACGTGGATGAGTTTTTTTTGAATCGATTTTTATGCGCAACGTGCTCGGCGGGCCCGTTTCTATAGTGCTATTGAGTCACGCTCCTCCTACACCCAATCGATGTGCGAGCGTCGCCCGAGCGACGTCCGCTTTCGGCCAATAGCGGACATGCACCCTATTCTTGGTAAACATCCGTTACCCAAGAACTTCACTGCGTAGTCCCGCCCTTATAAGCGACCTACGCTCCTTAATGGAATCCTCTAACTCCATATCCGCGCCGCTATCTAGCACTAAGCGCCATGCCTCCACTGCTCCAATTGCGCGCAAATACTGAGCGCAATTCCTGCCGGACCAGTGCCGCCCAGCGACAGGCCCACCGGAGACCGCAATCTGTGCGTGAGTTCCAGCCGCAGTTCTTCCGGCAGAAGCTTGAGCAAGTCTTCGCGACGTCGCGCCGGGCCGAGCAGACCGATGAAAGTGCAAGGCGATGAAGCGAGCGCCGAGAGCGCTTCAAGGTCGAGTTCGAAGCTGTGATGCATCGCCAGCGTGGCGTCCGGCTCGAAGTCCATTAGCAGTCGGTCCAACGGCACGGCGCTGGAGGAGCGGTCGTCCTCGGTTAAACGTCCCTGCCACGCTTCTCTCGGCTCGCGGCTCACGACTTTCCACCCCAGATCGCGCAAAAGCGGCACAAGATGCAGCGCCTCCGGACCGGCGCCGAGCAGCAGGACACGAGGCGGCGGCGGGATCAAGATCGACCATGCCGAGTGCCCCGACATCGGCTCCTCGCACACGACGGGTAGCTCCGCTTCGAAGAGTATTTCGCCAGAGCTGATGCGAATGCGTCCGCCGCCGGCGATCTCGAATTGCAGCCCGGCTCCCGCCTGCCACCTATCTACGATCTCAGGCAGGCCTGCCACCGCGCAGAGCGGGATGAAGGCGACAATCTGGCGTCCCCGGCAGCCGGTGGCCGCCCCGGAAAACATTGCCGTGTCGTCGCGGGTGTCGATCTCAATGAGGCGGAGCGTGGTCTCGCGTACCGCAATTTCCGCAGACGCAAGCAGGGCCGGCTCCAGGCAGCCGCCACTGATCCAGCCGATGTGGCTGTCGCCGACGAACACGGCGAGCGTGCTGGTCCTCGCATAGACCGAGCCTTCTGTCTCAACCACGATAGCCAAGGCAGTCGGCACGCCTTCGGCCACCCGCGCCAATGCCGCTGTCAGAACGGGCAATTGTGGTCCGCTGTTTCTGCAGTTGGCCGTCTGCGCTGCGGCAAGGCGTGGCACCTCGGTCGGGGCCTCGCTTGCACGATCGATGGATCGGCTGCGCATGCGTCAGTGCGATGGCCGGAGCGCTACCGGAGCTGCTTGCCGAAGGCATCGCGTGTGCAGCGGAGCCATTGCATCGACCAGCGTCATCGTGCTTGCGCCGATGCGGTCGTGCTTTCGAGCGCAGTCCGCACCCTCAGTGCCGCTGCCGGGTCGTAACGCGTCTCCAGCACCGCGATAAGCGCATGCAGCTGTTGGGGCGACACGCCGACATTGAGACTGAACCCGACATGCGATTTCAATTGGGCGTCGGTGCCCTCGACTGCGGCGAGCATCGAGACCGTCGCCAGTTCACGCGTTTGCCAGTCCAGATTGTCGCGTTCGAAGATCGCACCGAACAGATGGCTTTTCAGATACCGGTCGATCGCCGGTGCGAACTCGAATAGCGGACCTTGCACCGGTGCGCCGGTCAGCCGGGTCTGGTTGTCGGTGCCGGCTTGGAGCAATGCGTCGCCCGTGGGTACTGGCCGGCTCGGCTCGCGTCCGGGATCGTCGTGCAGGCCGCGCGCCACCCGCGCGTCGCGCACCCGCATGAGCTCACCGAGTGCGTTGAGGCTGCGTGGAAACCCCGCATACGCGTACGTCTGCACCAGCACTTCGCGCGCATCGGAGACGGTCATTCCGTCATCCAGTCCCTGTTCGAGCGCCTCGCCGAGCCGCTCGATGTCACCTTCGGCCGCAAGCGCAGCGATCGGGATGAGCGCCCGCTGGGACGTCGACAGCGTAGAGGACCCGTCCGGTGCCGCGGATGGGCCATTGCCGGCGGATGCGCTCATGGCGAGCGCCGAGGTCAGGAGCATCGACAGCATCTGTGTCCTCCACATTTCAATTCGCCGGGTACTGCGCATCGCTTACCTTCTCCAGCCACTCGACGTTCTTGCCGTCGAGGGAGCCGGTCACGGCGAGATGCGTCATGGCGGTCGTTGGCGATGCGCCATGCCAGTGCTTGACGTCCGGCGGGCACTCGAGCACATCGCCCGGGCGGAGTTCCTGCACGGCCTTGCCCCATTCCTGCACGTAGCCGCGACCCGACATCACGACGAGTCGCTGCCCTGCGGGATGGGTGTGCCAGGCCGAGCGCGCGCCAGGCTCGAACGTCACCATCGCGCCGGATGCACTGAGGCCGCCGCCTTCCGACCACACGGGGTCTACCCGGACGCGACCGGTGAACATGGCGTCCGGGCCGGTGGTCGAAGGCTGCGATCCAGCGCGGGTGATCGTCTGTCCGCCGACGTCTTCCCGGATCTCCGCCGCGTGACCGCTTGAGGCCGCTGCAGCCCCGAGTGCAAGCGCGCAACATGCGGGGAGGATGGTGTGCCTGGTCATTGATGTGGTTCCTTTCTAAAGGGGAGTGGCGGTCCGCGTCGCGTGAGAAGTCTCAGCGTAGGTTCCGGGTGAAGAACGACGTGAGGCGATCGAACGGAATCAGATCGACGCGGTCGTACAGATCGACATGGCCCGCGCCCGGCACGATGACAAGTTCGTTGGGCTGGCCCGCCAGGCGATGCGCCTGTTCGCTGAACTCGCGTGAATGGGCGAGTTCGCCGGCGATGAACAGCATCGGGCGCGGCGCGATCGTCTCAATGTCGTTGAACGGATAGAAGTTCATGAACTTGACATTGCTGCTCAGCGTCGGCCGCGTCGTCGTCTGATCCGATGCGCCCGCGGGCGTGTACTCGCCGCGCGGTGTGCGATAGAAATCGTAGAACTCGCGCTGGATCGGATGGGTGTCGTCGTCGAGTTGCAGCGTTGTGCCTCCGGTATAGGCAATGTCGCCACCGGCGAATTCCACACTCCGCTGTGCGACCGCGGCGGCGACGATCTCCTTACGTTGCGCGAGTGTCTGAGAGTTTCCGAGTCCGCTGCGATTGACGCCGCCCATGTCGTACATGCTCACAGTGGCGATCGCACGCATCCGCGGGTCGATCTTGGCCGCACTGATCGCGAAACTGCCGCTGCCGCAGATGCCCAGCACGCCGATGCGATCCGCGTCGACCAAGGCCTGCGAACCGAGGTAGTCGACTGCAGCGCTGAAGGTTTCGGCGTAGAGATCCGGGGACACCGCATTGCGCGGCCGGCCCTCGCTCTCCCCCCAGAACGGCAGATCGACCGACAGGGTCACGAAGCCTGCTTCGGCCAGCTTCGTCGCATACAGGTCCGCGCTCTGCTCCTTGACCGCTCCCATCGGGTGACCGACGACGATCGCGGGCTGCGCGCTGCGCCGGTCGAGTTCGGCAGGCACGAAGAGATGCCCAACCACCGTCATGTCGTACTGGTTCTGGAAGCGCACGGTTTCTTTCGTGACGCGATCGCTGACGTAGAAATTGTCGGCATCCGGCGCCGCATCGGATGCGATCGCGGTGGAGGTTGCGGCCATCAGTGCCAAGGAAGCGAGCATCGATCTCATGGAAGTACCTCATCGTTATTCGGGTGGGCCGCGGGAGCGCGGCATGCGCAGAGCGCGGGGCGCGTTGGAAATGTGGGCCGAGCGCGGACAAAGTCGGTGTCGCGCGCTCGCTCTCGCGTTCGGCGAACCGATCAGGTCATCGCGGTGGTCGGCTGCGTGGATCGCCAGGGAGTCCATTCTCCTCGCGCGAGAGCCTGCCGAATAGCTAATGGAACCAGAAAAGCTATAGTAGCCACGCTTATCAATTGGACGTGGGAATATCACCCGATGCCCAGACGCAACTTCAATGACCTGCTCGCCTTTGTCACCGTCGCTCGACAGGGCAGCTTCACCCGCGCGGCGGCGCAGATGGGGGTGACCCAGTCGGCGTTGAGCCAGGCGATCCGTGGCCTGGAGACCCAGCTCGACATCCGTCTTCTGACCCGGACGACGCGCAGCGTCACGACAACCGTGGCAGGCGAACGCCTGCTCCAGTCGATCGGACCACGCTTCGAGGACATCGAGTCCGCACTCGATGCGCTGACCGATCTGCGGGAGAAGCCAGCCGGCACCGTCCGCATCACATGCGGCGACCACGTGTTGCGCACCACCCTATTGCCGCGGCTGACACCACTGTTGCGGGCATATCCGGACATCGCCCTGGAGTTCGACGTCTACAACGGCCTGCGCAACATCGTGGCGGATCGTTTCGATGCCGGTGTACGCATGGGCGACCAGGTCGACAAGGACATGATCGCAATGCCGATCGGCCCCATGCTCCGAATGGCTGCCGTCGCGTCACCTGCATATTTCGCCGCGCATCCACCACCGAAAACGCCGGACGATCTCGCCAGGCACTCCTGCATCAACATCCGCTTCCCGACCCGCGGTGGGCTCTACGCCTGGGAATTCGAGAAGAAAGGACGCGAGCAGAACGTCCGCGTCGAAGGGCAACTCGTCTTCAATTCAACCCTGCCGATGGTAGCCGCCGCACTCGACGGCCTCGGGATCGCGTACCTGCCCGAAGACGAATTCGCGCCGCATCTCGACTCGGGCAGGTTGCAGCGTGTCCTCGCGGACTGGTGCCCCCCGTTCTCCGGCTACCACCTCTACTACCCGAACCGTCGTCAGCCCTCGCCCGCGTTTTCGCTCGTGGTGGATGCCCTGCGCTACGACGCGGGCCCGGTGTCGCGGCCTCGGCGGAAGAAAATCCCTTCCTCCTGAAGGTCTGTGGCCTCAGCTCTGTTCCGGATGCGTCAACGCCGGGGCAGCGGCCTCAAGCAACCAGAGGTCCGACCCGACGTGCCGGGGCAGCATGGATGGGCGCACGCCTGATGCCAATGCGCCCGTCAGAAGGGCGACCGCCACAAAAGCAACGTTGCCGAGCACGCGCGTGGTCCCTGCATACGGGTATTTGCACACACCGGGCTCGAACTGCTGCAGCGTCCAGCCCAGTCCACGCAACCGCTGCTGCAACGCTGTGACGCCCTGCGGCCCCAGGCAGGTGGACGCGCAATAGAGATGGAGACTCGGCCTGGCATCGCCCGAGCAGAGCGCCACTGCGCCTTCGACGAACGTCAGGATCCAGTCCACTTCGTATGGCGGGTCCATGACGATGAGCGCATACGCATCGATCAGGTCCGCAGGCGGCGGCCTGGTGATGTCGTGCACGCGCACGCGTGCGCGGCCTCTGGAATTCCTGTCGACTTCACGCACGATGTCGGGATCGATGTCGATCACGGTGACATTCCGATAGCCGGCCGCCACCAGCTGCGGCGCCAGCTGGTCGTCATCGCCCACCAGCAGGATCCTGGCGTCCACACCGAATGCCGCCTGGATGTGCGCGCGCTTGGCGAGCAGTGAGGCCTCGGTGCAGAGCAACTGGTGATGGGCACGATGGAACAGGCCTTTGACCGCGAACGTGCGCGGCATCGGCAATGAGACCGCCGGCTCGGCTTGCAGGCTTTTGTGCAGCTGGTCGGCCCACAGCGCCAGCACGTCAGCGAAGGCGACACCCTGCAAGGCCTGGATCGCCGCCGAATCCGGAAAGCGCCGCGCAAGCAATGCGATACAGGCTTCCACCCGCGCGCCCACGCGTTGGTTGTGGCGCAATGCGGCGATCTTTGGATCGGGTGGCGGTCGCTCGAACAGGTCTTCCGGCCTCATGCCAATGACCTCACCACGGTGTACACACCCAGCACGCCAAGACCGACGCCCGAGGCGGTCGTCCAACGCCGCGTGTGCAGCCTGCTGCCCCAGCGACCCGCGAGCGACAGAAACACGAGGAACCAGCTCGCGTCACCCAGCACCACGCCCAGCAGATACGGCGCAGCGGCCGCGAGGGTCCCGGGGGCCATGTCGGGCACTGCGATCGATGCGCCGAAGGCCCAGAACACGTAAAAGCCGGGATTCAATCCACAGAACAGGAGGCCCAAAAGCACATTCGACGTGCAATGGACACGCGGCGATGTTCCGGCCGGCAGCGGAACGCCTCGCGCCGCCCGGAGAAGCGTCACAGCTGCATAGGCCAGCAGGAACACGCCGCCTGCGATACCGAGCAGGCGCAGGATTCCAGGCGTGAGTCCCGCGGCCTGCAAGCCGTGCAGCGCGACGAACGCGATCAGCACATCGGCGCCGATGACCCCGACCAGGAACGCCGCGATCGCGCCGCGCGCGTCGGTCTGGACCAGGTGAAGCAGATGCAGATTGATCGGGCCGAGCGCAATCGACGACACGAACGCCAGGGCCAATCCAAGCGCCAGCATCCCTAGCACGAGGGAGGGGTCCGATCCGCCGCATGCGCGGGCAGCCGCGCGACCCAGTCCTTCGGTGCCGCCTCGCCCTCCGCGATCCATCGCCCCGGTCGCGGCAACGCGACGTGCGCCGGGTGGCGCCAGGCGTCACGCGCAGCGTCATCCGCCCGTACCAACGCCGCGCTCACAGCAGTTTGTTCGGTGTAATCGGGAGGTCACGGATCCGTTTGCCGGTCGCATGGAAGACCGCATTCGCGATCGCAGCCGGGATACCCACCATGCCCAGTTCGCCCATACCCTTCACACCCAACGGGTTGACGATGGTGTCGTCCTCCTCGACGAAGATGGTCTCGATACCGCGGATGTCCGCATTAACCGGGACGTGGTAGTGCTGGAGGCTCGCATTGATGATGCGTCCGTGGCGGTGATCGATCTCGGTCGCTTCTTCCAGCGCCATGCCGATGCCCCAGACCACACCGCCGATCTCCTGGCTGTGGGATGCAAGCGGATTGAGGATCCTGCCGCAGGCGCTGATCTCGATGACGCGGGTGACGTGCACGGTGCCCAGCTCCGGGTCGACCTTGACCTCGACGAACTGCGCGCCGTGCGCAAGTGATGCGTAGTGCTCGCGTTCGGCGGATGGCGTCGAATCGTGGATTTCGGTGATCTCCGCAGTGCCGGTGCGCTGCATGACCTCCGCGATATCGACCGCGCGCCCGGGCTGCTGCCTGTGACGCAACTGGCCGTCGAGCATTTCGACGTCGGATGCAGCCACGTCCTGCAGCGGCGATGCGGCATCCCGGTTCGCCAGTTCCAGCAGTCGCGCCGTGACGGTCAACGCGGCGCCACGCACGGCGGAACCCACACTCGAGGTCGTCCACGAGCCGCCCTGCGGCGGTGCCTTCGGCTGACGCGTATCGCCGAGCTCGAAATGCACGCGATCGAGCGGCAGTCCCAGGAATTCGGCTGCGATCATCGTCATCACCGTGTAGGTGCCGGGACCGATGTCGCTGGTCGCGCTGGCGACCGAGGCGCTGCCGTCCGCGCGGTAGGTCACCGTCGCGCTCGCCGGCTGTTGCAGTGCGCTCCACACACTCGTAGCCATGCCCCACCCCACCAGCAGATTGCCGTCGCGCATGGAGCGGGGTTCCGGATTCCGGTTGTGCCAACCGAACTTCTCCGCGCCGAGCCGGTAGCACTCGCGCAGCGCTTTGCTGGAAAACGGCTTGCCGCTTTCCGGGTCGACTTCGGCGTAGTTGACGAGACGCAGTTCCAGCGGATCCATCTTCAACTCGTATGCGAGTTCGTCCATCGCACATTCCAGCGCGAACATGCCGCTGACGGCCCCCGGTGCGCGCATCCAGGTCGGTGTCGCGAGGTCGGTCCCCGCCGTCCTGACCGGTGTGTCCACGTTCGCGCAAGCGTAGATCTGTCGCGTGAAGCCGGTGGTCGCGTCCGAGAACGGCTCGAAAGACGAGGTGTTGTGGAACGCCTGGTGGATGGTCGCCTCGAGCTTGCCATCCCGCGCTGCACCCAGGGCGATCTTCTGCACCGTGTAGGGCCGGTAGCCGTGTCCGGTGAACATCTGCGCACGCGTGTAGACGACCTTGACCGGCCGCCTGAGTTCACGCGCAGCCATCGCGGTCAGCGACGGGTAGTAGTTCGGCTTGAGCGACGCACCGAACGCGCCGCCGACGAACGGCGACACCACGCGGATCGTGTCGGCCGGTATCCCGAAGGCTTCGGCAAGATGCTCCTGCACGCCGTAGACCTGTTGCGTCTTGTCGAACAGGGTGAGCGCTCCGCCCTCCCAGAATGCGATCGCAGCGTGCGGTTCGATCGGATTGTGGTGGTGGATCGGCACGCGGTACTCGCTTTCGATCCTGACCGCTGCGTTCCGGAGCGCTTCGACCGGTTGTCCGCGCGGCGTACCCTTCGCCGTCGTCGCATCGGGTTTCGCGCGGCCGATCACCGCTTCGAAGTCCGTTTCGTGCGACTCCGTCTCGTAGCGCGCCGTGACCAGACGCGCGCCGTAGCGCGCCTGCTCGTAAGTCTCCGCGACGACCAGCGCGATCGGCTGGCCGCTGAAGAACACCCGATCAGATTGAAGCGGCCACGCCCATGTCGCGGGCGCATCCGATTCAGGTGCCTGCCCGAGCCGGCCGGCATTGAGATGGGTCAGCACCCGGATCACGCCGGTGGCCGCCTCGGCCTGCTGCGTGTTGATCGCGGTGATGCGCCCCCGCGCTACGGTGCTGGTCACGATGAAGCCGTATGCCACGTGCGGCACCTGGAACTCCGCCGTGTATTTCGCCTTGCCGGTCACCTTCGCGATGCCATCGACGCGTGGTGTTTCCTTGCCGAGATAACGTGCCATTCGATTCTCCTGTCAGGCCAGTCGCGCCGCGCGCATCAATGCGCGCACGATCGAACGTCGACCCAGTTCCACCTTGTAGGCGTTGTGCGCAAGCGGCCGCGCATCGCGCAAGGCGATGTCGGCGGCACGCTCGAACGTCACCACGTCTGCGCGTTTTCCGGTCAAAAGTGCTTCGGCTTCGGCGCTGCGCCAAGGCTTGTGGGCGACGCTGCCTATGACGACGCGAGCCTGCCGGATGATGCCGCCTGACATGTCCAGCGCAGCCGCCACCGACACCATGGCGAACGCATACGACGCCCGGTCCCGCACCTTGAGGTAATGGCAGTTGCGCGCGAACTCTGCCGACGCGATGGGCAGCTCGATCGACGTGATCAGCTCGCCATGCGCGAGTTGGGTCTCGCGCTCCGGCGTGTCACCGGGCAGCCGGTGGAAGTCGGCGACGGGAATGATCCGCTCCTGGCCGTCCGGGGCGCGAACGCGCACGCTTGCATCCAGCGCGTACAGCGCGTTGGCCATGTCACCTGGATACGTCGCCACGCAGCCTTCGCTCCAGCCCAGGATCGCGTGGATCTTGTTGAGCCCTTCGCGCGCGCCGCAGCCGCTGCCCGGTGCCCGCTTGTTGCATGGCATCGCTGTGTCGTAGAAGTAGTTGCATCGCGTGCGCTGCAGCAGATTGCCGCCGTTGGTGGCCATGTTGCGCAGTTGGCCCGAGGCGCCGGAGACGATCGCCTGCGTCAGCAGCGGGTAGTGCTCGCGTACCAGTGGATGGTTCGCGGTTTCGGTATTGGTGGCCAGGGCGCCAAGCGACAGGCCGGCGCGCGTACGGCGGATCTGACGCAACGGCAGGCCACCGATATCGACCAGTCGTGTCGGACGCTCGACGTCCTCCTTCATCAGGTCCAGCAGGTTGGTGCCGCCCGCCAGGAACTTCGCGTCGCCGGTCGTGCCGACCGCGGCGATGCCGGAAGCTGCGTCCGACGCCCGCACATATTCAAACGGCCGCATGGTCGTCCTCCTTGCGCACCGCAGCCAGCTGGGCCTGCGTGGCGAATTGCCAGGTCTGCGCAGTCTGTCGACCGGAGTGCACCTCCTGCACGGCGGCGACAATGCCGGGGTAGGCGCCACATCGGCAGATGTTGCCGCTCATGCGTTCGCGGATCTCGTCGTCCGTCAGGCGGTGGACCGGCCGCGCGACATCGCCGGTGACATGGCTGACATCGCCGCGCCGCGCTTCCTCGAGCATGCCGACCGCAGAGCAGATCTGGCCCGGCGTGCAGTAGCCGCACTGGAACCCGTCGTGTTTGATGAAAGCAGCCTGCATCGGGTGCAGCCGGTCGCCATCGGCAAGGCCCTCGATCGTGGTCACCTCGCCGCCCTCCAACGATGCGACGAGGGTGAGGCAGGCAAGCCGGCGCTCGCCGTTGACGATGACCGTGCAGGCCCCGCACTGCCCCTGGTCGCAACCCTTCTTGGAACCTGTCAGCCCCAGCCGCTCACGCAGTGCATCGAGCAGTACGACCCGCGAATCGAGTTCCAGAGTCTGCGGACTGCCGTTGATGGTGAGCGCCACCTGGACCACGTTCTGCGCCTTGATCGTGGCGACGGCGGCATCGGCCGCCAGCGGCATGCCCGCGAGTGCCGCTTCCTTCGCCAGGAGGTTGGACGCGAAGAGACCCAGACCGCCGACCGCGGAGGCCACCATGAAGTCCCGGCGCGACTGGCCGACGCCCTGCAGCTGTGGCAACTCGTCCAGGAGGGCAGCTTCGTCGGCGTTCAACTCGATCGACAGGTCCGAGTGCGGATCAGGGATGGGTGTCATTGTGGTCTCTCTCGTTGGCAAGCTCGAAAGCGTTGGCTTGGATACAGCGGATCAGTCGATGTGGACGCCGCGGCCCGCCCGTAACGCGGGATGGCGCGTCCGCATCGCCAGCAACGCCAGTGCGATACCGGAGAACACGAATACGACGAGCTGCAGACTCCAGATGTCCGCGATGCCGAGCAGCAAGCCGCCGACCGCACCGCCACCGAAGATGCCTAGGTTGTAGGTGGTCGTCAGCATGGCGGTCGCGAGCTCGGCGTTCTCACCCGAGACGCGTCCTGTCGCGGCCTGGAACACCGTGGGCAGCATGCCGAACGACGTGCCCCATGCGATCAAAGCAACGCAGGCCACGACCACGACCGGCTCCATAACGAGCACGAGCATCACGACGCCCGTCGCCACGAGTGCGCCCATGGCCAGCGGTCGCAACCAGCGGTCGACGAACTTGCCTGCGAGCACCACGCCGAGCAGCGCACCGATGCCGAACAGCAGCAGACCCTGCCCGGTGCGGCCCGGCAGTCGCAGTGCCTCGGAGAGCGGTGCCATGTAGGTGTAGAGCGTGTAGTTCGCCAGCATGGCGCAGAGCGTGGCCAGCAGGATCGGGCGCAGCCCGGCGGTGCCGAGGACCTGGCGGATCGAGGCGCGCTGCCGCGCCTGGCTGCCGGGCGCAGCGGGTACGGCGAACAGCACCCAGACGATCACGAGCAGCGCCAGCACCGACAGCAGTCCATAGCTGTAGCGCCAGCCGATCGCGTTGCCCAGTGCAGTGCCCAGCGGCAAGCCGGCGACCAGCGCGACCGTGCTGCCGGCCAGGGTGATGGCCAACGCGCGCCCCATGTCGTCCGGCGCGACCAGCCTGATCGCATAGCCGCAGATCACCGGCCACACGATCCCGGCGGCAAGTCCCGCCACGACACGCGATGCGATCGTGAGCGGATACGAGGTCGAGAGCGCGGTTACCGCATTGGCAAGCGCGAAGATCAGGACAAGCCCCACATAGAGCGGCTTGCGCGGCAAGCCGCGCGCCAGCGCGACGACGGGGATCGCCGCGGCCGCCGACGCCAGCGCGTAGACGGAGACCAACAGGCCGACGCCGCCGGACGAGATTTGCAGACTCGCGGCCATGTCCGGCATTACGGCTGCAGGCATGGTTTCGGTCAGGATCGTCAGGAACGCGGTGCTGGACAGTGCCAGCAGCGCAACGATCGGGAGGCCCGCACGACGTGGGTGGATCGTGCTCACGAGGGAGGGAGTTCCTGCGTCTGCGGGGAGCTCCAGCTTGCCACGCACAAAAGGATTTAATAATTAGCTTGGCTAATTGCCCCTTTCAGAATCTATTAGCTAGTCGGCGCCTTGCCTGCGCGCGAGGATGGCAACCCTGTCGCGGGCATTACGTCGCGACACCGGTCTTCTGCCGACCCTCCCGGGGCGCCTGTCCCCTTCCCGACTCCGCTCCAGCGACGACCTCGGCCAGGCCGATGCGTCCCGCCCACAGTGCAGAGAACATCTCATGACCGTAGGAATCCAGATCGACGGCGAAACAATCGACGCCGACGCACAGCAGCCGGCTTCGTGGAGCGGCGTGTTCGCGATGACGCTGTGCGTGTTCGCACTCATCGCCTCCGAGTTCCTCCCGGTCAGCCTGTTGACCCCGATCGCGACAGATCTGCGGATCACCGAAGGGATGGCCGGTCAGGGCATTGCAATCTCGGGCGCGTTCGCGGTCCTCACCAGCCTGTCGATCTCCGCGCTCGCAGGTCGTATGGATCGCAAGGTCCTGCTGCTCGGACTGACGGGGCTCATGGCGCTGTCCGGCGCCGTGGTCGCGGCTGCCCCGACCTATGCCGTCTACATGATCGGCCGGGCGCTGATCGGCATCGTCATTGGCGGCTTCTGGTCGATGTCGGTCGCGACCGCGATGCGCCTGGTGCCGCGCGAGGACGTGCCACGCGCTCTGGCGATCTTCAATGGCGGCAACGCCCTAGCAATGGTCATTGCAGCGCCGCTGGGCAGCTATCTGGGTTCGGTGATCGGGTGGCGCGGCGCCTTCGTCAGCCTGGTGCCAGTCGCTGCCATCGCATTCGTCTGGCTCTGGATCAGCCTGCCATCTATGCACGTCAAGGCGCGCGCGCCCGGCTCAGGCAACGTACTGGCCCTCCTCAAGCGCGCACCGGTGATGTGGGGCATGGCCGCGTGCGCGGCGTTCTTCATGGGGCAGTTCGCGCTCTTCACCTACGTGCGTCCGTTTCTGGAAACCGTGCCGCGCGTCGACGTCGGCACGCTGTCGCTGATCCTGCTCGGCATGGGCGCGGCCGGCTTCATCGGCACCCTGCTCATCGGGAGCGTGCTGCGCCGGGGCCTGTATGCGCCCCTGATCTGGATACCGGTTCTGATGGCCGCGATCGCCGTGCTGCTGATCCCCTTCGGCGAGTGGATCGCGGGCGTGATCACGCTGTTGACGCTGTGGGGGCTCCTCGCGACCGCAACGCCGGTGGCCTGGTGGAGCTGGGTTGCACAGGCACTGCCCGATGACGCGGAAGCCGGCGGTGGCCTGATGGTGGCGGTGATCCAGCTTGCCATTGCATTGGGGTCCACGGTCGGCGGCTTGCTGTTCGACAGCGCGGGGTATCGCAGCACCTTTGTCGCCAGCGCCGTCGTGCTCGTCATCGCCGCGCTGCTTGCAGGCATGACATCGCGCAAGCGTGCGCGTTGAGCCGACGATCCATTACGGAAGGAGATAGAAATGCCCCGTTCTGCAGTCATCGCATTGCGTGCCCCTGGATGCAGCGGGTGGCGCGTCAACGCCGTCGCACTTGTCGCCGGGATGCTCGTGCTTGGGGGCTGTGAGGCGCGCCCGGCATCGGCGACGCCCCTTGCAACATCGCCCTCCCGCTCCGAACCCCTTCCCACGCCCTCCGAGGACACCCGCATGTGGATGACCATTGGTGAGAACCGATTCGCCGTGACGCTCGCCGACTCCGATGCAGCACGCGCGTTCGCCGCCACGCTTCCGATGACCGTGCGCATGCGCGATCTCCATGCCAACGAGAAGTTCTTCGACTTGCCCGACGCCTTGCCGACGGATCCCATCCGGCCGGGCACGATCCGTGCGGGCGATCTGATGCTCTACGGCGACAACACGCTTGTCGTTTTCTATCGCACGTTCGATTCCGCCTATTCGTACACGCCGCTTGGACGGACCGACGATCCGACTGGCCTTGCGCAGGCGCTTGGCGCCGGTGATGTACGCATCGAATTCACCCAGGACTGATCCTCATGACAACCGAATCCCGAGCCACACCCGTCCGCGCCTACGGTGCACGTGCAGGCGATGCGCCGCTCGAGCCGATGGCCATCACCCGGCGTGACCCCGGCGCGCAGGACGTCCGCATCGATATCGCTTACTGCGGCGTCTGCCACTCGGACATCCATCAAGCGCGCGGAGAATGGGCAGGCACGCTGTATCCCTGTGTGCCGGGCCACGAGATCGTCGGCCGCGTGTCCGCGATCGGAAGCGACGTCTCGAACTTCCAGGTCGGCGACCTCGTTGGCGTAGGCTGCATTGTCGAAAGCTGCCAGCACTGCGGCGATTGCGCCGAGGGACTGGAGAACTACTGCGATCACATGGTGGGCACCTACAACGCGTCCACCGTCGATGCACCCGGCCATACCCTGGGCGGATATTCCCAGCAGATCGTCGTGCATGCGCGCTACGTGCTGCGGATCCGTCATCCGGAAGCGCAGCTGGCGGCGGTCGCGCCGCTGCTGTGCGCGGGCATCACCACCTACTCGCCCCTGCGCCACTGGAAGGTCGGACCGGGACACAAGGTCGGCGTGGTGGGCATCGGCGGACTGGGCCACATGGGCCTGAAGCTCGCACACGCGATGGGCGCGCACGTCGTGGCCTTCACCACGTCGGAATCCAAGCGCCAGGCCGCGCTGGCATTGGGCGCCGACGAAGTGGTCGTGTCGCGCAACGCGGACGAAATGGCAGCGCACGCCACGAGTCTGGACTTCATCCTCAACACGGTCGCAGTGCCGCACGACCTGGATGCCTTCTTCGCATTGTTGAAGCGTGACGGCACGATGACCCTAGTCGGCGCGCCTGCGTCGCCGCACCCTTCGCCTCAGGTCTTCAACCTGATCCTCAAGCGTCGCAGCCTGGCAGGCTCGGCGATCGGCGGCATCCCGGAGACTCAGGAGATGCTCGATTTCTGCGCAGAGCACGGCATCGTCGCCGACATCGAGATGATCCAGGCCGACGCCATCAACGAAGCCTACGAGCGCATGCTCAAGGGCGACGTGCATTACCGGTTCGTGATCGACAACGCGTCGCTCGCTGCGGACTGAGTGAGGCCGTCAGGAGGGTGGCGTGGTCACCGGCCGCATGGATGAGACCATCCAACGCGGCTTTCGCTGTTAGCGGAAGCGGATCTGCACCGACGTCGGGTAGCACCGCCTGTCCCGCCCCCTTCAATGTCTGCTTTTGGCCGGAAGCGGACACCGCTCATCTTCCGTCAAAACCGCTTGACCAATCATGCATGTGGTCTTCGGGATCAGCTGTCGACTGGACCATCAGTAAGGAAGATCGTCCGGCTCACAATCTATGTAGTCAGGCGACGGCATGACCGAAAGGCGGATTGCCATGATTGTGGTCCGCTCCTGCAACAGAGCTTTGACCACGCGGTGCATCCCGTCCATGACGCGGCCATCCGGTGAAAGGATGATCGGATAGGCAAGGTCTGTCGCCTCGACCAGCCGCATATGCTCCATCAGGTCTCGACACGTCGGTGGAGAATCGTCCGCGTCATACCAGTAGAGTTCGTCGATCTCACGAATTGCGGACAGATCTACTTCGGAGGGCTCCACGTTTCTTGTGAGCTCAATCAACCGATGGACGTCCCACGCGAGCAGGCCGCGCTCGCTCTCACGAAAGTGATACTGCTTGCGCATTCGTCTGGCTCGGTTTCGTGTCGGGTACGGATTGTAGTTATCCGTGCGCAGCGCAGGATGTTCGAATCCATCTGGACGTCTGCTTTCGGCCAAAAGCGGACTATGCCGGCCCGAGATACGTGATGCCCGGGAACTTCTCGTGCTCGAACCAGCGCCCCCTGGGGAATATCACCAGGTTGATGCCATCTGGGCTCACGGCGCTGGGATAGATGATGCCGTCGATGGTCTGATCATTCGGCATGACGTGCGCCTGCGCCAAGAACTCGCAGACCACTTGTGAAGGCACATAGTCCACGTGCTCGCGCCCGTCCTTCTGAACCTTCTGCGTGATCGACTCGACGAACCTACGCAAGAATTTGGCGGTGACGCGCTCACGCTGGCGATCAATTGCCAGGGCAGATGGAACCGCAGGGAGCGTACTCAGGTCCACTACATTCAGAATTCGGTCGACTCGGAACCCCGCCACCGCCAACGCTTTGCTGTCTTCGCTGGGGTCTCCGATCTCCACGACAGCCGTGTGAGGGTCGAAGGCCGAGTAGAAGTAAGGAATCCCTGCCGGGTTCATGCGTCCAGCGCCCGCGTGCTCTTTCGGGGGAGGCCCCATCAGCGACGCGTCGATGCGCGCCAGCTCATCTTGACTCAAGTGCCGAGCACGGTAGATCCGCGTTCCGACCGCAACGGTGCTCAAGAGGTTGGCCAAGTTCTCGGCGACTACCCCAAGCATCTCCGAAACAGGAATTTCATCTTCGAGACGCTCTGCAACGACCCTCTGGAAGTGAAATCGGGTTTGATGCTTGACGGTACGAACGAATGTCGCCCATGAGTAGAGCATGAGCTCGTCGTCCTGGACGCCCGCCCAGCTGCCATGGGCTGCTTTGATCCAGAGCTGGGTTCTATCCGCGGATGCAATGTCCTTTGCGAGTGCATCGACGGGCAAGAAGTCGAGTTCGGACATGACATCTTCGATATCGATCTGGTTAACAGCCCACTGGCCGTCGATCCAAGGCGTTCCCGCGTGCTGGGGATCCGCGTAGTGAGTGAAGATCGCTTGGTAGAGTTGGGCCTGCACGTCATGGACGGAAAGGAATGGCAGACCCTCCTGCTCACAATAGTCGCAGTCTCCCTCCCGAATCTTGGCCGTCAAAATTCGCCATAGATCGGGAGTGTCGAGGCAGGCCTCGCACACGCACTTATCGATCGTGCCCCACCTGCGCTCCTCCTCTTCCATCCAGAGGCGTTTCGCTCCTCCCATCGCCTAGTGCTCCCTCAATGCATTAGCAATTGTAGGCGTCGGGGCCAGGATTGGGCGCAGCTGCGAAATGGGTGAAAGCGTACGAAGTTATCGCTAGACGCGCCCGCTTTCGGCCACGAGCGGACGCCGGCCGGATATGGGTTAGGAAATATTGTCGAGCCGGCAATGGCGTTTGGCTGTTGACATCAGGAGCCTAGGGCGGGGGAGAACCGCCGACTCTTTGTATTGCGCTTCCTGCGGCGCGTGAGATGCTTTGGTCACATCAAAGTTCGGAAATACAGAGTCATCCATGCAGCTTGAGCGCCTCTTCGGTCGGTCCGCGAATCTGCGGTCAGACGTACTGCAGATCATCGATCTCCCGCTTTACGGAAAGGACAGTCGGCAACGAACATGCGCACTTCTTTGTTCTCTGTCGCTAGAGCATACCGACGGTGTTCTTTTTCTCTTAGCTCAAGGGATGCTTTCGTCTGCATTGGTTCTACATCGCGCACAGTTCGAGTCGACCCTTAGAGGGATTTGGGCGCTTTATGGAGCAACCGTAGAACAGGTGCAGAAGCTATCGGCTGAGCTTGAGCCGAGCGCTGAGCAGGCCGCAAAGAACCTTCCCGGCATAAAGGAAATGCTGAGTGTGCTTGCTAAGAAGGGACCCCCGCAGGCGTATGAGTCGTTGCAGGAGTTCGCTCTCTACAATCTCAAAGCACTCAACTCGTATACGCATGCCGGCTTACACCCTCTGCGCTTGCAAGAGCAGAACATTCCGTCCAGCCTTCTAGTGGAGACTGCGAAGAATGCAAACGGAGTGGCCATGCTCGCTGCCATGCAGCTCGCAATCTTGACCGGAGTTCCTGGCCTGCAGGGTGCAGTGTTAGCAGTCGGTGAGCGATACAGCGATGTGCTCAGATGGAAGACGGAAGACAACTCAACTGCATTGGATGCCTGATTCTGATATGAGCTGGCTGGAAGTTGCCTTTTCGGCAGGCCGTCGGACAGAGCTGAGGGCTCTGTCGAGCTATCAGGGATGTTTCTTGGGATAGGGTTCGTGTCCGCTTGTGGCCGAAAGCGGACTTAGTTGAGGATGAGCTGTGCCTGGTCACCACCCCCGGCACTTGTCGCAAGCGCAAGCGTCCTCCCGCGCACGCGGAGAACGAGCGGATCGGCTGGCCACCGAAATGGGACGAACCACGCTAATGTAGATGCCGCGCTCCAGGGCGGAGATGTAGTAACAATGCTCCATTACCGATTTAAAGCGAATCTTATTCCGACTACGCCTCTGTTCGTACTCGAAATGCACCATGCCATCCGAGCGGAATCGACGTCTGTCGAGGACGGTCACGGTCATTGGGAAGTTTACGACGAGCGCTTTGGCTTCTTAGCCGAGGGTGGCGGTATGGCCAGCCCAGTCGGCACAGTCCCGCGCGATGGCGGCGATCTTCTGGAATATTTGACGCAGCTTCGTCGTATCGTTGAAACGCCTGTAATTCCGGGAACTTCCCGGATCGAGGATTCGCTAACGCGCGTTGAAGCGATCCGTGCCATCGCTCCGATGCGCACCTTTTCCTACGGTCCGGATTTCATGATCAGGCCGAACGCGACCCTTGAGGACTATGGACCCAAGATTTTCAGGAAGCCTCGAGATCTGCTCGACTTCGTTCTCGATGCCGTCTACGGAGCGGGTTACAAGGATCTAGACAAAGACGAGAAAGCCAGTGCGAAGGCGGCCGGCAGCGCGAATGTGTCCGATAGGCTCGGCAGAACGTTGATTAGCCAAAGCGAAGCGTTGAACTGGCCGCTTCTTAAGCTGAGTGCAGTCAAGCTGAGCGGCTCTACTTGGCGCGGTCCCGGTGGGGTCGAAGCCGGCCCAGAATCAGTCGCGCTCTCGATGATCTGTCGCTCTGATGAGAGAGGCAGCTTTTGCGAGGGGGACTCGATAAAAGTGTTGATGAAGGCGGCTTGCTTTGGCCTGTTGGTAAAGCACAACTTGTTTCAAGACAGAGCAGATGCAGCACGGCGCTTTTTCGAAGCCCAGTGCACGATTTTGGTTGACCGGCGAAGCGAGATCGTCAAATCAATTCAATCGAGCAGCGCCGATGCTGTAGCGGCTTCGCTCCGGGAGATCTTGGCGATCGCTCCGATAGGCGCTTGCAAAAGACCGCTGGACGCAGGCTTCTTGTTGGACCTCTACACGCGTTTGGGCGCTCAAGGCCTGGCCGCGATTGCCGAAGTGTTCGTTCAAAAGCCCTATGACTATCGGGCAGGCTGGCCAGACCTGACGCTCGCTGGCGAAGGCGGAGTGCGGTTCGTGGAAGTGAAGACCACGGATCGATTTCACGAATCTCAAGTGCGTTTTGCGCGTGACATCGCGACGCCATTAGGACTGCGTTGCGAGGTGGTACAGCTCCAGAGTGCCTAGGCCGTAGCAGGATGACCTCCGCTAGCCTGCCATGCCCGCTTTCGGCCCGGAGCGACCGTTGACGAGCGGCACCCCCATAGTCAGTGTGGAACCGAGCCACCGGCCATGTGAAGCTGTCGAGACTCTCTAAGGAGAGCCATCACGATCACTCCCCAAGAATCTGAAATGGCATCAGAAGCAACTAAACCGAAACAGGCTCAAAGCCTTGGGTTCCAATTCCACCCCATCGACTCTAGCGAGACAGCCACTCTGGGCGAACTCGTCAGATGCCTGTCCGCAGAAGTGAAGAAGCTCAATGGAGAACCCATTACCTCAAAGACGCTCAAGCGGACTCTGGATTTCCTACACAAGTGTATTGGTGTTCGTGTAGTCAGCAGCGACGAGGCGCTACCGATATCGGCCCTTAAGACCATCCGACTCCTCTACCTAACTGATCTCCGCTGTGAAAGGAACCTCCTCCGCCTACTTACACCCCCCCAAGCGGACGATGAAGCCACTATGGAGTTCAGCACCGTCACCACCATTCCGCGCGACGAAGAAGCATCCAAACTTATCAAGGAGCTGATCGACACCCTGGCCTTGGAGATCGATCCCGTCCGCACTCAGATGTTCTCAAGGCTACTGGGAGATCGAGAGGCTCATTCCGTAACGGAAAAGCTTCTTCTGCACATCGAGCGGACGAATGAAGAGGTGTCAGGAACACTTCGCGAGGGATTTTCCGGTGATGAGGCGTTGCTTGCGCTGGCGTTTGATCACATGACCAAGCTGATGGATAAGTTCCGAGTTGAACAGAAGGAAGAGCTCAACACCCCAGCGAATGAGGCCATGTACACCTACCTTCAGACGCTGCCGTTTCGACACTTCATCCAGCATCACTCCAAGCATCTCGAGCACACCCGCATCCAGTTGGACATCGGTGACATTCGGAACGACGCAAAGCACTTTTGCCGCCTAGCCGCAGGTGATGCCCAATGGCACCACGGCCCATCCGATCGCGTGTTCTCCATCAACACGTTTCACCACCTACTATTTGCGCGGCCTGATTGGATGTGTGATCTGGTTAGCAAAGCGACCGGCATTGAAACGACTATCAAGCAGCTAAAGGGGCATCTAAAACGCGCGAGGGCGCTCCTCATTTCATACGCGTACCGCTCATTTGACTGCACCGATCCAAGCGCACCCGTGCTGACTGTGTATGACATAGTCGCAGCCCTTGCTTCGTTCCGCTATCAGCAAGCTGAGGGTGAAGATTACAAACCTTACTGGCATGGTCAAACTGAGCAAGGCAAGGACCCACAGCGCTTGTTCGACAAAGGGTTGCGTTCCAAAGATCCCTATCAGCACCAGGGCGTAGCGCACATCTATCTCAACAGGCTTTACGAGTACCAAGCAGCATTCGAAGGAACGACCGTTAGTCATCGCGCTTGGATGCAGTACCAGATAGCCGCTCTCCGAGCGTACCAGTCGGTACTTGAGCTTAAGGACACAGTGGCAATCTCAATGGCACTGATGGCACTTAACTTCTACTGCGTCGGGGCCGCCAAGGACTACGTGATAGAGCACCTCACCACGAGTGCGTAAATTCTCACTCTATCAACTCTATGTATATGGAAGCCGTAACATTTCTTAGTCATAGCGTCATAAACATTTCCGATAGACGGATTTGCAGTGACAAATGGTTAAAGATGAGCAGACAGTACGGGGGGCGTCAGCACGCGCACTTACCGTTTCTCGTCGACTGATCAAAAACAGAGATGGAATCCGACTTCTAAGCAGCCGACAAGAGATCTCTTGTCGGCTTTTTTACTTCTACATAGAGAAAGGGTGAAGCACAGATGGCAAGCTTCCACTACAGCATCAAGAGCGGCAAGAAGGGTTCGGCACGCAGGCACGGCGCGTACATTGATCGCGAGGGCGCACATAGCAAGCGCGAAGATCTGATCCACTCCAGTCACGGCAATCTTCCCACCTGGGCGGAGAATGATCCCAAGGCGTTCTGGAGCATGGCTGATAGACATGAACGAACCAACGCCGCGGCATATCGCGAACACGAGATCGCGCTCCCGAACGAATTGTCGAAGGACCAACTGATCGAACTCGCTGAGCGGCTAGCGCGCAATGTCGCGGGCGTGAAGCCATACCAATACGCGATCCATGCCCCCGCCGGTTCGATTGGTGGCATCGAGAACCCGCACGTTCATTTGATGTGCTCTGATCGCATCCCAGATGGAATCGAACGGACTCCGGATCGAACCTTCGCGCGCTATAACCCGAAAAATCCGTCTAGTGGCGGGTGCCGAAAGGACAGTGGTGGCATGAGTCCATTAGAACTGCGGCAGCAGGTCAGCGCGCGGCGTAAGCTGGTAGCCGACGCCCAGAATCGGATGCTGGCCGAGTGCGGGCATAGTACCAGGGTTGATCATCGTAGCCTCAGGGCCCGGGGAATTGGACGACTCGCCGAGCGACATCTGGGCCCACGTCTGATCGAGGATATGGCCGACTCCGAGAAGCGACAGTTCACCGACCACCGTGCCGGCCACAGCACAGAAGCTATGGCCGCCCCCTGAATGCAGAGGCGATTCTGCGACAAAGTCGCAGAATCGCCTGGGTTCTGGCCGAGAATCTAGGGAAGAACGCGCCCTCTGCAGCGACGAGGGCATTGAGCGGATTACCAGCTACATCATCATGCTTGGTTGGTCGAAGTAGCGGTTCATGAGCCGCAGATAGGTCTTCCGGTCCCGGCAGCCAGTCACCACGTTCACTGCCCCGCGCACTTCGAGCAAGCTAAGGGCGTCATTGAGCCGACCGCGGTCGCGTACTGGACCATTGCGGAGGATTCGATTCTTGGGCACATACGTGTCCGAGGACGGACCGCACCAGATCCGGGAATGCAGGTATTCGGCGAGAGCTTGGGCATCGACCAGGTCTTGTGGTGCGGCCGATGCCGGCGAGAACATGTACTTGTACTCGTCTACATGCCAGCGAACGATTTCGAAGGCACGGTTGATGGTATCCAAGGTGATCTGTCCGGGCTCTCCGGCGA
>Ga0075364_10000310_pt1 | contig 23850 bp, 17 predicted proteins | sample EndMetdeltDD1764_FD_71517 | JGI IMG/M metagenome (GOLD analysis project Ga0075364, IMG submission 71517) | Populus endosphere microbial communities from Tennessee, USA - Endosphere MetaG P. deltoides DD176-4 | ecosystem: Host-associated > Plants > Roots > Endosphere | place: USA: Tennessee... | reverse complement strand
CTCGAGAACGTCGAGGAGGCGGTCGCCGAGATCAAGGGCAAGCTCGACCGCTTCAACCAGATCAGCGAGGAGTTGGCGGCTCCCGACGCCGACTACGACACGCTGCTCGCCGAGATGGGTGATCTGCAGACCGACCTCGACACCCACAACGCCTGGGAGCTCGACTCGCGGCTCGATCAGGCGATGGATGCGCTGCGGTGCCCCCCGCCCGACGAGCTCGTCGATCACCTCTCCGGTGGTGAGCGACGTCGTGTGGCTTTGTGCAAGCTGCTCTTGCAGCAGCCTGATCTGCTGCTGCTCGACGAGCCCACCAACCACCTGGACGCCGAGAGCGTGCAGTGGCTCGAAGGTCACCTCAAGACGTACCCCGGTGCCGTTCTTGCGGTGACCCACGACCGCTACTTCCTCGACAACGTGGCCGAGTGGATCGCCGAGGTCGATCGCGGCCAGATTCACGGCTACGAGGGCAACTACACGACATACCTCGAGAGCAAGAAGGAACGTCTCAAGATCGAGGGGCAGAAGGACGCCAAGCGCGCCAAGATGCTCGAGCGCGAGCTCGACTGGGTGCGGTCCAACGCCAAGGGACGCCAGACCAAGTCGAAGTCGCGTCTGGCCCGGTACGAAGAGCTTGCGGCCGAGGCCGAGAAGTCCCGCAAGGTCGACACCAGCGAGATCAACATCCCGGCCGGTCCCCGCCTCGGCGACGTTGTGCTCGACGCCAAGGGCCTGACCAAGGGCTACGACGGTCGTCTGTTGTGGGACAACATCTCGTTCACGCTGCCGCGCGCCGGCATTGTCGGTGTGGTGGGCCCCAACGGTGTGGGCAAGACAACCCTGTTCCGCATGATCACGGGGGAAGAGACGCCCGACGGCGGGGCGCTCGAGGTTGGCAAGACCGTCAAGATCAGCTATGCCGACCAGAGCCGCGGCGAGATCGCCGGCGACAAGAATGTGTGGGAGGTCGTCTCCGAGGGCCTCGACTTCATCAAGGTCGCCAACTTCGAGATGAACAGCCGCGCCTATGTTGCGTCATTCGGATTCAAGGGCCCCGACCAGCAGAAGAAGGCCGGGGTGCTGTCCGGCGGTGAGCGCAACCGACTCAACCTCGCACTGACCCTCAAGCAGGGCGGGAATCTGCTATTGCTCGATGAGCCGACCAACGACCTGGATGTCGAGACGCTGTCGTCGCTGGAGGACGCGCTGCTCGACTTCCCGGGCTGCGCCGTCGTCACCTCGCACGATCGCTGGTTCCTCGACCGCATTGCGACGCACATCCTGGCGTGGGAGGCCACGGACGAGAACCCCGGGCAGTGGTTCTGGTTCGAGGGCAACTTTCAGTCGTACGAGGACAACAAGATCGAGCGTCTCGGCGCCGACGCCGCACGTCCACACCGCGTCACCCACCGCCGCCTGACGAGGGACTAGCCCCCGGAAACCCAACCCCGATCTGCGGCGTTCTGCACGGTTCCGATCACGGTGAACGGTGCAGGATGCCGCAAATCTCGGTCACGCCGCTGCGCCGAGGGCTGGGCAGAACGGGCAGGCCATGACGGTGGGTCACGTTCATGCGCGCCTGCCGCCGATGCACCACGACACCCCGGCAGTTGATCTCGCCGGCGGCGTGGATCGAGAAGTGCAGTGGCCACGCAGGGCCGAGCTTCAGCCCCCTCACCCAGAGCGCCGTCGTGTGGCTGACCACGACATCGGCCGGCAGAACCAGCCGGGCAGCTTCGATGTGGATGGAGAGAGTCGGTTCGGTACTCGCCGTCCGGTACACGCCTGGGCGCAGCATGACAAAGCGTGAGCCCTGCAGCACCCGACGGGTCAAGCCCGCTTGCAGGGCGTCGCCGACGAGGAAGGCGCGGCCATGGAGGGCTTCCGGTATGGCGAACATATCCGAAGCCTGCGAGCCTCGGCGGGTCCTTGTCACCGCGCAGTGGATCGCCTGTGGACAGCTCAGCTCAGGCATCCGCCTGTGGACCCCGAAGTGCGGGGCGTTGCACGGTATCGCCCGGGCGACACGGTGCAAGATGCCGCAAATCTGGGCTGGGGGGTGGGGGGGTTAGAAGGTGCGGCCTTGGAGGCCTTCGAGGACGTGTTGCATGACCCGGCCTACGGCTGCCAGGTCGTCGGGGTCGGCGTTCTCGATCAGGTAGTCGTTGACGCCGCGGACATGGGTGTGCGCGGCCTCCTCGAGGACGCTGAATCCGTGATCTGTCAGGACCGCGGACACCCCGCGACCATCATCGGAGCACTGGCCGCGCACCACGATGCCCTCGCGTTCCAGACGAGCGATCGTATGGGTGACGCGGCTGCGCGAGTGGGATACGGCATCTGCCAGCTCCGCCATCCGGATCGCTCGCCCGGGAGCCTCGGACAGGCGGACGAGGATCTCGTACTCGGGCATCGACAGCCCGTGCTGGCTACGCAGATCGCGATCGAGGCGATCCATCAGAACAGTTGTCCCGCCGAGGAAGGCACGCCAGATGCGTTGTTGATCGGTGGTGAGCCACGGGGTGTCGGTGCCGGTCTGCATGTGATCGATTCTACTCCGCGACGGGGGTGGTTGAAGGTTAAACGTCGTGGTACGTTTAGATTGTTGAAATATCAACTACAGACCTCACGGGAGAACACATGAGCAGCACCGCAGTCACCACCGGCACCTGGGTCATCGACGCCAGTCACACCGAGATCGGCTTCACCGTCCGTCACCTCGTCAGCAAGGTCCGCGGCAAGTTCGAGACCTTCGAAGGTGTCATCACCAGTGCCGACGACATCACGGCCTCGACGGTCAATGTCACCGTCGGCCTCGCCTCGGTCAACACCGGTACCGCCGACCGCGACGCGCACCTGCGCTCTGGTGACTTCTTCAATGCCGAGGAGAACCCGACGATGACATTTGTCTCAACCGGCATCGTCGAGAAGGGTGAGGGCGAGTTCGTTGTCGCCGGCGACCTGACGATCAAGGGCACCACACGGTCCGTCGACCTGGCCACCGAGTTCCTCGGTGAAGGCGCCGACCCCTGGGGCGGCACGCGCGTCGGCCTCGAGGCCACCACGACGATCAGCCGCAAGGACTTCGGCATCGACTTCAACGTCCCAGTCGAGGGCGCCGACAAGCTCATGATCGGTGACAAGATCACGATCAACATCGTCGCCGAGGCCGTCCTCCAGGCCTGATCGACGCCACGCCGTCACCTCGACGGCTTCTGCGGTCTCAGCGCGGCTGCGCCCGGAGGGTCATCCTCGCGGCGAGCGTCGCGTGAAGGGCGGCCAGGTCGTGGCCGGAGCGCGATCCGCCCGGCACGAACCACCGCACAAGGTCTACTCCCAGGGACAGCAGCGAAAAGGCTGTCCCTGGGATGTCGGCCACATCCATGACGCCCTGGTCGACGCCGTCGACCAGGGCGTCCTGCATCGTGTGCTCGATGCTGCGCCGGATGGACCCCACCTCGGCCCGGTGCTCGGGGGTCAGGGCGTGGTACTCCCATTGCACGATGCGCCCGACCCGGCTGTTCTCGGCATGCCAGAGGCTGAAGGCGTAAACCATCGCCCGGAGGCGCTCGACGGGGTCCGTGGTCGATGCCGCCGCTGAGTTGATGATCTCGAGTGCCCGGCGGTGACCCTGCAGGCTCACCGTGAACAGCAGGCTCTCTTTGGAGTCGTGGTGGACGTAAACCGCCGCCGGGCTCATACCCGCGCGAGATGCGATGTCGCGGGTTGTCGTCGCAGCGAAGCCCTTCTCGGCGAACGCCTCGACGGCAGCGTTGATGAGGCGTTCTCGTGCCGTGATCATCGTCATGTCGCTCCTTCGTCGGTTGACAGCATGACGGAGTCCTTGCATGCTAAGCAAGCGCTTAGTGCGCCGGACCCCGATGAACACCAAGACCACGAGGTGCACACCATGAAGCGGATGATTTTCGACGAAGACCACGAAGCGTTCCGTGGGTCGTGTGCGGCCTTCCTGGCCAAACACGTCGCGCCGAACCTCGAGACCTACATCGAGGACAAGGGGCTGCCGCGCGACTTCTGGCTCGCTGCGGGTGCCGAGGGTCTGCTGAGCCTGGAGATCCCCGAGGAGTTCGGCGGATCCGATGCCGGAGACTTCCGGTTCAACGCCGTCTGGGCCGAAGAGCTCGGCAAGCTCAGCGCCGCAATCGCCTCCTGCGTGTCGATCCACGCCGACATTGCCGTGCCCTACATCATCGACCTCGGCACCGACGAGCAGAAGCAGCGATGGCTTCCCGGATGCTCGACGGGAGAGATCGTCCTGGCCATTGGCATGACAGAGCCCGGCGGCGGATCCGATTTGGCCGCGCTGCGCACCACGGCCGTCCGCGACGGTGACGAGTGGGTCATCAACGGCTCTAAGACGTTCATCACCAACGGTCTGTCCGCGGATGTCGTGCTGACCGCCGTGCGGACTTCGCCCGAGAAGGGCTCCAAGGGCATCACCCTGTTCGCCCTCGAGGCGACGGATGCGGGCTTCACCCGCGGCCGCAAGCTCGACAAGGTCGGTCTGGCCGAGGCGGACACCTCTGAGCTGTTCTTCGAGGACCTGCGCGTCGGCGACGATCGTGTGATCGGCGAGGTGGATCGCGGCTTCATCTACATGATGGAGCGCCTTCCGCAGGAGCGACTCAGCTGCTCGGTGGCCAATATCGCCCACGCCAAGCAGATCCTGGCCGAGACGATCCAGTACGCGCACGACCGGCACGCGTTCAAGCAGGCGATCGGGAGCCACCAGCACAACAAGTTCCTGCTGGCCGAGCTGGTCACCAAGATCGATGTCGCCGAGGCCTACATGGACCAGGCCGTTTTGGCGCACACCCGCGGAGAGGCCAGCGCAATCGATGCTGCCAAGGCCAAGTGGTGGTCGTCGGAGGTCCAGAACGATGTCCTCGACCACTGTGTGCAACTCCATGGCGGCTACGGCTACATGAACGAGTATCGGGTGGCGCGCGCATGGCGCGATGCCCGCGTCAGCAAGATCTGGGCCGGTTCCAACGAGATCATGAAAGAACTCATCGGACGCGATCTCGGCTTCTGATCCTCATCCCACAACCGGGTCCGACGTGTACGTCAGACCCGCACCACCACCCCCGAAAGGCACGTCATGCCCGAAGCAGTCATCGTCTCCACCGCCCGCTCTCCGATCGGCCGGGCCGTCAAGGGTTCGCTCAAGGACATGCGTCCTGACGACCTGGCGGTCCAGATGGTCAAGGCCGCGCTCGCCAAGGTCCCGAACCTCGACCCGCGTGACATCACCGACCTGCACCTCGGAAACGGCCAGCCGGCAGGCGAGGCCGGCTGGAACCTGGCCCGCGCGGTCGCGGTGCTGGCGGGCTTCGACCACCTTCCGGGCGTGACGGTCAACCGCTACTGCTCCTCCTCGCTGCAGACGACGCGGATGGCGTTCCACGCGATCAAGGCAGGGGAGGGCGATACCTACATCTCCGCCGGCGTCGAGACCGTCAGCCGCTTCGTTCACGGAGCCGCAGATGTTCCCGAGGGGCAGAACCCGACGTTCGCTGATGCTCAGGCCCGTACGGAGAAGCGTTCCGAGGCCGGCTCGGCCACGTGGACCGATCCGCGCGAGAGCGGCGAACTGCCCGATCTGTACATCGCGATGGGCCAGACCGCCGAGAACGTCGCCCAGCACCTCGGCATGAGCCGCCAGGAGCAGGACGAGTTCGGTGTTCGCAGCCAGAACCTGGCTGAGGCCGCGATCGCCAACGGCTTCTGGGCCAAGGACATCACCCCCGTGACGCTCCCGGACGGCACTGTCGTCAGCAAGGACGACGGCCCGCGCGCCGGCGTGACCCTCGAATCGGTCAGCAAGCTCAAGCCGGTCTTCCGCCCCGACGGAACCGTCACGGCCGGCAACGCCTGCCCTCTCAACGACGGTGCCGCCGCGGTCGTCATCATGAGTGACACCAAGGCCAAGGAGCTCGGCCTGACGCCGCTGGCACGCATCGTGTCGACAGCCGTCACGGGTCTGTCACCGGAGATCATGGGCCTCGGTCCGGTCGAGGCGATCCCCGCCGCCCTGCGCAACGCCGGCATGGGTCTGGACGACATCGACCTGTACGAGATCAACGAGGCCTTCGCGGTGCAGTCGTGGGGCTCGGCCAAGGTCCTCGGTATCCCGATGGACAAGCTCAACGTCAACGGTGGCGCGATCGCCGTCGGCCACCCGTTCGGCATGACCGGCGCACGCATCACGAGCACGCTCATCAACTCCCTGCAGCACCACGACAAGCAGTTCGGCGTCGAGTCGATGTGTGTCGGTGGCGGCATGGGTATGGCGATGGTGCTGGAGCGTCTGTCCTGATACCGGCCCCGGCTGGGCGCTCTCGACGACAAAGGTGTTGTCGTCACGGGTGCCAGCCGGGGCATCGGCCTGGCGATCGCCGAGCGATGCGGGGGCCGATGGCGGCCGCGTGTGCGTCACACAGGCACCCGGCCGATCACTCGTCTGAGGGCGTGAGCCAGGCCACACCGAAAAACATGAGGAAACCCTCGGGTAAAAGTTGAGGAATCCCTCATGTTTTGCGAGGATGGGGTATCGCCCGTCGATCCAGCGACGGGCGTGCCACCAAAGGACTCCACGTGACGACGATCGACACCCCGCTTGCCGCGACCAGCCCGACGCAGACCGAGGAGCGCCGCGCCGCGCTCGTCGACCGCCTGCTGTCAGGCACACCTCACGCGATCGCGTTCGGCGGACAAGGGGCGCCGTGGCTCGAGCCACTCGCTTCGCTGATCCGCGATTTCGCGCTCGAGGCTGAGCTCGAGTCGTTGGTCTCGCGGGCCGACGCCCTGGTCGCGCCGGTGGCCACTGAGCTGGCCCGTGTGGGCGTGACGTTCACGCCGCTCGCGTGGGCCGACGTCCTCGCCTCGGCCGAGTCGGCCGATGACGAGGACGCCCCCGTGCTGCCGACCTCCGAGGTGCTGGATACACCCGGAGCGTCGGTGCCCGGCATTCTGTTGGCGCAGCTGGCCGGCATCCGAGCCCTGCGTCGCCAGGGCATCGACCCGCAGGCTGCGCCTCCGGTCGCTGTCATCGGTCACTCCCAGGGGTACCTGGCGACGCAGGCGCTCGCCGGCGTCCCGGACGACGAGCTGCTCGCCCTGGCCCGCCTCATCGGTGCAGCCGTGCAGCTGGTCGGACGTCGTCGCGGTCTGCTCGGGCAGACCATGCTGAGCGTCTCGAATGTCGCTCCCGAGCGAATCGCGGAGATCCTGGCCGAGCTGCCCGCGTCGCTGCGCATCGTGTCGCGCCTTCGCAACGGTCGCCGCAGCGTCGTCCTGTCCGGGCCGGCAGCGAGTCTGACGGTCGTCCAGGCACGCTTCGAGGAGATCGCCGCAGCCGAGAAGGCCGACCGGGATCGCAAGGTCACCGGTGGAACGCCATTCGCCCCCGTCGTGGAGCCGCTCCCGGCCATGGCAGCCTTCCACCACCCCGACCTCGCCGAAGCCGCTGATCTCGTGGCCACCTGGGCCCAGGCGTGCGGCTTCGACGGTGCGCAGGCCCACACCCTGACGATGCGCTCCGTCGTCGACCCGGTCGACTGGATCGAGTCGCTCGAGCACGCGATGGACGCAGGTGCCACGTGGGTTCTCGATCTCGGCCCTGGCGACCTCGCGGCCCGACTCTCATCGCGTGAACTGGCCGTCCGCGGGGCCGCCGTGATCGCGACCACGACCCGCCGCGGTCACCGTGAGCTCACGGCGGCGGGTGCCGCACCGCGCCTGAGCACCCCGTGGTCCGCCTACGAGCCGACCCTCGTGACCCTGGCCGATGGCACGGTCCATGCCGAGACCCGTTTCACCCGGCTGACCGGCAAGTCCCCGATCCTGCTCGCCGGGATGACGCCGACCACCGTCGACCCCAAGATCGTGGCCGCAGCGGCCAATGCCGGCTTCTGGGCCGAGCTCGCCGGAGGCGGCCAGGTCACCGAGCAGATCTTCGCCGACCACGTTGCCGAGCTGGACGAGCTGTTGCTGCCCGGCAGCACCTACCAGTTCAACTCGCTGTTCCTCGACCCTTACCTGTGGAAGCTGCAGTTGGGGCAGAAGCGGCTCGTCCAGCGCGCCCGCGCCGCCGGTTCGCCGATCGACGGCGTCATCGTCACGGCGGGTATCCCTGAGCTCGACGAGGCCGTCGCCCTCGTCGAGGAGTTGCATGAGGCGTCGATCACCCACGTGGTGTTCAAGCCCGGCACCGTCAAGCAGATCCGCCAAGTCATCGCGATCGCCAAGGCTGTTGCGCCGACCTCCGTGCACGTCCAGATCGAGGGTGGCAAGGCCGGCGGTCACCATTCGTGGGAGGAGCTCGATGACCTGCTCATCGCCACGTACGGCGATCTGCGCGCACTCGACAACATCGTGGTCTGCGTCGGCGGAGGCATCGGCACACCCGAGGTCGCCGCTTCCTACCTGACCGGTGAGTGGGCACGTCGTCATGGCTTCCCGCTGATGCCGCTCGACGGTATTTTGGTTGGCACCGCAGCGATGGCGACCCTCGAGGCGACGACGTCCCCGGCCGTCAAGCAACTGTTGGTCGACACCCGCGGCACCGGTACCTGGGTCGGTGCCGGCACGGCGAAGGGCGGCATGGCCTCGGGTCGCAGCCAGCTGGGCGCCGACATCCACGAGATCGACAACACCGCCTCACGCACGGGCCGACTGCTCGACGAGGTGGCCGGCGATGCCGCGGCGGTGGCCGAGCGTCGTGCCGAGATCATCGAGGCGCTCGACCGCACCGCGAAGCCCTACTTCGGCGATGTCGCCACCATGACCTATGGACAGTGGCTGACCCGGTTCCTCGAACTCTCCGGCACTCCCACCTGGCTCGACGTCTCACTGCGCGACCGCTTCGTCGCGATGCTCCAGCGCGCCGAGGCGCGTCTCCACGGCGCCGACCGTGGCCAGATCCCGACGTTGTTCGTTGATCCGTCGTCGGTGGACGACGGTGCCGCCGCCCTCGCGAGCCTGCTGACGGCCTACCCCGCGGCCACAGATGTGACGCTGCACCCTGCGGATGTCCTGTTTTTCGTCGACCAGTGCCGCACGCCCGGCAAGCCGGTCAACTTCGTGCCGATCCTCGACCAGGACGTCCGCCGCTGGTGGCGCTCCGATTCGCTGTGGCAGGCCCACGATGCCCGCTACACCGCCGACGAGGTCTGCATCATCCCCGGAACGGTCTCGGTCGCCGGCATCGAGCGCGTCGACGAGCCGGTCGCCGAACTCCTGCGCCGATTCGAGGACGCGACGATCGACGGCCTGCTGGCCACCGGCCGGGCGCCGCAGCGCGTCGCTGGCCGTCGTCGCGTCGACGACGCTGGCGATGTGCTGTCGCTGGTGCTTGCCTCGCCCGATCTGGTGTGGGCAGGACGCACCGTCCGCAACCCCGTCCACCGACTCGGTGCTGAGTGGGTCATCGTCGACCCCCAGCGCGCTGAGCACCCCGAGACCGGCGCTTCACTCGTGCAGCTCGACGAGTCCACGGCTGAGCTCACGGTGCCCATGGCGCGCCCGTTGACCTTGCGCATCGACGTCGACGGCTCGGTGCTGACCGGATCGGCCCCGGTGGTCACGACGGCTGCGGCCACCGAGGCGATGAGCGCGCTTGTCGCCGGAGCGGCCGGCGGCGACGTCCCCACCGTCACGGAAGGTCGCGCCAGCGTCACCGTCGAGTGGGATCCCGATCTCATCGCCGACCACGCGGGTGTCACCGGCTCCACGGTGCCGGTACACCCCGTCCCGGATGTGCTGGTCGGTCTGGCCTGGCCGTCGGTCTTCGCGATCCTCGGCGATGCCGTGACGCAGGACGGGGTCCCGGTCATCGAGGGCATGCTCGATCTGGTCCACCTCGACCACGCGATCCGCCTGACAGGCACCCTGCCGGTCGCGCCGTCGCGGCTGGTCATCTCCTCGGCTCTCGATGCGATCGAGGACACCGACTTCGGCCGCGTCGTCGCGGTCGACGTCACCATCTCGACCCAGGGGGTCGATGGTGTGGCGAGCGATGTCGCGACGCTGCGTGAGCGCTTCGCCATTCGCGGACGCACCGGCACCGGCTCGCTGACCGAGCCGGCACGCGCCGGCGGATCGCTCGGCGACGACGTCCACGACACACCCCGCAAGAGCCGTGGGTCCGCGACGCTCGCGGCACCGACCGATCTGCACGCCTTCGCCGCCGTCACCGGCGACCACAACCCGATCCACACCAGCGTCGCCGCGGCCCGCCTGGCCGGACTCGGTGACCCCATCGTCCACGGCATGTGGATCTCGGCTGCCGCGCAGCAGGTTGTCAGTGGACGCCGCATCACGGGCTGGACGACGCGCTTCCTGTCGCCTCTGGCACCCGGGGCCACGGTCACGGTCCAGGCCGACCGGGTCGGCCTCGATGCCGGGGCCGAGGTCGTCGACGTCACGGTCCGTTCGGGTGGCGATGTCGTCATGTCGGCGACGGCGCGCCTGGAGGCTCCGCGGACGGCGTACGCCTTCCCAGGACAGGGCATCCAGCACCGGGGTATGGGGATGGCCGCGTACCAGCGGTCAAAGGCCGCCCGCGAGATCTGGGACCGTGCTGATGCGCACACCCGCGAAGCCCTCGGCTTCTCGATCCTGACGGTCGTCCGCGACAATCCCACGACGCTCATCACACGTGGCACGATGCACAAACATCCCGACGGCGTCCTGTTCCTGACGCAGTTCACGCAGGTTGCGATGGCCGTCCTCGGCGCGGCGCAGATGGCCGAGCTGCGTGAGTCCGGCGCCTTCGTCGAAGGCTCGATCCTCGCCGGTCACTCGGTCGGCGAGTACAACGCGCTGGCCGCCGTCTCGGGCGTCATCCCGCTCGAGGCCGTCGTCGAGGTGGTGTTCCAGCGTGGCTCGGTCATGCACGCTCTGGTGCCGCGTGACGCAGCGGGACGCAGCGACTACCGACTCGCGGCGATCCGGCCCTCGCAGATCGGCCTGAACGACAGCGACGTCACGGCATTTGTCGACGGCATCGCTGATCGCACGGGTGAGTTCCTGCAGATCGTCAACTACAACCTGAAGGACTCGCAGTACGCGATCGCCGGCACCGTCGCCGGGCTGGACGTGCTGGAGACCGAAGTCAACCTGCGCCGCGCGCAGTTCGGCGGCAAGGCCGCGTTCATCCTGGTGCCGGGCATCGATGTGCCCTTCCACTCGACCGTGCTGCACGGCGGCGTGCCGGACTTCCGTCTGCGTCTCCAGGAGTTGCTGCCGGCGACGATCGACCCGGCGACCCTCGAGGGACGGTACGTCCCCAACCTCGTGCCTCGGCCGTTCACGCTCGATCGTGCCTTCCTGCAGGAGATCGCCGACCTGGTGCCGTCCGCGCCGCTCGACGAGGTGTTGGCCGACTACGCCGGCTGGGCCGAGCGCCCCGGCGAGCTGTGCCGGGTTGTGCTGATCGAGCTGCTCGCGTGGCAGTTCGCCAGCCCCGTGCGGTGGATCGAGACGCAGGATCTGTTCTTCACGGCGGTGGAGGACGGTGGCCTCGGCGTCGAACGCTTCATCGAGATCGGCGTCGGCCAGTCGCCGACCGTCGCCAACCTGGCGTCGTCGACGCTGAAGCTCCCGGGCCGGTTTGGCCCCGCGGTCCAGGTGCTGAACTTCGAGCGTGACAACGCAGCGGTCTTCGCGACCGACGAGGAGCAGCCCCAGGTGGAGGAGGACGACGCGCCTTCGGCTGAGGCAGCTTCGGTTGATGCCGCCGCACCGGCAGCAGCGGCCGCTCCTGCCGCCACCTCCAGCGGACCCCGCCCGGCCGACCTGACGTACGACGCGGCCGATGCCACGTCGCTGCTGATCGCCTGGTGGACCAAGATGCGTCTCGACCAGATCGGCGCCGCCGATTCGATCGAGTCGCTGTGCGACGGTGCCTCCTCACGCCGCAACCAGCTGCTGGTCGACCTCGGCGGCGAACTCGGGCTCGGCGCGATCGACGGAGCGGCCGACGCCGACATCCCCGCGCTGTCGGCCCAGGTCAAGGGTCTGGCGCGTGGATACAAGCCGTTCGGCCCGGTCCTGACCGAAGCCGTCGGCGACCACCTCAAGAAGGTGCTCGGCCCGACCGGCAAGCGTCAGGCCTCCGTCGCCGAGCGGGTCACCGAGGTCTGGCAGCTCGGCCCCGGTTGGGCCAGCCACGTGCTTGCCGAGTTCGCGATGTCGAGCCGTGACGGTGCGAGCGTCCGGGGTGGCGAGTTCGGCTCTCTGACGTCCATCGCTTCGGCGGCCGATGTGGATGCCGCGGTCGACGCCAGCGTCCAGGCCGTCGCCGCACGCCACGGCGTCAGCGTCTCGCTGCCGGCCTCCGGCGGGGGAGAGGCCACGATCGACGCGGCCGCCCTCGGAGAGTTCACCGCGCAGATCACCGGTCCCAACGGAGTCCTGGCCTCGTCGGCCAGGCTGGTGCTCGATCAGCTGGGCCTCAGCCAGGCGCCGACCGTCGTCGAGCCCGACGCGGCCGACGCCGAGGTGCTGGCGCGGGTCGAGTCCGAGCTCGGCAGCGACTGGGCCAAGCTGACGGCGCCGGCGTTCGACCCGCTCAAGGCGGTTGTCCTCGATGACCGCTGGGCCAGCGCCCGCGAAGACCTGGCGCGGCTGGCTGTAGGCCAGACCGTCGACCCAGAAGCGGTCAGTGCAGGCTTTGTCGGCGCTGGTGCCGTCGTCGCCGCGCAGGCCACCTGGTGGTCGCAGCACGTAGACGACACCTCGCTGGCCGAGCGCTTCGCCGCCATCGCCGCCGACGCCCTCGCGACGACGGACGGCCAGTGGGCCGACGACATCGCGGTTGTCACCGGCGCCAGCAAGGGCTCCATTGCGGCCGGCATTACGGCTCAGCTGCTTGCGGGCGGTGCGACGGTTGTCGCGACGACCTCCGGTCTCGGGCCCGACAAGCTGCGTTTCTTCAAGGAGCTGTACCGCAGGCACGCCGTCCACGGGGCATCGCTGTGGGTTGTGCCTGCCAACATGGCCTCGTTCTCCGATGTCGACGCGCTGGCCGACTGGATCGGTACCGAGCAGACGCAGACCCGTGCGGGTGTCACGACCGTCCTCAAGCCGGCCCTCACCCCGACACTGCTCTTCCCGTTCGCGGCAGGCCGTGTCGCCGGTGACCTCACCGACGCCGGCAGTCGCACCGAGGTCGACATGCGCATCCTGCTGTGGTCGGTCGAGCGCCTCATCGGAGCCGTCGCGGCCCGTGGCCAAGACCATGACATCGACGCGACGCTGCACGTCGTCCTGCCGGGATCACCCAACCGCGGCATGTTCGGCGGTGACGGCGGGTACGGCGAGGCCAAGTCGGCCCTCGATGCGCTGGTCGCGCGCTGGTCGGCCGAGCGCACTTGGGGCGAGAAGGTCACCCTGGCGCACACCATCATCGGCTGGGTGCGAGGCACCGGGCTGATGGGTGCCAACGATCCGTTGGTCGACGCCGTCGAGGCCGCGGGTGTCCGTACGTGGACGCCGCACGACATGGCTGCGGCAATCCTCGCGACCTGTGAGCCCGCCGCCCGTCTAGAGGCCCGCACCGAACCTTTGACCGTCGATCTCACCGGCGGACTCGGTGACACGAAGATCGACATGAAGGCGCTCGCCGAGGGCCTGGAGCGTCCGGCCACCGTCGTGGCCGACAACGACGGCACGATCACGGCGCTCGCGCCGTCGCCGGCGCAGCTCGACCGGGTCGAGACACTCGACTGGTCGCCGATCGAGGCACGCCCTGAAGACCTCGTGGTCATCGTGGGCGCGGGCGAGCTCGGCCCGTACGGCTCGGCGCGCACCCGGTTCGAGGTCGAGGTGTCCGACCAGTTGTCGGCCGCAGGCGTGCTCGAGCTCGCCTGGTCGACCGGACTGGTCAGCTGGGACGAGCAGGGCGGCGGCTGGTTCGACACCGCCACGTCCGAGAAGGTTGACGAGGCCGATCTGGTCGAGCGGTACGAGGAGACGGTCCGCGAGGCGGTTGGCATCCGCCGGTACGTCGACGAGGGTTCGATGGTCGACAACTCGGCTCCGTTGCTGACGTCGGTCTACCTCGACAACGACCTGTCGTTCACGGTGGGCAACGAGTCGGAGGCCCGTGCCCTGCGCGACGCCGATCCGGAGCGCACCACGATCGCCGCGACAGCCGATGGCGACTGGACCGTCACCCGCAAGGCCGGAACCGAGATCCGGGTGCCCCGGCGGATGAAGTTGACGCGTACCGTCGGTGGCCAGATCCCGACCGGCTTCGACCCCACGGTGTGGGGTGTCCCGGCGGAGATGGTCGAGTCGATCGACCGCGTGGCGCTCTGGAACCTGATCTGCACCGTCGATGCGTTCTTGTCGAGCGGCTTCACCCCGTCCGAGCTGATGAAGTGGGTGCACCCGGCGCTGGTCGCCAACACCCAAGGCACCGGCATGGGCGGTATGCAGTCGATGCAGTCGCTCTACATCGACACCCTGCTGGGTGAGAACAAGGCCAACGACATCCTGCAGGAGGCGTTGCCGAACGTCATCGCGGCGCACGTCGTCCAGTCGTACGTAGGCTCGTACGGCGCGATGGTCCACCCGGTCGCGGCCTGCGCCACGACAGCGGTCTCGGTTGAGGAGGGGGCCGACAAGATCCGGCTCGGCAAGGCGGAGTTCGTTGTCTCCGGCGGCTTCGACGACCTGAGCGTCGAGGGCATCGTCGGCTTCGCGGACATGTCGGCCACGGCCGACTCGGGTGCGATGAGCGCCAAGGGTCTCGAGGACCGCTACTTCAGCCGCGGCAACGACCGTCGTTATGGCGGCTTCATCGAGTCGCAGGGTGGCGGCACGATCCTGCTGGCCCGCGGCGATGTCGCGGCCCGCATGGGGCTGCCGGTGCTGGGAGTCGTCGCGTACGCCGGATCGTTCGCCGATGGCGTGCACACGTCGATCCCGGCGCCGGGTATCGGTGCGCTGGCCGCCGGTCTGGGCGGACGGCAGTCGGCGTTGGCCCGCGGTCTGGCCTCGGTCGGACTCACGGCCGACGATGTGGCGGTGCTGTCGAAGCACGACACGTCGACGGGTGTCAACGAGCGAAACGAGTCCGAATTGCACGAGCGGCTCGCGGCGGCGATCGGGCGTAGCGACGGCAACCCGCTGTTCGTGGTGTCGCAGAAGTCGCTTACGGGCCACGCCAAGGGCGGTGCGGCAGCCTTCCAGATCATCGGGCTCTGCCAGACACTCACGGGAGGGGTCGTCCCGCCGAACCGCAGTCTCGATTGCGTCATGGACGACCTCGCCGAGCACGAGCACCTCGTGTGGCTGCGCGAGCCTCTGGCAACGGGCCAACTGAAGGCGGGACTCGTCACGAGCCTCGGCTTCGGCCACGTCGCGGGGCTCATCGCGGTGGTCCATCCGCAGGCCTTCCTCGCGACCCTGCCGGCCGCGGATCGCGACGCGTACGCCGAGCAGGCGCAGGCCCGCACCATCGAGGGACGGATGCGACTCGTCCGGGCGATGTACGGGGGACCCGCCCTGTACGAGCGTCCCGCAGATCGCCGTCTCGGCAGCGAGGGTGTGCGCACCCGGGAGGCCGGCATGCTGCTCGACCCGCAGGCACGGCTCGGGGAGGACGGCGCCTACTACGGCGCTGCCTGCCAGTGACTGTCGTCGGTGTCGGCGTCGATCTGGTCCACGTCCCCTCATTCGCGGACCAGCTTGATCGACCCGGCACCGGCTTCGACGCGGTGTTCCTGCCCGGGGAGCGCAGGGACGCGTCCGGGCGGTCGTCCTCGCCGGCGCGTCACCTCGCCGCGCGCTGGGCGGCCAAGGAGGCCGTCATCAAGGCCTGGTCGGCCTCGGTCTACGGATCGCCGCCGGTCACGTCCGAGCACGTCCACCACCTGATCGAACTGGTCTCGGACGCCTGGGGCCGCCCTCGCATCCGCCTGCATGGCGAGGTGGCCGACCACCTGGCCGGCCACACGATCGAGGTCTCGTTGAGCCACGACGGCGACTACGCGGTGGCGTACGTCATCCTGTCCCGCCCCTAAGCGACGGTTTACCACGCTGGCAGGGGAAACCTGTTCGGGGCGACGGAAGCTTCCCGCGCCAGGAGACAGGTTCCGGCGCCCGGACATCAGCCAAGCGGGATGATGACCCCGTTGCGGGTGTACAGCCTCCGAGACCGCTCGATCCCCTCGTGGATCATTCCCGCCGTGGCGGCCTGAGCGCGCACGTCCAGACCTGACCAGGTCCAGCGAGACATGCCCATCAGCTGGTCGCGGACGGCGTCCTCGCGCACCTTCTCCTTCGTGATCGTCAACCCCGGGTCGGAGGCGTGCGGATTGAGCCTGCCGTACTTCACCATTCCGTCGAACTCTCCGGTGTGACGTGCCGGCACCCACGCGAAATCTGTGCGCGCGATGAATCGTCCGTCGGCCGAGGTGACGGCGTGCTGGAGCTCGGGATGAGGGATCCTGTGGCGCCACATCATGTGAAGCGATCGCACCTCTCCGACGGTCTCGAGGCTCGCGTCGGAGAGGCGGATGGCCAGTCGGGCGCGCCGAGTGCCGAGCCAGTGGTCGAACCGGCGCCCGTCCTCGATCAGCTCGTCCCGGGTGAACTGGCGCGTGCGAAGGGCCGAGCTGGCCGTGACCATCCCGGACTCCACAGATGCCAGGCTCGACGACTCGAACACGGCGCGCATGGGCTGCGTGACCGCACGTCCTTCCACTTCGCGTATGTCGTCGTCGGGCAGCACCAGTCCGTGGTGGTAGACGATGCCCGCCTCACGGCGACCCGAACGGCCATCGAGCCGGGTGACGTGGACCGCGGAGAGGTCGACCCCATAGAGGTCGTAGCCGTGGAAGGCGGCGGCGGTGTGGTGGCTGGCGACCACGCCAGGTCCGAGCTTGTCCAGGACCGATCGGGCGAGGACGCGGTGGCGTTCAGCGGGTGACAGGGTCGCCCACTCCGACTCGAGCACGTAGGTGCCGTGCCGGATCCGTCGCAGGAGGCGTGCTCTCTTCGCCTGACTGATCTGCCGGTCGCTGTAACCCAGGTCGATGAGCTGGTGGCGCATGACGTAACCGCCGTTGGTAGCGGTCACGAGGTTCAGGTCGTCCATCCTGCGACAGTGCCCGTGCCGGGTCGCGTGTCGCACCGGCGCCGACTGCACCTGTGGACGGGGAGCGAGGGAGTCAGGAGCCTGTGGGAAACGCCTCCTAGCGCGGCAAACCCTCTCCGGACGCGGCAAGGTTCCCTCGCCCAGAACAGGTCTCCCCTGCCAGCGTGGTAAACCGACGAGGGGGTTAGGGGCGCTCGGCGCTGAGCAGGTAGGCCGCCAGGAGGCGTTTGAGCTCGATGATCGACTCGCTGTGCTCCTGGCTGTCGCGGATCGAGAAGTTGAGCATCGAGTAGACGACGTGCACCAGGACCTCAGCCATGATGGTACGCCGCTCGCGCGGGGTTCCGGGTGTCAGCGGTGCCAGAGCGCGGGCGACCTCGACAGCCAGCTCGCGCTCCGTCACGGCGGCCGTCGCTCGGGTCGCGGGCGTCGACTGGACGGCCAGCCAGACCGCTCGCCGCGAAGGATCGCCGACCCACAGGGCAGCCATGTGGTCGACGAGTCGGTCGAGGAACTTGAGCCAGTCGAGCGACGGGATGGCCTCGGCGAAGTTCTGCAGCTCCCGCCGCACCGCGACCGCATCAACCCGATCGAGTTCGCAGACGATGACGTACTTGTTCTGGAAGAACTGGTACAGCGTCCCGATCGGCAGCTCGGCGCGGCTAGCGACCTCTTCGCACGTGAACGACTCGAATCCGACGTCGAGCAGCAGCTGACGCGACACCAGCAGCAGGTGGTCGAACTTCTTGTGGCTTCGCTCCTGCGTAGGGCGGCGCCGGGGTTCGAGGATCTCGGCCGTCACGGGCGCCACCCTAGCGCGAAGCGGCCCGGCCTGCCTCGATGAGCGGAACGATCAGCTCGCCGATGCCGTCGAATCCCGTGCCGACCGTCTGGCCGTGGGAGTGCCGGTAGTGGATGCCCTCGAGGATCACCGCCAGTTTGAAGAACGCCAGCGAGAGGTGGAAGCCAAGGTCGCTGACATCGCGGCCCGAGCCGCTGGCGTAGCGCTCGACGGTCTCCTCGCGGCTGAGGTACCCCGCGGCGAGCGGAGCATCCGTCACGATGGCGGCGTCTCGGCCGGACGGGGGAGTGGTTTCGCCGAGCTGCTGGTAAGCAAGCATCAGCGCCACATCACTGAGTGGGTCGCCGAGCGTGCTCATCTCCCAGTCGAGCACCGCTGCGACAGTGTCGTCGGAGCCGATGAGCAGGTTGTCGAGACGGAAGTCGCCGTGCACGATCGTCGCGTCACCCGACGGCGGGACGCGCGCGTCGAGAGTGGCGATCAGTTCGGCCATGCCAGGCAGCTCGCGGCTGGTCGAGGCGGCGAGCTGCTTCTTCCAGCGCGAGATCTGCCGGCCGGTGTAGCCGGCGGGCCGGCCGAACTCGGCCAGTCCTACGTCCCGAACGTCGACGGCGTGCAGGTCGACCAGCGTGTCGACCATCCGTTCGGTGATGGTCCGGGTACGCGCGGTGCCGAGCTGCTCGAGCTGGTCGGCTTGGGAGTAGGGCGTGCCGACCACCCGCTCCATGACGTAGAACGGCGCGCCGATCACCTCCGTGTCCTCACACATCGCCACCATGCGGGGCACGGGGACGGCGGTGGGCGCGAGTGCGGCCATGACGCGGTGCTCTCGGGCCATGTCGTGGGCGGTGGCGAGAACGTGCCCCAGGGGTGGACGCCGGACGACGTAGTCGTGCTGGCCGTCGGTGATCCGGTAGGTCAGATTCGACTTGCCGCCGGTGATGAGCGAGGCCTCGAGCGGCCCGTTGACCACACCCGGAGCGTGGCTCGCGAGCCAGTCGGCGACGGCGTCGGTGTCCAGTCCCTGGGGATCGGTCGCCACGCGCGATTAGTCCTTCGGCCCGCCGGCGACGTAGATGACCTGGCCGGACACGAAACCTGCACCCTCGCTGACGAGGAATGACGCTGTGTGAGCGATGTCCTCGGGCTGACCCACTCGCTGGACGGGGATCTGCTCGGCGTTGAACTTGATGAAGTCGTCGAACGTCACCTTCAGGCGCTCGGCCGTCGCGGCGGTCATGTCGGTTTGGATGAACCCGGGCGCGATGGCATTGGCGGTGATACCGAACTTGCCCAGCTCGATCGCCAGGGTCTTGGTGAAGCCCTGCAGGCCAGCCTTGGCGGCCGAGTAGTTCGCCTGGCCGCGGTTGCCCAGGGCGGACGTGCTCGACAGGTTGACGATGCGCCCGAATCCGGCTTCGGTCATGTGCTTCTGCGCGTACTTCGACATCAGGAACGAACCGCGCAGGTGGACGCCGAGGACCAGGTCCCAGTCTTCGACGGTCATCTTGAACAGCAGGTTGTCGCGCAGGATGCCGGCGTTGTTGACCAGGATCGTGGGGGCGCCGAGTTCGGCGGCGATGCGGTCGATCGCGGCGGTGACCTGCTCCTCGCTGCTGACGTCGGCTCCCACCGCGAGCGCGGTGCCTCCGGCCGCGGTGATCGCGTCGACGGTGCCGGCGCAGGCCGACTCGTCGAGATCGACGACGGCAACCCGGTAGCCGTCGGCTGCCAGGCGCTGGGCAACAGCGGCACCGATGCCACGGGCGGCTCCGGTCACGATCGCGGTACGGGTTTCGGTCACGGTGTTCTCCTCAGGGCTGGGCGTGCAACGGGGTCTGGTGCGCGACCAAGGCGTTGTAAGCGCTTGCTTAGTCGGGATTCCAGCACGTTATCGCACGCGGCCACGTGGCGCGAGAGTGGTTGGCACTCCGGTTGCTGCAAATATGAGGGATTCCTCATATTTGTGTATAGTTGAGGAAAACCTCATGTTTAGGAGTCGATGTGTCGAAGCTCGATCAGCCCGCGGTTGCCGAAGCCACCGCGCCAGCCGACCAGCGCACGGTGCTCACGCAGCGCCGCGACACCCGATTCGCCCGCGTCGACCCGAAGGGCAAGCGGGTCTACACGGCCCGTGAACGCGCCGAGATGTTGGTCGACGACGGCTCCTTCGTCGAGATGACGCCGATGCGGTCGGCCTCACCCGGCGCTGGCAGCGGTGTGGTGTCCGGATGGGGCACAACCGACGGTCACTCGGTGGTTGTCGTCTCACACGACGCGGCCGTGGCCTCCGGCGCGATCGGCGCGGTGATGGCCGAGGCGATCCAGAAGGCCCAGCGGTTCGCGATCGACAAGGGCTATCCGATCGTCTACATCAACGACTCCGGCGGAGCGCGTATCCACGACGGGATCTTCGCCCTGCACGGTTGCGGAGGCATCTTCGCGCTCAACATCGAGGCGCAGAGCCGTATCCCGCAGATCAGCCTGATCCTGGGTCCCTGCGCCGGTGCCGCCGCATACTCCCCGGCTCTCACCGACTGGACGATCATGGTCAAGGAGCAGGGGCAGATGTTCCTGACCGGACCCGACATCGTCAAGGCCGCCACCGGCGAGGACGCCACGGCCGAGGACATCGGTGGTTCCGCATTGCACACGAAGGTCAGCGGCGTCGCGCATCTCGAGGTCAACAGCGAGGAAGAGGCGTTCGACGCGACTCGGCTCCTGCTGTCGTTCCTCCCCACGCACAAGGGCGGCACCCAGAAGCGTCACGACCCCGTGCCGGCGAACCCGCACTCCGTTGCTGCGCTGCCGACGCTCGTCCCCGAGAAGTCGAGCATCGTGTTCGACATGAACAAGCTGCTCGACGGCGTGCTCGACAATGGCGCCCGGCTCGAACTCATGCCGGAGCACGCCCCCAGCATCCTGACGCTGTTCGCCCGGCTGGACGGTCACTCCGTCGGTGTCCTGGCCAATCAGCCCAATGCCCGCGGCGGCATCCTCGATGCGAAGGCCGCGGTCAAGGCAGCCCGTTTCGTGGAGTTCTGCGGACGATTCGATCTGCCGGTGCTGACCTTCGTCGACGTGCCCGGCTTCCTGCCCGGCACCGTCGAGGAGGGGCGAGCGGTCATCACACATGGGGCCAAGCTCCTCAAGGCGTACGTCGACACCAAGAGCCCCAAGCTCACCGTCGTGGTACGCAAGTCGTACGGCGGCGCCTATATCGCGATGGGCTCGGCGTCGCTGGGCGCCGATGCGAACTGGGCGTGGTCGAACTCCGAGATCGCCGTCATGGGCCCCGGCGGTGCTGTCGCACTCCTGCATCGACGTGCCTTGAAGGAGGCCGACGACCCGATCGCGCTGCGAGACGAGCTTGCCGCGGTCTATCGCGAGGAAGTCGCCCGGCCGTACCTCGCTGCCGAGGCGGGCATCGTCGACGACGTCATCCACCCCGAGGAGACTCGCGACCGCATGGTCGCCGCGCTCCGCATGTTGACCCACGGATCAGGAGCCTGATGTACGTCGCACGAGCCGAGATCGTCTCGAACGTCTGGAAGATCGTCGCCCGCGAGGGTGATCAGGTGGGAGCCGGAGACGTGCTGGCGATCCTCGAGTCCATGAAGATGGAGATCCCGCTGGTCTCGCCGGTGGGCGGCCACGTCAGCCGGATCCTTGTCGAACTCGGGCAGATCGTCCAGGAGGGCGACCCCATCGCCGAGATCGACGAAACGGCGAGCGCCTGACGTCTGGCAGCATCGACGTCGTGTACGAACATGCCTTCCCGATGCGCTGGGCGGATCTGGACCAGCTCAATCACGTCAACAACGTCGTCTACCTCGCCTACGCCGCGGAAGCCCGGGCGTTGCTGGTCGAGGAGGATCTGGTCGGCGATGACGCCGGCATCGTCGAGCTGGCGGTCCGATTCCGGCATCCGCTCCAGCTGAGTATGCGCCCGGTCGTGGTCCGGTCCACGGTCGACGGCGCGGTGATCACCCAGGAGATCGCCGCCGGAGACAGCATCGACGCTGCTGCCGAGGTGACCACCCGTTACGGAGGGCGCGAGCCGGCTCGGGCCCGCGCCGACGTCCCCGCCTTGCCCGCGCACATCCGCCGCAGCGATCTCGGCGCGGACGGCACGGTGCGTCTGAGCCAGTTCTTCGAGTTGTTCCAAGAGGCTCGAATGGCGACCATCGCGCGACACGCCGGGCCGAGCGGTGTGGGTCGGTTCGTCGTGGGGTCGGCGCGCGTCACGCTGCGTGAGGAGATCGCGTGGCGGTCGACCCCGTACGACGCGGTGGTCTGGGTCAGCCGCATCGGCACCGCGTCCTTCGAGGTCAGCTGCCAGCTGGCCGATGACGGGATGGTCCTCGCAGACTCGATCACGACCCTCGTCGGGTTCGATCCCGCGACTCAGACATCGCGCGCCTTCCAGCAGGACGAGCGTGACGCGCTGCGACGGCTGTTCCGCACCTGAGCCCGCTCGCTGCGACCCCTCGTCCGGGCCCGGGACCGCCTAGGCGGAGTTGACCATGAAGTTCGCGGCATGTTGGGCATAGGCCCAGAACTCGGCGTCGTGCTCGGGGCTGAGTGCGGCCCGGTCGAGGCCCGCGCGGAAGTGGGCCAGCCAGCGGTCGCGAGCCTCGGGCGTCACCTCGAACGGGGCGTGCCGCATCCGAAGGCGGGGATGGCCGCGCTGCTCGGAGTAGGTGGTGGGGCCGCCCCAGTACTGCTCGAGGAACATCCTGAACCGCTCGTTGGCCGGTCCGAGGTCTTCTTCGGGGTAGAGGGGACGGAGCAGGGGATCGTCGGCGACCCCGGCGTAGAAGGTGTCGACGATGACCTTGATCGTGGTGTGGCCGCCGATGGCCTCGTAGAACGTCGGCTCGGGGGTGCCGGTCATGCCTCTGGCCTGTCGAGGTGGACGGTCGGGAATGTGGTGGGCATCGTGATGCCGGCACGGTCGAACTCGGCCTTGATGCGCTGGCGCATCGCCCGCGCGACCAGCCACTGCTGGGCAGGGGCTGTCTTGAGCACAACGCGGACCACGACGCCATCCTTGTCGAATCGTTCGACCCCCCAGACCTCGGGGGCCTCGATGATGACGTCGTGGAACGTGTCGTTCTCGTAGGTGGACGTGGCGACGTCCTGCAGGATCTGTTGCACCAGGTCGAGATCGGCGCTGTACGAGACCGTCACGTCCAGCACGGTCCGTGCCCAGTTCTGGCTCTGGTTTCCGACGCGGAGGATCTCGCCGTTGCGGACGTACCAGACCGTGCCGTTGACATCTCGCAATCGGGTGACGCGCAGGCTCACGGCCTCGACCGTGCCGGTGGCCTCGCCGAGATCGACGGTGTCGCCCACGCCGTACTGGTCTTCGAGGATCATGAAGATGCCGGACAGGAAGTCCTTGACCAGGTTCTGCGCACCGAATCCGAGCGCGACGCCGACGATTCCCGCGCTCGCGATGATCGGGGCGATGTCGATGCCGAGCTTGGACAGCACCATGACCACCACAACGGCGAGGATGATGCCGGTCGAGATGCTCTTGAGTAACGAACCCATCGTCTCGGTGCGTTGCTGACGTCGCGCGTGGTTAGCGGGCTTGAGACCGTCGAGGAACTCTCCGGCGCGGCTGTCGGCGATGAAGCCCGGGACGCTGCCCTTGCCGGCGCGGTGGACGAGCCGGTCGACCGCGCGATTGACGAACCAGCGAAACACCAAGCCCATGACGATGATGAGCGCGATGGCGCCCGGGGTCGCGACGAACCAGTCGTACGCCTTGCCCTCAGGGAGCTTCCAGTTGATGTCGAGGTGAGGCATTGCTCCAGCCTACGGGTGGATACGATGGGGCCATGAAGACTCCTGTTCGCGTGCTCGGAATCGCGCTCGCCACCGTCGTGACGTTCATCGCCGGCTCGGGTGC
>Ga0075364_10000309_pt1 | contig 23917 bp, 22 predicted proteins | sample EndMetdeltDD1764_FD_71517 | JGI IMG/M metagenome (GOLD analysis project Ga0075364, IMG submission 71517) | Populus endosphere microbial communities from Tennessee, USA - Endosphere MetaG P. deltoides DD176-4 | ecosystem: Host-associated > Plants > Roots > Endosphere | place: USA: Tennessee... | reverse complement strand
CGGTGATCTGCGCAAGCGTCAGCGCCGGCACATCACGATCGCCGCGACGGCGGTCGGCCAGCAGACGGTGGGCATTGGCAATGGCGGCTTCCCCGCCCTTGACGGCTACATACATGGCTCAAGCCTCCTCGATGCTTGTCGTGCGCGGCAGGCCGATCGCCTCACCGCCGCAGACCAGCAGCACATCCAGCCCCAGCGGATAGGCGGCGCGGTTTTCAGCCATGACGGCAACAAACCCCTGCGGCAGACCGACCGGCGCGATCATCTTTTGTGTTTCGATGCCGGGACCGGTCAGGTTCAGCGCTTCACCGCCAACAAGGCTTTCGACGGCTAAAAGCAGGGTGGCGGAACGATCCGGGTAATCGCTGGTACCGATCGGGAAGGATGCCCAAGCTTCGACCGGGCTCGCCTTTTCCAGCACCGCAAATGCGGCGCGGGAAGCATCCGCCGTGCGCGGCGCGCCGGTATGGAACGACATCCAGCCGATGGCATCGTCATTGTTTTCCGGCTTTTCGAACCAGACCGGCGTATCGTAATCGGCCAATGTCAGCAGGATCGCGGCGGCAGCCTGCGAGAGCGGCGAAGGTGGCGTGACGAAACCGGAAAGATCGGCAATCGTGCCGGGCTGTGCCAGCGCATTCATGACGCGACGGAACACGGCTTGAGAATCCATCACCGGATTGGCGAAACCACCTTCGAAGACATGGCCTTCCGAACGGGTATTGATCGAAACACTCATCAGTCTTCTCCCCGCACCATGGTGAAGAAGTCGACACGCGTCGCTTCCGTTTCCTCTGCCTGAAGTTTTGCCTCTTCGCGGGCATGCTCCAGAGCCGGCTCGACGATCGATTTTTCGACGCGGCCGATCCAATCTGGCAGCTGACGCAGCGCATCGAGATGGGCGATCATGCGGGCCTTGTCGGCATCACGGCCAAGCACGATCGAATGGCCGAGTTCGCCGCTGTCCAGCCGCACGGTCGCGCGGGTCACACTGGCTTCTCCGAGATTGAACGGCGCACCGCCGCCGCCGATACGACCGCGCAGCATGATCGCGCCGATTTCCGGGCCACGCACCGCGATGGCGCCGGGGGCACCGGCTGTATTCTCTTTGTAAAGATCGTGGAGCATGCTGGCCGGCATGGACGCCATCGCATCCAGAGCCCGCTTTCTCCGTGCATTCGCTGTTTCTGCTGTCATGTCGCACCTATTTGTCTATTTGTGTAGACAACTAATCTAATCGAGGTCATAGAACCTGACCAGTGACAGCTTGATGACATTTCGCATTTTTTAAGGAATCCCCGTATGCACGCCCTCGATGACGGCATCTCCCGCTGGCGCCGCGTCGCCGACGCCATCCGCGCCGACATCGCTTCTGGCGTCATTTCCCAGCAGCTTCCGCCCGAGGTCGAGCTTGCCGAACGCCATGGCGTCAACCGTCATACGGTGCGCCGCGCGATTGCGGCTTTGTCGACAGAAGGACTGCTGCGCGCCGAACGCGGCCGCGGCACGTTTGTGAACGCCCAGCCGCCACGCGTGATCTATCCGATCGGCGAGCGGGTGCGTTTTCGCGAAAACATGATGAAACAGTCAATCGAGCCGTCAGGCCGGCTGATCGGCGCGGAACGCGTGGCCGCCGATGCACGGCAGGCGACACAGTTGAATGTCGCAGTCGGCGCGCCACTGCACCGGCTGGAGCGGTTGGCCGTGGTGGACGGCATGCCGATGTCGCGCTCCACCTCGCTGTTTTCGGTGGAGCGGTTTCCCGACATCATTTCGGCTTACGCGGAAACCGGATCGATCACGCAGGCGCTGCAGAAATCGGGCGTCAACGATTATCGCCGCCGCGAGACCCGCATCACGGCGGAACGCGTGTCACCCAATGATGTAGACCTTCTGCAATGCGCAAGCGACGCCATCGTGCTGATCAGCAATGCCGTCGATGTCGATATGGAGGGCAAACCGGTCCAGAGCGTGCGCACGCGCTTTCTCGCGGACCGGTTCGAGCTGTCGTTCAAGCCGGATGCCGACTGAGCTTTCTCAGGCCCAGTCTTAAGCCCATGTGCGCTCGAGAACGGAAATCCAGTTCTCGTGGCCGATCTTCTTCAGTTCCGCGTCATTGAAACCATGCTTGCGCAGCGCTTCGACCAGACGCGGCAGACCGGCTGCATCCTTCAATTCAGCCGGAATGGTCGTACCGTCGAAATCGGAACCCAGCGCCACGCGGTCGATGCCGATCCGCTCGGCGATATAGGCGACATGACGCACCAAAAAGTCGATGCTGGTATTGGCATCCTTGATGCCATCGTCGCGCAGGAACAGCACGCCGAAATTGATGCCGACGAGGCCGTCCGTATCGCGGATCGCATCCAGCTGACGGTCGGTCAGGTTGCGGCTGTGGTTACACAGCGCATGCACGTTGGAATGCGAGGCGACCAGCGGCGCCTTCGAAAGCTTGGCGATTTCCCAGAAACCGGCCTCGTTCATGTGCGACAGGTCGACCATGATCTTCATTTCGTTGCAGGCGCGGATGAGATCGCGACCGGCTTCAGTCAGGCCCGGCCCGATATCCGGCGTCGATGGGTAACGGAATGGCACACCATAGGCGAATACGTTGGGGCGGCTCCAGACTGGGCCGAGCGTGCGCAGGCCCGCCTGATGCAGCACGTAAAGTGAGTCGAGATCAGCGGCGACCGCTTCCGCGCCTTCGATATGAAAGACGGCGGCAAAGCTGCCGATGTCAATCGAGCGACGAATATCGTCAGCCGTGCGGCACACCGTCACGCCACCTTGCGAACGCGCCTCGATGTCGAAGAGAAGCCGCGCCATTGCAAGCGTTTCGTTCAGTGCATCGGGTTGAGCCGGTGTCGGATAATCGCCATTGGCATCCTTCTCCATGCTGGGCGACGGAACGTATATAGCGCAGAGACCGCCAGCCAGGCCGCCAGCCTTGGCACGCGGCAGGTCTATATGCCCGACATCCTCACCATCCAGAAAACGCCTGGCCGGATCTGCACCACCATCGCGTCGAAGACGCAACAGCACGTCGTTATGGCCATCGAAAATCGGGAGCGGATTGTTCAACATTTTCTTGGATATCCTGCCGGAGCATTGAAATTGGGTTTATCCGTAAGTAGGCCGTAAGCGCGCGGCAAATGCAAACCGCGCATAACCTATTCGAAAAATGGAATTGGTCGGTCTGTAAACGCACTGTTAAGACCGCCGTCGAATTGCGGCAAAATCTTGCCGCCCCTTAAATCCCGGGGGCGGCGCATCAAGGGGAATATAGCAATGGTATCCAGACGCAACTTTCTGATCGGCGGCGCAGCCGTTCCGTTCCTGTCCTATCTCGAACTGGCCGAGACCGCGTTTGCGGCCACACCGAAGGACATTCTGGTCGTCGCCCAGCAGCTCGACAACATGACCAGCCTTGACCCGCATGAGGGTTTTGAGGCCGTCGGCGGCGAGATGATCAGCAACATGTACCAGAAGCTGGTTCGCGCCGGCGGCAACAACCCCGACGACGTCGAGCCGGTTGTAGCAGCGTCCTGGGAAGCCGATGCCGACAGCAAGGTTTTCACCTTCAAGCTGGCCGACGCCAAGTTCGCCTCGGGCGCTGCTGTTACGGCTGAGGACGTTGCTTTCTCGCTGCAGCGCGCCATCAAGATGAACAAGAGCCCGGCCTTCATCATCAACCAGTTCGGTTTCACGCCGGAAAATGTCGAGAAGCTGATCGTTGCCAAGGATGAGAAGACTGTCACGCTGACGACCGAGCAGCCGACCGCAATCTCCTTCCTGCTGTTCTGCCTGTCGGCAAACATCGGCGCGATCGTCGAAAAGAAGACCGTTATCGAGAACGAAGTGAATGGCGACCTCGGCAATGCCTGGCTGCAGAAGAACAGCGCCGGTTCAGGGCCGTTCAAGCTGCAGGCCTGGAAGGCTTCGGAAAGCATTGCCCTGACGCTCAACGAAAATGGCCCTTACAAGGGCAACCTGAAGCGTGTCATCATCCGCCATGTCGTCGATCCGTCGTCGCAGCTGCTGATGCTTCAGAAGGGTGACGTCGATATCGCTCGCGACCTGACCTCGGAACAGCTCAAGGTCGCTCAGTCGGATGAGAACATCGTTCTTGTTCGCAAGCAGATCGCATCCCTGATGCTCATCTCGATGAACCAGACGAACCCGAACCTTGCCAAGCCGCAGGTCTGGGAAGCCGTCAAATGGGCCATCGACTACGAAGGCATCCAGAAGAACATCATCCCGATGACGCATGCCGTTCACCAGAGCATGGAACCTGCCGGTTTCCCGGGCACTGTCACGGATACACCGTTCAAGAAGGACGTCGCCAAGGCCAAGGCGCTGATGGCGGAGGCCGGTCTTGCAGATGGTTTCGACATCACCATGGACCACTACTCGGCCCAGCCTTCGCCGGATATCGCTCAGGCGCTTCAGGCGAACCTTGCTGAAATCGGCATCCGTGTAAAACTTATGTCGGCTGAAAACCGTCAGGTTCTGACCAAGATGCGTGCCCGCCAGCACGAAATGGCGCTGTCGGCATGGGGCACGGACTACTTCGATCCGAACTCCAACGCGGAAGTGTTCTGCATCAACAAGGACAATTCGGACGACGCCAAGAAGAAGCCGTTCGCATGGCGTTCGAGCTTCAAGAACGACGAACTGACTGCCAAGGCAGAAGCCGCCCGCGACGAAAAGGATCCGGCCAAGCGTCTGGAACTCTACGAAGCCCTGCAGCGTGACTTCATGCACAACAGCCCGTTCGCTGTCATGTTCCAGAACACCAAGACCGCCGCTTGCCGCAAGAACACTACCGGCTTCCAGCTCGGCGTTCTGTCTGAAGGCAATTCTTACCTCGAGACTTCCAAGTCGTGAACAAGCGTTTCAAAAGCCTTGCAGCAACACTGAGCAGCGTCCTCCTGACGCTGTTCGGTTTGACTGTGCTGACATTCCTCATCGGCCGCGTCATGCCGGTCGATCCGGTCATTGCCGCCGTTGGCGACAATGCGCCTGAGGATGTCATTCTTCGCGTACGCGCCGAAATGGGCCTTGATCAGCCCATTCCGGTGCAGTTTCTGCATTATCTTTCACAGCTCGCCCACGGCGATTTCGGCATGTCGGTTCTGACCAAGAACCCGGTTGCGCAGGATATCGTCCGTTTCTTCCCGGCGACGTTCGAGCTTGCCACCGCAGCTCTGCTGCTGGCCATGCTGATCGGCATTCCGCTCGGCGTCTGGGCGGCAGTCCGTCAGGGCACGATCACCGATCAGACCATCCGCGTTGTCTGCCTTGCCGGTCATTCGGTGCCGGTTTTCATGCTGTCGCTGATCTCGCTACTGATCTTCTATTCCTGGCTCGACATCGCGCCCGGCCCCGGCCGTCAGGACATCATCTTTGATGGCATGATCGATACGGTGACCGGCATCCTGACCATCGATACGCTGCTTGCAGGCGATTTCGATGCCTTCAAGGATGCGCTGGCGCATATGGCCCAGCCGGTCATCATTCTTGCCTATTTCTCGATGGCCTACATCGCCCGCATGACGCGCGCCTTCATGATCGACGCGTTGAAGGGTGAATACGTCATCACCGCCCGCGCCAAGGGTCTGTCATTGACCACCGTCATCTGGGGGCACGCCTTCCCGACGGTTGCCGTGCAGCTCGTCACCGTGATCGCGCTGACCTATGCCGGTCTTCTCGAAGGCGCCGTCGTCACCGAGACCGTGTTCTCGTGGCCGGGTATCGGCCAGTATCTGACCGTTTCGCTTATGAATGCAGACATGAACCCGGTCGTCGGCACCACGCTTCTGATCGGCCTGATCTATGTCGGCCTCAACCTGATTGCGGACATTCTTTACCGCGTCCTCGATCCACGGGTACAATAATGAACGCCACCTTCCGAAACTGGGCGCTGGACGAAAATCCGTCCTCGCGCCGCCAGGCCGCCTGGGGCAACTGGTATCGTATCTGGCTGAACCTGCGCGGCAATCCGCTCGGCATGATCGGCCTGACCATCATCCTGATCTTCATCGCCATCGCGATCTTTGCACCACTTCTAGCAACGCATGATCCGGCAGCGCAGGATCTTGCCAACCGTCTGGCCGCACCAAGCGCTGCTCACTGGTTCGGCACCGACGAACTCGGCCGCGACATCTATTCGCGCCTGTTTTATGGTGGCCGTGTCACCCTCGGCATGGTGATTGCCGTCGTCGTTCTGGTCGCTCCCGTCGGCCTCGCCATCGGCTGTATCGCCGGTTATTTCGGCGGTATCGTCGATACGATCCTGATGCGTATTACCGACATCTTCCTGGCCTTCCCACGTCTCGTTCTGGCGCTCGCCTTCGTGGCTGCTCTGAAGCCGGGCGTCGAAAGCGCCGTGCTCGCCATCGCGCTTACCGCATGGCCGCCTTACGCCCGTATGGCACGCGCCGAAACGCTGACCGTTCGCGGCAGCGACTTCATCGCCGCCTACCGCCTGACCGGTGGTTCCTCCTGGCGCATCATCTTCCGCCACATCATGCCGCTTTGCGTGCCGACACTGATCGTGCGCGTCACGCTCGACATGTCGTCGATCATCATTACCGCCGCTTCGCTCGGCTTCCTCGGCATGGGCGCACAGCCGCCGTCGCCGGAATGGGGTGCGATGATTGCGACGGCAAAACGCTTCATCTTCGAACAGTGGTGGGTTGCCGCCATTCCGGGGATCGCGATCTTCATGGTGTCGCTCGCCTTCAACTTCCTCGGCGACGCTCTGCGCGACGTTCTCGATCCGAAGGCGGCCTGATATGCTTGTAGAAATCAAGAACCTGCATATCGGCTTTGAAAGCCGCTCCGGCTTTGCGCCCGCCGTCAAGGGCGTGTCGCTGACGCTCGGCACCGAAAAGCTCGGCATCGTCGGCGAAAGCGGTTCGGGCAAAAGCCTTACCGCCCGCGCCCTGATGAAGCTGCTGCCCAAACAGACGCGCATCGAAGCCGACAAGCTGGCTTTTGACGGCATCGACATCCTGTCGGCATCGGAAAAGCAGATGCGCACGATCCGCGGCAAGCGGGCCGGCTTCATCCTTCAGGACCCGAAGTACTCGCTCAACCCGGTGAAGACCATCGGTAGCCAGGTGGCCGAGGCATGGCGCGCCCACAAGGGCGGCAGCAAGCGTGCGGCCCTCGAAGCAGCGATCAACCTTCTGGAAATGGTGAAAATCCGTGATCCGCGCAAGGTCGCAAGCTCCTACCCGCATGAGGTTTCAGGCGGCATGGGCCAGCGCGTCATGATCGCCATGATGCTGGCACCGGACCCGGAATTGCTGATCGCCGACGAACCGACCTCGGCACTCGATGCCACCGTGCAGGCCGAAATCCTGCGCCTGATCGAGGAACTGGTGTCGGAACGCGGCATGGGGCTGCTACTCATCAGCCACGACCTGCCGCTCGTTTCGCATTTCTGCGACCGCGTTGCCGTCATGTATGCCGGCCATGTGATGGAAGAGCTGAAGGCTTCCGAACTTTTGTCCGCGCAGCATCCTTACACACGCGGCCTTTTGAACTGCATGCCCTCACTGATGCATCCGAAGGAGCGCCTGCCCGTCCTTACCCGCGATCCGGAGTGGCTGAAATGACGATCGAGATCGAAAACCTGCGCATCTCCTTCAGTGACAAGGAAGTCGTCAAGGGCGTGTCCTTCAAGGTCGCCAAGGGCGCCAGCTTCGGCATCGTCGGCGAAAGCGGCTCGGGCAAATCCACAGTTCTGCGCGCCATGGCCGGGCTTAACAACGAATGGTCGGGCCGCATCGCTTTTTCCGGCGAAGACGCCCCACTTTTCCGTCCGCCAGCCTTCTTCCGCAAAGTGCAGATGGTGTTTCAGGACCCCTATGGTTCGCTGCATCCGCGCCAGACCATCGACCGCATCCTGTCGGAACTGCCGCTCGTGCACGGCATGGACAATATCGATGACCGGATCGCCAAGGTTCTGTCGGCGGTCGCCCTGCCCCAGACGGCGCGCTTCCGTTATCCGCATCAGCTTTCCGGCGGCCAACGCCAGCGCGTGGCGATTGCCCGCGCACTGATTGCAGAACCGGAAGTGCTGCTGCTCGACGAGCCGACCTCGGCCCTGGACGTTTCGGTTCAGGCTGAAATCCTCAACCTTCTGGCCGACCTCAGAGCTGAACGAAACCTCACCTATGTGATGGTCAGCCACAATCTCAGCGTCATCGCCCATCTTTGCACCGAAGTCGGCGTGATGATCGATGGCCATATGGTCGAGCAGGTAACCGCCGAGGACCTTAGGCTCGGCAACGTCGAACACGCTCACACGCGCGAACTGCGCAGCCTGAGCGTGGAACTCGAAGAACCGGCCTGAGGATAACGTCTTCGGCCTCTCCTCCGTCATCCTCGGGCTCGACCCGAGGATCCAACCACGTCGAATGCGTGGCACGGTCCCAGATCCTCGGGTCAAGCCCGAGGATGACGTTGGAGAGCGACAAAACCCGTCATTGGAGAGCAAAAATGTCGATCACGGCCAATTGGGAAAAAGCACAAGCAACCGTCAAAAAATTCACGGACGGATGGGGTGCGGATCAACCCGGTGGCGCGGTGATCGGGTTCGATGCCAATGGCATCCGCTTTGCCAAGGCCGGTGGCGTCGAGAGCCTTTCGACCATGGCGCCCTTTTCTGCCGATACGGTGGTGCGTTATGCCTCCGTCACCAAACACGCTTTCTGCGCCATGGTGCTCTCTCACCCGCAAGCAATCTCGCTCGATGATACGCTCGGCCAGCACCTTCCCGAGTTGCAGGAGCCGATGGCAAGCGTGACCGTCGGCCGTGCGCTGGACATGAGTGGTGGCCTGCCGGATACCCGCGAATGCCTGTCGCTGCTCGGCCTCTCCGTTTACACGGAGACAAAAGCCGGTCCGTTGATGGAGCTTCTGGCGCGCCAGACACGGCTTAACTACGAAGCCGGCACCGAGATTTCCTATTCCAACACCGGTTACCGTCTGGTCGAGACCGCGCTGGAGCGCAAAGGACTGTATTTCCGCGACTTCATTCGCGACGCAGGCTTGAAAGCGGGCGCTGTTCTCGATGCGCCTGATGTCTGGAACGATGCTGTTGCCGGTCTCGTGCCGGGCTACTGGCACGACGGCGAGAAATGGCAATTGTCGGCCGCCGGCCTGCATATTTCCGCATCCGGAAGCATGACCGGCAGCGCAACAGGCCTTGCGAACTGGTTGCGTCTTCTTCTGTCGGACAAGGCGCCGTTTACCGGAACGCTCGGCCGCCTTGCCGCACCGCGCAAGCTTACCGATGGTCGCGAAAGCGGTTATGGCCTCGGTGCTGCCCGCACGGTGCTCGGCGGCCGTGAATTCACCGGACATGGCGGTTCGCATCCGGGCTACAAGAGTTATTTTCTGCTGGATCAGGAAACGGGAACAGGCTTCGTCGTCGTTTCCAACCGTGAAGATACGAACGGCAGCAAGATTGCTCAGGAAGCGATGGCCTCGCTGCTCGATCTCGCCTTGCCCACAGCATCCTGCGCATTGGCTGATGGCCTTTACGTGACCGAAACCGGTCCTTTCTGGCTTGAGGTCAAGGGTTCCAGCACGATTTGGCTCGATGCCGATACTGCGGCATATGAAGACGAGGACGGTTATGTCTCGTCCTTCTCCGCCACGTCACCGTTGCGCCTGAAGATGGATGGAGCAGCCATTGTCGGCCAGATCGGTTATCCCGACCGTCGCCTTCTGCCGGCTGTCGATACAGGCGTGCCTGCCACACTTTCAGGTCGCTGGTTCTCCGATGAAGGCGCTTTTTTCGAGATCGATGGCGATGTCGTCGTTATGGGCGTCGGCCCGGTTCGGCACCGCATGCCATTAAAGGCGCTCGGCAATGGCCGTTTCCTGTTCACGCTCAAGGACGGCCCGTGGACCAAGCGTGTCTGCCTGCATGTGCTTGCCGACAACCGGCTGGAACTGGTGCTGTCTCGCGCGAGAATGATTGAATATAGCCGCGCCTGATTGCATTTTGCCGCCAATGGGACCAATGGAAGACCGCACCCGGTTTTGCATTGGAGTTCGTGGTGGAAGTCAAATGGCTTGAAGATTTTCTGGCGCTGGCACAGACGCTGAATTTTTCAAAAGCGGCGGATGAGCGCAATGTCACCCAATCCGCTTTCAGCCGCCGTATCAAGCAGCTGGAAGCATGGGTCGGCACCAGTCTGATCGACCGCGCCACCTATCCGTCAAGACTGACCGAGGCCGGAAAACGCTTCGTTCCCATTGCCGAGCAGACCCTGCAGAGCCTCTATCAGGCTCGCCGTAACCTGCAGCACGAAGAGGGCAATGATGCCCGGACCGTGACCCTGACCGCGCTGCACACTCTGTCATTCAGCTTTTTTCCTGATTGGCTGACCGATCTGCGCGCAAAAATCGGCCCGCTGGTTTCCCACATGCGACCCGACTCGGGCAGTATGGAAGAAAATCTTAACTCCCTGATCGATGGCGATTCCGATTTTCTGCTGACCTATCAGAACCTGCATGTGCCGATGCTGCTCGATCCGCAGTTCGAATATCACACGCTTGGCGCCGAAACGATCATTCCAGTCAGCGCAACGGATAAAAACGGGGCTCCCCTGCATCGGCTGGAACCGGGTTTCGCTCATGTCAGCTATCAGAAAACATCGTTTTTCGGACAGTTGATGGCCGGGGCTTTTGCTTCACGCCTGCCCGCAGACAATCGTGTGCATGTCGGCAGCCATTCCGTTGGTCTCAAGGCCATGGTGACCGCAGGTTGGGGCCTGTCGTGGATACCGGAGAGTTTGGTGAAGGCGGAACTGGCCGATGGCAGGCTGGTGCGCGCCGCCGATCCCGAATGGGATATCAAGGTCGAGATCCGGCTTTATCGCTCAAAAGAAAACCGGCGACCCATCGTCAGAAAAATCTGGGATGTGTTGGCCGCCGGCTAGTTCCGTCCCGCTCCAAACGGGGATTGTTTTAAGGAGCGATCCGGTGAACTCGAAAAATCAGACCGCAGTGCGGCGTGCGTTATCCATGTAGAGCGTGCGCAGACGCTGGAACATCGGGCCAGCCTTGCCGTCACCGACCGGCTTGCCGTCGATAAAGGTGATCGGCACGATGAAGTTCGACGCGCTGGTCAGGCAGGCTTCGCGCGCAGCCATGGCTTCATCAACGGTAAATGGGCGCTCCTCAATGGTCAGACCCTGTTCGCGGGCGAGATCCAGAACGGCAAGGCGCGTGCAACCAGGAAGGGTGGCGTTGCCATTGGCGCGCGTGACGATCTTGTCGTCATGAGTAATGATATAAGCGGTCGACGATGCGCCTTCGGTAATAAAACCGTCTTCGACCATCCACGCCTCGTCGCAGCCTTCGGCCTTGGCGATACGCTTGGCGAGAACCTGCGGCAGCAGGCAGACGGTCTTGATATCGCGACGCTCCCAGCGCTGGTCCGGCACGACCTTGACCTTCAGTCCCTTTTCGACGGCAGCGACGTGCTCCAGCGTCTTCGCCTGCGTGAAGATCAGAAGCGTCGGCTCAAGGTTTTCCGAATAGAGGAAATTGCGGTCTTCGGCGCCGCGCGTGTACTGCAGATAGATCACGCCTTCGGTCAGCTTATTGTCTTCGACAAGGCGCTTTTCGATGGCGACGATCTCGTCCGTGGAAATCGGAAGATGGCCGCCAATCTCGCGCACGCTGCGCTCCAGACGCGCCATGTGCAGCGGGCTGTCGATCAGCTTGCCGTCGAGAACCGCGGTCACTTCATAAATGCCATCGCCGAACAGGAAACCACGGTCGAAGATCGAGATATGCGCTTCGTTTTCGGGCAGGAAGGCACCATTCAGGTAAACGATGCGGGGCATTGCGGCAGTCATGGGAACTCCGTGAGACTTCTAATATCAGGAATGATCAGCGGCGCTTGAGAGCGTCGAGCGAAATGGCGTGAATGGTGGAGGGCTTGTCAGTGCCAGCGTTGTAGCCGTGTGTGGTTGTCGCCATGGTCATCGAGTTGAGGATGGCCTCTTCGGCGGCCTCGATCACGGCTTCGAACAAGGGCGAAACGACATCGTTGGAAAGCACCGGATAGCTGGCGACCGATTTGCGGCGCTCCGCTGTGCGGCGAACCTCTTCCGCTGTGGAGAAGGCGAGCGCGTAATCGCCGGAGCCGTTGCTCAATGCGGCACCCGTGCGGGCCAGACCGCCAAAGCAACGTTCGGCAAGGCGCTTCAGATTTCGCGAACAGAGCGGCGCATCGGTGGCAACGATCATGACGATCGAGCCGTCCTTGTCATGCGCGCCTTCCGCCTCATAGGGCTGGCCGGCAACCGTCAGCTTGCCGCCATAGTTGGACTGAACGAGAACACCGACCGTGTAGTTCGTACCCGCGACGGAAACGATACGCGAACTGGTGCCGATACCGCCCTTGAGACCGAATGCGACCGTGCCGGTGCCGGCACCGATTGCGCCTTCTTGAACGGCACCCGTTTTCGCTTCGGCCAATGCCTGCGACATTTCATCTACGCTCGGACGCGCCGCCCGAATGTCGTTGAGACGCGAATCGTTGGTCTCACCGACCACGGCATTCAGCGAAACGACGCGCTCATTACCGGCCTGTGCCAGCGTATGGCGGTTGATCGCCTCAATCGCGCGGCCAACACCTAATGTATTGGTGAGCAGAATCGGCGTTTCGATTTCGCCGAGTTCGACGATTTGCGTAGAGCCGGCAAACTTGCCGAAACCGTTGAAGACCGCCAATGCGGCCGGTACCTTGTCCTGAAACAGATTGCCGGAGTGCGGCAAAATAGCCGTGGCGCCTGTGCGCGTGCGTTCACCTTCAACACAGGTGACATGACCGACCGCGACACCTGCAACATCGGTGATCGCATTCAATACGCCTGTTTCATAATGGCCGACAGAAATGCCGAGCGTGCGTAGCCGCACGCGATTTTCGCTGCTCATCAACCGGTTTCCACTTTCGAACTGGCGCAAACGTAACTGAGCAGAGAGCTCACGGGCACAACAAAAACGGAATAGTTTCATGCCGGCTTTGCAACGAAACATGCTTTGCAAACAGTATTATAACTTGAGTAATTCAATCATATTAATTATTAAACGGTGGAGCCGCTGACTGGTGCGGAGAAGGCGTTGATCGTGATCAATGCTTGCCACTGCGGTGTCACTAGGATCGCACATGAAGCACACGGCAGGATGTTTTGGCATCTAGCCGTGGCGGGGGAGGAGCCTTGACCACGTGCCTTTTAGAAAGACAGACATATGGGCGACCTTTCCGACCGGCTTTTCCCGATGCAGCGCTGCCTGCCGGGCAGCATATACCTTGATGACATGGCCAGCCACGACGCTCTTGAACTAAGCGTCCTGGATCGTGCAACGGCCAGATCTTTTCTGGACTGGCGCTGGGGCACCCCCATCAAGGAACCCGCGGCGGCTCTGCCTGCCAACACCACCGAGCAACCGGCATTCGACGCGCTCTACGCAGGGGCGTCCCGGAATGCCGATGACGGTTCACGCTTCATCGAACTCGACGGCTTTTTGATCGACGGCCAGATGGCCGCCGCAGCGCGTGGCAGCTACTACGATCCCGTCGCAGCATAATCGACGCTTGAAAAAATGTCGCGCGACCGACATTTCAGCCTCTTCGAGGCTGCTTCGTCGTACCCATAGACCAAATGACTATTTGACAAGGAATTTTTGCATGGCCGAAGAACGTACGCATGTACTGGTTATCAATTGCGGCAGTTCGTCGCTCAAGTTTAGCCTGTTCGCGGGAACTGACCGTTCCGCCATTCTGTCGGGTCTGGCTGAGAATCTCGGCCAACCGGAAAGCCGGCTGATCCTGAAGGAAAACGATAGCAAGGTAACCATTGCGCTCGACGGCGGCAGTCATGATGCGGCATTGCGTCGCCTGATGGCGGATCTGGAAGAACGCGGCCTGCTCAATGCCATCGGCGCTGTCGGCCATCGCATCGTCCATGGTGGCGAGCGTTTCGTGAAAGCGACCCATCTGGATGCGGAGGTTCTTGCCGAAATCGAGGCCCTTTCCTATCTGGCACCGCTGCACAATCCGGCCAATGTTCTCGGCGTTCGCGTTGCCATGGAAGTGCTCGGCTGGGTCCCGCACGTCGCCGTGTTCGACACCTCCTTCCATATGACCATTCCGGAATCCGCCCACACCTACGCGATCCCGCATGAATATCGCGACGCAGGCGTTCGCCGTTACGGTTTCCACGGCACGAGCCATGGCTTTGTCGCAAAAGAAGCCGTTGAATTGCTGGGCCTCGACCCGAAGGACCACGGCCTTGTCATCGCCCATCTCGGCAACGGCTCGTCTGCCACAGCAGTGCTTAACGGCGAAAGCGTCGATACATCCATGGGCCTCACACCGCTCGAAGGTCTTGTCATGGGCACACGCTCGGGCGACCTCGATCCCGGCGCGATTTTCCATATGGCTCGCCAGGACAAGCTCTCCATCGACGACCTCGATGCGCTGTTGAACCGCAAGAGCGGCCTTCTCGGCCTGTCCGGTCTTTCCAACGACTGCCGCACGCTGGAGAACGCAGCGGGTGAAGGCCACGAGGGCGCAATCCTCGCGATGGACGTCATGGTTCATCGTCTTGCCCGCTATATCGGCGGTCTCGCCACCTCCTTACCGCGTCTCGATGCCGTGGTCTTTACCGGTGGCATCGGCGAAAACTCCTCCTTCGTCCGTGCCAAGACCATTGCGCGTCTGGCAGCACTTGGCATCACACTGGATGAAACCGCCAATGCCGGCATGTTCGGCGGCCGTAGCGGCGTTATCAGCACGGCCGGTTCGCGGCCGGCGGCAGCGGTCATCGCCACCAATGAGGAATGGGCCATCGCCAACGAGGCACGTCCCTATATCGGTCAGGGTACCAGCAAGGCTGGCTGATCGGCCGAGGTCACACCAATGCAGACGCCCGGCGCTAATATGGCCGGGCATCTGCCGCAGAATTTTATCCGGTCTGACCGGAGCGAGCGAATAAATATTGAAAGGCTAAAGTTTATGACGGCACGAGTCGTTTTCCTGGCGCCATTGGCGCAAGACGTCGGCCTGACCTCGGTAGCACTTGGCTTCGTGAGAGCCTTGCAGCGAGATGGTTTGAAGGTCGGATTTGTTAAACCGATTGCACAACCGACAGCCGGTGAGCACCCGAGTTCTTCACAGGGCGTCACCGAAACCTCCAGTCATTTTGCCCGCACGCTCTGCCTGACGGAAGCGCCGGAACCGCTGGCATTTTCCTATGCCGAAGAGCTGCTGCGCAAGGGGGAACTCGATCTTCTGCTCGAAGAAATAGCAACCATGACCGACGCCCTGCGCGCCGATCACGATGTGGTTGTAGTTGAGGGCCTGATCCCGTTTGCCGACCTGCAGATCGCCCCGCGCCTCAATATCGAAATCGCACGCAGTCTTGGCGCCGAGATCGTTCCGGTCGTCAACGGCACGGACAATGACGGCAAACGCCTGACCGACGCCGTATCACTTGCACGTCGCCAATATATGCGCGAAGCGAACCGTCATTTTGCCGGCCTGCTGGTCAACAAACTGCCGGAAAAAGGCAATCGCCAGGCCCTTTCGGAAGCGCTGAGCGCCGCCGAAATGGGTGATTGCGAAGTCATCGGCGCGATCCCCTATCGTCCAAGCCTCAACGCACCTCGCCTCTCGGATCTCGTCTCCTCGCTCGACCTGAAGGTGGAACAGGGCGGCGACCTCGATGCAGTACGCGTCCGCGATATCGTCGTTGTTGCCCGTTCGGTCGAAAACATGATCGACCGGCTGCTGCCCATGACGCTGGTCGTCATGCCGGGCGACCGCAGCGATGTGGCGCTGGCCACCGCCCTTGCGCATGAACGCGGCATACCGATCGCCGGCATTCTTCTGACCTGCGGCGCACAGCTCGCCCCCTCGATTGCCGACCTGATCACCTCTGCCGGCCATAACAACCTGCCGATCCTTTCGACGCAGGACGATACCTATGCCACGGCTTCCCGCCTGTCGCATCTCAGCTACCATGTCAGCCGCGACGATGGCGGCCACATGGAACAGGTGATCGAGTTCATCGCCGAACATATAGACACACGTTCGCTGCGCCAGAAGATCGGCAAGCCGCATGAGGCACGCCTGTCGCCGCCGCGTTTCCGTAACCAGCTGATCGAGTTTTCCCGCCGCGCCAACAAGCGCATCGTCCTGCCGGAAGGCGAAGAACCCCGGACCTTGCAGGCGGCCGTCATCTGCCACCGCAAGCGTATCGCCCGCTGCGTGCTACTCGGCAACCCCGAAACCATCCATGCAATGGCCCGCGCCCAGAAACTGGAATTGCCCGACGACCTTGAAATCGTTGATCCGCAGAGCGTGCGCGCCAACTACGTCGATGCCATGGTGGAACTGCGCAAATCGAAGGGCATGACGCCTCCGCAGGCCATGGCGCAGCTGGAAGACAGTGTCGTTCTCGGCACGATGATGCTGGCAATCGGCGAAGTCGATGGTCTCGTATCCGGCGCGGTTCACACGACAGCCAGCACGGTTCGCCCTGCCCTTCAGCTGATCAAGACCGAACCGGGGCAGAGCATCGTTTCGTCCGTCTTCTTCATGCTGATGCCGGACCAGGTTCTCGTTTACGGCGACTGCGCCATCAACCCGAACCCGACCGCCGAACAGCTGGCTGAAATTGCCCTGCAATCGTCTGACACGGCCCGCGCTTTCGGCATCGATCCGCGCGTTGCGATGATCTCCTACTCGACCGGCGCTTCCGGTACCGGTGGCGATGTCGACAAGGTGCGCGAAGCCACCCAGATCGCCCGCACCAAGAAGCCTGACCTGCTGATCGACGGACCGATCCAGTACGATGCCGCAAGCGTCGAAAGCGTCGGCCGCTCGAAGGCACCGGAAAGCCCGGTTGCCGGCCGCGCCAACGTCTTTGTCTTCCCGGACCTCAACACCGGCAACACGACTTACAAAGCCGTGCAGCGCTCTGCCGATGTCGTGTCGGTGGGCCCGATGCTGCAGGGCCTGCGCAAGCCGGTCAACGACCTTTCGCGCGGTGCTTTGGTCGATGACATCGTCTTCACGATCGCGCTGACCGCCATTCAGGCCGATGCACCTAAAGTCGTCGAGGAACAAGCCGTAAAAAATGTGGCCACTGCATGAGCACGAAACCACACCATGACGACAGCCTGCCTGTGGCCGCAATACGCGGCCACGAGGTAGCGCTCATCCTCGCACCGCATGAAATGGCGGTCGAAGCCGAGGAAATGGGCATCAAGAAAAGCAAGAGCGACTTTATCACGCTCATGGCTCTGGCGATCCTCGCCGGGGCTTTCATCGGGCTCGGCGCGATGTTCGCGACGACCGTTGCATCGGGTGCGGATGGCATTCTGCCCTATGGTGTCATCCGTCTTCTGGCAGGTTTCAGTTTTTCGCTCGGCCTCGTTCTCGTTCTGATCGGCGGCGCGCAGCTCTTCACCGGCGACATGCTGATGGTTATGGCCTGGGCCAGCAAACGCATCAGCACCACCAAGATGATAAAGGTCTGGGTGCTCGTCTGGATCGGCAATTTCATCGGTGCCGCCGGCATTGCCTTGCTCGTTTTCCTTTCCGGGCATTACAAATTTGGCGGCGGCGCAATCGGTATTGCCGCTCTGCATTATGCCGAGGCGAAATCCGTACTGCCGTTCACCGAAGCTTTTGCGCTCGGCATCCTGTGCAACATTCTCGTTTGCCTTGCCGTCTGGCTGACACTGGCCGGACGCAGCGCAACAGACCGTATTCTTGCGATCATCTTTCCGGTGACCGCCTTCGTTGCTGCCGGTTTCGAACACTGCGTCGCCAATATGTATTATTTCACGATTGGCCTGCTGATCCATTATGGCGGCGCTGAAAGCTTTCAGGCGATCGTTGCGGGCCACACCGCGCCGATCCCGCTCACCGGCATTTTTCTCAATCTGGTTGCCGTAACTGCCGGCAATTGGGTAGGCGGCTCTCTCTTGGTCGGTGGGATTTACTGGCTGATCTATCGACGGCCCAAGCGTCTGGCGAAATAACAGAACCTGTCTCGACCCTACCAAACGCCCGCAATTTCGCGGGCGTTTGTTTTTCATGGCGAAAATCACCCAAAGTCTTCCTCACTCCGGCATGCAGGGCTATGACTAGACTACGATAATTCCCAGCAGAGCCCCGAGTCCCATATGAGCGCCCCCGTCTACAAATCCTTCGAACAGTCTCTCTCAGAATTCGAAAACATTGCCGCCGATATTGCGCCGATTTCCAATGAAGAACTCAGCGCTCGCATATTCAAATTGCAAGGGCTGATGATCGATGCGAGTGTGAAGGCGGTCTATCTCGACACCTCCACCAGCCTCACCTATTTCACCGGCATCACACTCGGCGCCAGCGAACGCCTGCATGGCGCGATCATTCCTTCCAGCGGCGCGCCGATCTATATCAGCCCCGCTTTCGAAGAACCGAAAACCGTCACCCTGATCCGCATCGAAGGCGAAATCGCCTGCTGGGAAGAGCATGAAGACCCTGCCCTGCTTGTCGCCAACCTGATCTGCGATCTTTCTTCCGAAGGCGATACGCTGGCCTTCGATCCAGCCACCCCATTCGCATTCTTCACCCCGATTGCAGGCCATATCGGCACGCGCCTGAAAACCATCGGCGCAAAAGACCTGATCGCCGCCTGCCGCCAGATCAAGTCGGCCACCGAAATCGCCATCATCCAGACGGCTATGTCAGCAAGCCTGCGCGTGCATAAAGCCGTATGGGAAGGTCTTTACGAAGGCATTTCAACCACCGAAATCATCGATTTCATTCAGGCCGCCCATGCCAAACTCGGCATGCGGCATGTGTTTGCCGCCGCCCAGTTTGGTGAAGCGACAGCCTATCCGCACGGCGTACCTTACGCCCAGACGCTGAAGAAAAACGATATGGTGCTGATCGACCTTGGTGGTCACATCCATCGCTACAATTCGGATATCACCCGCACCTATATTTTTGGAACGCCGAGCGAACGACAGCGCGAACTTTGGGAACTGGAGAAAAAAGCCCACCGCGCCGGTTTTGAAGCGGCCCGGATCGGCACACCTTGCGAAGACGTCGATACGGCTGCGCGAAAAGTGCTGACCGATGCCGGTTACGGGCCGGATTATCAGGTTCCCGGCCTGCCGCACCGCACCGGACATGGCTTGGGAATGGACCTGCACGAGGACCCGTTCATCGTTCGCGGCAACAAAACGCGGCTGGAACCCGGAATGGTATTTTCCGACGAGCCTATGCTTTGCGTCTACGGCGAATGCGGCGTGCGGCTGGAAGATATCATCTACATGTCGGATACCGGCCCGGTCTTCTTCACCGAACCGGCCCATTCCATAGAGAAGCCATTCGGCTGAACGATCAGCCGAAACGTTGCGGCGAGAAGGCGGCGATATCGATCGCCGCTGTCTGACCCGTCAGCATGTCAGCCACGATCCGCGCCGTTCCGGCCGATTGGGTCAGGCCGAGATGGCCGTGACCAAAGGCATAAACGACATTGGGCGTTGATTTCGCCCGACCGATTGCCGGCAGACTGTCGGGCATGGACGGACGAAAGCCCATCCATTGCGTGCCGCCCGCGGCTTTCAAGCCCGGCAAGAAGGCCTGCGCCTTTTTCAGCATGGCTTCCGAACGCTTGAAATTCGGCGGTAGTTCCAGCCCGCCAAGTTCGACCGCGCCGCCCACTCTGATGCCGGAGGTCAGACGCGTGACGACAAAACCGTGCCCGCCAAAAGTGACCTGTGTGCGCAGGTCGAAGGCATCGGACGGCAAGGTCGTATTGTAACCACGCTCGGTTTCCAGCGGGATGTTTTCCCTCAGCGTTTTGGCAATACGATGGGAAAATGCGCCGGCGGAAAGAACGACCTTTCCGGCTGTGCGCTTATCGCCATCCGCCATGACGATGTCCACGCCATCGGCAGCAGGCTGCAAAGCCTTGACCTCTGCAATCTCGATCATCCCACCAAGTGTGCGGAAATGCTCGGCGAGCGCCAGTGTATAAAGCTTTGGATCGGCAATCGAATACCAGCCCGGCGTGAACGTGCCGCGAATGAAACGCGGCGCTAAACCCGGCTGAATTTCGGACATTTCAGCCGCATTCATGTGCCGGAATTCGATGCCGTGTTTTTCGCGAGCCGCCCAGCCCGGCAGCGACTCCTGAAACTCCGCATCGCTTTCATAAACCTGCAAATTTCCGTCTTTGCGCAACATCGATAGCGTGCCGGTTGCTGAAAGAAAGCCCTCAAGTTCAGCCTTCGAAAGATCCATCAGCGATGTCTGGGCGCTGGTGGAATGCGCAACACGCGACGGCTGGCAGGCACGCCAGAAGCGCAACATCCATGGCGCGATCTGCAGGGCATAAGCTGGGGGGATACTGAGCGGCCCAAGCGGATCGAGCAGCCATTTTGGCGCCTTTTTCAGAATGCCAGGTGAGGCAAGCGGCAGGATATCGGTGAATGCAAAAGCGCCGGCATTACCCGCCGATGCCCCGGCCGCTGGTCCTTCACGGTCGATAACCGTGACATTCAAACCTCGCATCTTTGCGGCAATGGCTATCGACAACCCGACCACCCCGGCCCCAATGACGATGACATCAGACCTGCTCATCTTCCCAAAACTTTCCGGCGGCCTTTGTGGCTCGCTCTTTATCCCCGTCCCCAAAAGAAAAGCCCTCCGAGCGGAGGGCTTTTCATCTCAAAATCAGGCTGCCTTGCAGGCCTGGACCGCACCCGGCAGCTTGCTCCAGTCTGCATACCAGTTGTCGAACAGCGCAAGCTGCGTCTCGACATAACCGCGCTGGCTGTCGGAAAGAACGTCAGTTTCGATGAAGTTGAGCGCGTATTCCTTATCGCCCTTCAACACCATCATATGCTTGAAATAGAGAACCAGATCCGGGCCTTCATCGAAGGAGGAAAGCACGCCGAGCGCCTCTTCCAGTTCCTTGGCGCGAACGCGGGCATCAGCATCGCCCTTGGCGGCAGCGATGGCGAGATTGCACAGATGCAGCACTTCCTTCGGCAGCACATTGCCGATGCCGGTGATGGCGCCGGTTGCGCCGCAATTGACATAACCGTGGTAGACAGCGGTATCGACGCCGATCATCAGCGTGACATTGTCGTCGCGGCTGGTGATGTTTTCAGCGGCATAACGCATGTCGTTCGGGCCGCCGAATTCTTTGAAACCAACGAGGTTCGGATGTTCGGCGCGCAGCGCGAAGAACAGGTCGGCGCGGGTGGCAAAACCGTAATAGGGGCTGTTGTAGATGACTGCCGGAAGATCCGGCGCCGCCGACAGAATGGCCTTGAAATGCGCCTTCTGCGCCGAGATGACCGAGCCACGCGACAGAACGCGCGGAATGACCATCAGGCCTTGTGCACCAACCTTCTGGGCATGCGCTGCAAGCGCCACGGCAGACGCCGAATTGATGGCGCCGGTACCGACGATGACCGGAATGCCGGCCTTCACCAGACGCTCGACGCCTTCCATGCGCTGCGCATCGGTCAAGAGCGGCCAGTCACCCATCGAGCCGCAATAAACGACCGCCGACATGCCGGCGTCGATCAGCTGCTTGGCTTTGGAAACCAGCGCATCAAAATCCGGCGTACGGTCCGCCTTGCAAGGGGTCATCAGCGCCGGGACGACGCCGGAAAAAATGTTTGCAGCCATTTCAAAGCTCCTCGAAATCCTCTGGCGGGCAGGCACGCTCACGCCTCTGGATAAGGAGAATACTCTTTCCGCATTCTTTGTCGACAAAAAAAATACAAGATATTTAGAGTTCGATATCGGTCCGCTCATGACGCGTCAAAAGACGGCCGATCTGCTCAACGATCTGTTCGCCATGCGCCTTGCCGAGACGGTCTGCAGCCGCGACATCCCGAGCCTGGATGGCTGCGATGATCTCCTCATGCTCATCGACAAAACGTGTCGGCAACCGGTCTTCGTAGGACTGGTAATAAAGCCGCAGCATGCGCCGCCCTTCGCCAAGAAGACGATCGAAAAAGCCGGCGTAATAAGCATTGCGGCCCGCTGCCGCGATGGCGGAATGGAAGGCGGCATTGGTGGCGATCATCGCCAGCGCATCCTGCGAGCGCACGGCATCACTGAATTCGGACTGATGCGCACGAATGTTTTCGAGGTCTTCTGCCTTGTGGTGTTGAGCCGCCAGCCGGGTGGTGACGCGATACATCAGAACCAGCGCATCGAAATAGGCATGCATGCCGAGGAAATCGATATTCGACACCATGGTCGAGCGATTGGGCAGCGTCTCGATCAACCCTTCCCCGGCCAATCGCACCAGTGCCTCGCGGATCGGCGTGCGCGACATGCCGAAACGAGTGGCAAGCGCCACTTCATCTATGGCGCTGCCGGGCGCCAGTTTCAGGTCGAGGATTTCGTCGCGCAGGAGATCATAGACCAGCTTAACGCCGGACCCGCGCTTGCGCTCCACCATCTGTTCGGAGTCGGAATCGGCCATGACGGAATCTCCTTGTCGACATGATGTCTCCAGCCTTTAACGCATTGGCGGGAAAACGTCAGCGGGACAAAAGGATATTCAGGTCTCGGACGTCACCCGTGCATAGGCGCCGAGAATGAAACGCTCGGCCCGCAACAGATAGGCTTCCAGCATTTCGGCAGCACCGGCCGCATTGCCTGCCTCAAGGGCCGCGACGATCTCGAGATTCTGATCGATGAAGGGGCCATGCAGGAATTCGGGATCTTTCAAAAGACCGAAAACAAGTCGCAGCTCCAAGGCAATCTGCGCATAAAAACTGGTCATGCGCGGACTGTCGGACAATTCGACGATGGCCGCATGGAAGGCGATGTCGGCACTGCCGACACCAAGCCAGTCCTTGACTTCGCGGCAACGACACGCCTCTTCCACGGCAGCGCGCATGCGGGCCACGCCGGGATGGCGCGGATGCGCATGGGCAAGCGCCGGGCATTCGATAAAGCGCCGCACGCGATAGATATCGATGATCGTCGTCATGCTGGGTGTGGAAACGAAAACACCGCGATTGGCCTCGTAACGCAGCAGACCTTCCTTGGTGAGCATGCGAAACACTTCGCGCAACGTATTGCGCGAAACCTGCAATTCCTCGCTCAACGTCTGCTCGGAGAGATGGCTGCCGGGGGTGAGGCGACCGGAAATCACCTGCTCGCGGATACGTGCGGCGACAGTCTCGGCCAGCGTCTGCACCTGTTCGGTCGCACGCGAACCGAACTGCATCCGGCCATCGCTCTTGCCGGAAGCTTTCGCCTCACCTTCCTGCGGTTTGCGTGCAGCCAAGCCGTTTTCCCTTCACCAGCGGACCAGATTGATTTCCCCGGTAGAACGCGCAGGCCATCTCCACAAGAGAAATGACGCAGAACGAGCACCGTCGCGCGAATAAAACCGTGCAAAATTTTAATCACGCACACTTTATGAGCATTTGACGCTTTGTAGGGCAATACATAAAAATTGTTCAACACTCTGGACAGCATTGTTCTCCTTTGTTAGCTTTTGTTCAAAATAAGGCGAGGGAAGAGCGTTCATGATGAACATCGACATCAACAGCGACCTGGGCGAAAGTTTTGGCGCGTGGAAGATGGGCGATGATTCCGCTATGCTCGATATCGTCAGCAGCGCCAATGTCGCCTGCGGTTTTCATGCTGGCGATCCGGCCGGCATTCTTACGACTTTGAAGGCAGCGGCCGAGCGTGGCGTCGCCATCGGCGCCCATGTCGGTTATCGCGATCTCGCCGGTTTCGGCCGCCGCAACATGGACCCGACAAGCGAAGAACTGATCGGCGACGTGATCTACCAGATCGGCGCCCTGCAGGGTCTCGCCAAGGCCGCCG
>Ga0075364_10000307_pt1 | contig 23947 bp, 22 predicted proteins | sample EndMetdeltDD1764_FD_71517 | JGI IMG/M metagenome (GOLD analysis project Ga0075364, IMG submission 71517) | Populus endosphere microbial communities from Tennessee, USA - Endosphere MetaG P. deltoides DD176-4 | ecosystem: Host-associated > Plants > Roots > Endosphere | place: USA: Tennessee... | reverse complement strand
TACCGGTGCCGATATCGGTCATGTCGGTTTCGACCGTCACGATCCCGTCCCCCCCAAGACGCACACGCGCACCGGAGGGCAAGACGAGATTGTTGCGGAAGGCGGCGGCGACACCAACACCGATCATCCAGTTTCTTTCGCGGCGCGTGGCGGGCGCCTTGCGTGCATCCCATCCGAAACGTTCGGCACCCAGCTTGAGACAGCCGATCAGGTCACGGTGCGAGAACGGCCGCTCCGGGTGTTCCGGATCGACCTGCGTGTCGTTGATAATACGGAACTCGATCGGATCGACCCCAAGCTTCTCCGCCATCTCGTCGATAGCGATTTCCAGCGCCATCAAGCCTGGCGCCTCACCCGGCGCACGCATGGCATTGCCTTCCGGTAGATCGAGCGCTGCAAGCCGCATCGCCGTCATGCGGTTTTCACCCGCATAAAGAAGTCGGGTCTGCATCACGGCGGTTTCGAGGTCACCACCGGGCAAATTGCCCGACCAGCTTTCGTGCCCGATGGCGGTGATTTTTCCATCCCGCTGCGCGCCGATGCGGATGCGCTGCAGCGTCGCCGGGCGATGCGTGGTGTTGTTTGCAATGAACGGACGCGGCAGCGCTACCTTGACGGGACGCCCGCAGGCCTTGGCTCCAAAGGCCGCCAGAACCGCATCGACACGCAAAAACAGCTTTCCGCCGAACCCGCCACCGATGAAGGGCGATATCAGATGCACCTTCTCCTTGTCGATGCCGAGCGTCTGCGCAAAATCACCGCGCCACCAGTCGATCATCTGGCTCGAAGTCCACAATGTCACCTCGTCACCATTCCATGCGGCGATCGATGCGTGTGGTTCCATCATCGCATGCGACTGATCCGGGGTAGTGTATCGTGCGTCGAGGGTCACAGGTGCTGCGCGGAAAGCGGAATCGAAATCACCGGCAGCGCTATCCGGTTGTTGCGATTCATCCGGTTTGACAGCCTTTTCTGCGGCGACTCCGAGATCGAAAACGCCATTTTCCTCGGCGTAATCGACCTTGATCAGAGACGCTGCGGACCGGGCCTGTTCGAAAGTTTCCGCGACGACCACAGCGATAGCCTGATGGTAATGCTGGATCTGGGATCCACCAAAAAGGTTTGCGGTGTTGAACTGCCCCTTTTTCAGCTCCCCTACGTCAAGCGTTGTCACCACAGCCAGAACGCCGGGTGCAGCCTTGGCGGCCGACGTATCCATCGATGTGATGCGGCCCTTGGCGATGGCGGCGCCGACCGGGTAGCCATAGGCGTAAGCGGTATCCGTGTCGTGCCACTCATACGCATATTTGGCTCGGCCGGTGGTTTTCAGCTGTCCGTCGATACGGTGGATCGGTTTGCCCACGACCTTCATCCGGTCGATCGGATTGGTGGTTGCCGGTGTGTCGAACTGCATGGCCTTACACCCTTGCTTCTGCGATCACGGCACCGAGCGTGCGCTCGACCAGATCGATCTTGAACCGGTTATCGTCGGTGGGACGAGCGCCATCGAGCAGGATGCCGGATGTTGCTCTCGCACCTTTCGCCAGTTCGGCTTCTGCCGCCTCCATGCGCCATGGTTTTGGCGCGACGCCACCCACGGCGACACGCCCTCGCCCGTCGGGTTGGATCACTGCCGCGATGGAAACCAGCGCAAAGGCATAGGATGCCCGATCGCGCACCTTCCGATAGATCTGCTTGCCGCCGACTGGTTTTGGCAACACGACGGCTGTGATGAACTCACCATCTTGAAGTATCGTCTCGATATGCGGCGTATTACCCGGCAGGCGGTAGAAATCGGCAATCGGTATAGATCGCGTCGAACCATCGCTTTTCACCGTTTCGATCTCGGCATCGAGCGCCCGCATGGCGACGGCCATGTCGCTCGGATGCGTTGCGATGCAGGCATCGCTCGTGCCGATCACGCCAAGCTGGCGGGTCACGCCGCCAATGGCGGAACAGCCAGATCCCGCCTGCCTTTTGTTGCAAGGCTGGTTGGGGTCGTAAAAGTAAGGACATCGCGTCCGTTGCAACAGATTTCCGGCGGTGGTCGCCTTGTTGCGAAGCTGGCCGGAAGCGCCGGCTACGAGGGCGCGCGACAGAAGCCCGTAATCCCGCCGGACTGTTTCGTTGGCAGCCAGATCGGTATTGCGCACCGAGGCGCCGATCCGCAATCCACCTTCAGGTGTCACCTCGATTTTGTCGAGACCGGTGCCGTTGACATCGATAAGATGCTGCGGCGTCTCGATCTCGAGCTTCATCAAATCGAGAAGATTGGTGCCGCCGGCGATAAATTTGGCGCCGGGGTTTTTGGTTGCGGCCTGAACCGCTGCCTCCGCCGTCGCGGCGCGTTCATAGGTGAAGGCTTTCATGGGCGTGCCTCCGCAACCTCGACAATAGCGTCGAGGATGTTGGAGTACGCCCCGCATCGACAGAGATTGCCGCTCATGCGCTCGCGAATTTCGATGTCCGAGATCTTTGCCTGTTGGGTCAGATCGGATGTGGCATGGCTGGGAATGTTGGCCTTGATCTCCTCCAGCACCGCCACGGAGGAACAGATCTGCCCCGGCGTGCAATAACCGCACTGAAACCCGTCATGCTTGACGAATGCCGCCTGCATTGGGTGAAGGTTACCCGGCACGCCCAGTCCTTCGATCGTCGTGACATTGTCGCCCTCGTGCATGACGGCAAGCGTCAGGCAGGCGTTGATGCGTCGACCATCGACAATAACCGTGCAGGCACCACACTGTCCGTGGTCGCAGCCTTTCTTGGTGCCGGTCAGATGCAGGTGCTCACGCAGAGCATCCAGAAGCGTTGTGCGGTTATCGACATTCAGCAATTGCTCCTCGCCGTTTACCGTAAATGAGACCTCGGTTTTGCCGTTCATTTTGTTCCCCACCGATTATGCCGCCACGGGATTGGTAACGGCTCCGCATGCCGCGATGGTTGCGACTGAAGGGATAAGCAGGTCCTGAGGTGAAAGTTCCAGACGGATCGGGTTTCTTGAACCCCGCAGGACCTATGAAGGCCTTGCATCCCGATTGAGCAGCGCAAATCTCGCTGCCAGCGAGGCGCTATTGGGATAACGTAACCATCATCCTGCAGCGCATTGTACGGTATCGTACGCAGGCGAAGCCGAACTGAAAATCAAAGGGGTCTTTTCCGCGAAGTATTGTTTTCCTCGGTGCGGCTTATATTTGACTTGGATTAAACAGCTTCATAACCAGTACTCAGGATCGCCCCTTGCCTGCCACGATCTCAACCGGAAACGACGGACTGGACATCATTCTCAAATCAGGCCTTCCGGCACGACGGTTGTATCTGATCGAGGGAGCGCCGGGCTCCGGCAAGACCACGCTGGCACTCCAGTTTCTGCGTGAAGGCGTTCGTAACGGCGAGCGGGCGCTTTACATCACTCTGTCGGAAACGGAGGAGGAACTCTCCGCCGTCGCCTCGTCGCATGGCTGGGATATAAAGGATTTCGACATCTTCGAATTCAGTTCGGCCGCCGACATTTTTGGCGATGGGCGAGAGCAGACCATACTGCACCCCTGGGAAATGGAACTGAACGAAACCATCCGGCTGATCCAGGATGAGGTCGAACGGGTCAAGCCGAAACGGGTGGTGTTCGACAGCCTGTCCGAAATGCGCCTGCTCGCACAGGATCCCTTGCGCTATCGGCGGCAGGTGCTGGCGCTGAAACAGTTCTTTTCCGGACGCGACACGACGGTTTTGCTGATCGACGACATGACGGGAAATCAGGACGAACGGGATGCTCATCTGCATTCGCTCTGTCACGGCGTCATCACCCTCGAGCGGCTGACGCTGGATTTTGGTGCTGCCCGCCGTCGTATGCAGGTGCAGAAGCTGCGCGGTATCGATTTTATTGCCGGCTACCACGATTTTACGATCCGGACCGGCGGGCTGGAAATCTACCCGCGCCTGATCGCATCATCCCACCATTCAGAATTTTCGGGTGAGACGATCCACAGCGGCATCGCCGAACTGGACAACCTTCTCGGCGGTGGTCCGATGCGGGGCACCAATACGCTGCTGACGGGGCCGGCCGGCAGCGGCAAGACCACGATCGCCCTTCAATATCTTTTCGCCGCCTGCGAACGGGGCGAGCACTGCACTGTCTACGAGTTCGATGAGCGGATCGGCACGCTGCTGTCCCGGGCAAAGGCCTTCAATCTCGACCTTCAACCCCATATCAACAGCGGTGTCCTGATCGTCGAGCAGGTGGATCCGGCGGAAATTTCACCGGGGGAGTTTGCCGCGAAAGTGCGACGCGAAGTGGAGAGCCGCGACGCGCGCATGATCGTGATCGACAGTCTCAACGGCTATATGTCAGCCATGCCGCAGGAACAGCATCTGATCCTGCAAATGCACGAGCTGTTGTCCTACCTCAGCCAGAAGGGCGTGGTGACGTTCCTCATCAATCCGCAGAACGGCCTCGTTGGCTCGATGTCGACCAGCCTCAACATTTCCTACATCGCCGACACGGTGGTTCTACTTCGTTTCTTCGAAGCGCAGGGACGTGTTCGCAAGGCGATCTCGGTGCTGAAAAACCGCGGCGGTGCCCATGAAGACAGCATTCGCGAGCTTCGCATCGACAGCGCTGGCGTTCGCGTCGGGAAACCCCTGTCGCAATTCCGGGGCGTCCTCACCGGAACGCCCGAATATCTCGGCGCACGCGAACCGTTGATGGAAGATCGCGATCGTGGCAACTGACAGCAATCCCGAAGGTCGACGCATCCTTGTGAGCGCACCTTTCGGGCGCGATGCCGACAGCGCAGCAATCGTTCTTCGGCAGGCGAATTACGATGTCGTCATATGCTGCGACATCGGCGAAGTCGCCGATCGCATCGATGACGGCACCGGGGCCGTCCTCTTGACCGAAGAAGCGCTTGCCCGCGATGCCGAAAGGCTGAAGCAAGCCCTTGCCGCCCAGCCATCATGGTCGGATGTTCCATTCGTTCTTCTCGCTGCCCAGCGAACCGGCCGAACACCCAATGCCCGCCTGTCACAACTCTCTCTATTCGATCTTGCCAGCAACAGCGTGGTGCTGGAGCGTCCGCTGGGCAAGGCGTCCTTGCTGAGCGCCATCGCGTCTGCGGTGCGTCTGCGGCAAAAGCAGTTCCAGATGAGAGATCGCCTGCTTGAGCTCGATGAAAGCGGCTCTCAGCTCCGGCTGGCAACCGGCGCCGGCGGCATCGGCATCTGGGATTTTGATCCGGCCACCGGTCGGCTGAGGTGGGATGCGCGCTGCAGGGCATTGTTCGGCATCCTGTCCGATGCCGAAATCACCTACGAGGGCAGCTTTCTGGCTGGCCTCCACCCGGATGACAGGCAATATGCCGACGATGCCGTCAAACAGGCCCTGAACCCTTCTGGTGACGGCGAGGTGCATATCGAATACCGAACCATCGGCGTTGATGACGGCATCGAAAGATGGATTACCGCCAAAGGGGGCACGCAGTTCATCGATGGGCGCCCTGCCCGCTTTATCGGCACGGTCGCCGACATCAGCGAACGGAAACGAGCTGAAAAAGCCCTGAAGACCTCCGAGTCTGCCTTGAAGGTCGAGCGTGAGAGGCTCGATGATCTCAATCGCACGCTGGAGGAACGCGTTGTTCAGCGCACGCAGGAACTCGAAGATGAAATGGCTGCCCGCACCCGTGCGGAAGATGCCTTGCGGCAGGCGCAAAAGATGGAGGCAGTCGGTCAACTGACCGGCGGGATCGCCCACGACTTCAACAATATGCTGACGGGCATCATCGGCGGAATAAATGTCGCCAAACGGCGCATTGCCAGCGGCCGCGTCGAAGATGTGGACCGCTTCATGGATGCCGCCACGGATTCCGCACATCGGGCCGCCGCCCTCATTGCAAGGCTTTTGGCCTTCTCGCGACGACAGACGCTCGACGCAAAGCCGGTCGACGTTGCCGCGCAATTGGATGCAACGAGACAACTGCTGGAGAGAACGCTTCCGGAATCCATAGAGATCGACATTGAAGTCGAAAGCGATATCGGAAAACTGGTTGCAGACGCTAACCAGCTCGAGAGTGCCCTGCTCAATCTTGCTGTGAACGCTCGCGACGCCATGCCGGACGGTGGACGCCTCATCATTTCCGCGACGCGTGTGGTAATCGAAGAGAGCGACATCGACCTGAAATCCGGTTCCTATATCGCCATCGCAGTGCGGGACACCGGCGTCGGAATGCCGCCGGAGATCATCGACAAGGTTTTTGATCCCTTCTTTACGACCAAGCCGATCGGCCAGGGAACCGGTTTGGGACTATCGATGATCTATGGCTTTGCGCAACAATCGGGTGGCGCCGTTCGTATCGACAGTATACCGGACAAAGGCACGTCCATCACGCTTTATCTGCCGAGTTCGCAGAACTCTCCAGAACAGGAGGCCAGCCAGCCCAAAGCCGAAGCTGTTGAAGGCAGTGGCCAGGCGGTCTTGCTGGTCGAGGACGACGATTCCGTCCGAATGTTGATCTCCGAAGTGCTGACCAGTCTTTCCTACAGGGTCCATGAGGCTGCGGACGCCAGTATTGCCGTTCCTATCCTGCAAGGAAGCACGGCGATTGATCTGATGATATCCGATGTCGGTCTGCCCGGCATGACGGGCAGGCAATTGGCGGAAGTCGCAAGGCAGCATCGCCCGGAACTCCCGATCCTGTTTGTGACGGGATATGCGGAAAACGCGATGACGAAGGCAAGCTTCCTTGGCACCAATATGGCCATGATCAGCAAGCCGTTTTCCATCGACGCGCTGGCTGCAAAGATCAACGAGATGATTGCTCCACCGACACCTGAACAATCCCTGTGACGAGAGTGAAGCCTCCGATGAGCATGGGGCATCGACGGCGCCGGTGGAACTGCGATGCCGACAGCGGGTTGACCCGACAACGGAGACCTACACAATGTCTATTCGCTCTCGAAACAAACTCCTGAATTCTCTAACTGGCGATGACCTCAGTTCGATTGCTTCTCAACTCGAGCATGTCACCCTGACTCGAGGGGAACTACTGGCCTCAACGGGCAATCCTATCGAGCACATATATTTCCTGTCCGATGGAATTGGGTCCGTATTTGCCCGCACGCCGGAGGGCCATTCTGCGGAAGTGGGCATCTTCGGCTATGAGGGTTATATCCCGAGCTCCGCCGCTGCAGGCTCGGACCTCAGCTCATACGACATCGTGGTTCAGGTCGACGCTGAGGGGCATCGTATAAGCTACGAAAGCTTCCGCTCGGCGATGCAGAACAATCGCCATTTCGCGCTCGTAATGGTACGTGCTATCGAGACATTTGCTGTCCAGGTCGCATACACCGCCGTGTCGAATGCAGTGCATGACGTCAACGAGCGGCTGGCCCGCTGGCTTCTGATGTGCGACTATCGCGTGATCGGCGACGAGATCGCCATAACGCATGACTTTCTCGCGCGTATGTTGGCCGTGAGGCGACCTAGCGTCACGACCGCCCTGCATATTCTGGAAGGAAATGGCTTCATAAAATCCGAGCGCGGTCTTATCACCATGCGCAATCGTGCGGGCCTTGAAGAGTTTGGTCACGACGCTTACGGCCCTCCAGAGGCGGAATACCGCCGCCTCATGGCAGACCTGTTTTAGGTACTCGATCATTCAAGTCGCAGCACTGATTTCAGGGGTAGACTGTGAACAACCTCACCGTCTGCCGTGGTAATCTTGAAGGCATCTCCGTCGACGATGTCACCATGCCTGACTTTCTCCGCAATAAGTTCTCTGGCTGCCAGAACCGCTTCGTGAATAGCTTGTTGCAAAGTTTCGAACTCCGCACCGTCAGGATCTTCCTCCAGGGCGTCATGTCTTTGAATATTGAAAAAGTATCTTGTCATTCAGGCCATCTTACCGGAGTTTGGGGGCACTCGCCGATCAAAGCTGTGTCGGCTTGATCAGGTCAACGACAGTCTCCCCCTTGAGGACGCTGCGTGTCAGATCAGCCCGTCCTTTCTCCAACTCGATCACGGTGTAGAGCTTCTCATCCCTGAATGCGCTGGCATTTCTCGTCGTGACATCATCAGCGGGCGCAGCATCGATTTCTTGAAAATCCAGTTCCAATCCAGCCGCGACAATCCTGGCATCGCCTGCGGTACGCGCCGCGACCGTGACAACGCCCATTGACGGCGAATTGTCCCAGCGCGGATCAGAAGGAGCCGCTGTCGGCTCTAGGCGATAGACATTGAGAACCTCGCTGGCCTTGCCTTGAGCTTCCAGACGTGCCGCATCCTCCCGCTGTGCTCGACTTTCGACCGAACTCCCGAAATTTGTCGCGGTCGTACCAGTGTTAGCGTGGGACACGCCGCCGCTTTGCGTCGCACTTGACATCGGCAATCTCCTCTAAATGACGTTTGTCATGTGGCAGAACCGACTGCGGCAAAAGGTGTTCCCACCGACCTATCGGCCGGACAACATTCTTTTTGAAAACCGTTTGTTACAGCGTCAACGGAACCGGCGACGCGCGGCAACGTTCGTCATCACCACCAAGGAGATTATGATGGCAAATGTGACATATCACGTGGCAGAACACGATGGAGGCTTTGCTTACAGGGTTGATGACGTCTGGTCCGAAGCATTTCCTTCCCATGAAGCTGCGCTTGCCGCCGCGAACGACGCAGCACAGCGCCAGCAGGTCGGTGGCGAAAATGTCGAAGTCCAGTTCCAACTGGCTGACGGTCGGTGGCAGACACAGCATGTCGAAGGCGGAGATCGACCGGAGACGGATGTTGTCGACGACAGCTAAAGCCGTTCGTCGCAATTGACCAACCCTATGCCGACGGACCGCCGCCCTTTTCGGCATCAAGGACATGCCGGATTTTCCGTGCCAGCGCTTCTCGCGTGTACGGCTTGGACAAAAGCTGGACGCCCGGGTCGAGACGTCCACCATGGACGATCGAATTCTCGGTATAGCCTGAGGTGAACAGAACGGCGATATGCGGCAAGCGGTCCTTGGCTTTCCGCGCAAGATCGGCGCTTTTGAGCGGACCGGGCATAACAACATCGGTGAACAACATGTCTATCGGGATGCCGCTCTCGATGATCGTCAGGGCAGCGCTGGCATCAGGCGCTTTGAGTACGCTGTAACCCAGCTCCTGCAGCATCTCGACCACGGTCGCCCGAACACCTTCGTCATCCTCGGCAACAAGAATGGTCTCCACACCGCCTTCCACCGGGCCATCCAGAGCGACGGCTTCCAGATCCTCGTCACCGACTGATCTCGGAAGATAGAGCTTTACTGTCGTTCCATGTCCGATCTCACTGTAGATCTTGACGTGACCACCCGTCTGTTTAACGAAACCATAGACCATGGATAGGCCAAGCCCGGTCCCTTTCCCTTCCGGCTTTGTCGAGAAGAAGGGTTCAAACACCTTCTCGATAAGCTCCGGCGACATTCCCGTTCCGGTGTCGGTAACCGACAAAACGATGTACTGGCCAATCTGGACGTCCTGATGCAGCCGAGCGTATGTGTCATCAATCGACGCGTTTCCGACTTCAATCGTCAGCTTGCCGAATCCGTCCATCGCGTCACGCGCGTTGATCGCGAGATTGAGGATCGCATTCTCAATCTGCATGGGGTCGACAAGTGTATTCCAAAGCCCACCTGCTGCGACGGTCTCGACCTCGACGCCTTCGCCAATTGTCCGGCGAAGCATCTCGTCCATTCCACGGACCAGCCTGCCGATATTGAGGACCCGGGGATCGAGTGCCTGCCGCCGGCCGAATGCCAGCAATTGGGCGGCGAGCTTCGATCCACGTTCAACACCCGCCAGTGCATTGGTGATGCGTCGCTGGGCTTTCTCGTTCCCTGCGACGTCTTTTGCCAGCAATTGCAGATTACCCGCGACGACCTGCAGGAGATTGTTGAAATCATGGGCAACGCCGCCGGTCAGGTTGCCGATCGCTTCCATCTTCTGCGCCTGTTGAAGTGCAGTTTCAGTGCGCTTCAGCGCCAAGGCCGCCTCTCGCTCCTTCGTGACATCGCGACCGACCGCGTGAATGAAGGCTTCATCAGGAACCGCCGTCCAGGAGATCGTCTTGTAGCTGCCATCCCGCGCTTGATATCGGTTTTCGAACAAAAACGTGGTGACGCCTTCGTGGAGCTTGCCAACCTCGGCAACCGTAGCCGCCTTGTCATCCGGATGGAGAAGATCAAGAAAGGATCGACCGACAAGTTCGGACTCATCCCAGCCAAATACGGCTTTCCAAGCCGGATTGACGGCAGTGATGATAGCGTTAAAATCCGCCACGAGCATGATATCCGTCGACAGACGCCACATGCGATCACGGTCAGCGGTACGCTCACTTACCCGTTGCTCAAGAGTTTCATTCAATTCGCGAAGAGATTGTTCTGCCCTCCGCCGTGCGGAAACATCCTGGCAGACAACCGCAATCTGCCGCCGTGAGGCTGGCTCCACACGAAAAGCGCCGACATCGAGGATCTTTCCGGTTTCTTCGAAAACGAGCTCGAGACGTCTCGGCTCGCCAGTTTCCAGAACGCCGCGATAGAAATCCACCCACTTGTCGGCTTCATCTGGAAACACTTCGCGGACGGTTTTACCAATGATCCCCGATACACCCGAATGGCGCTGATAGGCATCGTTGTATTCGAGGTGGATGTAATCACTCAAATCGCCGTTCGGACCATCACGAAACTCGATAATGCAGAGACCTTCATCGAGTGACGCGAACAGGCTGCGATATCGCATTTCGCTTTCGCGAAGTGCCGTTTCAGCTTCCTGCACGCGTGTCAGGTCAAGCATAGCGCCGATCATCCGGATGGGCTTGCCATGCTCATCTCGTATGACGTGGCCTCTATCAAAAACCTGGGCGTAGGAGCCATCCAACCGTCTGAACCGGTATTCACCCGTCCAGTCTGTTTCTACACCATCTATGACGGAATGGATCGAATTGTCGATGGCGGCACGGTCATCGGGATGAATGTGTTCGATCCACCACTCGCCTGTCGGCCTGACACTATCGAGCGGATGCCCATATGCTGCCGTAAGAGCTTCGTTCCAAAGGACGTAGTTGGTGGAAAAAATCCCAGTCCCAGATCGCGTCATTCGTGGCACGGCTGGCCAGGCGATAACGCTCTTCGATTTCACGATGCGCCAGCTCTTCCTGGCGAGATTGCGTCACATCTCTGACAGTTCCGATAAAGCGGACGGGATGGCCCGTCTCGAAAAATGTCCGGCCCTTTGCAGCAACCCAACGGACTGTTCCGTCAACCACGCCAACGGTGCGGTAAGCGACATCGAATTCACCGTCGCCATCCGGACTGATCGCAAGCTTGACGGAAGCGTCGATACGATCACGATCATCCGGGTGCAGACCCGTAAGAAACGTTTCGTACGAGACGATAGCGTTAGCGGGAAGGCCGAACAATTCGCGGCACCGCTCGTCCCATTCGAGAACCTCATTGACCAGATCGTAATCGAAGGTTCCTACCCCGGTCGCTTCCAGGGCGAGCGCAAGCTTTTCCTGCGCTTTGCGAAAAGCATCCTCCGATTGCCGCCTTGCCGTTATGTCACGAGCGACACCGACGAAACGGATCGGCTTGCCCGATATGTCTCTTTGAAACTCACCCTTTCGTGCAATCCAGCGGATCTCACCATCCTGCCTGCGGATCCGATACTCGACCTCCGGTACCGCTTCGCCATCGCGACGACTCGCGGGGTGAGACACCGAGGAAAAATCATCAGGCAAGACCACCGCTTCGAAATCGGTCGCGGGGCGTTGATCGATATGATCCAAGCCGTAAAGCCTGGAAAACTCGGGCGTCGCCGAGACAAGGTCCGAAATGATATCAATGGCGAAAGAGCCCACTCCTCCCGCCGCCTGAGCAGCGTTCAGTCTCTCGACGATGAGGCGGTGGTCTTCATCCATTGAATTCACAGAGCTACCCCGTAAGCCATGAGCCGTTCAGTCTCTATTCTCCTAGAGCTAGGGCGGCCTATCAGCAAGCCGGATCGATAGAAGGTGATTGTGCGTTACCGTACAGATACCGACCGCAAGACGTTGAAGGAGCGGCATATCACAACGGCAGATATGCCTGTAATCTGGGAACCTTATGAGCATTGATTTTGCAAAACCCATCCCGCAGTCATTGCCCAATGGCTTCAACGCCGTGGTGATCGGTGCCAGCGGAGGGATCGGATCGGCAATTTTTGAGCATCTTAAAGCTCATCCCAACATAGGCGACCTGAACGGCCTATCTCGTAGCCAAGACAGTTCCGACCTTTTGGATGAGACAAGTATCTCGGCGGCAGCTAAACGCCTGTCGGCCACACCCATACATCTTTTGGTTTGCGCAACCGGCGTCCTGACGGTGGGTGATCGTGGACCAGAAAAGGCCCTTCGGGAAATAGACCCCGAAATCATGCTCACGCAATTTCGGGTGAATGCAATCGGCCCTGCACTCGTCGCGAAACACTTCCTGCCTTTGCTGGACAAGCAAGAACGGTCAATCGCATTCTTTCTTTCGGCGCGTGTCGGATCGATTGGTGATAACCGCCTGGGCGGCTGGATTTCATACCGGTCATCCAAGGCTGCGCTCAATCAGGTAGTGAAGACGGCGTCCATCGAGATTTCGCGTACACATCAACGCGCGGTCATCGCTGCCGTACATCCCGGCACCGTCCGCACGTCGTTATCAAACCCATATTCGGGAAGACATGCGACAGTCAGCGCAGACGACGCGGCCGCATCAATCCTGAAAGCAGTTGACGGATTGACCGAGACTGGACGTTACATCGCCTATGATGGAAGCGAGATCGAATGGTAGGCAGCAGGCATGACCTTAGGTGAACTCATTGAAAGCTATCGCCCTCACCTTCTCGACGAAACCGTCTCGATGCAACGCAGTTGGGAAGACACTTTTAGATACACATTGAAGGTCTTTCCCGCCAACACGCCACTCGAGAGCTTCGACCTGACGGTACTCGAAGCTCAGATGTCTGCGTCTGGGATCAATCAGCGATATGTTGATGGATATATTGAGAGATGGCGTCGGCTGCTGGTTGAACGAACGGCTCGATAAGGCGCAATTTGAAGGGGCTACCAAAACGCAGGCTCCATAGCTGCCAGCCGGATCGCGAGCCCGTAAATCGCGCCGCCTTCTCGATTAGCGTCCGTTTTCATTGACCTTCAGATATTTTGAACGATGCTGGAGGCAGTAGGTTGTCGAGAGGGTCCGCAGCGTGCCAATCGGACACGGCGGAGATGGTGAACGCAGCGGTTTTTCCGATTTCTCGCTGCGGGCAACGAAATGCCAGGCGAGCACCTTTACCTGTCCACTGCGACCTACTCTTAAAGACAGTGCTCATCGCAAGCTGACATATCTCCCAGCACACTGAAGGGCCGCGACGATCTCTCGCCCGGCCCTCGCGCATATTTCAGCCAGCCCCAGTACATCCGTGGTAGCCGGCAAAAACAGTCTCGATAAATCTTACTTCTTCATCTTGTCGTAATCGAATTTCGGTGCGGCCGAGAGGTCTTCCTTGTTGGTATCGACATACGCCTTCCAGGTGCCGTTATCGTCTGCGATCGCTAGCGAGGCGGGATCGATCACCACATAGCTGCTGCCAAGGCCAAGGAAACCGCCGACGCTTGCGATGACGCCGATAACCGACTTGCCGTTACCGATCACGACGTCAGAGATCTCGCCGATCTCTTCGTTGGCCTTGTTGTAGATATTGATACCGACGAGCTTCGAGGTCACGAGATCGGTTTCTTGGATCTCGACATATTTGAGCGGCATGGTGGCTGCCTTGCCCATAGCGATGCCCGGGCCGACAATCGCCGCGTCAGCGCCAGATGCTGCCGGAGCTGCAGGCTGCTGAGCGTAGGCAGCGGTGCCCATCAAGGAGAAAGTCATTGCGGCAGCGATAATCGTTTTCATGTGTGTTTCCTCGTATGCCATTGTAATTTCGGATTTTCGTGGCGCCTTAAAACGACAGCATGCGAGTTTGGTTCCGTGCTGAAACGCAAAGAAAGATCATAGCTTCGTCTCTTGGAAACGACATGCCTTCAACTGGCCAAAAGCAGTTCACTTTTGTGTTCGTCGAAAGTTTCAGCCACTACAGCTTCAAAAAATTCTCGTGCCTCGTCAGGCGAGACGCGACTGTTCACCGCATCGTTCATCATGGAGCATGCCAGCCGGTAGTGAAGATCGACGCGTCCGGACAAGGTCGTTTCGAGAAATGCCAAAGCTTCGAGGGGACCAAAAAACAAGAGCCCGTGAGCATTAACGGGCTTATCCCATAAAATTACAGACATTCAGATTACGTTTCCTTTGGCATGATGGGCTGGTAAAACAATCGGACGGAAGATCCGTTCCAAAGAAAAACCCCGCCGAAGCGGGGTTTGACGGACATGGTTTACCAAGTCTGACGACCGTACCAGTCGTCGATATCCTTCTTGGTCTGGTCCTTCTGGTAACCGTAGCGCTCCTGGATTTTTCCTTCGAGCTGATCACGCTTACCATTGATGACATCAAGGTCGTCGTCGGTGAGTTTGCCCCACTGTTCCTTGACCTTGCCCTTCACCTGCTTCCAATTCCCTTCAACGCGATTCCAGTCCATGATGCTTCCTCCTTTTGTTGTTCTGATGATGAGAGAACATCAGGTTCGGGATTTTGTTCCTCCGGCTTTGCGGCCGCGATGTCTATCACAACGGCGCATGAAGCGATCGATCCGATCTTTTTCCGATCCGAACTGTTCCATGATGTTGACGGCCTGCGGGATACTCAATTCATATGACTCCTGCAGCTTTTCGAGAGTGTATCTGGGGACGGGATGCGTCAGGGTCATTGGTTTCTCCTATATCTCAAGCGCCAATGCGACAGCATCTCAGAAGTTCCTGACCCGATCCGATCGGCACGCAATCGATTTTAAGGGAACCAGTCCCGCTTCATCTCGATTACAATCGGGCAGACAGGGGGAGAACAGCAATCGTGTCGATAATCCGCATTCGCGTCATCGATCTGGAGACAGCCGGAAACGGACCGAACGACGTCTGCGAAATCGGCTGGCAGGACGTCATTCGTGTCGGCGATGGCGAATGGAGCCTCAGCGAGGAGCGAGGAGCTCGTTTCGTTAACCCCGGCCGCGCGATCTCCGCCGAGACGATGGCAATCCACCACATTCGCGATGAGGACGTCGTCAACGCACCCTTCTGGAAGCAGGTGGCGCCCGGCATCTTGCAGCCGGAAGGTGGCGTTCAGGCCTTGGCGGCACACCGCGCCGCTTTCGAGCAAAGATATTGCCGACCTCGCCTGACGGGCGGCGCCTCCTGGATATGCACCTGGAAATGTGCGTTGCGGATCTGGCCTGATCTGCCGCGTTTTTCCAATCAGATGCTGCGTTATCAGCGAATGCCGGAGGGACTGATCCACGAGCTTGGCCTACCGGCTCACAGAGCCATGCCGGACGCCTATGTTACCGCCCATCACCTGCGAGACCTGTTGAATGCGGCATCCGTCGAGCAGTTATTGAAGTGGAGCAACGAACCGGGACTGCTCCCGCGCGTACCCTCGGGGCCGGACCGTGGCAAGAGCTGGGATCGGCTCAGTCTCGTTGCCCTTCAGGAATTCCTTGGCGACCGGGATGTCGATGTTCGTTTCAGCGCCCAAAGTGAGTTGACGAGACGTGGATACGCTCGAGATAGCCAAACCGTCGAACCCGCGCAACGCTCGTTGCTGTGATGGCGAAAACGGCCGACAGGTATCCTGAAACTTCTGACGGCAGATATTTTGTCGTGCGCGGTCGCCTTTGGCGCAGGAGCAATCCCGCCCTTGACGAAGAAACCAGACAGCGACTGGTAGAAGAATTGATGTCTGCGAGGCGGGATGTGCGAACTGCGAAAGGAGACGCTCACGCACTGGCAGACGCGCGCCACCGCGTGAATGATGCCAAAGTGGCGCTCGGCGAGCGAGGGCCGGTCTGGTGGAACGATGGCGAACCTGACTTTAATCAGTATCTTGTTAAAAACTCACCCTACGCCGCGTGGTTTGCGCGGCTTCCCAAATAGGGCAGTCTGTGTTGATCGTCCGCCCACATGGGGAGTGCTTTTGAAAACACGTCAACCGCTCATCCTTACCGCCCGGATCGCAGACGCGGACCTTGAGCCCTTCGATCGCTTGCGGAAAGCGCATTTTCCGCCAGACCGAAACTTTCTCCAAGCTCATCTGACGATGTTTCATCGGTTGCCGGGGGAACACCTAGCTCGGATTGAAGAGAAGCTTCATTCCAACGCCCAAGGCGCAAAGGTTATTGTCGCAGATGTCAGCAGCGTTATGCATCTTGGCGCAGGCGTTGCATTTTCCATCACAAGCCCGGCTTTGCTAGACCTTCGTGCGGTAATGAAAACCGAATTTCGTTCATGGCTCGGTCAGCAGGATGTGCAGCCATGGCGGCCTCATATAACGGTCCAAAATAAATCATCGAAAACAAAGGCAGACGAACTGTACCGGACACTGGACCAGACATTTCAGTCTCACTCCATAAATCTCACCGGTGTCGATCTGTGGGAATATCTAGGCGGCCCCTGGCGACACTCAGCGTACGCGCCGTTCGGTATCCGGTGAAAGGATGTCGTGCCTATGCGGCAATCATCGCTTGAACACCTGGTCCTGACGCAAACTTTCTATCAGCACTTCTCGGTATGCCGACATTGCCAGTTCAAGCGCTTCGATATCGTCGACTGAGAACCAGCCAAGTTCCGAGTGTTCATCACCGAGCAGTTGGGCCACCCCGCCAGTCCATTGTCTCACGACGTATATGTGAAATGGCGAACTCCGCTTCTTGTCATCCGCCTCATAAAGTGTGGCGACTTCGTTGAAGGCTAAAGGGGTTAAACCGACTTCCTCCTGGCATTCGCGGACGAGGGCAATATCGAGCCCCTCGCCTTTTTCTGCATGGCCACCGACAAGATCCCATTTATCTGGCGACCATTTTCGGTGACGGGCGCGCTTCACCAGCAGAACCTTCTCGCCGTCTGTAAAAATTGCGCACACGAGACGTGACATCGTTCCCCCTGACCCCAGTTTGTTTTGGCGTAACAGGAACAACAATTCCTCCTTCATCCGGTTCCCAAGCGTTCTGAGAGCAGCACTCTCCTTCGTCAGTCTGAAAACGTACAAATTCTGTCTCTGCTGGAACAGCGCTCGGCGGTCGCCGTTAGATCCGAATGCCGCGACGGGCGGCGCTGGAGTAGTCGCGTATGAGCAGCAGAATTTGTATTATCGGTTCGGGCCCCACGGGCATCTTCACTCTGAAAAACCTGATCACATCCCCCATTCCGCTCACCATCAGCCTTTATGAGACCGAGCAGAATGCTGGAAAAGGTACGCCCTATCTGCCCGGCGCGAATGACCCAGTCATGCTCTCCAACATTCCCAGCATCGAGATCCCGGCGTTGAGCGAAACGCTCGTCGATTGGCTCAATAAACAGAGCGATGATTATCTCGACCGGTTTTCCATCGTGCGGTCGAAGATCAATGAACGTGAATTCTACCCGCGACTTGTGCTTGGAGACTATTTTCAGGATCAATTTGCAGCGATCCTGACGAGCGGTCGCAACCGTGGCCACAGTATCGAAGTGTATAGCGGTCACCGGGTCACAGACATAACTCTCGGTACGGACGATATCCGCCTCAGGATCGGTGGGCCTGACGGAGAATTTGACGCGGTCTTCGATCATGTCGTGATGGCAACGGGGCACAATTGGCCGGCGCAAACCGAGGTACGGCCCGGCTATTTTTCGTCGCCATGGCCGGCGGCAGCGCTCAAATCGGCGGGGCACGGCAGGCTTGGAGTATTGGGTACTTCACTGAGCGGGATCGATGCTCTTTTGACGGTTGCATCATCACGCGGATCGTTCGTGCTTGACGCGGGCGGAAATCTGCAATTTCAACCCGCGGGTGGCAGCGAAAACTTTTCCGCTGCCATGATGTCGCGCAAGGGCCTGCTGCCGGAAGCGGATTTCTACTGCCCCCTTCCATATTTAACGCCTTCAATCTGCACGCAACAGTCTGTCGATGCAGAAATTGCATCCGGCTCCACCCAACTGCTCGACAGGGTCTTTGAGCTCTTCCGTAGGGAGATTACCGCTGCGGATCCGGACTATGCCGCCGAAATTGGCCTGAGCCTTCTGACAGTCGATACGTTTGCTGAGGCCTATTACGGCCGCCGCTCGAACATCGATCCATTCGTCTGGGCGGCCGCCAATCTCGCCGAAGCCGAGCGCAATATCGAATGGCAGTTTACCATCCCATGGCGTTACGCGATCCTGATCACCCACGAGATCATTGCACAAGCAATCCCGCATCTCGACACAAATGACCTTCAGCGCTTCAATCGCTCGTTTAAAAGCATCTTTGTCGATGAATATGCAACCGTCCCGCACCTGTCGATCAAGCGGATTTTAGCGCTGCGCAATTCCGGGCGACTTGAGATTATCCGACTGGATGAAAGCTATGAGATAGAGACAGATGACCTTGCCCGAGGCGCAAGGATTAAATTGGGGAAGAGAGAGGAAGTTTTCGACAGCTTCGTCGACGCCACCGGCCAAAGCGCGCTTTCGGCGCAAGACCTTCCCTTTCCCACGCTACTGCAGCAACGCGGTGTAAAAAAAGCGTCGACATCAGAGCCCCTAGACCTCATACGCGATGAAGACAGCGTGGCAATCAGGCGAACGGGAGGGATTGACGTTGATGAAAATTACCGCCCAGTCGAAACTGTACCTTTCACCAACCGGCTCTATTGTGTCGCTATCCCTTTCCTTCTGCACAAACACCCGTTCGTCCAGGGCATCACCAGTGCCGCCGAACTGGGCGAAACCGCGGCAAACGCTATCCTAGCGGACATCGCCACCATGAAATCGCCTGTGTTGATGTCCGCCTGATAAAGCGCCGGAACAAAGCCGGCGCGCTCGCATTGGCAAATCATGGAATCGATCGGAACCATAAAGGAAATATGGCGCTATCCTGTCAGCTCATTGGGCGGCGAACTGTGCAGCAATGTGTTCGTTGGACAGAACGGCGTTGAGGGCGACCGCCATTACGCTCTTTTCGATCCGGCCACCGGATCGGTGGCTGCGCCCGAAAAGGAAACGAGATGGCGCCCGGCACTATTCCTGAGCAGCGCTATTGACGCCGAAGGCGCAAAAATTGGTTTTCCCGATGGGGCTTGGGTCTATGTCGCAGATCCGCGGCTGCAGCCGATGCTGAGCGATCATTTCGGGTTCGAGGTTGCTGTAGGTCGCTATGGAGAATCGGATAGGCGGATGGCGTCGCTTCCACGGGTAAACAACCGCTACAGCGTGGCTCCCATTCACTTCGTGACAACCACTTCACTGAAAAGATTGGAAACACTGGTGCCGGCAGCAAAAATCGACCGGCGGCGGTTTCGCCCAAATATCCTCATTGAGGGTGTAATGGAGGCGAGTTTTGCGGAGATGGGTTGGATCGATGAGGCGCTGCACTTCGGTGCCTTGGTGTGCAAGGTGACCGAACCGACGAAACGCTGCGGCATGACGCTTGCTGCCCAGCCGGGATTGGATGAAGAAGCGGAAATTCTGAGATCTATCGTCCGACACGCCAGCCGAACTTTGGGTGTCTACTGTGACGTCGTCAGACCGGCTAAGGTCAGTGTCGGGACTATGGCTTCACGGGAAGGCCGCTGGCATGAAGCAAGGACCTAGCACTAGCCGATTGAATCAAATCGAAACGGCGTGTGGCGAAAGCAGACCGGAGGAAGCTACTGAAAATTCCGCGCCTTCACTTTCAGCGTATCGATATGCAGATCAGGCACGAACATGTCCCGAGGCTGCAAAACCGGCTTTGGCTTATCGCGCGGATCCGGCCCGCCACCATGAGCAAACTCGTCTCCCCGGCCCGCCGGCAACTTAAATTCGACATCGCGATCTGCCAGACCTGACAGATCGCTGGTGAGATCGAAGAGCTGTTGCGCCACCAGATGCACAACCTCCCCTTCTCGCTGGATTCGTCCGTTGATCGCCATCATCGACGAGCCTAAAACGACACGCCGGCGCTTTTCGAACAGCGATGGCCAGACGACAATGTTGGCTGGCCCGGTCTCGTCCTCGATGGTGATGAACATTACCCCCTTAGCAGAGCCCGGCTTCTGCCGAACGAGCACCAAGCCAGCGGTATAAACCCAGCGACCATCCCGTGCATTCATCGCATCCGCACAGGTGATGATGTTCTTCACCTGCAGATCCTTGCGCAGAAACGCAATCGGATGCTGTCGCAGCGTCAGACCGGTATGGCCATAATCCTCGATGACGTTGTGGCCATCAGTCATCTGCCGCAACATCACCTCCGGTTCCTGCTGTTCCGCGATCGCCGTGCTCTCGCGCTCAGCCGCCGCAGCGAATAGTGGTAGAGGCTCATCGCGCAGCGCCTTGATCGCCCAGAGCGCATCGCGGCGCTCCAGCTTCAGGGATGGACGATAGGCGTCCGCGTTTGCCAGTTGGACAAGAGCTTCGGTTGGCACACCAGAGCGTCGCCACATGTCGTCGACAGACACAAAATTACTGTTCATGCGGGCAGCAACGATGCACGCGGCATCCGCGACCGCCAAGCCCTTCACCCGTCGCAGGCCAAGCCGCACCGCATGACGATCGCTGTTGCCGATCCGCTCGAGCCTACAGTCCCAGCGAGAACGGTTGATACAGACGGGTCGAACCTCAACGCCATGAGCGCGCGCATCGCCAACGATCTGTGCCGGCGCGTAAAAACCCATCGGCTGCGAGTTGATCAAGGCGGCGCAAAACGCTTCCGGATAATGGCATTTCACGAAGTTGGAGGCATAGGCGATCAGAGCAAAGGATGCCGCATGGCTTTCTGGAAAACCGTAGGAGCCAAAACCCTCTAGCTGCGAAAAGGTCTTTTCGGCGAACTCCGCCGTGTATCCATTGCGGACCATGCCGGAAACGAGCTTGTCCTTGAACTTACTGACGCCACCGGTGAACTTGAATGTCGCCATTGATTTTCTAAGCTGGTCGGCCTCGCCGCCGGTAAATCCGGCACAGACCATCGCCACCCGCATCGCAGATTCCTGGAACAAAGGCACGCCAAGCGTCTTGCCGAGAACCGCCTCAAGTTCGGGTGTCGGATATTCGACCGGCTCCTTGCCCTCGCGGCGTCGCAGATAGGGATGGACCATATCGCCCTGAATGGGACCGGGCCGGACGATCGCGACCTGGACGACGAGATCGTAAAATGTCCGCGGCTTCAGCCGTGGCAACATCGCCATCTGGGCACGGCTTTCGATCTGGAATGTGCCAAGCGTGTCGGCACGACGGATCATCGCATAGGTAGCCTGATCCTCCTGCTCAATCTTTGAAAGGTCGAGATCGCGCTCCTTATGCTCTCGAATGAGATCAAACGCCTTGGCCATGCAGGTCAGCATGCCGAGAGCCAGAATATCGACCTTCATGAACTTCAGGGCTTCAACGTCGTCCTTGTCCCACTCGATGATCTGGCGATCCTTCATCCTGGCCGGCTCGATCGGCACAAGATCGTCGAGCCGGTCATGGGTCAGGACAAAACCACCTGGATGCTGGCCAAGATGGCGGGGGGCGCCCATCAATTGCTGGGCGAGCTTCAGCGTCAAGGCCAGACGGCGGTCGTCCGGATTGAGATTGAGCTCGCGGATATTGCGATCCGGGACTTCCTCCGACCAGGACCACATGCCCGACGACAATGCCTTGATGACATCTTCCGGCAGACCGAGCGCTTTACCAACATCCCGGATTGCGCCCTTCGCCCGGTAGCGGGTGACGGTGGCGCAGAGTGCTGCCTTTTCCCGGCTATACGTCTTGTAGATCCATTGGATGACCTCTTCGCGCCGCTCGTGCTCGAAGTCGACATCGATATCTGGTGGCTCGTCGCGTTCCTGGGACACGAAGCGCTCAAACAGGAGATCATTGGTCACGGGATCGATGCTGGTCACGCCGAGGATGTAGCAGACAGCACTGTTCGCAGCCGAACCGCGTCCCTGGCACAAAATGCCTTGAGAGCGCGCATATCGCACGATCGAAAAGACCGTCAGGAAATAGGGCGCATATTTCATGGTGCGGATGAGATCGAGTTCGTGCCGCACGGTTTTGAGCACCTCCGGTGGCAGCCCTTCGGGATAGCGCGACGGCACACATTGCCAGACGTAGTGCTCCAACGATGCCTGGGCATCCTTGCCCGGTACGATCGCTTCCTCGGGGTACTGGTAGGTCAGCTCCTCAAGCGAAAATTTGCACCGTTGAACGATCTCCATTGTCCGGGCCAAGGCTTCTGGATAACGCGGGAACAGACGCTCCATTTCTTCCGGCGGCTTCAGGTATCGATCGGCGTGGCGCTCGCGCTCATAACCGACATCATCGATGGTTTTGCCGGTCCGGATACAGGTGACGATATCCTGGAGCTGGCGCCGGCCCGGTTCATGAAACAGGACGTCATTGGTGACGACTGTCTTCACCCTCACCCGCGCTGCCAGATTGGCAATTTCATAAAGCCGCATCTGGTCATTCGGTCGCCGGCGCAGGCAGAGCGAGACATAGGCCCGGTCGGAAAACACCTCTGCCATTTTCCTCAAGCGCAGCGCGCAAAGATCGTCGGCCAGATCGGGAACGAGAATGGCGATCATCCCATGCGAATAGGCGCTCACATCATCCCAGTGCAGGATGCAGTTGTTCTTGCCGCCGCGCGATTTTCCAAGCGTGATTAGCCGGGTCAGCCGGGAATAGGCGGCCCGGTCAGTCGGATAGACGAGAACGGACATGCCATCGGCAAGGTCCAGTCGGCAGCCGACGACAAGCCGCAGACCCGTGCCGCGAGATGCCTCCAGCGCCCGCACGATCCCCGCCAAACTGTTTCTGTCGACGACGCCGACGGCTTCGATGCCAAGCTCTGTCGCTTGCTCGAACAGTTCCTGCGCCGACGATGCCCCGCGCAGGAAGGAGAAATGCGTCGTGACCTGGAGCTCGGCATATCTCATGCAAAAATCCCGTGGCAGAACCACCGGTGGCTGCCGGTCTCGGGATCGACACCGTCGCCAGCGCGAAACACCCAGAGGCGCTCGCCGCTGTCATCCTCAACGACGAAGTAGTCGCGCACGGCCTCCATCTCACTGTCACGCTGCCACCACTCGCCAAAAATGCGCTCCGGGCCGTCGGCGCGTTTGACCTTGCGACGCTTGCCGCGCCATGTGACGGCGACGGGCGGATGGTCCGGCATGAGGGCAATGACGTCGATCAGTTCCGGTCGCACCAGCAACCTGACCGGCCGGCGCCAGTGATGAACCCAGGATACCTCAACCGGCTCGGCGACAGCGCTGATGCGTTGGACGGAGCGCTCGGGAACGTCGGACGCCAGTGGCGCCAGCCGGTAAACCCTGTGCCCACGGTTTCCATAGATGTCGATCAGCGGCGAAACGTCGGTGACCTCCTCTTCCACCAGCGAAGACGATTTCTGCAGCTCCTCAAGCGGTTCCGCGATGATCGCCACCAGCGTCAGCCGCTCAATCCCAAACCCCGGCTCGATCTTTTCCGTCCGGTCACGAAACAGCTTGGTGAGCCAGGCGATATCGCGCGATGGTTTGACGGTGCCGGCACGGATGGCCTGTCGCGTATTGTCGACCTTGTCGACGATCAGGTCGGCACGGCGCACGCCCAGCCCTTTTTTCTGCAGCTCATCGATCAGTTGCACGACAAGACGGCCGACATATTTGTTGATGGTCTCGGCCGCACCGATCGGCTCGGCGAAGGAGCGCGTGACCTCAATCAGTTCGTCCGCCCGGATCGGATCAATCGGTTCGGACACCCGTCCAAACATCTGGTCGAGACGTCGGCCGAGTTCAGGACCGAAACGAAGGGTAAGCGGC
>Ga0075364_10000306_pt1 | contig 23963 bp, 26 predicted proteins | sample EndMetdeltDD1764_FD_71517 | JGI IMG/M metagenome (GOLD analysis project Ga0075364, IMG submission 71517) | Populus endosphere microbial communities from Tennessee, USA - Endosphere MetaG P. deltoides DD176-4 | ecosystem: Host-associated > Plants > Roots > Endosphere | place: USA: Tennessee... | reverse complement strand
GGCCATGTCCGCTGTACGCTCGTCGACCGCTCCGGTGGGCGCCTGAAGGCCGTGGCCTGGCGGGTCGAGGACACCGAGCTTGGCCGTCGCCTGCTGCAGGAGGGCGGGGCGATCCACGTCGCCGGCCGCCTCAAGCCCGACGACTGGAAGGGCCGGGAAGGCGTGGAATTCGAGATCGAGGACGCCGCCGATCCAAGAGCCTGCTAGGCTCGCGCGCGGCCCTGAATTGTGCTGGGCGGCGGGACTTGAACGCCCTGCCGATGCTCGCTATAGAGCGCCTCCGCGCCGCGGTCCCTTCGTCTATCGGTTAGGACGTCAGGTTTTCAACCTGAAAAGAGGGGTTCGACTCCCCTAGGGACTGCCACGCGAGGCATTGAAAAACCTGCTTTTTCGTCTGGGTGCGGCGCATGCGGCAAGCTGCGCTGTAATAGCCCATTGACGTCCGTTCATTTCCACCAACAGTGTTATGCTTGGCCGTCGTCCGAGGGTTGTCGGGGAGTTACGGGGCCGAGGGGCACATGGCTGGGTACGAACTTGACCAGGTCGAGGCGCAAGCCCCGCCTGCAACGCGCATCACAGGCCGCGTAAAATGGTTCGACGCGGCGAAGGGATATGGCTTCATCGTCCCGGACGAGCCTGAGCAGACCGATCTCAAGGACGTCCTGCTGCACGTCACCTGCCTGAGAAGCTCCGGCCGCGAGAGCGCCATCGAAGGATCGCTGATCACCTGCGACGTGGTCCGTCGGCCGAAGGGCTGGCAGGTGGCCGAGGTCGTCGATCTCGACGAGACCAACGCACCCCCGCCCGAGCGTCGCCTGCGCGAGGCCGATGGGGGCCACCGGCGCGAGGGCCTCGGTCTCGCCGGCCGCGCGCGGCGCATGGTGCAGGCCGACGGTCCCCTCGAGCGGGCCAAGGTGAAGTGGTTCAACCGCACAAAGGGCTATGGCTTCGTCGTGCGCGACGGTCAGCCTGGAGACATCTTCATCCATATAGAAACCCTGCGACGGTCTGGTATGGAGGACCTTCAGCCGGGTGAGGACGTCATGGTGCGGTTCGCCGAGGGCCCCAAGGGGCTCGTCGTCGCCGAGATCGAGACCTCCGACCTGGGCTGACGTCCGCCCGCGGAGGTTCTGACTTGTTTCACGTCCGGTTCGGCGGGCCGCTGTTGGCCGCCCTTTTGATCATGCTCGCCGCGCCGGCCTTCGCGCAGGCGAAGGGCCAGACCTGCCGGGCGGGGCAGGCGGAGCTGAAGCCCCTCCAGCCCCTGGTCCTGGTGACCGACAAGGGGCGCTTCGCCTTCCAGGTCGAGAACGCCGACACCCCCAAGCGCCGCGAGATCGGCCTGATGTGCCGCACCGCACTCGCGCCCAATCGCGGCATGCTGTTCGATTTCGGCAAGCCCACCGACAGCGTCGCCTTCTGGATGGACAACACCCTGATCCCGCTGGACATCATCTTCATCCGCCCCGATGGGCGCGTCCTCTCGATCGCCCGCAACGCCCGGCCGCTGGACGACAGCCTGCTGCCCGCGGGGGGCCAGATCCGCGGGGTGCTGGAGATCGCCGGCGGTCGCGCGGCGCAACTGGGCCTTATGCCGGGCGATAGGGTGCTGCACCGGATCTTCCCGCGATGAAGGCCGAGCTTGAGGTTCCGCCGCCGCCGGAGGGGTTCGAGCCGGTGGCCAAGGGCCCGTTCCTGACCTGGAACGGCCCGATCTTCCAGCGCCCGACAGCGCCGCCCGACATCGAGCTGGCGACCTTCATCCTGCCCCGACACACCAATGGCGCCCACATGCTCCATGGCGGCATGCTGAGCGCCTTCCTGGACGTGGCCATGGGGTCGGCCGTGCGGCTTTGCCTGCCGCGTCGGACCGCCACGGTCCACATGTCGATCGACTTCATGCGCGCCGGCCGCGCCGGGGAATGGCTGTTCGGCCGCGCGAAGATGACCCACGCCACCAAGGACATCGCCTTCGCCGAGGCTAGCGGCTGGGTCGGCGGCCGGGAGGTCGGCCGCGCCACGGGCGTGTTCAAGCTGCGCGGCCCAAGCTGAGCGCTCGCGGCTCACGTTGCCGAAGCAGCGAAACGCCTATATCGCAGGCCAGCCGACTTACGGGGTGTAGCGCAGCCTGGTAGCGCATCTGCTTTGGGAGCAGAGGGTCGCAGGTTCGAATCCTGCCGCCCCGACCAGGTCGGCAGGGAGCTTTTGAGGATCCGAATGCTCGCGCGAATCTATCGTCCGTCCAAGACCGCCATGCAGTCCGGCCGGGCCAAGACCAGGGAGTGGGTGCTGGAGTTCGAGCCCAAGGCGGCGCGGCGCTCGGACCCCCTGATGGGCTGGACCCAGACCAGCGACACCGAATCCAGCCAGGTCAGCCTGTCCTTCGAGACCAGGGACGAGGCGGTCCGCTACGCCGAACAGCACGGCATCGCCTTCCAGCTGTTCGACGACAAGCCGGTGAAGCGGATCATCAAGGCCTACGCCGACAACTTCGCCTTCGGCAGACGCATCCCCTGGACCCACTGATAGAGCCGGCCCACGCGCCCGTAGCTCAACCGGATAGAGCATCCGCCTTCTAAGCGGACGGTTGCAGGTTCGAGTCCTGCCGGGCGCGCCAGCCTCCGCCTCAGAGCGGGGCGCGATCTGCGCCCAGCGGGATGACCAGGCCGGCGCGGGCGGGCATCTCCTCCAGGTTCCAGCGGGTCAGCCGCTCGTAGTGCTGGACGAACAGGGCCAGCTTTTCCGGGGACATGCCGCGGCCGGTCCGCTCGATCAGCTTGCGTTCCTGCTCGGCGCGCCAGGCCAGCACCACCTCGAAGCCCGGCGCCCGCAGCAGCGCCAGGTCGTCCAGGCGCGCGAAGAGGTCCTGGTAGGCGCCGGCGAGCTGGTCGTTGACGAAGCGGCGCCATCGGCCATCCTCGTCGGCCTCCGCCTCAAGGGGGTTCACGGGAGCCGCCAGGTCCGCCGCGGGTTGAGGCCGCGCGCCCACGCACCAGCCTTCGAAGATCACCACGTCCAGGGGCGCGCGGACGCTGCGCCAGGCCGATCTGGGGCGCGGCTCGTCGGCGGCCTTGTCGAAGGCCGGCAGGGCGACCTCGCCAGGCTTGGCCAGGGCGTCCAGGGTCGCGCAGGCCTTGGCCACGTCGTGCGTGCCCGGAGGCCCACGGATCACCAGCAGCGGATGGACCTCCCGCGCTAGGCGGTCCCGCTCCGCCCTCGCCAGGTAGAAGTCGTCGAGCGAGAGGGTCGCCGCCGACAGGCCGCGGGTCTCCAGGATGCGCTGGACGGCCTGGGCGATCGTCGACTTGCCTGAGCCCTGGGCTCCGCAAAGACCCAGGATGACCGTACGCCCTCTGGCTCGCCGCAACTCGGCCGCGCGCTGAGCCAGCGGGGCGCATATGCGGGCGAGGGTCAGCCGAAAACTCTGCGGCAGGCCGTGCTCGACGAGGAAGGCCTGGATCTGCGCTTCGGTCACCCGCGCGCCCGGTCGTAGGCGCCAAGGGCGCCGCGCAGGTCCTCGATCAGGTCGTCAGCGTCTTCCAGGCCCACGTGCAGGCGCACCAGCGGGCCGCCGTAGTCGCGGCGGAACCGACGGTTGGCAAGCTGATGGTCGCAGGAGATCACCAGGCTCTCGTAGCCGCCCCAGGAGAAGCCCAGGCCGAACAGATCCAAGGCGTCGAGGAAGGCGTTCACCGCCGCCTCCGGGGCGGGCTGCAGGGCCAGGGTGAAGAGGCTGGCCGCGCCGCTGAAGTCGCGCGCCCAAAGGGCATGGTCCGGGGCGCCGGGCAGGGCCGGATAGTAGAGGGCGGCGACCTGCGGCTGCTCGCCCAGCCACTCAGCCACTCGCATGGCGTTGCGTCCCTGCGCCTCCAACCGCGCGGGCAGGGTGCGCAGGCCCCGCAGCATCAGATAGGCGTCGTCCGGCGAGACGGCCCAGCCCAGGTGCAGCACCCCATCGCTGAGCGCGCGCACCAGCTTGGGATCGCTCGCGGCGGCGCTGCCCATGAAGACGTCGGAGTGGCCGCCGACATACTTGGTCAGGGCCTGGATCGACAGGTCGACCCCGTGGCGCAGCGGCTTGAACAGATGCCCGGCGGCCCAGGTGTTGTCGCAGGCCGTGAGGATGCCCCGCCGGCGGGCGAGCTCGGCGACCTTGGGGACGTCCTGCATCTCCATGGTCAGCGAGCCTGGGCTCTCCAGGAGGATCAGCCGCACGGCCGCCGAGGCGCCGTCCACCAGGGCCTGCGGCGTCGTCCCGGGGTCGTAGTAGGTCACCGCGACGCCGAAGCGCTTGAGCACGTGGTCGCAGAACCGGCGGGTCGGGGCGTAGATGGTGTCGGTGACCAGCACCTCGTCGCCGGCCTTCAGCACCGCCAGCAGAGCGCCGCTCAGCGCCGCCAGGCCGGAGGGATAGAGGGAGACGCCGACAGCGTGCTCCAGGCTCGCCAGCGCGTCCTGCAGCGCGGCCTGGGCGGCAAGCCCCTGGCGGCCGTAGGTGATCTGGTCGTGGTCGTAGAGGGCGGCGGCGTCCGGCAGCAGGACGGTGGAGCCGCGCTGGATCGGCGGGCCCACGGTCTTGCAGAGCTTGGCCGGGACGGCGCCTGCGCGGATCAGCCGGGTCTTCTCGTCCATGGCTCTCAAGGACCCTTCACCACCGGCGTATCGGCCAGCCCGCCCCATTCGGTCCAGGACCCGTCGTAGACCGGCACGTCCTCGCGGCCCAGCCGGGCCAGGCCCAGCGCCAGTATGGCCGCGCTGACGCCCGAGCCGCAGGTGGTGACGATGGGCGCGGCCAGGTCCACCCCCGCGGCGGCGAAGGCCGCGCGCAGGTCCGCGGCCGTCTTCATGCGGCCGTCCGGAGTCAGCAGCTCGCCCCAGGGCAGGTTGCGCGCGCCCGGCATGTGCCCCGAGCGTAGGCCTGCGCGAGGCTCGGGCGCCTCGCCGGTGAAGCGACCGGCGGAGCGGGCGTCGACGATCTGGGCGGCGCGGCTCTCCACCAGGTCGCGGATGTCGTCCAGGCCACGCACGAGGTCGGGGCGAAAGGCCGGCGCCTCAGCATGGTTCGCCGGTTGGGCGGTCGCGGTCTCGACGGGGTGGCCCTCGGCGCGCCAGGCGGGCAGCCCGCCGTCCAGGACAAAGACCTTGTCGAACCCCATCGCTCGCAGGGACCACCAGACCCTCGGCGCGGAGAAGATGCCGCGTGCGTCATAGACCACGAGGGTCGCCTCCCGGCGCAGGCCAAGCCGTCCGACCGCCTCGGCGAAGGCCTTGGGCGAGGGCAGCATGTGCGGCAGGTCCGTGGTCTTGTCGGCGATGGCGTCGATGTCGAAGAACACTGCTCCGGGGATGTGGCCGGCCGCATGGTCGGCGGCGCCCGAGCCCGTCTCCCCCGGCATATACCAGCTGGCGTCCACCACCTGGACGCCCGGGTCGCCCAGGCGCTTCGCCAGCCACGCCGGGGAGACCAGGGGATCGCTCATGACGCCATCCAGGGCGGCGTGGGCAGTCCCTTCTCCTTGAGGAAGGCGGGATTGAAGATCTTCGACTGGTAGCGTTGGCCGTGGTCGCACAGCACGGTGACGATGGTGTGCCCCGGACCCATGTCCTTGGCCATGCGGATCGCCCCGGCCACATTGATCCCGGTCGATCCGCCCATCACCAGCCCCTCGTGCTCCACCAGGTCGTAGATCGCCAGCATCATCTCCTCGTCGGAGATGCGATAGGGATGATCGACGGTGAGGCCCTCGAGATTGGCGGTGATGCGGCCCTGGCCGATGCCCTCGCTGATCGAGGTCCCCTCCGAAGCCAGCTCGCCGTCCGTGTACCAGCGATAGAGCGACGCTCCGTGCGGGTCGGCCAGTCCGATCTTCACGGCTGGGCTCTTCTCCCGCAGCGCCTGGGCCACGCCGGCCAAGGTTCCGCCCGAGCCGACCGCGCAGATGAAGCCGTCGACCTTGCCGCCGGTCTGGGCCCAGATCTCGGGCCCGGTCGTGCGAACATGCGCCTCCCGGTTGGCGACATTGTCGAACTGGTTGGCCCAGACCGCGCCGCCGGGCTCCTTCGCATTAAGTTCCTCAGCCAAACGCCCGGAATATTTCACATAGTTCATCGCGTCGGAGTAGGGGACGGCGTCCACTTCCACCAGCTCCGCGCCATAGAGGCGGATGGCGTCCTTCTTCTCCTGGCTTTGGGTGCGCGGGATGACGATGACGCAGCGGTAGCCCAGCGCCTTGCCGACCATGGCCAGGCCGATGCCGGTGTTGCCCGCAGTGCCCTCGACGATGACGCCGCCCGGCCCCAGGCGCTTTGCGGCGATATGGTCCTGGATCATGAAGAGGGCGGCGCGGTCCTTCACCGACTGGCCGGGGTTCATGAACTCGGCCTTGGCGAGGATTTCACAGCCGGTCAGGGCGCTGGCGTGCCGCAGACGGATCAACGGCGTATTCCCGATGGTGTCGAGCAGGCTGCTGGCGATGGTCATGAGGGCTCTTTAATCGCGGCGGAGGCGCAGGAACAGGGGGCGTCGGGCTTGGCAAAAGGCGGCGGCGCACGTCAGTTAGTGGCGAGTTTCGCCGGGAGTTCCGTCCATGCCCGTCCTCACCCTTGACCGCTGGAACCTCGCCATCGGCGATGGCCAGCCGCTGGCGGTGATCGCCGGCCTCAATGTGCTCGAGGATGCCGACCTGGCGCTGCACGTCGCGCGCACCCTCAAGCAGATCTGCGCCGAGCTTGGCCTGCCCTTCGTCTTCAAGGCCAGCTTCGACAAGGCCAACCGCTCCTCGATCGAGAGCTACCGGGGGCCGGGCCTTGCGGCAGGTCTGGAGATCTTCCGGCGGGTGAAGGCCGAACTGGGCGTTCCCCTCGCCACCGACATCCACGAGCCCGACCAGGCCGGGCCGCTCTGCGAGGTCATCGACGTCCTGCAGATCCCGGCCTTCCTCTGCCGACAGACCGACCTGGTCGTGGCCTCCGCGCGGGCGATCCACGCCGCCGGCGGCTGGCTGCACGTCAAGAAGGGCCAGTTCCTGGCGCCCTGGGACGCCAGGAACATCGTCTCCAAGGTCAAGGAGGCCGTCGATGGGGCCGAAATCACCGTCCTCTGCGAGCGGGGCGTTTCCTTCGGCTACAACAACCTGATCGTCGACATGCTGGGCTTTTCCGAGATGAAGAAGCTGGGCGTTCCGGTGACCATCGACGCCACCCACGCGGTGCAGCTGCCCGGCGCCGATCCCCGCACCGGCGGGGCCTCCACGGGCGGGCGGCGCGAGGGCGTGGCGGTGATCGCCAAGTCGGCGGTGGCGGCCGGAGCCGACGGCGTCTTCCTGGAATTCCACCCCGATCCCGACAAGGCCCTGTGCGATGCGCCAAGCTGCCTGCCCCTTTCCGGGGCCAAGGCGCTGCTTTCCACGCTCAAGCGGCTGCACGAGGTGACGAACGGCGTGGCTTGACGGCCTGGGCGGCGCGCCTCACAGGCTAGGCCCCGATGGACCTGTCCGCCCTCCAGCACCTCCTGGGGCTCGCGCCCGGCCGGCGGGTCGCCTGCGTCGGCGACCTGATGCTCGATCGCTTCGTCTACGGCGAGGTCGACCGCGTCTCGCCGGAGGCGCCGATCCCGGTCCTCAAGCGCACCCGTGAGCTCGTCATGCTGGGCGCCGCCGGCAACGTGGCGCGCAACGTGGCCGCGCTCGGCGGCCTTGCGGCCCTGGGCGGGGTCATCGGCGCCGACCCTGATGGGCACGAGACGCTCCGCTTGGTGGAGGCCGAACCGCGTATCGAGGGGGCGCTGGTCACCGACCCTGGCCGGCCCACGACCCTGAAGACCCGCTTCGTCTCCGGGGGCCAGCAGCTCCTGCGGGTCGACGTCGAGGAAAGCCGCGCCGTGGAAGGCCAGGTCGAGCAGCGGCTGGTGAGAACCATCGCCGACCTCGCCGAGGGCGCCGGCGCGATCCTGCTTTCGGACTATGGCAAGGGGGCCGTGACAAAGGCCGTGATCGCCGCCTGCCTGGCGGCGGCCAAGGCCAGCGGCGCCAAGCTGGTGGTGGATTCCAAGGCCCGCTCCTTCGCCCGCTACGGGGCGGTGGACCTGATCAAGCCCAATGCGGCGGAGCTTTCCAACGCCACCGACCTGCCCACGGGGACGGACGAGGAGGTCGAGGCGGCGCTCGCCCGCGCGCTGGAGCTCTGGGAGGCCCGCGCCATCCTGGTCACCCGCGCCGCCAAGGGCATGTCGCTGGCCGTGCGCGGGGAGCCGGTGCGCCACTTCGCGACCCAGCCGCGGGAAGTGTTCGACGTCTCCGGCGCCGGGGACACCACCCTGGCCGCGCTGGGTCTGGCGCTGGCGGTGGGCTCCGAACTCGACGAGGCCGTCGCCTTCGCCCAGATGGCCGCCGGCGTGGCCGTGGCCAAGGTCGGCACCGCGACCGTCTCGCCCGAGGAAATGGTCGAGGCGGCGATCAGCGCCCACCTCGCGCCCGCCGAGGCCAAGGTCGCCACCATCCAGCGCATGGCCGAGGAGGTCGCCCGCTGGCGCGCCCGGGGCCTTCGGGTGGGCTTCACCAACGGCTGCTTCGACATCCTGCACAAGGGCCACGTGGCCTACCTCGCCCAGGCCAGGGCCTGGTGCGACCGCCTGATCGTGGGGGTCAATTCCGACGCCTCGGTGCGCGCGCTCAAGGGCGAGGGCCGCCCGGTCAACGACCTGGAATCCCGCGCCCTGGTGCTGGCGGGCCTGGGCTCGGTGGACCTGGTGGCGCCCTTCGAGGAGGCCACGCCCATCAAGCTCATCGAGGCCGCCCGGCCCGACGTGCTGATCAAGGGCGCCGACTACGCCGAAAGCGAGGTGGTCGGCGCCGACCTGGTCAAGAGCTGGGGCGGGGAGGTGCGGCTGGCCCAGCTCGTGGAGGGCTACTCCACGACCGCCGCCATCGCCAAGATGAGCGCCAAGGCCAAGCCATGACCCGCCGCATCGTCATGGTGACCGGCGGCGCCGGCTTCATCGGCTCCAACATCGCCGCCACCCTCGCGCAGGACCGTGGCCTGGACGTGGTCGTCTGCGACCGGCTGCGGGACGCCGACACCGGCAAGTGGCGCAACCTCGCCAAGCACCCGATCGCCGACTTCGTGGCGCCCGAGGCCCTGTTCCCCTGGCTGGAGGGCCATGCCGAGCACATCGAGGCCGTGGTCCACATGGCGGCCATCTCCTCGACCACCGAGTTGGACGCCGACAAGATCATCCACGCCAACTTCACCCTGAGCCGCGACCTCTTCCTGTGGTGCGCGCAGCGCCGGCGGCGGCTGATCTACGCCTCGTCGGCCGCGACCTATGGAGCGGGCGAGCAGGGGTTTTCCGACGACAACAGCTATGAGGCCTTGGCGGCGCTTCGGCCACTGAACGCCTATGGCTGGTCCAAGGCGCTGTTCGACCTCTACGCCGTGCGCGAGGCCGGCCGCGGAAACGCCCCGCCGCAGTGGGCCGGCCTGAAATTCTTCAACGTCTATGGGCCCAACGAAGAGCACAAGGGCCACATGAAATCGGTCGCCGCCCAGATCTATCCCAAGGTGGTGGCCGGCGAGCCGGTGCGTCTCTTCAAGAGCCACCGCGAGGGGATCGCCGACGGCGGCCAGCTTCGCGACTTCGTCTATGTCCGAGACGCGGCGGAGGTGGTGAGCTGGATGCTGGCGACGCCGCGGGCGCAGGGGGTGTTCAATCTCGGCAGCGGCCAGGCGCGCAGCTTCGCCGACATGGCCAAGGCGGTGTTCCGCGCCGCCGGCCGCCAGCCGGACATCGCCTACGCCGACATGCCCCTCGAGATCCGCGACAAGTACCAGTATTTCACCCAGGCCCAGATGGGCCGGCTGCAGGCGGCGGGCTACCCCAAGCCCATGACGGCGCTGGAGGATGGGATCACGGACTACGTCGAGGCCTATCTCTCACGCCCCGATCCTCACCGCTGAGCGATGGAGCGCGCGCCGGAGCGGTCGGTCCGATGGCTCGCCCTGGCGATCGTGCTGCTGCTCGCGGTGCTGGCCCTTGCCACCGGCGTCTTCTTCGACGACCTGATGCGGACCGCGCTCGATCCCAAGACGCCGTTCCAGACCTACCGTCCGCCGCCCGCGCCGGACTACGGCCGTGACGGCGCCTGGGCCATGCTGCCGGCGCACCCCACCGCGCCGGGCCCGGGCGATCCGCAAGCGGACGTCTTCTTCATTTCTCCCACGACGTTCGACGGCGGCAAGGACTGGAACGCGCCGATCGGCGACAAGGGATCCGACGAGGTCTTCCGGCGGGTTATGGCGCCCAACTACGCCGAGCCCTTCGCCCAGGCCGGCCGGGTGTTCGCCCCGCGATACCGGCAGGCCAGCGTCTACAGCGAACTGACGCTGCGGGAGGATGCGCGGGCGGCGCGGGCCTTCGCATACGTAGACGTGGCGCAGGCCTTCCGGGCCTATCTCGACCGCTTTGGCGGCGAGCGGCCGATCATCATCGTCGGGGTGGAGCAGGGCGGCCTGCTGGCCGAGCGGCTTCTGGCCGAGGCCGTCGTGGCCGATCCGGCGGTGAAGCGGCGTCTCGTCGCCGCCTATCTCGTCGAAACGGTCGCGCCGGCGGACACGCCGCCGGCCCCGCCGTGCCGCCGTCGGGCGGAGGCCGGCTGCCTCGTCGCCTGGATCAGCCTGGAGCCCGGGGCGCCCGCCCGCGCCGCCATCCTGCTTGACCGCGCGCTGGTCTGGGGACCGGACGGCGAACTGGTGAACCTCTCCGGCCGGCCGGCCCTGTGCTTCAACCCGATCCTTGGGGCGACGACCGACGATCGCGCTCCGGCGCGCATCGCGCTTGGCGCAGCCAACGCCACGGGGCTGGAGTGGGGGGCGAGGCCCGGTTTCCTGGCGCGGCAGGTTTCCGCCCAGTGCCGGGGCGGGGTGCTGCAGGTGAGCCGGCCGAAATCGGCCCTGTTGCGCCCTCAGGGCGGCTGGGCCGATCGCCATAAGGCTCCGGGATTCAATCTCTTCTGGGCGGATCTTGAAGCCGATGCCCAGGCCCGCGTGGCGGCCTGGGAGGCCTTGCGCCTTAGTGGTAGCGGCGGATAAGGCCCACCAGCCGGCCCTGCACCGCCACCTGGTCGGGACCGAAGATGCGGGTCTCGTAGGCCGGGTTGGCGGCTTCCAGGGCGATCGAGGCCCCCTTGCGGCGCAGGCGCTTGAGCGTGGCTTCCTCGCCCATCACCAGGGCCACCACGATGTCGCCGGAGTTGGCCGCGTCGGTCCGCCGGATCACCACGAAGTCGCCGTCGAGGATGCCGGCGTTGATCATCGAATCGCCCTGCACCTCGAGCACGAAATGCTCGCCCGCGCCCAGCATGGCCTCGGGCACATGCAGGCGGTCGCGCTCCTGCTGGATCGCCTCGATGGGCGTTCCGGCGGCGATACGGCCCAGGATCGGCAGTTCGCGGGTGTCGTTGGCCGCGGCGGGCATGGCCAGGCTGGGATCGACCAGTTGCGGCTTGAAGGGCGCGCGGCCCTTGGGCGGGGCGGTCGTGGTCGCCTGCTGCGGCAGCTTCACCACCTCCAGCGCCCGGGCCCGGTGGGGCAGGCGGCGCAGGAAGCCGCGCTCCTCGAGCGCGGTGATCAGCCGATGGATCCCGGACTTCGACGCCAAGTCCAGCGCCTCCTTCATCTCGTCGAAGGACGGCGAGACTCCGGTCTCCTTGATCCGCTCATGGATGAACATGAGCAACTCGTGCTGCTTCTTGGTGAGCATGGCGACACCTTAGGTCTGGGGCGCGCGAAGAACAAAGCGCAAACGTAGCTTTGTTCTCTAGGTGTTCTTCCTTAATGTCAAGTTACCGGCAGCGGCCTGTTTTATCTCAGGTTTTTGACACAACCTCAGGCCGCGAGCAGGCTCCGAGTCGCCTGCGCCACGTCCGCTTGGCGCATCAGGCTCTCGCCCACCAGCATGGCTCTCGCGCCGCAGCGCTCCAGCCGCGCGGCGTCGGCGGCGGAGAAAATCCCGCTCTCGGTGACCAGCAGGGCGCCCTTGGGCGCGAGCGGCGCTAGCCTCTCGGTGACCGCCAGATCGGTGGCGAAGGTGCGCAGGTCGCGGTTGTTCACGCCGACCAGGTCCGCGCCCAGGGCTCCGGCGCGGGCCATCTCGGCCTCGTCATGGACCTCCACCAGGGCGTCCATGCCAAGCCGCCGCGCCTCGCTCATCAGCTCGCCCGCCAGGGCGTCGTCGACCATGGCCATGATCACCAGGATGGCGTCGGCGCCCAGCGCGCGGCTCTCGGCCACCTGCCAGGGATCGACCAGGAAGTCCTTGCGGATGCAGGGCAGGGCCACGGCCGCCCGGGCGGCCTGCAGATAGGCCTCCGCGCCCTGGAAGCTCGGCGCGTCGGTGAGCACCGACAGGCAGGCCGCGCCGCCCTCGGCATAGGCGCGGGCCAGGGCCGGCGGGTCGAAGTCTGCGCGGATCAGCCCCTTCGAAGGCGAGGCCTTCTTGATCTCGGCGATCAGGGCAAGCCGGCCGGGCGCGTGGGCGCGCTCCAGCGCGGCCTTGAAGCCTCGCGGCGGATCGGCGGTGAGGGCCTGGGCCTCGACCTGCGCTTGCGGGCGCGCGGCCTTGCGGGCCGCGACCTCGTCCCGCTTGTAGGCGGCGATCCGCTCGAGGATGTCGCTCATGCCGGCTCCGCCTGGGTGACCGCGATCAACCGCTCCAGGGCGCCCGCGGCGCGGCCGTCGTCGATGACGGCGCCGGCCAGCTCGACGCCCTCTCGCAAGGTCTCCACCTTGTCGCCCACCAGGAAGGCGGCGGCGGCGTTGATCAGCACGATGTCGCGATAGGCGCCGCGCGCGCCGGCCAGCAGGTCCTTGAGCGCGCGGGCGTTCGCCTCGGGCGGGCCGCCGGTCAGGTCCGAAAGCGCCGCGCGGGGCAGGCCGACGGCTTCGGGCGTGATGCGGAACAGGCGCACCTGCCCATCCCGCCATTCGGCCACCTGGGTCTCGCCGGTGATGGTGATCTCGTCCATGCCCTGGCCGTGCACTGTCCAGGCCTTCTCCGCTCCCAGCGCGCCCAGCACCCGGGCGAGCGGCTCCACCCAGCGGCTGTCATAGACGCCCAGCAGCTGGCGCCTGGCCCCGGCCGGATTGGTGAGCGGCCCAAGCAGGTTGAAGACGGTGCGGAAGCCAAGCTCGGCGCGGATCGGCGTCACGTGGCGCATGGCGCCATGGTGGGTCGGCGCGAACATGAAGCAGACACCCGCCTCATCGAGGGCCTTGAGCTGCTGCGCCGGTCCCGCCTGGATGTTGACGCCCAGCGCGGTCAGGACATCGGCGGCGCCCGACTTGGACGAGAGCGCCCGGTTGCCGTGCTTGGCGACCTTCAGCCCGCCGCCGGCCGCCACGAAGCTGACCGCCGTGGAGACATTGAGCGTGTGCAGGCCATCGCCCCCGGTGCCGCAGACGTCGATCACCTCGAAGGGATGGTCGAGCATGACCGCGGCCTTGCGCATGGCCCTCGCGCAGGCGGTGATCTCGCCCACCGTCTCGCCCCGAAGCCGCATGGCGGTGACCGCGGCGGCGACCTGGGCCGGGGTCGGCTCGCCCCGCAGGCAGGCGGCGAAGAAGGCGCCGGCGTCCTCCTCGGAGAGGGTCGCGCCGTCGGCGAGGCGGCTCAGCAGCGGCTTGAAGGCGTCGGACATCGGCGAAGACTAGACCTGCGCCAGGCGCCTCACGCCGGCCAGGTCCAGGAAGTTGGCCAACAGCTCGTGGCCGCATTCGGTGGCGATCGATTCGGGGTGGAACTGCACGCCGTGGATCGGCCGCTCGCGATGGCGCACGCCCATGATCTCGCCATCGTCGGTCCAGGCGGTGACCTCAAGGACGTCGGGGCAGCTGTCCTTCTCGATCGTCAGGCTGTGGTAGCGGGTGGCGGTGAAGGGGTTCTTCAGGCCGGCGAAGACGCCCACGCCCTTGTGGTGGATCGGGCTGGTCTTGCCGTGCATCAGCTGGCGGGCCCGGACGACCTTGCCGCCGAAGGCCTGGCCCATGGCCTGGTGCCCCAGGCACACGCCCAATATCGGCAGCTCCGCTGGCGCCGCCGCCAGAAGCGGCAGGCAGATCCCCGCCTCGTTGGGCGTGCAGGGTCCAGGCGAGAGAAGGACGGCCTGCGGCTTGAGGCCCAGCGCTTGCTCGACGCTCAGCGCGTCGTTGCGGTGGACGAGCGTCTCCGCCCCCAGCTCGTTCAGGTAGTGGACGAGGTTGTAGGTGAAGCTGTCGTAGTTATCGATCACCAGGATCATGACGCCTCTCTAGAGCATTTTCAGCCGAAGTGGATGCCGGTTCGGCGTCAAAATGCTCCCACCAAAGATTCCTGAGCGAAATCCGAAGCGGACTTCGCTCAGGGCTCTGGCGGGCCTAGAGCCAAGGGCGCCATGCTGCGCCTATGGCCATGGACGATTCGGCGCTGGACCCCGACGCCTCCGCGCGCATCCGCGAACTCCTGAGGCCACCGGTCCGGCGGGTGCGGGTTTGGCCGGCGTTGGGCGCGGCCTTCTTCGCCGCCGTCTGCGCCCTGGCCTTCGCCACCTCGATGATCCTCGCTCCGCCGGTGATCAGCAATCACGTGGTTCAGAGCACGCCGTAAGGCCTATTCGAAGCGCCAGCTCTCCTCGGCGGCGCGGCGCAGGGCGCGGGCCTTGTGCTCGGTCTCGTCGTACTCGGCGTTGGGATCGGAGTCGGCCACCACCCCGCCGCCCGCCTGGACGTACATGGTCTTGTCCTTCACCAGGGCGGTTCGCAGGACGATGCAGGTGTCCACCGAGCCGTCGGCGCCGAAGTAGCCCACGCCCCCGGCGTAGCCGAGGCCGCGCTTTTCGATCTCCAGCTCGTCGATGATCTCCATGGCCCTGACCTTGGGCGCCCCGGAGAGGGTGCCGGCGGGCAGGGCGGCCATCACCACGTCCACCGGGTCCAGGCCGTCCGGCGCATCGCCCTCGACGTTGGAGACCAGGTGCATGACGTGGCTGTAGCGCTCGACGAAGAAGCTGTCGGTGACGCGCACGCGGGGCGCTCGGGGGCCCGCCGAGGGCGCGTTGGTCCCGGCGTCCTTCAGCATCGCCACCCTGCCGACGTCGTTGCGGCCAAGGTCCAGCAGCATCAGGTGCTCGGCCCGCTCCTTGGGATCGTTCACCAGCTCCTGCTCCAGGGCCGCGTCCTGTTCGGGGGTGGCGCCGCGAGGCCTGGTGCCGGCGATCGGCCGGATCGTTATCTTGCCGTCCCGCAGCCGCACCAGGATCTCCGGCGAGGAGCCCACCAGCTGGAAGTCGCCGAACTCCAGGAAGAACAGGAAGGGCGAGGGGTTCATCCGCCGCAGCGAGCGGTAGAGGGCGAAGGGATCGCGGGTGAAGGGCGCGCGGAAGCGGTGGCTGGGCACGACCTGGAAGATGTCGCCGGCGCGGATGTAGTCCTTCGCCGTCTCGACGATCTCGCAATAGCGCTCGCGGGAGACCGGGGTCTCGAAGCGGTCAGGCTCCGGCTGGCCCTTGCCGGAAAGGCGAGGGGTCGGGCGGTCGAGATCGGCCAGCACCGCGCGCAGCCGCTCGGCGGCCGCGTCGTAGGCGTCCTTGGCCGACGCGGCGCCCGGGCGCACCGGCGTCACCAGCACGATCTCCTGGGCGATGGCGTCGAAGATCGCCACCACCGAGGGTCGCGTCATCACTCCGTCCGGCAGGTTCAGCGGATCGGCATTGACGTTGGGCAGACGCTCGACCAGCCGGATCATGTCGTAGCCGATGACGCCGAACAGGCCGGCCGAGGGCGGCGGCAGGCCTTCGGGCAGGTCGATGCGCGAGGCCGCGACCAGGTCCTTCAGCGAGTCCAGCGCGCCGCCCGGCTGGGCCTCGAAGCGGCCGGCCGCGATGTCGTCCCCATGGGCGATCTCGGCCTTGTCGCCCCGGCAGCGCCAGACCAGGTCCGGGTTGAGGGTGATGATCGAATAGCGGCCGCGCCAGGCGCCGCCCTCCACCGACTCGAAGAGGAAGGCGTAGGGCCGGCCGTGGCCGATCTTCAGATAGGCCGAGACCGGCGTCTCCAGGTCGTCGATCAGGCGCGTCCAGACCAGCTGGGGGGCGCCGGACGCATAGAGGGACTGGAAGGCCTCGAATCCAGGCTCCAGCGTCACTTGGGCGTCTCCGGCTTGCCCGAGGCGTCCAGCGCCGGCAGGCCGATGGCGACGCGGGCGCGGTTGTAGTCGACCTTGACCTTCATCTTGGCGCGGGCGGCCGTCTGGGCGCTTTCGCCGATCTCGCGGAACACCGCCGAGGTCATCTGCGGCCGGGCCTGTTCGGCGGTGCGCGCCAGCATCTCCGGGTCGCCCGGATGGACGGCGTCCACCCTGCCCACCGCGAAGAAGCTGCGTCCGCGGGCGACGAACACCTCGCCGGGCTTGCCGGCGAAGGCCATGCCGAGGATTTCCGGCGAGAGCTGGGGATTCTGCTGGCCGCTCTGGCGATCCACCGCAGGGACCTGCACCAGCCGGGCGCCGGCCGAGGCGGCGACCGCGTCCAGGCTCTCGCCCTTGCGCAGGCGCGCCGCCAGGCCATCGGCCTTGGCCTGCATCGACTGCGTCAGGCCGCGGATCATCCAGGCGCGGACGAGCTCGGGCTTGATCGCGGCGAGCGGGGGCATGGTCGGGGGAATGATCTTCTCCACCCGCACCGCGAAATATTCGCCGGCGCCCGCCTCGATGACATCGCTCTCGCCGCCGGAGGGCAGGCCAAAGGCGGCGTCCATGAGCTTTTGCGACAGGCCCCCGACCGGCTGCCCCTGCTGGTCGCGCCCGTCCTTGGAGAGCGGCCCGATGGTGGTGGCGGCGACGCCGGCCTTCTGCGCCGCCTCAGGAAGGGTCGCGCCCTTCTGGTGGGCGTCGTCATAGGCCTGCGACAGGGCGTAGACCTTCTCGCTGGCGGCGTCCTTGCGCAGCTCCGCCTCGATCTGCGGGCGGGCCTCCTCGAAGGTGACCGTCTTGCCGGGGGTGACGGCCAGGACCTTGACCACGGCCAGGCCGATGTCGCCCTGCACGGTGCTCACCTGGCCCGCCGGCAGGGCGAAGGCCGCGGCCGCCACCTTGCGGTCCGGGATCGCCGGCTGCGGCTTGGCGTCGTAGCTGATGGCGTCCACGCCCACGGACTTGGCCACCGCGGCGGGCGCCTCGCCCCGCGAGAGGCGCGCCGCGATCGCCTGGGCGGTTGCGACGTCCTTGGCCGGGATCTGGACGATGCTGCGGGTCTCGGGCGAGCCCAGCGTGTCCTTGCGGAAGTCGTAGCGCTTGCGCACCTCGGCCTCGTCCACCTTGATCGAGGGCGCGACCATCTCGGGGCTGAACCGGACCACCGTCAGGATGCGGAATTCCGGCAGGGTGAGCTGGGCCGCGTTCTCCTTCATGAAGGCGGCGAGCTGCGCATCGGTGGGCGCCGCTGGCTGCGGCACGCTGGTGGGATCCACCGCCAGGTAGCTGATGTCACGGTTCTCGAGGGCGAAGACCGCCGCCATGGCGGCATAGGCCCTGGGCACCTGCAGCGAGTTCATCAGCGCCGCCACCATGTGCTGCTCGGCCATGTCGTCGCGCAGGCCGGCCTCGAACTTCTCCGGCGTCAGGTCGTTCTGACCCAGCTTCTGGATGTACAGGGCCTTGTCGAGGCGGCCCGTGATCGGGTTGAGGAAGGCCGGGATCTTGGCGATCTCGGCGGCCACCAGCTTGTCGGACGGCGTGATGCCGATCTTCTGCAGCAGGCCGGCGAAGGCCTCGCGGATGGCGATCGACTGGAGCACCTGGCGGTCCAGGCCGTTGGCGGCGGCGTATTCGGTGCTCACCGGCTGGCCCACCTGCTGCTCGGCGCGCTTGCGGGCGTCCTCGAAGGCGCGACGGAAGTCCACCGCGGAGACCTGCCGCGAGCCGGCGGTGACGACCGCGTTGCTGATGCGGTTGCCGAACACGTCGCGGATTCCAAAGACCGCGAAACTGACGATCAGCAGGCCGATGAGAACGGCCGCGACCCAGGACTTCGCGAAGGCGCGGATGGCGGAGAGCATCAGATCCCTTTCCGGGGGCAGCGTGGAGGCGGGTATAGTGGAGGCCGCTCGCCCGCCGCAAGCGCGTGACAGGGCCGCCGGCTTGCCCTAATCGCGTGCCCCGGTCCAAGAAAAACAGGGAGGCCGGATGACCGCGCCCACGCCGCTGATCGCCGGAAACTGGAAGATGAACGGCCTGGTGGCCTCGCTCGACGAGGCGAGGGCCGTGGCCGAAGGCGTTGCGGGGAGCCCCGTGCGGGTGGCGATCTGTCCGCCGTCCATCCTCATCTGCCGCATGGCCGACACGCTCGCCGGCTCGAAGGTTCTCGTGGGCGGCCAGGACGCCCACTACGACGACGCCGGGGCGTTCACCGGCGACATCTCCGCCGAGATGCTGGCCGACGCCGGCGCAAGACTCGTGATCCTTGGCCACTCCGAGCGGCGCGACACCTATCGCGAGAGCGACGAGCTGGTGGCGCGCAAGGTGCAGGCGGCCCTGCGCCACGGCCTGGAGCCCATCATCTGCGTCGGCGAGACCCTGGAGCAGCGCAAGGCCGGCCAGGCGCTGGCCGTGGTCACCGGCCAGGTGCGTGGCTCCTTGCCCCCTGAGCTCGCCGACAAGGCCTTCTCCGTCGCCTACGAGCCGGTGTGGGCCATCGGCACCGGCCTGACCCCCACGACCGCAGAGATCGAGGAGATGCACCGCTCGATCCGCGCGACCCTGGTGGAGCTGTTCGGCGCGGCCGGGGAAGGTCGACCGATCCTCTATGGGGGCTCGGTGAAGCCCGCCAACGCGGCCGAGATCCTGCACGCGGCGGAGGTCGGCGGCGCCCTGGTGGGCGGCGCATCGCTCAAGGCCGCCGACTTCCTGGCCATCGTCCGCGCGGCTTGAGGGGAGGCTAGAAGGCCATGGCCATCATCGACGTCCAGGTCCACGCCTACGAAGAGAACCACGAGGGCCGGCCCTGGGCCCGCAAGATGACCGGCCCCCCGCACGTCACCGGCGATGAGATGGTGGCCGCAATGGACGCGGTGGGCGTCGATGGGGCGATCTTCGTCTCGCCCTTCACCCTCTATCGCTTCGACGCCAGCTACGCGGTGGAGGTCCAGGCCAGGCATCCGGGCCGCTTCGCCCTCGTCAAGCCGGTCGACCCCAACGATCCGGCCGTCGAGGAGGTGATCGCCGACTGGGCGGCCACCCCTGGCGCGGTCGGCATCCGCCTGATGATGAACGAGATCCCGGGCGAGGATCCGGACGATCCTAACCTCAACCGCGTGCTGGCCGCGGCCGCCCGCCACGCGATGGTCGCCAACATCCTGACCTGGCACCGGATCGATCAGTCGATCGGCCTGATCAAGCGCAACCCGAACACCCTGATGGTGATCGACCACCTGGGGATCTTCCAGCCGGTCGTGCCGCCGGTCCCGGACGAGCCCTGGGCCGACCTGCCGCGGGTGCTGGAGATGGCGCGGTTCGACAACGTGCGCATGAAGATCAGCGGCGCTTGCGTGCTGTCCAAGGAGCCCTATCCCTACGCGGACATCTGGGACCCGGTCCTGCAGATCATCGACGCCTACGGCGTGGACCGCTGCATGTGGGGCACCGACTGGACGCGGGCGGTCAAGTTCCTGACCTATCAGCAGGGCGTCGACGCCTTCCGCGACAATCCCCGCTTCTCGGCGAGCGACAAGGCCGCCCTGATGGGCGGGACGACCGAGAAGGTCTACGGCTGGGCGCCGCAGAGGCCCTGACGAGCGGCCAGGGGAGGGGGCGGACATGGCGATCATCGACGCGCAGGTGCATTCCTACGAGCGCAATCACCCCGGCCGGCCCTGGGCCGAGCCTGTAGTCGGTCCGCCCAGCGTCACCGGCGATGAGATGGTCGCGGCCATGGACGCGGTCGGCGTCGACGGCGCCATCCTGGTCTCCACCTTCATGACCTACCGCTACGACCCCAGCTATGCGCTGGAGGTTCTGCGCCGGCATCCGGACCGGTTCGCCGCGGTGCGCCCCCTGGACCTCGCGGACCCGGCGGTGCTTTCGCTGATCGAAGCGTGGGCGGCGATCCCCGGCACGGTCGGCGTCCGGGTCTTCCTGGGCATGGGCTCGCGCGACCCCGCCGACCCCGTCCTCAACCAGGTGATGTCCGCCGCCGCGCGGCTTGGCCAGGTGGTCAATCTGGTGCCCTCCGATCTTCACGAACTCGCCGCCGCCGTGATCGCCCGGCATCCCGACACCGTGGTGGTGCTCGACCACCTGGGGCTGCGCGCGCCGATGGAGGAGCGTCGCCGCGACCCCTGGGGCCTGCTCCCCAAGGTCCTGGACCTGGCCACCCTGCCCAACGTCCGCATCAAGCTGACCGGCGCCTGCACCCTCTCCGAGCAGCCCTATCCGTTCGAGGACATCTGGGGGCCGATCATGCGAATCATCGACGCCTACGGGGTGGAGCGCTGCATGTGGGGCACCGACTGGACGCGCGCCGTCCACTTCCTGAGCTACCAGGAGGGCGTGGACGCCTTCCGCGACAACGCCCGCTTCTCTGACGCCGAGAAGGCGATCCTGATGGGCGGCGCCGCTCAGGCGATCTACGGCTGGGCGCCGGGCGGCTCGGGGGCGTAGGCGCGCAGGAAGGTGTCGGCGGCGACCTCAGCCCGGGCGCGCTTCTCGGCCGGCGTGGGGTCGTCGATGAGGTTCCAGAGCCGAAGGTTGTGCACGCCAGAGAGCGCCAGGTCCTTCATCTGGTTGGCGGCGAGCGCGGGGTCCGCCCGGCGCAGCAGCCCCTGGTCCATCAGGGCCGTCATCAGCTCGGCGCCCCGGGCCAGGCCGCGGCGGGGACCCGCCTCGTAGAACAGCCGCGCCAGTTCCGGAAACCGAACGCCCTCGGCGATGACCATCCGCGAGATGGCCAGCGCCTGTGGCGAGAGGATGTGGTTGAGGAAACCCTCGGCCATCACGGTCAGCCGTTCGCGCAGTTCGTCGTCGGCGGGCGCGGCCTCCAACTCGGCCTGGAGTTCGTCGCAGGACCGTCGGATCACCGCGTCGAACAGGTCCTCCTTGGAGCGGAAGTAATTGTAGAGGGTGCCCTTTGAGCCGCCGACCCGGGCGGCGATGGTTGACATCGACGTGGCCCCATAGCCCTCGGCCACGAAACAGGCCCGAGCCACGTCGAGAATCGCGTCGCGGCGATCTCCCCGTTTGGCGGTCTGGACCATCTCCATCGTCATTGCGCATCCAATCCGAAGTAGCTTGACCCCCGTAGCTTAGCAGACTAGTGGCGTACCGTACAGTACGGTCAAAATGTCGCCGCCCGGCGCTGAGGCTCCATGCATCGCCCCTTCGTATTCATCGCCGCCGCGGCCGCCCTAACAGCCTGCGCGCCCAACCTCGGCCCAGCGCCGAGGGCCAAGCCGCCGGCGGCCTACGCCACCGCCCAGAGCTTCCAGGCGCCTGCGGCCGCCTGGCCGGAAGACGGCTGGTGGCGCCGTTATGGCGACGCCCAGCTCGACGCCCTGATGGACGAGGCCCTGGCCAATTCCCCCACGCTCGCCCAGGCCCAGGCGCGGGTGCGGCGCGCCCAGGCCCTCGCGGAGCAGGCCCGCGGCGCCGGCCTTCCGCAGCTCACGGCCAACGGCCAGGCCGCGGAAGTTCGTCAGAGCTACAACATGGGCTTCCCGCCCGCCTTCGTGCCGCACGGCTACAACGACACTGGCCGCGCCAGCCTGGACCTGAGCTGGGACCTCGATCTCTTCGGCCGCAACCGCGCCAGCCTCGCCGCCGCGGTCTCCGAAGCCGAGGCCGCGCGGATGGACGCGGCCGAGTCGCGGCTGATGCTGACCACCGACATCGTCGCCGCCTACGCCGACCTTGCGCGCCTGTCGGCCGAGCGCCAGGCGCAGGCCGACACCCTGGCCAATCGCCGCGCTTCCGCCGACCTGGTCGCCAGACGGGTGCATGACGGCGTCGCCAACCAGGGCGAGTCGTCCCAAGCCGGCTCCAACGCCGCCGCCGCGGAAGGGACCCTCAAGGGCCTGGACGAGCAGCTCGCCCTGACCCGCAACCGCCTGGCGGCCCTGCTGGGAGCCGGGCCAGACCGTGGCCTGGCCATCAATCCGCCGGGCCCGATCCAGGCGGCCGCCTTCGGCCTGCCGCCCAATCTCGCGGTCGACCTGATCGGCCGCCGCCCCGACGTCCAGGCCGCCCGCCTGCGAGCCGAAGCGGCCGCCAAGCGGGTGGGCGCCGCTCGCGCCGGCTTCTATCCGAACCTGAACCTTGCGGCCTACATCGGCCGCCAGGCGCTCGGCCTCGACCTTCTGCGTCTGCCGTCCTCGAACATCGGCGAGGCGGGCCTGGCGCTCAGCCTGCCGATCTTCAGCGCCGGGCGCCTTGAGGGCCAATATCGCGCCGCGCGCGCCGACTATGACGCGGCCGTGGCGGCCTACGACGAAACCCTGGTCGCCGCCCTGCAGCAGGTGGCCGACGCCGCCGCCGGCGCCCGCGACCTGCAGGCGCGCCTGGACCTCGCACGGTCGGCCCTGGCCGGCGCCGAGGACGCCTACCGGGTGGCTCGCCTGCGCTACCAGGCCGGCCTCACCAACTATCTGTCGGCGCTGTCGGCGGAGGACGCCGTGATCGCCCAGCGCCGCACCGTCGCCGACCTGCAGGCCCGCTCGCTCTCCGTCGACGCGGCGCTCGCCCGCGCCCTGGGCGGCGGCTTCCGGGCCCTGTGACCACCTCCGAGAAGGGACCAGAAATGACCGATCAAGCATCCCCTCCGGCGGACGGCGCCAGGGCCCGCGGCCTTTCCGACAAGCGCAAGCGGCTGTTCAAGCTGCTGGGCCTGGGCCTGGCCGTCGTGGCCGTGCTCTGGTTCCTCTACTGGCTGCTGATCGGCTCGCGGCAGGTCACGACCGACGACGCCTATGTGGGCTCAGACGTGGCCCAGGTCACCGCCCTGGTGGGCGGCCCGGTTGTCCAGGACCCGGTGGGCGAGACCCAGTTCGTGCGCAAGGGCCAGGTGGTGGCGGCGATCGATCCGGCCGACTACCAGATCGCCGTGGCCCGGGCGGAGGCCCAGCTCGGCCAGGCGCAGCGCAAGGTCCAGCAATACTTCGCCAACGACCAGGCCATGGCCGCCCAGACCACGGCCCGCACCTCCGACGTCGCCCGGGCCCAGGCCCAGCTCGCCTCCGCTCGCTCCGACCTGGCGCGCGCCCAGGCCGACTACGACCGCCGCCGCGGCCTGCAGGGCACCGGCGCCGTCTCCGGCGAGGAGCTCACCCAGGCTCAGAACCAGCGCCAGAACGCCCAGGCCGCTGTCGAGGCCGCCCAATCGGCGCTGGCTCAGGCCAGGGCCAATGTCACCGCCGCCGGGGCGCAGCGCGAAGCCGCCGCCGTCCTGGTCCGTGGCGCCGACGTGCAGTCCAATCCGGAGGTCGCCGCCGCGCGAGCCCAGCTCGACCAGGCCAGGCTCGACCTGCAGCGGACCACGGTGCGAGCGCCCTCGTCGGGCATCGTCACCAAGAAGGCCATCGAGATCGGCCAGCGGGTGACCCCGGGCGCGGTGCTGATGAACATCGTGCCGATCGAGAGCGCCTATGTGGACGCCAACTTCAAGGAAGTGCAGCTCAAGAAGGTGCACGTCGGCTCGACCGCGACGCTCACCAGCGACCTCTACGGCGGCGGCGTGAAATACCACGGCAAGGTGGTCGGCATCGGCGGCGGCTCGGGCTCGGCCTTCAGCCTGATCCCGGCCCAGAACGCCACCGGCAACTGGATCAAGGTGGTGCAGCGCGTCCCCGTGCGTATCGCCCTCGACCCCAAGGAGCTTCGCGACCACCCCTTGCGCGTCGGCCTGTCGATGAAGGCCGTGGTGGACGCCTCGTGAGCCAGGCGCCTGCGCTGC
>Ga0075364_10000305_pt1 | contig 23990 bp, 25 predicted proteins | sample EndMetdeltDD1764_FD_71517 | JGI IMG/M metagenome (GOLD analysis project Ga0075364, IMG submission 71517) | Populus endosphere microbial communities from Tennessee, USA - Endosphere MetaG P. deltoides DD176-4 | ecosystem: Host-associated > Plants > Roots > Endosphere | place: USA: Tennessee... | reverse complement strand
AAGGAGCGCCTGATAATGGCCGATCTCTCCTCCCTGAAGGACCTCGCTTCGGCCGAAGGTCAGGCAGCTGCACCGGTTCACGTCCGCAAGGTCGATGCACAGGGCCGCTCCTACGCCACCGGCAAGCGCAAGAACGCCATCGCCCGCGTATGGGTCAAGGCTGGTTCCGGCAAGATCATCATCAACGGCCGTGACTTCACGACCTACTTCGCCCGCCCGGTTCTGCAGATGATCCTGCAGCAGCCGCTGGTCGCAGCAGCTCGTTCGGGTCAGTTCGACATCATCGCTACCGTAGCCGGTGGTGGTCTGTCCGGTCAGGCTGGTGCTGTTCGTCACGGTCTCTCGAAGGCCCTCACCTACTTCGAACCGGGCCTGCGCTCGGTCCTGAAGAAGGGTGGCTTCCTGACCCGCGACAGCCGCGTCGTCGAACGTAAGAAGTACGGTAAGGCCAAGGCTCGCCGTTCGTTCCAGTTCTCGAAGCGTTAATCGTTTCAGGTTCTACGGACTTTTGGAAAGGCGGAGCTTCGGCTCCGCCTTTTTCCGTTTGTACGGCATCCATCAAGATTTCGCATTTGCCCATCACCGGATGTTGGCCAAACTGCGCGGCAACGGTCTCCCAACAAGGAATCATCGATGTCGCTGCCTTCCCCATCGCTTTTCGCGAACCTTCCGCAACCGCCCTACTACATTGTCGCGTTTTCCTCCTGTCGCACCGAGGGCGACAACGGTTACGGCAATATGGCCGACGCCATGGTCACCCTCGCCAGCCAGCAACCGGGTTTTCTCGGCGTCGAAAGTGCACGCGGCGAGGACGGGTTCGGCATCACCAATTCATACTGGGCGGACGAGGAGAGCATTCGCGCCTGGAAAACCGTGGTTTCGCATGCCGCCGCACAAAAACTTGGACGTGAGCGCTGGTATGAACAATATCAGGTACGCATTGCGCGGGTAGAACGCGCCTATGGGTTCGACGGTTAAGTTTCAGGAGGCGGCAATGGCAAGCAAATCCATCGACAACGCATTTACCGCCAGGGCAGTGCGTGGCGCTGCCACCGATCCGACCTATGCGGGCGCCCTGTCTTTCATGCGCCGTCGTTACAGCAAGGACGTTGATGGCGTGGATGCTGTGATCCTCGGCATTCCATTTGATGCCGCCACATCCAATCGGCCGGGCGCGCGCTTCGGACCGCAAGCGATCCGCCGCGCCTCCGCAATCTTCGACAACGACCCGCAATACCCGTTTGCCCGCGACCTTTTCGAGACAATGGCGGTGGTGGATTACGGTGACATTCTGCTGGACTACGGCAATCACCAGAAGACACCCGGCCTCATTGAGGCAGAGGCAGCGAAGATCATCACGTCCGGCGCTTTTCTACTCTCGCTTGGCGGCGATCATTTCGTGACATGGCCGCTTCTGAAGGCGCATGCCGCCAAACACGGACCCCTCGCCCTTGTGCATTTCGATGCCCATCAGGACACGTGGGATGATGACGGCGAGCGCATAGACCACGGTTCTTTCGTAGCCCGAGCGGTTCGCGAAGGCGTCATCGATGCCGACCATTCCATCCAGATCGGCATCCGCACCCATGCGCCGGAGGATTTCGGTATCCGAATCCTGCATGGCTATGATGTCGAAGACCTGAGCGCGCAACCGATCGCCGACACCATCCTTGCCCATGTCGGCGACAGGCCGGCCTATCTCACCTTCGATATCGATTGCCTCGACCCTGCATTTGCGCCGGGTACCGGCACACCTGTTGCCGGCGGTCCTTCGAGCGCGAAAATCCTCTCGGTGCTGCGCAAGCTTGGGTCACTGGATATTCGCGGTGCCGACGTAGTGGAGGTGGCGCCTGCCTATGACCATGCGGACATCACCGCCATTGCCGGAGCAACTGTTGCAATGTATATGCTCGGGTTGAAAGCGGAGCGCTTGGCCTCGCGTTAAATTCTTGAATCAACCGGCTGGCAAACTGATTCCAGCCACACCTCCAAGTCACTGGTTTTTCTAGGATAACGACAATGACAGCGAAGATCTTCATCGACGGCGAACATGGCACCACGGGATTGCAGATCCGCACCCGCATGGCCGGCCGCCGCGACGTCGAGCTTCTGTCGATCCCGGAGGCCGAGCGCCGCAACGCCGCGATGCGCGAGGATCTGCTCAACAGCGCCGATATCGCCATCCTTTGCCTGCCCGACGATGCTTCCAAGGAAGCCGTCTCGATGCTCGCCGGCAACAATACCGTGCGCATCATCGATACCTCGACAGCTTACCGCGTTGCCCCTGACTGGGCCTACGGTTTTGCCGAGCTGGACAAGGCGCAGGCCGAAAAAATCCGCGTCGCCCGTCACGTGTCCAACCCAGGCTGCTACCCGACCGGTGCAGTTTCGCTACTGCGGCCGCTGCGCGCAGCCGGCCTGCTGCCGGATGGTTATCCGGTCTCGGTCAACGCTGTCTCCGGCTATACCGGTGGCGGCAAGCAGCTGATCGGCCAGATGGAAGATTCGTCACGCGAAGATGCGATCTCGGCCAACAATTTTCTTTACGGCCTGACGCTCAAGCACAAGCATGTGCCGGAGATGAAGACACATGGCCTGCTCGACCGCACCCCCCTCTTCTCGCCGTCTGTCGGCCGTTTTGCACAGGGCATGATCGTACAGGTGCCGCTCTTCCTCGAAGACCTCAAGGACGGCGCGACGCTGGAAAAAATTCACGCGACGCTGGTTGCCCATTATGCCGGGCAGGACATCGTCTCGGTCGTGCCGTTTGAGGAAAGCGCCAAGCTGCCGCGTGTTGATGCCGAAGAACTGGTCAATACCGACCGCATGAAGCTTTTTGTGTTCGGCACGCCGGATGGCGCTCATGTCAATCTGGTCGCGCTGCTCGACAATCTCGGCAAGGGTGCGTCGGGTGCAGCAGTACAGAACATGGACCTGATGCTGTCCGCGTGATGGCGGAAACCAAACCAACTCTTTCGGACGCGCTGGTGAAACGCTGGCGCATCCGCTCTTCCGAGCTGATCGCGGATACGCGCAGCAGTCTTGTTTATCGCGTTCGGCGCGATGATGGACAGGATGCCATCGTCAAGCAATTGAAGCCCAGCGGATTGCAGGAACTGCCCGGCATCGATTTTCTCGACTGGCGCGGCGGCAACGGTGCGGTGCGGCTGCTGGGGCGAACAGAAACGACAGCCTTGCTGGAAGATGCCGGCTCACTCTTGTTGCGTGACTATCGCCTCAGCCATGGCGAGGATGCATCCAACGCCATCATCGTCGGGATCGTCAACAAGCTGCATGCGACCTCCTCTACGGAGCCGCCGGCCGGCCTCACTTCGATGAAGCGGCATTTTCAATCGCTGTATTCTCGGGCAGCCGACGCCAGCGATCCGCTTTCCGACGTCTTTTCCGAGTGCGCAAAAATCGCCGATGACCTGATTGCCGCGCAGGAGACTATCCGGCCGCTGCATGGCGACCTGCATCATGAAAACATCATTGCGGATGATGCCGGCATCTGGCGGGCCATCGATCCGCAGGGCCTGATTGGCGACCCCGCCTATGACGTGGCGAACATTTTCGGAAACCCGGACGGCGCTTTCGCAGATATCGTTGATCCGGCCCGGATCATTACGCTTGCCCGGCTTTTCGCAGGGACGATCGGCTGCAGCGAAGAAAAGATCCTGCGTTACGCCATCGCCCATGCAGGTGTGTCGATCTGCTGGTCACTTGAAGGCGGCGACCGGATTTCGGCAGGCGGCAATGCCGGCGAGCGGCTTGCGTTTTTCAAGATAGCTAGGCGGCTGCTGGAAACCGGAGCCGTCAGCGCGTAACGGCTTCCCGCGTCTCTACCGGATACTCCCCGACATAACCACGCCAATGCGTCACCGCATAACCCAGCACGATCAACGCACCGCCCTGATGTGCCAGCGCCAGATCGAGCGGAACCTGCCAGAGCAGCGTCAGAATACCGATCACCGCCTGTGCGCAGATCAGCCCGAAAAGGATGATCGAGCGGGTCGCGTAGACGCTGCCCGGAGCCTTTGAAAGGGTGATCAGCATATGCACAAGCGTGGCGGCGAGGATGAGATAGGCACCGCAGCGGTGCACGAACTGCACCGTCTTGTGGTTCTCGAACAGATTGATCCACCAAGGATCGCGGCTGAAGAGATCGGCCGGAATGTAAGCGCCGTCCATCAGCGGCCATGTATTGTAGCTGAGGCCTGCATCGAGACCGGCGACAAGAGCGCCGAGATAGATCTGGAACAGGGCGAGAAAAGCGATGCCCCCGGCCGCCCAGACGGAATAGCGGGTCGGTGGCGCATCGCGACGCTGTGAGGTCAGCCCCCGCATGATCCACACGCAGGAAGCAAAGATCAGACAGGCAATGACGAGATGGGTCGCCAACCGGTATTGTGAAACGCTGACGAGCTTGGTGAGACCCGACGACACCATCCACCAGCCGATAAAGCCCTGAAAACCGCCAAGCGCCAGTGTTCCGACCAATGGCCAGCGCACCTGCTTTTCGATGCGGCCGGTGAGCCAGAAGAACAGAAGCGGCAGCGCGAAAATCATGCCGATCGCGCGGGCAAGAAACCGGTGCGCCCATTCCCACCAGAAGATCGATTTGAAATCCTCGACCGTCATATGGCTGTTGAGCTGCTCATATTGCGGGATGCGTTGGTAGAGCTGGAATTCCTCTTCCCACTCGGCGGCATTGAGCGGCGGGATGACACCGTGGATCGGCTTCCATTCGGTGATCGACAGGCCAGAATCGGTCAGACGCGTTGCGCCGCCGACCAGAACCAGACAGAAAAGCGTGAAGATGACGAAGGCAAGCCAGAGGCGCACGGCCTTGCGGTTTTTCGCCGTCTTCGTCGCGCTGCTGGAAAAATCTGCTGCGGTATTCATCACCGACATAAGTCTCATCCCTGCTGAGGAACTTTATTAGCGTCTTGCTGCGCTGATTTGCACGTTGCTTTGCCCGATGCCCATGTGCAAAACAAGCCCTTCAGCTTTGCGGCATGCGGTCGCGGCTTGACGGGAGAGCTTGACGAAAAAATGCATCCGCGCCTCAGAAGCTTTATCGGCACGATCCTCATCATCATTCTGGTGATCGTTTATGCACTACTCGCGACCACGATTGCGACGCTGCTTCTCGCCACGTCGCCCTGGTGGGTGCATTTCCTGTATTTCCTGCTTTCCGGCCTTTTGTGGATACTGCCGGCCATGGTGATCATCAAATGGATGGCCGGGCCAAAACCACCGCGGGCCTGATATCTGCCTCGATTGACCGGGCCTTAACCAACAGACCGAATTGGCGCGTGGCATCGCGGGCATAAACCGATTGTTGCAACTCTGCCTGTAGGATCGCACGCGAATGTGATGGCGGAGATGGGCGTGCAGAAGCCGCAACCCGATTTCGAAGCGATATTGGACAGCACGGCTGCGCCGTCGGAAGCACTGGTTTCGCCAGTGCCCTTCCCTGCCGAAAAGCTGAAACTCAACCTCTTCGCCGACATGGCGGACATCGAGACAGACTGGCGGCGTCTGGAAGCATTGCCGCATAACTCGTTGCATCAGGCCTATGACTGGTGCCACGCTTGGCAGAAGGCCCACCAAAACCCTCTGCTCCTCATTCGTGGCCAGATCGATGGCCGCACCGTGATGATCCTGCCGCTTGAAGCCGTGCGGGAAAGCGGTGTCACCATCGCGCGGTTCATCGCTACCCGGTTCAACAATTTCAACAGCGGCCTTCTCGCCGACGATTTTCGTTTTCTCGATGCCGAAGCCTTGGATGTCATCAAGGCAAAGCTGGTCGCGCTCCTGTCCGGCCATGCAGATCTCGTTGCACTTGGCACTATTCCGCTGATCTGGCGCGACATCGCCCATCCTTTCACCGGTCTCTATGCGATAGAGGATGCCAACCACACCTTCCAGCTGCCGCTGCTTTCGACATTCGAACTGACTCTCAGTCAGTTGAACGCCAAACGGCGTCGCAAGAAATTTCGCGTGCAGGAACGCCGGTTGCAGGAAAAAGGCGGTTATGAGCATGTGATTGCCGCAACCGACGACGAAAAACAGGCTCTGCTCTCAACCTTTTTCGAACAGAAGGCCGCACGTTTTCGTCTACATGGATTGCCAGACGTTTTTCAGCCGCCGGAGAAAAAGGCATTTTTTCTGAACCTTGTTCAGGTTCAGCCTCAAGGCACTGACACGCCGCTGGAGCTGCACGCGATCCGTCTCAAAGGCGAGCATGACGGCAAGATCGCCGCCATCTCCGGCCTGTCGCGTAAGGGCGATCATGTAATCTGCCAGTTCGGCTCCATCGACGACACGCTTGTGCCGGAGGCAAGCCCCGGCGAACTGCTTTTCTGGCTGATGATCGAGCGCGCCTGCCGCCAGGGTGCAGCATTGTTCGATTTCGGCATCGGCGACCAGCTCTACAAGCGCAGCTGGTGCACGATAGAAACCGTGACGCATGAGCTTTTGCTGCCGATCACTCTGCGCGGGCGACTGATGATGCTTATGCTGGCAGCCAAGACACGCGCCAAGACCGCAATCAAACGTAACCCTGTCCTTTACCGCTGGCTGCAGAGAATCCGCAGACGTGGCCAGACGCCGCAAGCGGCGTCCAGCGAAGAGGATTAGAGAATCATGCAGCGCGGCGGCGATTGCCGTCGCTGTCGCGGTTGGTCGGCGGTGTCAGCGATGTGCCGGCGATGATCATCAGGTTATTGTAACCGGCAGCTTCGAACACCTCGGCCGCGTCACTCAGGCGCGCTTCATCGAAGCCGGGCGCGGAGATGACGATATCGGCATCCTTGCCGCGTGCAAGACGTGACAGATTGGCGATGCCAGCCGGACCACATTCCACCAGAACCACATCATAGGCACCAGCAAGACCATCAATGATCATGCCGAGACGATCGGCACCACGCATCGCGGTCGCACCATCGGCAGTGCCACGCGGCACGATATGGGCGTCCGACAGACGATCCGGGTGGATCGTATCCGCGAAGGCGGCCGTTCCGCATAGAAGATCGGTAATGCCGGCCAATGCCTTGCCGTTCGCCATCAGGCGGGTCGGGCAGGACGAGCCGGTCATGTCGACCAGAACCACCGTGCGACCGGCTTCCGCCAGTTCACGCGCCAGCATGACGGTCGCCGTCGAACCCTCGTCGCCACCCGGCGAGACGGCAACGGCCACCTGCACCTTCTTGCCGATGATATAATCGCGGACGGCTTCGATGCTGAAAGCATCGTCCTCGGCATGCACGACTTCGCTGGCGACAACCGTTTCGACCGGCGTGGCAGCGGGGGCAATCACAGTCGCGGTTTCGGCAACAGGCTCAACCACAGCAGCCTTCGGCTTGGGTTCAGACTTTACCTCGGGCTTGGGCGGCTCGATCACCTCGGCGCGCGGTGCCACTTCGACGATCTGTGCATCGCTCGGCCGCAAGCCACGGCCACCGAACAGCGCCATCAACAGCACGACAATGGTGCTGACCACCAGCGTGGCAAGCGCCACGACGATGGTGATCGGCACGATTTTCGGGAAATAGGGTTCGGCCGGTTCACCCGCCGTCGAAATCACGCGGGCATCCGCCGGGGTCGAATTGCGGTCGATGCGTGAGGTCGCTTCACGGTAACGGGCAAGATAGGTTTCCAGCAACTGACGCTGGGCAGTGGCTTCGCGCTCCAGTGCACGCAGACCGACTTCTTCTTCACCGGCACGCGCCGAATCGGCCTTCAGGCCGTTGAACTGCTGCATCAGTTGCGTTTCGCGCAACCGCGCCACATTGGCTTCGCCCTCGATGCTGGCGAGAATCTTTCGGGTCTCGGTTTCCATCTGCTGGCGGATGCCGGAAAGCTGCGCACGCAGCCCCCGCAGGCGCGGATGGCCTTCCATCAGGGACGTGGAAAGATCGGAAATCTGCCCCTGCAGACTGGCCTCGGTTTCCTTCAGGCGCTGGATCATCGCCGAACCGACGACATCGCTCAGCGTATCTGCCGAACGGCCAGCCTCAAGCGCGTTGCGAACGTTTTGCGCACGTGCATCGGCATTGGCACGCTCGCCCCTCACCCGCGCCAGTTCGGCCGAGATATCGTTGAGCTGCTGACCGGAAAGATTGTTGGTTTCGCTGGTGCGGAACAGGCCGGCGGACGAGCGATAATCGGCCACCTTTTTTTCCGCTTCGTTCACACGCTGGGTCAGCGCTGCGATTTCCGGCTCCAGCCATTTGGCGGCTTCGGCATGGGTGTCGAGCTTGGCGCCGCTCTGCATGCTCAGGTAAACTTCCGCCATGCGGTTGGGTATGGCGGCGGCGAGCTTGGCGTCTTCCGAACTGAACTCGATGGTAATGACGCGCGAGCCTTCAACCGGATAGACTTGAAGCTTTTCGCGAAATTCCTTCATCACCCGGTCTTCAGGCGGCAGATCCAGCGGGTTCTGCTGCAGCCCGAGCATGACCAGCGGGTTCGGCAAGGACGAATGCGCCGCCGGATCGAACTCCTTGCGATCGCTCAGTTTCATCTCGCGTGCAACCTGCTTGATCAGGTCCGTCGATTGCAGAAGCTGCGCCTGGCTCTGGATATTGAGGGCATCGAGGACCGGATCGTTTGCACCGGCAGGATCGGGCAGACCGCTCAGCGATGGTGCGCGGTTCTCAATCAGAAGCCGCGTCTCCGCCTTGTATGCAGGCGTCATCAGGCTGGAACCGGCAAACGCCAGAACGCCGGCAAGCGCTGTCGTGGTGAGGATCGTTTTTTTGCGCTCCCAGACGGCTGAAAACAGCTGCCCGAGATCGATATCCACGTCCTGATTGCTGCCTGCTGACATGCCACACTCCGTACTCAGGGACTGCCGAATTGGAAACAGGCTCGCAACGTAAAGGATCATGGTAACTCGACCGTTAATGCTTCTCCCGATGAAGTTGTGCGCGATAAAAAACTTGCGCAATACACGAATTCCGCGCCGTCTTTACCGCCCATTAACCCTAATGGATCGATAACGTCTTCTATGGTTTGACTGCCGGAGCCCTGTCGCGAGATGTCGTTCGCCCTTTCAAAATCGAAATTTGCATTGGCCGTTGCGCTTGCCGCAACAACCATGCTTGGCGCCTGCACCACGTATCAGCCGGCACCGAAAAGCTTTCAGCAAGCAACGATCCAGCCCTATCGTCTGGACAGCGGCGATCGCCTGCGCATCAGCGTGTTCGAGCAGACTGGTCTATCCAACACATATACGGTCGATCAGGCCGGCTACATTTCCTTCCCGCTGATCGGTCAGGTCACCGCGCGTGGCCAGACCATGGTCGCGCTTGAAGGTGCGATTGCCGCAAAACTTAAGCAGGGTTATCTGCGCGATCCCGACGTAACCATCGAAATGGATCGTTATCGTCCGGTGTTCGTGATGGGTGAAGTCGGCCGTCCCGGCCAATATTCCTACGTGCCGGGCATGACGGCACAGAATGCCATTGCCATTGCAGGTGGCTTTACGCCGCGCGGTAACCAGCGTGACATCGACGTGACCCGCAAGATCAACGGGCGCAGCATTACCGGCCGGACCTCGATCTCCAGCGCCGTTCTTGCCGGCGACACGATCTATGTCCGCGAGCGTCTTTTCTGATCGCACGCAAATGACGCCCGGGACGCGCCCCTTAAGGATCATCCATTGTTTCAGATCTCCGGTTGGCGGCATTTTTCGCCATGTCCGCGAACTCGTGGAAGAACATAGGGCGGCGGGCCATGAGGTCGGCATCCTGTGCGACAGTTCAACGGGCGGCGCTCACGAGGAGCGTCTGTTCGACACTATCAGGCCACAGCTTTCGCTTGGCCTCATCCGCATTCCGATCCGGCGGTCCGTTGCGCCGTCGGACCTGAATGCGCTCTACAAGAGCTACAAGCACATCAAGAGCTTGCAGCCGGATGTATTGCACGGTCATGGCGCCAAGGGTGGCGTTCTGGCACGGCTCATCGGCTCAGCCCTGCGGGTGAACAGGTATTGCGTAGCCCGCCTCTATTCGCCCCATGGGGGTAGCCTGCATTACGACCGGACAAAACTGTCCGGTCAGATCGTCTTGCGGCTGGAACGTTTGCAGGAGCGTTTTACCGACAGCCTCGTTTTTGTCTGCGAGTTCGAACGCAAGGCCTACGAGGCCAAGGTCGGCCCGATCACCACACGCTCGCAGGTCATCTATAACGGCGTGCGCGACAGCGAGTTCGGTGCAGTAACACCTGCGGAGAACTGCGCCGATTTTCTCTATATCGGCATGCTGCGCGACCTGAAGGGGCCGGACAAGTTCATCGACGCCTTTGCCCGCGCCGAACGTGCCGTCGGGCACCCTCTCTCGGCCGTCATGGTCGGCGACGGACCGGACCGGGACCGTTACCACCGGATGATGGCCGAACGCGGTCTCGGCCGCCGTATCCGCATGCTGGAGGCCATGCCGGCGCGGCAGGCCTTTGCGCTTGCCCGCAATGTCGTGGTGCCTTCGCGTGCCGAAGCTATGCCCTATATCGTCATCGAGGCCTTGGCCGCCGAAAAGCCGGTCATCGCCACCCGCGTCGGCGGCATTCCGGAAATTCTGGGCACTGAGAGCGCGGCACTGGTGACACCCGGAGATGCGGCCGATCTTGCCCATGTCATGGTCGACGCGATGACCAATCCGGGCTGGCGGGAAGACGTGATGCCTGCCCCCGAAGCCTTCAAAGCGGTGTTTTCGGCGTCTGCGATGGCAGACCAGATGCTTGATCTTTATAACAACCTGTCAGGTCGCATCAGTAATCCCTAAACGATTTCTTACCGAATACTGTGATAAATCCTCGCAACAGTGAGGACGAGATCGCGCATGATGAGCAAGCTCGAAGGACCAGAGCAATTCGATATCGAGGCGCTGCGCCGCCGTGTTTCGGACGGCGTTGCCTCTTCGCCTGAGCCGCAGGAGCCGGTCGAACTCAATCCGCTCGCGCGGCAGGTCGCCGAACAGTTCCGTGACGAAAACTATTCGCCCACTATGCTGATCGGCCAGTATCGTCTGGTCGAATTTCTATTGATGCTGGCGGTCGGCCTGTTGGCAGAACTGCTCTTTGGCCCGGCTGAACGTTCGCTGCTCGTCCGTTTCTCCGTCATCAGCGTCGGAGCGGCACTCGTCGTGCTGCTGTTGCAGATTGCCGATGCCTACCAGATCCCCAGCATCCGTTCCCCTTCCCGCACGCGCAAACGCCTGCTTGGCAGCTGGGTGCTCGGCGTCGCCATCAGCACCGGCATTCTTTTTATCGCCGATGGTGCGCCTACAGTGACCGGCCTTCTCGTATGGCTGGTCGGTGGCGCATGCCTGCTGCTGATCGAACGTTTCCTGATCGCCTTTGCCATCCGCAACTGGTCTCGCAACGGCATCATGGAGCGCCGCGCGGTCATCGTCGGCGGCGGCCAGCCGGCCAAGGAACTGGCGCGTGCACTGGAACGCCAGCCCGACAACGATATCCGCATCTGCGGCATCTTCGATGACCGCGGCAGCGACCGTTCACCCGAAGTCGTCGCAGGTTACCCCAAACTCGGCACCTTTGCAGAACTGGTGGAATTTTCACGCCTCGCCCGCATCGACATGCTGATCATCGCGCTGCCGCCGACGGCTGAAGAGCGCATCCTGCAACTGATCCGCAAGCTCTGGGTTCTGCCGGTGGATATCCGCCTGGCCGCGCACGCCAACCGCCTGCGTTTTCGCCCGCGCGCCTACAGCCATGTCGGCACGGTGCCGATGTTCGATATCTTCGACCGGCCGATCCGCGACTGGGATTCGGTTGCCAAGCGCGCCTTCGATATCTTCTTTTCTCTGCTCGCGATCTTTTTCCTGTGGCCGATCATGCTCGGCGTCGCGCTGGCGGTAAAATTCACCTCGCCCGGCCCTGTCCTTTTCGTGCAGAAGCGCCACGGCTTTAACAACGAGATCATCAACGTCCTGAAATTCCGCTCGATGTACACGCATCTGAGCGACCCGACGGCAAAACTGGCTGTCACCAAGGGCGATTCGCGCGTCACCGCGGTCGGGCGTTTCATCCGCAAAACCTCGCTCGACGAACTGCCGCAATTCTTCAACGTGCTGCGTGGCGATCTTTCGCTGGTCGGCCCACGCCCGCATGCGGTGCAGGCGCAGACCGGCGACCGCAAATATGTCGATGTGGTCGAAAGCTATTTTGCCCGCCACCGCGTCAAACCGGGTGTTACCGGCTGGGCGCAGATCAACGGCCTGCGTGGCGAGATCGATACCGACGAAAAGATCCGCGCCCGTATCAGCCACGACCTCGACTACATCGAGAACTGGTCGCTGCTGTTCGATCTGAAAATCCTGTTCCTCACGCCGATCCGGCTGCTCAACACGGATAACGCCTATTGAGCACGATCGTCGACAATCCGGCACGTCCTTTCCGCCCACAGCTTGCGGCCTTGCGGATCTGTGGCTCCGCGATGGTCGCTTTCGGCGTATTCCTCTCCGGCTTCGTGATTTCAGAGCCTGCACCCTATGAACTGGTCATGGCGGCGCAGATCGGGCTGTGGTTTCTGCTCGGCCTGAAAATTTCGCGCACCAATGCGCCACTGCTGATCCTGCTCCTGCTGTTCAATGTCGGCGGCATGTTTTCGCTGACCGTCATGAAGGACATGTCCGGCGGCCCGATGTATGTGGCGGTGTCGCTTTTCCTCGCCTTGAGTTCGGTCTTTTACGCAGCCATCATCGAGGAGGAACACCGGCGGCTGGCCCTGATCTTCAAGGCATGGGTGGCGGCGGCCGTCATCACCTCCATGCTCGGGATTCTCGGTTATTTCCATGCCGTGCCGGGGTTTGACGTCTTCACGCTTTACGATCGTGCCAAGGGCGCGTTTCAGGATCCGAACGTTTTTGGCCCCTATCTGGTGCCTCCTGCCCTCTACCTGATCTATCGCCTTCTCAGCGGGCGGTTGGCGGAAGCGCCGCTCGCGATCGTCGGGCTGCTGATATTGTCGCTCGGTATTTTTCTATCCTTCTCGCGTGCCGCCTGGGCGCTGTTTGCCTTTTCCGCCGTAGCGCTTGTGGCAATCATGCTTTTGAAGGAACGCACAGGTGCATTCCGGCTGAAAATATTATCCCTGTCAATTGCCGGCATCCTGTTGCTGATGATGGCTCTCTGCGGAGCCATGCAGTCGAAAAAGGTGCATGACCTGTTCGAAAACCGCGCCAAGCTGGTGCAGGAATATGACGGCGCGCGTCTTGGCCGTTTCGAGCGCCACAAGATGGGCTTTCTGATGTCGATGGAGCACCCGCTCGGTCTGGGGCCGATGGCGCTCGGAAAGATGTTCGGCGAGGACGAGCACAATATCTGGCTGAAATCGCTCACGACTTACGGCTGGCTCGGTTTCGTCTGCTACATCATCCTGATCTGGTGGACATTGATCATCGGCTTTCGCAACCTTCTGCGCGACCGGCCATGGCAACCCTATCTGATGATCGCCTGGGTCATGGTCGCAGGACACGCGCTGATCGGCAACGTCATCGACATCGATCACTGGCGGCATGTCTATATTCTGTTCGGCGTCGTCTGGGGTTGCGCGGCACTGGAAGCGCGGCATCAGCGGTCGGAAAAAGAAAAGCGTGTGCAGCAGGCGCGCGTTCAGGCAGAACCGACAGAACGCTCCCTGCTTGATTGCTGAGCGGATGCCGGCCTTGACTTCACGTCCAAGGCCTCCAGATTTTCAGTTATGTTGACAGCTTCCCAACTCCGCGCCGGGCGCGCCATGATCGGTCTTTCAGTAGACGAGCTTGCCGGCCTCACCGGCATTTCCTCATCCGATATTCTCGAGGCGGAGACAGGCCATGCCGTTGCCGACGCCCTTCTCCTCAACCGCCTGCAATCAGCTCTCGAAAGCCGCGGCATCGTGTTTCTGGCCGCCGGTCAGGACGATGTGTCGATCGGTCCCGGCATCCGGCTGCGCAGTGGCCCGGCCGGTGAAGGACTGCGTCCGGAGCGGCTGAACGCCACCAACGACGACTGATCATAGCCCCACCGAAATTTTCTGAAGCGCTGGAACATTTTGAGACGCACGCCGTTGTCGCGGGCAAATTTCAATATGCCAGCCGCAGCCACTCTGTCGCGCCGGCGCCACAGGAGCAATCGCATGACCCGCAGTAACGGCCTCTACCTCATCATCGGCGCACTCGTGATCGCCGTTGTCGGTCTCGGCGCATATGTCGTCAACGAGGAGAGCAAACCGAAGGGCGTCGAACTCAGCATCGGTCAGGACGGCGTGAAGGTTCAGGAGAATTAAGCGATCCCCGCCTGAAACATCTGTCATGCTGGTTTTATGATCGGCTGACATTTTCGCTGGAACCAAAAGTGCGGCTTTTCGTTTAGGCCGCACTCCATATCAAAAACAGCGGGAACCCATGAGCACACATCTCTCTGGAAAGTCGATCGAAAACAGCGCCATCCGCAAGGTCTGGAATGTCGGCGAATTTGCAAGGCGCTATCGTCTCGATGAAAAGGAAGAGAACAGGCTCGTGAAACTGCTGGGAGAGTTTGCTTCCGAGCACGAACTCCTGATGAACGCGACCCGTGCTCCACTTTACCGCTGAACTCTCTTCAATCTCTGCGATTTGCTCTTGCGCGCATCGTGCCGAGCATTTATGGAGGTTCTGCTCTCAAAGGGCAGGTCGGAATGTAGCGCAGCCCGGTAGCGCACTTGACTGGGGGTCAAGGGGTCGTGGGTTCGAATCCCGCCATTCCGACCATTTTACTCCCCCCAAATTTCGAAAGCATAATGACTGCTCAAACAGCGCTTTAAAGTGCTGACGGCTTTGCCGCGCGTTTTCTCAGATTATCACGCACCATAAAAAAACGGCCCGCTTTCGCGAGCCGTTTTGTGTTGTGGGCCGTCGCTACCTCAGTAAGGCGAATAGCACTGCTGGCGCGGGCCGTTATAGGGCTGGAACGTGTTGTCGTAGGCACGATACGAGCGGTAGCGATTAGCACACCACTGCGTATGCGAGCTTGCACCACGGTAATAACGCGGAGCCGGGGCGTAACGCGGCTGCGAATTGGCAATCGCACCGCCGACAATCGCGCCGAGAGCCAGACCGCCGATGATCGCGCCGGCATTGTTGCGGTGGTGGCGGCGATAGCCACGATCACCGTAATAACGGCGACGATCCCAATTACGACCACGGTCCCAATGTCTGCCACGGTCACGGTAATATTGAACATTCTGCACCTGGCTGGTCTGTTCAACCTTGGGCGCAGAAGCGATGGACGGGAATGCCTGTGCGGGCACCACGCCCATGAATGCCGTTGCAACAGACAGGGCGATGATCGCAAGTTTCTTCATTGTCATCTTCCTCACCTAGCTATTTGATGAGGATATGGTCGCTTTTTTCCGATGAACCAGCGGTGAACGGACAAAAAAACGTGTTCACGCCTTCGGGAACCTTTTGTGAACTCAGTTGAGCGACGCGAATACTACGGCTTATGCACAAAACAGGTCAGCGAACCTGATCGAGCAGGCGCTTGCATTCGAGAAGATCGAAGAGAGCTTCCTGAAGCAGGGCGCGATCTTCCTTGCCAACAGAACTTTTGCCGACAGAGATTTCCGGCATATCCTCGTCTCCCCCGCCGAAGCCGAAAAAGCGACCGCTCGGCTTTGCCTTGGGGCGACCGACGATCTGATCCTCGTCGGGATTTGCCACACGCGGTTCGGCGGCCGGCTTCTCGCTATTGGCCGCCATGATGGCTTCCATGGTCGCAAGATCGCCGGAGGCAATGGCGGCAACGAACTTGTTGCCATTGGTTTTCAGAAGTTTCTGGACGCCCTTGATCGTATAGCCGTGATCATAAAGCAGATGGCGGATGCCCTTAAGCAGATCGACATCATCCGGCCGATAATAACGGCGGCCACCGCCGCGCTTCATCGGCTTGATCTGCGGAAAGCGCGTTTCCCAGAAACGCAGCACATGCTGCGGCAGATCGAGATCGTCTGCGACTTCGCTGATGGTGCGAAATGCATCAGGGCTCTTGTCCACGGGGCAGGTCTCCGGCGGCATGCCACAGACCGGTCAGGCCGATGCGGCGGATTCAGAATTGCTCATATATCAACGGTTCGAGCGCCCGGTTTCAAGCACTCGTTCACGTTTGCCACAAGAGATGCGAAGAGGCCCTGCCGGCCGTCAGGCTGCAGGGTTGGCAGGTCTCTGCTTGTTCTTGCGCTGGGTGTGGGCTTTGAGAATGCGCTGCTTGAGCACATTCGAGGCTTTGAAGGTCATCACGCGACGCGGCGAAATCGGCACTTCCTCGCCCGTTTTCGGGTTGCGTCCGATGCGTTCGTTCTTGGCGCGGACCTGAAAGGTCGCGAAGGACGACAGCTTCACCATCTCGCCACGTACGATAGCGTTACAGATTTCGTCGATGACGGTTTCGACAAGTTCAGCGGATTCCGTTCTAGAAAGCCCGACCTTGCGAAAAACCGATTCCGCCAAATCTGCTCGCGTCACTGTCTTGCCAGCCATGACCCCCGCCCATCAAAAATTATTGTTATCAAAGCAGAACAGAGATTATGTTTCTTGGCGGCGGCGGTCAAGCGTCTGCTTCCATTCGCTTATCCGTCGCCTCCTCAAGAGACTTCCCGTTTCCGTTACCGGATATGGGGCAGTGTTTGCCGATTACCAGCGTACGAGGAGCGCACCCCAGGTAAAACCACCGCCCATGGCTTCCAGCATGACGAGATCGCCCTGCTTGATACGGCCATCACCGGCAGCAACGGAAAGCGCCAGCGGGATGGACGCAGCAGACGTATTGCCGTGCATATCGACGGTGACGACAACCTTTTCACCCGGAATGCCGAGCTTCTTGGCCGAACCATCGATGATGCGGCGGTTGGCCTGGTGCGGCACCAGCCAGTCAAGCGTTTCCGCCGTCGTGCCGGTTGCTTCGAAGGCGGCTTCGATCACGTCGGTGATCATGCCCACCGCGTATTTGAAGACTTCGCGGCCTTCCATGCGCAGATGGCCAACCGTACCGGTCGAAGACGGGCCGCCATCGACGTAAAGCTTGTCCTTGTGCGAACCGTCCGAGCGCAGATGCGCCGTCAGCACGCCGCGATCGGCAATCGTGCCCTCGCCTTCCTGCGCTTCGATGACCAAGGCGCCTGCGCCATCGCCGAACAGAACACAGGTGGTGCGGTCGTTCCAGTCGAGGATGCGGGAAAAGGTTTCCGCACCGATAACCAGCGCACGCTTGGCAAGACCGGCGCGCAGATGCGCATCGGCAGTCGCCATGGCGTAAACGAAGCCGGTACAGACCGCCTGCACGTCAAACGCATAACCCTTGGTCATGCCCAGACGGTGCTGGATGTTGACGGCGGTGGCCGGAAACGTGTTGTCGGGCGTCGAGGTGGCAACGATGACGAGATCGATATCGTCTGCCGTCAGACCGGCACGCTCGAGAGCGGCGCGTGCGGCGGCCTCGCCGAGCGAGGCGGTGGTTTCACCCTCGCCTGCGAGATAACGCTGCTTGATGCCGGTGCGCTGGACGATCCACTCGTCCGACGTTTCCACCATGCCTTCCAGCTCGGCATTAGTGACGACCCGTTTCGGAAGCGCTGCCCCGAAACCGCGAATAACTGAACGGATCATGCTTTTTGTCCTGTCCTCACGCTGCTTCTTCGGGGCCCTGATTGGGCTCATGCTGGGCGTGATATGTTTTCAAGTCATGCGCGATCTTTTCGTTCAGCGCATTGCGAACCATGTCGTAACCAACATCGATCGCGGCGGCATAACCTTCCGCGTCGGTGCCGCCATGGCTTTTGATGACGATGCCATTGAGACCGAGGAACACACCACCGTTGACCTTGCGCGGATCCATCTTCTCGCGAAGGCGGTCGAATGCACCCTTGGCGAAAAGGTAACCGATCTTGGCAAGCAGCGTGCGCGACATGGCGGCGCGCAGCAGTTCAGCGATCTGGCGGGCAGTACCCTCGGCAGTCTTGAGCGCGATATTTCCGGTAAAGCCTTCGGTGACGACAACGTCGACCGTGCCCTTGCCGATATCATTACCTTCGACGAAGCCGCGATAATCGATGGTGGAAAAGTTTGCCTCGCGAATCAGGCGTCCGGCTTCCTTGACCTCTTCCTGACCCTTGACTTCCTCGACGCCGACATTGAGCAGGCCAACGGTCGGACGGTCGATCTCGAACAGAGCGCGCGCCATGGCGCCGCCCATGACGGAGAAATCGAGCAGCTGCTGGGCATCGGCACCGATGGTGGCACCGATATCGAGCACGATGCTCTCACCGCGAAGCGTCGGCCAGATACCGGCAATGGCCGGGCGGTCCACGCCGTCGAGCATGCGCAGGCAAAGCTTTGCCATGGCCATCAGCGCGCCGGTATTGCCGGCGGAAACGGCGACATCCGCTTCACCCTGCTTCACGGCGTCGATAGCGCGCCACATGCTGGAAACATTGCGACCGCGGCGAAGTGCTGCAGACGGCTTTTCATCCATGCCGACGGCGACGTCACAGTGATGAAAGACCGATTTTTCGCGCAGCTTGGGATGCTGGGCCAACAGAGGCTCGCAGACATCCTTCTGGCCAAAGATCAGAAACACGGCGTCGGGATGACGCTCAAGCGCCTTGGCGGCGCCTGGAATGACGACCGAAGGGCCGACATCACCACCCATGGCATCGATGGAAATTCTGATCACGCTTGTTCTTTTCCTTCTGTCTCGCCTCAGGCGAAATCGCGGCCAAAATAAAGTTTTTCAGACCGCATACAACTCAATTATGACGAAAGCGAAACGCTATTGCCCGCTTTTCCAGTCTTTCAACGATGCAAATGGCGACGGACGCTTGTCCGCTTCCTCGTCATTCAGCTCGATATGATCGGTAAATTCGGCACCCGCCTTGCGCGGATAAGGATCGATTGCCAGCGCAACGAACTCGCTGATGATCGGGCCGACATCCAGCGTATCGCCCGCAAAAGTCTCCGGCAGATCCGGACCATCCGGGTCGAGCACCATCTCGGCGGTGGCGCCGGTGGAGACACGCGCCAGCTTGGAGCCTTCCGGCACAAAGATCTGTTCGAAATATTCTTCGATATTCGTCTCAATCGGATCAAGCGTTACCACGCATTCCTGCGTCAGCCTGGCCGTAACCTTGCCTTTGACGCGGATGCCATCACGCTTCCAGCGGTTGATTTGCAAATCGGCGGAAAGCGCCTCGACAGCGAGGACTTTCCACGCCTTGGCAAGCTCTACCAGTTCGCGCGCGTCGGCCTCGACTTTTACAGTCACGGCATTGATCGAGACGTGCCCGACTTTGACGCCATAGGAGAATGGCGGCTTTTCTTCATGGGTATGGTTCTGCATCATGCCTCGCTTCCCGGCCTGCGCAATTGCGCGGCCCCACGGGAAATATCTTCTTCATCAACTGCTGCAAGATCGGCGTCGGCCTGCATCATCCAATGCGCCAGGCCATCAAGCGCCGGTGCGCTCTCTTGCGTTTCAGGGTATATATTCCGTCTCAGCGCTTCCGCCAATGCCGTCCCGTCTTTTGCATCGAGTGCGCCCGCATAAGCTTCAAGCCGACCATAAAACATGCCGGCGAGTTTCTTCATGCGTTTTGGCACGCCCTGATCGCCTATCCCCAGCTCGCGGATGGAATGATCGATGTCCTGAAAGAAACAATCGACGATCTCCTGTGCGATCTCCTGTCCGCTGCGTGGCGACACGCGGGTGCGGCGAAAGAACAGGATCATGACGATCGATAGCATTTCGAACCGGCCCATGACCGTGTCGGGCACACCGAGGTCGGTGTAAAAATGCGGTTCGCGCGCTGCTGTCGTAAGCGCGGCATATTGCCGGTCGACAATCGTGCGGTTCTGGTTCTTTTTGCCGAACAGGCCGAAAAACATGAGACATCCTGTCAAACATCGCCAGCAAAAGCGTCCGTCCGGACGGCGGCCGTGTTGCATGCAAACGAAAGCTGGTTTACCGAAGCAGGCACGAATTGCAACGCCGTTCAGCGGAACGCGGCAAAGCGACGCCCAAGTGGCCGTGGATGACCCGCTTTTGGGACTGTTCGCGGAATAGCCACAATGCTGTCGCAGCAGGGGAGCCGGTTTGCGGCGAGGTGGAAGACATGAGGACTGGTGTGAAGAAGCGCGTTTACGGGCCTGACATGAAACTGATCAACAAGACCGCAATCGCGCTGGTCATTGCAACGCTTGGTCTTTCCAGCTGCACCACTGGCATCGGCGATACGATCTACAGCGGTTATGTGGTCGACAAGCAGGCTCTCGACCTTATCCCGGTCGGTTCCAGCCGCGAGCAGGTCATGCTCAGCATGGGTACGCCTTCGACCACAGCAACCTTCGACAACGAAGTGTTCTATTACATCTCGCAGGTTCGCCGCCGCAGCGCCGCTTTCATGAAGCCGCGCGTCGTCGAACAGTCTGTCGTGGCGATCTATTTTAACAAGGACGGCGTGGTTGAGCGTCGTGCCAACTACTCCCTGCAGGACGGCAAGGTGTTCGATACGATTTCGCGCACCACCCCGACCGGCGGCAAGGACCTGACCTTCCTGCAGCAGCTGCTTTCCGGTGGCTCCGGTCAGGCAGGCGCGGCAGCAGCCGCACGCAGCATGTTCCAGAACATGCAATAAGCTGATTTCAGTACTGAAAAGCCCGCGAAACCAGATGGTCTCGCGGGCTTTTTTACGTCCGTTTATCCCGTTCAGTGCGCCAGAATGGCCAGAAGAAGAAGAGCAACGATATTGGTGATCTTGATCGCTGGATTGACGGCGGGACCAGCGGTATCCTTGTAGGGATCGCCGACCGTATCGCCGGTTACGGAAGCCTTGTGCGCATCCGAACCCTTGAGGTGGCGCTGGCCATCCTTATCGACAAAACCATCCTCGAAGCTTTTCTTGGCGTTATCCCATGCACCGCCGCCCGAGGTCATGGAAATCGCCACGAACAGGCCGTTGACGATGACGCCGAGAAGCGAAGCGCCGAGTGCCGCAAATGCCGACGCCTTGGAGCCGGAGATGAGCAGCACCCCGAAGTAAACGATAACGGGTGCGAGAACCGGCAGCAGCGACGGAATGATCATCTCGCGGATGGCGGCACGGGTCAGCATGTCGACAGCACGGCTGTAATCCGGCTTTTCCGTGCCCTGCATGATGCCCGGCTTTTCACGGAACTGGCGGCGAACTTCCTCGACGATCGAGCTTGCCGCCTTGCCCACAGCCGTCATGGCGATGCCACCGAACAGGTAGGGGATAAGGCCACCGAAGATGAGACCGGCAACGACGTAAGGGTTAGACAGGCTGAAGGAAATGTCACCGATGCCTTCAAAGTAAGGATACTGGGCGGCATTGGCGGCAAAATATTGCAGGTCGTTGGCATAGGCCGCGAAGAGCACCAGAGCACCGAGACCGGCCGAACCGATCGCGTATCCCTTGGTGACGGCCTTCGTGGTATTGCCGACCGCATCGAGCGCGTCGGTGGCCTTGCGGACTTCCGGCGGCAGACCCGACATTTCGGCGATACCACCAGCATTGTCGGTGACCGGGCCAAAAGCGTCGAGTGCGACGATCATGCCGGCAAGGCCGAGCATGGTGGTAACAGCGATGCCGGTGCCGAACAGGCCGCCGAACTGGTAGGTGGCGATGATGCCACCGCAGATGACGATTGCCGGAAGCGCGGTTGATTCGAGCGAAACGGCAAGGCCCTGGATGACATTGGTGCCGTGACCGGTAACCGATGCCTGCGAGATGGAATTGACCGGGCGCTTGTTGGTGCCGGTGTAATATTCCGTAATGACGACGATCAGCGCGGTGACGACGAGGCCAACGATACCGCAGACGAACAGATTGCCGCCGGTGATATCCTTGCCTGCCACGTTACCGATCGAGCCCCAGCCAACCGTGAAAGCGGTGGCGGCAGCAAGACCTGCGATGGACAGAACACCGGTTGCGATCAGGCCCTTGTAGAGCGCGCCCATAATCGAGCCGTTGGCGCCAAGGCGCACAAAGAACGTGCCGACGATGGAGGTCAGGATGCAGACCGCGCAGATGGCCAGCGGATAAAGCATGGCGACACCGAGTGTCGGTGCGCCGGAAAAGAAGATCGCAGCCAGAACCATGGTGGCAACGACGGTGACGGCGTAGGTTTCGAAAAGGTCTGCGGCCATGCCGGCGCAATCGCCGACATTGTCGCCGACGTTATCGGCAATCGTGGCCGGGTTGCGCGGATCGTCTTCCGGAATACCGGCCTCGACCTTGCCGACGAGATCGCCGCCGACATCTGCGCCCTTGGTGAAGATGCCGCCGCCGAGGCGGGCGAAAATGGAGATCAGCGATGCGCCGAAGCCGAGCGATACGAGGGCATCGATGACGGTGCGCGAACCGGGCTCATACCCAAGGCCGCCCGTCAGGATCGCGAAATAGATCGATACACCGAGAAGCGCCAGACCCGCCACCAGCATGCCGGTGATGGCACCGGATTTGAAGGCGATATCGAGACCGGCGGCAAGGCTCTGCGAGGATGCCTGCGCGGTGCGGACGTTGGCGCGCACCGACACATGCATGCCGATAAAGCCGGCGACACCGGACAGAACGGCACCAACAACGAAGCCAAGTGCAGCAAGGCCGGACAGCAGCAGCCAGACAGCAATCGTGACGACCGCGCCGACGATGCCGATGGTGATATATTGACGGGTAAGATAGGCCTGTGCGCCTTCGCGAATGTAACCTGCGATTTCCTGCATGCGGGCATTGCCCTGATCCGCGGCAAGGACCGATCGTGTTGCCCAGGCGGCATACACGATCGACAGAAGTCCGCAGATAATTACCCCTGTAAGCACTGTCATTCGTTTTTCCTCTCCAAAAAACGCAACGCCAAAAATGCATTAGGTGCGGGCCGGAACGCCCGGTCGCTGCACACCTCCCCTCCCAAGGACGGCGGCGCAGCGCGACCGCGAGATTGCGGCGCGCGCGCGGGTGCGTCAAGCCCCGCATCACAACCGTCAGGAAAAGGACAGTGACGACGCTAGGTTGCGTACGGTGATCCGTCGCTGATGATTGTCAGATTTTCGAAGGCTGCGACAGCAAGGCCTACGCGGCGGGCTGGCGACGCTGCAAGCGCAGGAGATTAAGCACGAGAGCCAAGCAAAGGATCGCCACCGGCCAGATGACGAGGTTCATGACCGACCAGCCATAAGCGGTAAAAACCTTGCCGGAGGAGAAGGACGAAGCGGCGACGCAGGCAAACAGGATGATATCGTGAAAACCCTGCACCTTGTCGGCCTCTGCTGGGCGGTAACTCGAAGCCACAATGGCGGTTGCGCCGATGAAACCAAAGTTCCAGCCGATTCCGAGCAGGACCAGCGCACCCCAGAAATTCCACAGCTCGATGCCCGCATGCGCGATGACTGCGCAGGCCATGAGGATGAAAAGCCCGGCAATGACCAGCTTTTCCGGCCCGAAACGGCTTATCAGCATACCGGTGAAAAAGCTTGGTGCGAACATGGCGAGCACATGCCACTGGATGCCGAGCGTTGCCATTTCGGTGGGAAAACCGCAGCCGATGACCATGGCGAGCGGTGCGCCGATCATCACGAAACTCATCAGCGAATAGGTGCCGATACCGCAGACCATGCCTGTGAGGAAACGCGGGGTGGCGACAATCTGACGCAAGGGCCGCGCCGGCTCGGCATGGCTGTGTGCGGCCGCAGGTGCAGGCAGCTTCAGGAAAAACAGGATGCCGATGGCAAGCAAGGCCAAAGGCACGATGGCGAGAAACGTGCCGGCGAAGGTGAAAGGCTCAAAGATATCCTTGGCCCATATGGCGAGCTGCGGGCCGATCACGGCGGAAACGACCCCTGCCCCCAAAATCCACGAGATTGCTTTCGCCTTGAAAAAGGATGGCGAGGCATCGGCAGCGGCAAAGCGTATCTTCTGGGTGAAACCGCTGCAG
>Ga0075364_10000304_pt1 | contig 23997 bp, 22 predicted proteins | sample EndMetdeltDD1764_FD_71517 | JGI IMG/M metagenome (GOLD analysis project Ga0075364, IMG submission 71517) | Populus endosphere microbial communities from Tennessee, USA - Endosphere MetaG P. deltoides DD176-4 | ecosystem: Host-associated > Plants > Roots > Endosphere | place: USA: Tennessee... | reverse complement strand
CTCCAGCGCATGGCGCAGCAGCAACGCGCCGGCAACCGTGCACGCCACAAGCCGAAGGAAGGCGGTCGCGCCCGCGAACACATCGCCGCGATGCGTCGCAAAGGTGGCGACCACCCACGCCGATTCGCGCCGGGCGGCTTCGATCGCGGCGTGAACCGCGTCGGCCTCAGCCCGTAGCGATGGAACGGCACGTGCGCGGGTGACCACGATGGCCAACTCGTCGAGCAGCGCGAACAGCGCCTCGCCGTTGTCGCGAGCGACCTTGCGCCCGACGAGGTCGATCGCCTGAATCCCGTTCGTACCTTCGTAGATCGGCGCGATGCGCGCGTCGCGGTATCGCTGGGCGACGCCGGTCTCTTCGATGAACCCCATGCCCCCGTGCACTTGGATCGCCAGCGACGCGAGGCGCACGCCCTCGTCGGTCGGATACGCCTTGGCGAGCGGGGTGAGCAGATCGGCACGGATCTGCGCCGCCCGTCGAGCGTTCTCGTCGCCGAGATGGCGCGCCTGATCGGCGGCGATCGAGGTCGCGTACACGAGTAGTCGGCATGCGCGTGTCGACACGGCGATGTCGACCAGCATCCGGCGTACGTCGGGATGCTCGATGATCGGTGCCGGCGAGACGCCACCCGCTGCCCCCTGGCGGCGTTCGGCCGAGTACGACCGTGCCTGCTGAAGGACGCGCTCGCCGATCGACACACCCTGGAGGCCGATCGCGACCCGAGCCGGGTTCATCATCCCGAACATGGCAGCCATGCCTCCGTTGGGGTGACCGACCAGTTCTCCGACGGCGTCGTCGAACTGCATCACGCACGTCGGGCTGGCGTGGATGCCCATCTTGTGCTCGATCGACAGGGCGCGCACGCCATTGCGCCCCTGCAGGCGTCCGTCGTCGTCGACCAGCACCTTCGGCACAAGGAAGACCGAGATCCCCTTCGTTCCCGCCGGCGCGTCGGGAACCCGAGCGAGCACGAGATGGATCACGTTCTCTGTCAGGTCGTGCTCGCCCCACGTGATGAAGATCTTGGTGCCGTTGATCGCCCACTGACCGTTGTCGAGCGGAGTGGCGGTCGTGCGCACCTCGCCCAGGTCGGATCCGGCGTCGGGCTCGGTGAGGTTCATGGTGCCGGTCCACGTGCCGTCGATCAGCCGGGCCAGGTACAGCGCGCGCTGCCGCTCGTCGGCCCACTGCTCGAGCATCTCGATCGCGCTCTGCGTCAGCACCGGGTTCAACGAGAGGGCCAGGTTCGCCGAACCGAACATCTCCCTCACGGCGGTGGCGACGACGATCGGGAACCCACCGCCACCCGATTCGCTCGGTGCCGACAGCGCGGTCCACCCACCCTTGAGGTACTGCTCGAACGCGTGGGCCAATTCCGGCGCCGTCGTCACGGCACCGGTCATCGGGTCGAATCCGGCACCGACGGTGTCGCCGACGCGGTCGGTCGGGGCGATCACCTCACCGGCGAGGTCGGCGAATCCTCCGAGCACCTCCCGCACCGATTCGAGATCGATGCCGGCATCGGCAAACGCCGGCAGGGCGAGCAGCTCGCCGATCCCGACCGTGCGCAGCGCGGCGAGAACTTCCTCGAGTGGAGCGGTGTACGTGTTCATGATCTGAGCCCACGATAGTTGGACGTTCAACGACTCGACAAGGGCGCTCGCACCAACGCACGGCTCGCGCAGCCATCTGAGCGCGCGTTCAGGCGTGGGTGGTCGAGGATCGTCAGTGAGGCACGCTGCGCGCGGCTGCGAGCGCCGCGGCGGACATCGACCTGAGCAGCGGCACCATGTCGTCGCGTCGCGCCCTGCCGCTGTGCGGTGTCGAGTTGATCAGCCCGAGCACGGCGTGCACCGCGGCGCGCGCTGCCTTCGACGCGGCCCACTCCGTGTCGGTGCCGGCGAGCACGCGCACCCAGATGTCGACGTACGCGTTCTGCAGGTCGCGGACGCGCCTGCGGTCGCCGTTGCTGGTGTGCACGAGGTCGCGGAAGTGAACCGTGATGAGCGACTGGTTGTCGACGGCGAAGTCGACGTGCATCTCGATCAACGCGAGCAGGCGATCTTCGCCTTCGGCGAGGCCTTGTGCGGCCTCGATCGCCTTGCCCTTGGCGAGCAAGGACTCGCTGATGCGCACGAGCATCTCGCCGAGCATCGCCTCCTTGCTGTCGAAGTGGTGGTACAGCGCCGGGCCGGAGATGCCTGCAGCGGCGCCGATGTCGTCGACCGTCACCCCGGCGAAACCGAAGTCGGCCATCAGCCCGGCAGCGATCGCGAGCAGTTCGTCGCGGCGAGACACCGGTTGACCCTCCACCTGTTCGAACATCGGGGCAGAGCGGTTGGCCATCGGCGCAGGTTAATCGGTCACCGCGGCGCGGTCAGAGATGGCATCAAGATCGACGGTGCTGCAACTGAGTGTAGACTCAGTTCCGCATGGATTTCGACCTGTCTGCCGAGCACGAGGCGTTCCGCGCCGTCGTCCGCGAGTTCGCCCAGGCCGAGATCGCGCCGCACGCGGCGAGATGGGACGACGAACACACGCTGCCGCTCGACGTCGTCGCCAAGATGGGTGAGCTCGGCCTGTTCGGGCTGATCTTCCCTGAGGAATGGGGCGGTGCAGGGGGCGACTTCGCCTCGCTGTGCATCGCGATCGAGGAGATCGGGCGCGTCGATCAATCGATCGGCATCACCCTGTCTGCCGCTGTCGGTCTCGGCGCCAACCCGATCTTCCGGTTCGGCAACGACGAGCAGAGACAGCGCTGGCTGCCCGACCTGGTCGCCGGCCGCAGGCTCGGAGCGTTCGGCCTCACCGAGCCCGATGGTGGCAGCGACGCCGGAGCGACACGCACGCGGGCTCGGCACGATGGTGACACGTGGGTGATCGACGGCGCGAAGACCTTCATCACCAACTGCGGCACATCCATCACGTCGGTCGTCACGGTGACAGCGCGCACCGACGAGGGCATCTCGTGCTTCGTGATCGAGCCCGGTACCGCAGGCATGCTGATCGAACCCGCCTATCGCAAGATGGGATGGCACGCCAGCGACACACACGGCATCGTGCTCGACAACTGCGTGGTCCCCGCCTCGCATCTGCTCGGCGAGCCGGGCGCCGGCCTACGCAACTTCCTGTCGATCCTCGATGACGGGCGGATTGCGATCTCGGCGTTGGCCGTCGGCTGCGCCAGGGCCTGCCTCGATCATGCAGTGGCCTATGCGCAGGAACGCACCGCGTTCGGCGGTCCGATCGGCCGCTACCAGGCGATTGCTTTCGCGCTCGCCGACCTCGACGTCGCGATCGAGAACGCAACGAACCTGACGTACAAGGCGGCATGGTTGAAGGATCAAGGGCGCCCAGTGCGCCGCGCGGCGGCGATGGCCAAGCTCTACTCCACCGAGGCTGCGGTCACCGCGACACGGGTCGCGGCCCAGGTCTTCGGTGGCAGCAGCTTCATCGAGGACAACCCGATCGCACGGTTCTACCGCGACGCCAAGATCCTCGAGATCGGTGAGGGCACGAGCGAGATCCAGCGCCTCGTGATCGCCCGCCAGCTCGGCCTGCCGGTGTCCTGACCAGCGCTGGACATCCCGCCAGCCGGCCGCCCCCCAACGCGCTGGGGTCGCGTCAGGCCCGGCGCGTGCGGGTGCCCGGCCGGCGTGGCCGATCGCTGTATTGGCGCCCGTCGAAGTAGCTCGGCGCCGTGTCGGGACGGCCGCGCCTGTTCGTCCAGCGCCACGTCAACGAGATCCGCGCGTTCGGCGTGTCCGCCGCCGGCACGCCGTGCAGCCACTCGCGCTGCGCTGCTCCACCCATGACGATCATGTCTCCCTCGCCGGGCGTCAACACGATGTCGTCGGGGCCGCGACCGGCGGGGACCTTGTCGACGACTTCCGCCAGCGGAGCACGCTCCCGGAACACGAAGGGACGGCGTTGGCCGAGCACGACGATCGCGATGAGCGTGTCGTCGAGCCAACGCATCTCGCGGTCGCTGTGCAGCCCCTGGAAATCGTCGCCGTTTCGATAGAGCAGGGCACCCACGCCGGTGAAGGGTGCGCGATACGTGGCCTGCAGGTGCAAGCTGGTCTGGCGCAGCATCGGGCTGCCGTCGTCGCGCAGGGCAGCGCCGAGGCGCTTCTCCGGCACATAGCCGTCATAGCGAAGGACCTCGCCCTGCATCCACTCCGTGGTGTCGCGAACCGCGGCGAACTCGGTGGCTGCATCACGGACGAAGTGCTCGACGACGTCGACCCACGAGTGCTCGCCGAGCGCGACCCTGCGCACCTCGGCCTTGCGGTCGATGGCGAGATCGTTGAGTGCAGGCGACATCGAATCGCAGGCTACCGCGGCCGCTTCCGGCCGTTCCGAGAGCGTCATCCCGTTGGTAGGTTCGTCGCATGGTGCCGGCTGCTCGCCATCTGTTGCGTGCAAAGGACCTTGCGGACGCGAGGTACTTCGATCCTCTCACCGTCGCCGACATGGCACGCTCGGCGGGGCTGTCGCGGGCGCAATTCAGTCGCGACTTCCGTCGCGCGTTCGGCGAGGCACCGCATCAGTACCTCCTCACGCGCCGCCTCGAGCGCGCCGCCGCGTTGTTGCGTAACACCGACCGACCCGTGACCGAGATCTGCTTCGCGGTCGGGCTGGCCAGCCTCGGATCGTTCACCACGAGCTTCCGGCGTATCTATGGCATGCCGCCGCTGGCCTATCGGAACAGCTTTCCCCCGGCCCAACGCCACATCCGCATCCCCGGCTGTGTGGCCGGCGCGTACGGCCGCCCGCAGAACCGCACGTTTCGAGAAGTCGAACGCGCGGCGCGCTCCTAACGTCGCAGGCACCACACACGACACACCAACACGACACGGGAGTTGAACATGATCACGATTGCCAACGCGCAGTTCTGGGTGCACGACCAGGACGAAGCCCTCGCGTTCTACACGCGCACGCTCGGTTGGGAGGTTCGCTCCGACGTCACGATGGCCGAGTGGAACTTCCGGTGGCTCGTCGTCGGACCGGTCGGGCAGGACGACGTCGGCTTGGTGTTGATGCCGGTCCCGAAACCACCGATGCTCGACGACACGAGCAGCAACCAGCTCGCCGAACTGGTGGCCAAGGGCGCGGGCGGCACGCTGTTCCTCGAGACCGACGACTGCCAGGCGTCGTACGACGAGCTTTCGGCGCGCGGCGTCGTGTTCAACGACCCGCCCACGCCACAGCCGTACGGCATCGACACCTCGTTCCGCGACCCGTCCGGCAACAACATCCGCCTGACCCAGGTACTCGAGTTCTCACTCGACCGCCGCTGAGGAACCCGCCGCCGCTGTCAGCTGGGGTGGGCGCTCACGGGCTCTTCGGCTCGCACCTCGCGGCCGGTGCTGATGACGGTCGGCGCGCCGACAGCGGGGCGCACCCATGCCGCATCGCCGACCTCGAGGCCGAGGCCGTTGTAGTGAGTGCGGGTCAGCGTGACCAGCACGGGTTCGTCGGCGACCTCGAGATCGACACGCACCTCGAAGCCGACGCGGCTGACCCGCGTGATCGTGCCGAGCTGCGCGCCGCCCGGATCTGACGTCGACAGGTCGAGGTCGTGCGGACGCACGAGCTCGCCGCCGAGCCGGGTCACCGGCCCGAGGAAGCTCATCACGAAGTCGTTGGCCGGCTCGTCGTAGAGCTGATCGGGCGTGCCGATCTGCTCGATTCGTCCCTCGTTGATCACCACGATCTCGTCGGCGACCTCGAGCGCTTCGTCCTGATCATGCGTGACCAGCACGGTCGTCACGTGCACCTCGTCGTGCAGGCGCCGCAACCAGTCGCGCAGCTCCTTGCGCACCTTGGCATCGAGCGCACCGAACGGCTCGTCGAGCAGGAGCACCGTCGGCTCGACTGCCAAGGCGCGAGCGAGCGCCATCCGTTGCCGTTGACCGCCGGAGAGCTGCGACGGCAGTCGTCCGGCGAACTGGCTGAGATGCACGAGCGCGAGCAGTTCGTCGACCCGGGCGCGCACCTCGGCCTTCGGGCGCTTGCGGATCTCGAGCCCGAAGGCCACGTTGCGCGCCACCGACATGTGCTTGAACGCGGCGTAGTGCTGGAACACGAAACCGACGTTCCGCTTCTGGGGCGGCAGGTTCGTGGCATCGAGGCCCTCGATCTCGACGACGCCGGTATCCGCGAACTCCAACCCGGCGATGATCCGCAGCAGCGTGGACTTGCCGCCACCGCTCGGGCCGAGCAGGGCCGTCAACGAACCCGATGGGATGTTGACCGACACGTTGTCCAGTGCGACGAAGTCGCCAAACCGCTTGTTGACGCCACGGACCTGGATGCTCATAGGTTCCCCTTCGGGCGAATGATCGACACGACGACGATGCACGCAACGGCAACGAACGCGAGGATGAACGATGTGGCGTAGGCCGTGTTCTGCTGGAAGTCCTGGTACCGCTGCTCCACGATCAGAGGTGCGGTCTGTGTACGCCCGGCGACGTTGCCGGCCACGATCTTGACCGCGCCGAACTCGCCCAAGGCCCGCGCCAGGCTGAGCACCCCGCCATAGACGACGGCCCATTTGATCGACGGCAACGTGATGCGCAAGAACGTCTGCCGCGAGTTCGCACCGAGGCTGCGCGCGGCCTGCTCCTGGTCTGTGCCGATCTCCTCCAGCACGGGTGCGACCTCGCGGATCATCAGCGGCAGCGAGACGAACACCGTCGCCATGATGATGCCCGGGTTGGCGAACAGCACCTGGAAACCGTGGTCCTCGAGCGTGGTGCCGAGCCAGCCGTCGCGCCGGTTGTACGTCAACACGAGCGCAAGGCCGACGACGACCGGGGAGACTGCGAGTGGCAGATCGATCAGCGCGCTCAGCACGCGGCGTCCGGGGAAGCGGCGGCGGACGAGGATCAACGAGATGCCCACGCCGAAGACGAGGTTGAGGATCACCGCCACCACCGCGACGTACACGGTGAGCCTGAGCGAGCTGGTGACGAGGGGATCGGCGAGCGCCTTGCGCATCGACGACCAGCCGTCGGCGAAGGTGTTCTTGGCGACCAACGACACCGGCCATGCGACGAGCATGAACAAGTACGCAACGGCGATGAAACGGAACAGGTAGCGCATCGGCCACGCCCCGCGCCGTGGCTTGACGGTCACGTACTCAGTCACGACGGGCGATCCTGCGTTGGATGACGTCGACGAGGACGATCACGATCAACGAGATCAACAGCAACGTCGACGCGACCACAGCGGCCGCGGCGGTGTTGCCGTTCTCGACGTACGTGAGGATGCGCACCGACGTCACTTCGGTGCGCATCGCGAGGTTTCCGGAGAGCAGCACGAGTGAGCCGTATTCGCTGATCGCACGGGCGAACGAGAGTGCTGCGCCGGCTCCGATCGCCGGCGCCAGGCTGGGGAGCACGATGCGGCGGAAGGTGGTGAACTTGCTCGCCCCCAACGACATCGCGGCTTCCTCGACCTCTTCGTCGAGTTGCTCGAGCACCGGTTGCACGGTGCGCACGACGAATGGCACGGTGACGAACGCGAGCGCGAGGAAGACCGCCTTTTGCGTGTTGGCGATGTTGACGCCGATCGGGCTGCGCGGGCCGTACAGGGCGAGGAGCACGAGACCGGCCACGATCGTCGGCAGCGCGAACGGGATGTCGATCACGACCTCGACCGCGCGCTTGCCGAAGAAGTGGTCGCGGACCAGCACCCATGCGATCAAGGTGCCCATCACGATGTTGACGAGGGTGACGAGCAACGACTGGACCACCGTCAGCTTGATCGCGGCCCACGTCTGCGGGTTCGTGATGGTGTGCCAATAGCCGTCCCATCCGCCCGACTGGGCCTTGACGACGACGGCGCTGAGCGGGATCAGCACGATCAGGCTGAACCAGATCATGCCGACGCCAAGACCGAGACCAGACCCCAGCGTCAGCGCGCCGGTGCGAGGTGCGCGCCGGCTTCGAGCGAGAGAGGTCGCGGTCACGGCGTCTCAGCCTAGCGAATCTCGACAAATTTGATCAAGAATCGGTCGAATGCGTGCGGCCGCTCGCGTTCGGCCTGCGTTCGGGCAGCGCGTGGATTCAACAGGCAATGGTCTCAAGGTTCTGTCAAGCGCGCCGATGAGGAGTGGTGCGAATAGCTCCGCCCCACCCCCAAGAAGATCGCCGAGTCGCGGCGGTTCGAAACCTCGCGCTGCTCGACACCGCGGCCGAACGACGTTTCGATCAGCTGACCGAGATGGTCGCCACGATGCTCGGCGTACCGATCGCGCTGATCTCACTCGTCGACCGAGATCGGCAGTGGTTCAAGTCACGCATCGGCATCGAGTTCACCGAGACGTCGCGCGACGTCGGCTTCTGCTCACACGCCATCGTCGCCGACGGCGACGGGCCGTTCGTCGTCGAGGACGCGTTGCTCGACGACAGGTTCTTCGACAACCCGCTCGTGCGCGCCGATCCGAACATCCGCTTCTACGCGGGCCAGCCGCTGCACGACGACAGTGGCCTGCCGGTCGGGACGTTGAGCGTCATCGATCGCCACCCGCGCATGCTCGATTCGGTGCACCAGCGCGCGCTGCGCTTCATCGCCGGTCTCGTCGAGCAGGAGCTTCACCGCAAGAGCGAAGGCGAGCTGATGGCCGCGCTGGTGCGCAGCCAGGACCGCCGTGCGATCATCCTCGAGACCCTCGACGAAGGCGTGGTCCTCCAGGACGCACTGGGCCGGATCATCAAGTGGAACCCGGCCGCGGGACGGATCCTGGGCCTGGATGACGGTGCCCGCAACACGCCGCCGAACCCGCCCTATGGAGGGCCCAACGCGGGACCCGATGCCGAGCCGAACGTCGGGCGTCGGAGCTCGGACCGGGATCAGCCCGATCAACACCTCAACGGACACGTCGAGACCGGCGGGAGCCCTTTCGACCGGCCCCCGACCCCGCAGACGTGGGGCGCGACCCGGATCGATGGCAGCCCGTGGGCGGGCGAGAACCATCCGGCGATGATCGCTCTGCGCACCCTCCAGCCCGTCCGTGGCGCGGTCATGGGCGTGCAGCACCCGAGCGGACGCCACCATTGGCTGCGCATCAACGCACAGCCGATCATCGACGAGCACGGCGAATGCCATCAGGTGCTGACGACGTTCACCGACATCAGCACCGAGATGGACGAGACGCACGATCGGCAGCTGCTCGAGGAGTCGCTGCGCCGCACCGAGGAGACGACGCGGGTCACGTTCGACGCGCTCGAAGAGGGTCTGGCGGTCACCGATCGTTCGGGCGCGATCGTCCGCATCAACGCCGCCGCGCAGCGGATCCTCGGCTACACGCGCGACGAGCTGTCACAGCGATGGAACGACGGTACGTGGGAGACGTTCGACGAGAACGGCGACCTGATCCCGTTCAAGCAGCGGCCATTGGTCGTCGCGGCATCGACCGGCGAAGCGATCATCGGCGAGCACGTGGGATGGACGCGCAGCGACGGTGTGCGGATCGTCGTTCGGCTCTCGGTACGCCCAAACGCCGACGACGCCGACGGCATGGTCATCACGTTCACCGACGTCACCGAGGAGCGCCGGCTGATCAAGGAGTTGATCCGCAGCAGCCACCTGCTCGATCGCACCAACGACATCATCACCGTGATCGACGAGGAAGGACATGTCCTCTACGCGAGTCCCTCCAACGAGCGCGTGCTCGGCTACCCGGAGACATTTCGGCATCCTGAGGGCATCGTCGGGTTCGTCCATCCGGAAGACCGAGAGCGGGCGATCATCGAGATCAGCCGGCTGACCGAGGGCCGGCACGCGGCCGAGCCGTTCACGGTACGGGTGGTCGCTTTCGACGGATCGATCCGGCATGTGGAGTGGGAGGCGGTCAACCTGCTGACGGATCCGGGCATCCGCGGCATCGTGATCACGGCCCGCGACATCTCCGAACAGGTTCGGCTCACCGAGCAACTTGCCCATCGCTCGCTGCACGACGCGCTGACAGATCTCCCCAACCGTCAGCTGCTGGAGACTGCGATCGACATCGGGCTCAACCGCCGCTCGCGCGACAGCCTGACGATCGGCGTCCTGTTCATCGACATCGACAACTTCCGGAACGTCAACGACACCCTTGGGCACGCCGCCGGAGATCAGCTGTTGATCTCGGTGGCCGATCGGATCAGCGACACGATCCGCGAGGGCGACATCGTCGCCCGGGTCGGCGGCGACGAGTTCGTCGTCGTGCTCGACCCGGTAGCCGATGGCATTCAGGCCCAGTCCGTCGCCCGCCGCGTCCGCGACCGGTTGACGCCGCCGCACATCTCACCCGATGGCCCCACATGCAGTGTCAGCATCGGTGTTGCGATCGGCGAGCGTGGCGACACGGTCTCCAGCCTCCTCAATCGCGCCGATGCGGCTATGTTCTCTGCCAAGAGCGCAGGAGGCGCGTTGATCGAGTTCGCGTGAGGAGCTGACGACATGCGGGTGCTCGCCACATCCACACCGGGTGCAGGACACATCAACGCACTGGCACCGTTGCTGGCCGCGCTGCAGCACGCGGGCCACGAGGTGCTCGTCGTCACCGCCGCGGAGTCGGTCGACTACGTCAGCCGCGCCGGTTTTGCCGTGCGTGCGGGAGGGCTCGGTGTCGTCGAACGCCGCAAGGTCTTCGAGCCGCGCCTGCCCGAGGTGATGGCCCTTCCGCCACGGCAGCGCAGAGGTCTGTTCTTCTCCGGGTTCTTCGCCGACATCGCGGCACCCGTGATGCGCGTCGCGTTGGAGCCGACGTTTGCCGAGTTCTCCCCCGACGTGGTGATCCACGAAATCGGCGAGCTGGCCGCCGCACCGATGGCCGCGGCACGCGGCATCCCGCACGTCACAGTCGCGTTCAGCGGGTCCCTGCCCGAGTCGGCACACGCTCCACTGATCTCCGCGATCACTCCCGTGTGGAGTGCCGAAGGCCTGCCCGCGCCCACTCTCGACGACATCCGCGGCGCTGTCTTCTTCCACCCGTTCCCTCCGTCGTTCGGTCAGGTGCCGGCGAGTGACCGTGTCCGTCCGATGCGCGCAGTGGGGTTCGCGACCGACGACGCGGCGGTCCCGTCATGGCTCGCCGCGTCGGGTTCGGCCCGGCCGCTCATTTACATGACGGCCGGTACGGAGCGGGCGGGTGCCGGAGCACCCTGGGCCGCGGGAGTCGCCGCGTTGGGTTCGCTCGACGTCGATGCGATCGCCACGATCGGAGCTCATCTCGACGTCGCCGACCTCGGTGAGGTGCCTCCGAACGTCCGCATCGAGAGGTTCGTCCCGTACCAGGCGATCCTCGAGCGGGCCGCGGTCGTGATGTCGCACGCCGGCGCCGGCTCGCTCCTCGGTGCGGCCCGCCAGGGTCTCCCCCAACTGCTGTATCCCCTGGGCGCCGACCAGTGGGAGAACGCAGATGCCGCATCCGGCGCCGGCGTGGCGTTGACGTGCGAGCTCGATCAGCGCTCGACGGACGACATCCGCGGCCTGCTCGAGCAACTCCTGCACTCCTCGTCCTTCACGAGTGCCGCCACCGACGTCGCGGCGGAGATCGCGGCGATGCCCGCACCCGCCGAGCACGTTGCGACGATCGAGGCGCTGGTGGGATCGAGCGGTGCCTGAGGGCGACACGATCCGTCGCCTCGCCGACCGGATCACGCGCCGTTTCGCCGGGCAGCGCTGCATTCGATGCGTCACCCGTGATCCGCGACTCGTCGGCATCGACTTCAGCGGGGCCACGCTGATCGGCGCGGCGTCGTTCGGCAAGCATCTCCTGATCCGTTTCGATGACGGGCGAACGCTGCACGCCCATCTGCTGATGACCGGCTCGTGGGAGGTCGGACCGGCGCCGACCGGGCCGGAGTGGCGACAACGGATCGAGCTGTGGCTCGAGGACGGCCGTCTGACCGGCCTCGACGTGCCGATTCTCGGAGTCGTTCCAACCGCACAGGAAGAGACGCTGATCGGACACCTCGGACCAGACCTGTGCGCGGCGGAACCGCCCGATGTCGACGAGGTCGTGGCCAGGCTGGAGCGTGATCCGGCGTGCCCGCTCGCCGGCGCGCTGCTCGATCAGCGCAACGTGGCCGGGTTCGGGAACATCTATGCGGTCGAGTTGCCGTTCATCGTCGCTGTCTCACCCCTGCAGGCGGTGGGCACGATCGTCGGCCTCGATCTGCTGGTGTCGATCGGTGCCGCGTTGATCCGCACCAACGCCGCCCGCGGACCACAGAACACCACCGGGCGCAAGCTGGCGACGAGCGATCATTGGATCTACGCCAGGCGCAACCGTCCGTGTCCGATCTGCAGCACGCGCCTCGATGGATCGAACGACACCCACAGCCCGTGGAAACGAACATCGGTGTGGTGCCCGACATGCCAACCGGTCGAGGACACCCGCAGCGTCGACCTCGATCGGGCGCGGCGGCTGCTCGCGCTGCACCCTGCTCGCCGCGAGCCGACCTTTCCGATCTGACCACGACGCATCGGCTCGGGGCAACCGCGGTGAGTGGTACGTTCAGAAACTCAAGGTCGAATGCCACCGTTCCGATACCTGACGTGGTGAACTTGACTCGATCTGGAGTGTGCACACCGCCGGGAGGGCCTTGGTGTTGAAAGGTGGGACACGACTTGCGCTGGCGGGAGCACTCGCGCTGACCTGCGTCGTTCATGCCCTGTGGCCTGGTGGGCACCTCGCCGACGTCACCTACGTCATGGGGACCTTGGGCGCCGGCATCGTCGGCCTACGTGTCGCGTTCATGCTCAACGGATCCGAACGGCAAGCATTGCTCTGGATCGCGGCCGGGGTCACGTGCTCGGGGATCGGCGACATCTGCTACACGGCCGTCAGCTGGATCAACGACGCGCTCCCCGACGCCTCTGTGGCCGATGTGTTCTACTTGGCCTCGTACGTCATCATCGCGGTCGGCCTGCTGGTTCTCGTGCAGGCCAAGTCGTCGGTGCGCGAGTTGGAGGCCGACGGGCTGATCGACATGGGCTCGTTCGCCGTGCTGTCGATGATCGTCGTCGCCTACGTCGTCGACCTCGGCGATGTGTTCCACGACAACACGGTCTCGTTGGTGACACGCCTGGTGTGGACCGCCTACCCGATCCTCGACGGCGCCCTCCTCGCCGTCGTGGTGCGCTCACTCCTGGCCCGGAGGATGCTCAACCTGCGCGGGCTGTTGCTCGCCTTCGGGATCGTGTGCTGGCTCGGCTCCGATTTCGCCACGTTGCTGATCGCCGATGCGAGCGTGTTCTCGACCTGGATGGATCTGGGGTGGATCCTCGGCGCGGCCGCGACCACCGCCGCGATGTTGGTCGCGGTCCCGGCGCGTTCGTCGATCACCGACCAAGCGGGATCACCGATCGGCGGGGCCCGAGTCGCGATCAGCCTGTGCCCGCTGCTCGCGCCGGGCATCATCGAGATCTGGGCCCACGCTCACGGCCAAAATCCCAGCCCGCTCCCACTGTTCATCGCCACCGTGGCGCTGGTGCTGCTCGCGATCGCGCGATCGACACGCCTGGTTCGCGCCCGCAACATCGAGGAAGCGAAGCTGAAGCACAGCGAGCGCTACTTCCAGGCGCTGGCCGAGAACTCCGCCGACGCCGTGATCGTGATCGATACCGCGGGCCGAATCCTCAACGACTCGCCGCACCTCGCAGAGATGGTCGGTCGTCCTGGCACTCCCACCATCGGACTCGATGCGATCGATTTCCTGCACCCGCGCGAGAGCGAGCGGGCTCGTCGTGCGCTCGAACGGATGCAGGCCACGACGGGCGGCGTCGTCACCGAGAACGAGGTCTGCGTCATCCACGCCGACGGGTTCGAGCGCTGGTTCGCGTACCGCGCGGTCAATCGCACCGACGATCCGGTCATCGCCGGTTTGATCGTCAACCTCCACGAGATCACCGACCGCAAGCGGGTGGAGGCAGAGCTGGTCCACCGCGCGCTGCACGACTCGCTCACCGGTCTCGCCAATCGAGCCCTGTTCCACGATCGCGTGGATCACGCCTTGCGCCGAACCGCTGAGGCGAAGTCGCAGATCGCCGTCGTGTACATGGACGTCGACAGCTTCAAAGGACTCAACGACAGCCGGGGCCATGAGGCCGGCGACGTCGCGCTCTGCGACATCGCCGGCCGTCTGCTCAACTGCGTCCGGTCGGTCGACACCGTCGCCCGGCTCGGTGGAGACGAGTTCGCGGTGCTGATCGAAAGCCCGCTCTCGCTGGAATCAGCGACCGCGACGGCAGACAGGATCCAGCACGCGTTCGTCAAGCCGTTCGAGCTCGACGACCGCGAGGTCATCCTGTCGGCGAGCATCGGCATCGCCATCGGCGATCGGACTTCGACCGCATCATCGATGCTCCGTGACGCCGACATCGCGATGTACAACGCGAAGAAGACCGGCAAGGCGAAATGGACCGTGTACGAGCCGCAGATGCGCACCGACGCGGTCGAGCGCCTGCAACTCGAGATCGACCTTCATCACGCCCTTGTCGACGAGCAGTTCATGCTCGTCTACCAACCGATCATCGAGCTCGACACCGATGCAGTCGTCGGCTTCGAGGCCCTGCTGCGCTGGAACCACCCGACACGGGGTGTGGTCAAGCCGGACGCGTTCGTCCCGGTGGCCGAGGCCAATGGGAGCATCGTCGACATCGGCCGCTGGGTGCTCAACGAGGCCTGCCGTACCGCCGCCGAGTGGAACGTACGCCACCCCGAACGGGCGTTGACGATGGCCGTCAACCTCTCGACCCGTCAGTTGGCTCGCCACGACTTCGTCGAACACGTGCGATCCGCGCTGCGACTCAGCGGGCTTCCGGCATCGGCACTGGTGCTGGAGATGACCGAGTCGGTGCTCGTCCACGATCCGATCACGGTGGCCCAACGGCTGCACGAGCTGCACGACCTCGGACTGCGCCTGGCGGTCGACGACTTCGGCACGGGCTACTCGTCGCTCAGCTACCTGCGCCAGTTTCCCGTCGACATCCTCAAGATCGACCGGTCGTTCGTGCATAGCATCACCGAGCGCGACAGCCTCCCGGCGATCGTGCGCGGGCTGCTCGAACTCGGCCGCACGCTCGACCTCGAGACCGTGGCCGAGGGCATCGAGCTGCCCGTGCAACGCGACAGCCTGCGCGAGCAGCACTGCCGGTTCGGGCAGGGCTTCCTCTTCTCCCATCCCCTGATGGAAGCCGCGGCCGGCGAGCTGCTGGAACGGATCTCGCGCAACGACTGGGTGTCGCAGATGGGATGGCGGTCGGCGGTCAACTAGCCCGGACTGTGACCCGCCGACCGCGACACGGTCACACAGACGTGTACGACGTCGAGCGGGTGACCACCCTGGGCACCAGGAAGCTGGCCATCACGACCACGATCGCGGCGATCACCGCCAGCCAGGCGAAGCCGGACTCGAGCGCCAACGAGCGATCGAACGAGTCGGTCTGCAGCGCCCCGATCAACGCGCCGATCCCAAGCACCAGCCCGAAGAAGATCGACGCTGCTCGAGAGGTCGAGGCAGCGCAGATCAGCAACACCACGCCGATTCCGGTCTCGATCAGACCGAGGGTCGCCGTGTGCGTGAAGCCGAGCACTTTGACAACGGGAGAATCCATCGGGCCGTGCACGCCGGCCCGCGTCAGGGCCAGCAGGCCGACGACCGTGAGGGCGAGACCGACCAGGCCGACGATGACCGAGTCGATCGCGTAGCGCTGTTGCGACGACCGCGCCACCTGATGCACCTCGTGATGCACCGCGGCGACGGGCACCGCCACCGGCTGGTCGGCGATGGGCGCGGCCGGCATCGTGTAACCCGGCGTGACGACCGGCTGAACCTGCTCTTGAACGACTTCGTTTTCGGTGTACATGTTCTCTCCTGTGATTGTGTCCGGACGCCGTCCGGATCGCGTCCGGATCGCGACCGGATCGGGTCCGGATCGCGTCCGGACTGCGTCCGGACTAGTGAGCGACAGCTCAGATCATGTGGTGATGACTGCGGCCGCTGACGGCGCGGTAGACGAGCAGCGCGATCACCGCGCCGACGATGGAACCGATGATTCCGGATGCCTGGAAGGCACCGTCATTCGCATCGTGATGGGTGAGCACGTACCCGAGGAAGCCGCCGATGAACGAGCCGACGATCCCCAACAGCATCGTCGCGCCGACGGTCATGGCGTCCTTTCCGGGAACGAGAGCCCTCGCGATGAAACCGGCGACGAGGCCGATGACCAGGAGGTACAGGATGAAGCCAAGCATGGTTGATGCTCCTTGTTGTTGCCCTTCCAGGGGTTGGAACGGACGCACACTTCGTTGCCAGTTCCGCGACGCTCCAAACGTACGCGCGGCAAATCGGCTCAGCGCGTGGCGGCCGCCGGCTCACAATCGACGGGCTCGGCGGCGTGCGATCGCGTGGCCAACCAACATCCGGCGATGACGAGAACGAACCCGCACACGGTGGCGACCGTCACGATCTCATCGAGGAACACCGCGCCGAGCGCGATCGCCACGACCGGGTTGGCGAAGGTGATCAAGCCCGCTCGCGCCGGACCGATCTCGTCGATCAGACGGAAGAACACGATGAACGCCAGACCGGTGCACACCACTGCGAGGCCGAGCACCGCGAGGACCGCGGTGGACCGAGGCGCGTGCGACGGCAACGAGACCGCCGCGATTGGTGCGTAGACGACCGCGACGATCGTCAACGACACAGCGATCACGCCGATGGAGGGCACGTCCGCCAGTCGGCGATCGGCGAGGAACGGAGCCGAGGCGTAGCAGACGCACACGATGAGCACCTCGACGATGCTCCACACGGGTGGCGCGTGGTTGCTGCTGAGATCACGGCCGACGAGCAGGCCGACACCGCCGAGCCCGCACCCGATCCCGATGAGGCGGACGACGTTCAGCACGGCCCGGTCGCCGAGGAGGTAGGCGACGATCGTGCCGACGATCGGCACCGACGCGATGATCAACGCGGTGAGCCCTGATGCGAGGTGTTGCTCGGCCGTGGTCAGCAAGATCCACGGGACAGCCATCTCCATGACAGCGAACGCGAGCACGTATGGCCAGCGCGCGAGGGCGGCCCGGATCGCGCCGGCGCGGCGGGCCAGGATCAGCAGCGCGACCGCGGCGAACAAGGTCCTGCCGAACACCACCACCGGCGGCTCGAACTCCTTGACCGCCACTCGGATCAAGAAGTAAGGGATGCCCCAGATCACGGCCATCGCCGCGAACAACACCCAACCGCGCCGTGTCATCGGTGTCGTGTCATCGGTGTTGTGTCATTGATGCCGTGTCAAGCTTTCGTGTCATCGATTCGACCCCCGCCAGGATGATACTGAGGAGATGACCTCGCCCGACCACTTCGACGAGGCGTACTACCGCCGCTTCTACGGGGGCCGCCCCGTGCACGACCGCCGCCAGATCGCCTCGCTGGCGACGGCGGTCACCGCAATGGCCAGGTGGTGGAAGCTGCCGATCCGCTCGGTGCTCGATGTCGGCGCCGGGAAGGGATACTGGAAGGATTGGTTCTCGAGCGCGCATCCGCGGGTTCGCTACCACGGCCTCGACGTCAGCCCGCACGCCTGCAAGCGCTACGGCCATGAGCTGGCCGACATCTCCGTGTGGGAACCACCGCGCGCCTTCGATCTCGTCGTCTGCCAGAGCATGCTGCAGTACCTCGACGGCGACTCCTGCGCGCGAGCGATCACCGTTCTTGCGCGGGCATGCTCCGGGATGTTGTACCTCGAGGTGCCGACCGAGTCCGATCGACTCGACGTGGTCGACGCCGAACAAACCGACATGGAGGTCTTCTGGCGGTCGGGCGCGTGGTACCGACGGCGGCTCGACCCGCTGTTCGTCGAGGTCGGCGCCGGGCTGTGGATCGCGCGGCCGGCACCGCTGGCGTTCTTCGAGTTGGAGATCAGCGGCCGATCGCGGCGCTGAACGGCGCAGGATCGAGGTACTCCTCGAGCCGCGTGATCCGTTGGTCGCGAACGTAGACACGAAGTGCAGCAGGCAGGCTCAGCGCTCCGTTCGGGGTGGAGGCACGAAGGACGTGCTGCTGCCAGAAGCCGTCGGGCAGCACGGTGCGGCGGATCTCGTCGTAGTGGAAGCCGGGGATCAGCCGGTGCAAGGCGCGCAGTGTCTTGACGTTGTCGGCGGGAGCCTGATCGACGTTGTCGAAGTTGTGCCAGATCGTCGCGTCGTCGGCGTACATCGCGAGCACGGCATCGCCATCGCCGGACAGGATCGCTCCGATGAAACGATCGGCAAACGCCTCGATCTCGTGCTCTGTCATCGCGTCGCTCATTCCTGGGTCTTAGCACGCGCAGGTCAGCTCATATCATGCGGACGTGACCGCAGACCTCTGGACGCTCGTCGAACTCGCTGCCGATCGTTGGCCGCACGACCAGATGCTGGTGTCACGGCAAGGCGATCAGTGCACGTTCGCCGAGTTCCGGTCGCGAGCGCTGGTGATGGCCGGCGGCTTGGCCGAGCTGGGCGTCGGGCGCGGCGATGTGGTGTCGTGGGTGCTGCCCACCTGGGTGGACACCGTGGTGCTCGCGGCAGCGCTGTCCCGGCTCGGAGCGGTGCAGAACCCGATCATCGCCATCTATCGCGACCGTGAGGTCGGCTTCTGCGTCAACCAGACCACGGCTCGGTTCCTGCTCACGCCAACCCAGTTCGGCGGGTTCGATTTCGCCGCGATGGGCGCGCGGATCTGCGCCGAGAACCCGGCAGTCCGGCACCTCGCCGTCGAACGCGGATCGTTCCCGAGTGGCGATCCGTCGTCGCTGCCCGCCTTCGTCGCGCCGAGCGCGACCGAGACGCGATGGATCTGCTACACGTCGGGCACGTCTGCTGATCCCAAGGGAGCGCGTCACACCGATGCGACCGTCGGGTCGTTCGTCGCGTCGATGGGAGCGTGCATGGAGGTCGTCCACGGCGACCGCTACGCGCTGGTCTTCCCGTTCCCGCACATCGGCGGAATCGCGCTGATGTTCCTCACCGTGCAGACCGGCTGCACCCAACTGTTGGACGAGACGGTCGACCCTGTGGCGACGATCGAGTTCCTGGCCGCGGAACGCTGCACACATGCCGGCACCGGCACCGCCTTCTTCAACATGTACCTGGCCGGCCAACAACGGCACACCGGGCCATTGTTCCCGCACCTCAAGGCGTGCCCTGCGGGCGGCGCACCGACATCGCCCGCTGTGCAGCAACGCGTCTTCGCCGAGCTCGGGGCGAGAGTCGTGTCCTCGTGGGGGCTCACCGAGGCTCCGGTGCTGACCAGCGGGCGCCTGTCCGACCCACCGGCCACGCTCGCCTCGACCGAGGGCCGACCGTTGCCCGGCGTCGAGATCCGCGTCGTCGATGCCGACGGAGCCCTGTGCCCAACCGGTACTCCCGGCGAGCTGCGCGTGCGCGGCCCGCAGATCATGCTCGGCTATCAGAACCCCGCCCTCGACGCGGCGGCGTTCGACGCCGACGGCTACTTCTGCACCGGCGACATCGGCGTGGTCAACGAGGACGGCTACGTCTCGATCACCGGCCGGCTCAAGGATGTCATCATCCGCAACGGCGAGAACATTGCCGCCCGTGAGGTGGAAGATCTCCTCCACGCGATGCCCGCGGTCGCCGACGCGGCAGTGATCGGCCTACCCGACGAGCGAACGGGAGAATCCGTCTGCGCAGTGATCGTCGCGATCGACGGCGGGCCGAGCCTGGAGGAGATCCACGCCACGATGACGGCCGCAGGCCTTCGCCGACAGGCCCTGCCGGCGCGGCTCGTCGTGCGCGACGCGCTCCCCCGCAATCCGGCCGGCAAGGTGCTCAAGCGTCAACTCGTCGACGAGCTGCGAGCCGGCTGACGTCGCAACGACCCGCCGCGAAGCTCACTGGTGGTCGCGCGGGATGTCCTGCGACCACGAGCGGCTGAACACCTCGACACCATCCTCGAACGCGGCGAGGCCGGCCTCGACCCGCCAGACATCGGCGGTCGCCGTGAGCCGACCGGTCGCGACGCATCGAGTCTCCACGCCGGCACGCCCGCGCATCACCTCCACCCGCTCGTCGCACGCGAAGCTCAACGGGTCGTGCGGCGAGATCGTTGCGATGCTGTCGTGCGCCTCACGCCAGATCATGCCGTTCGTCGGATGAACGGTCTCGCCGGATGGCAGCCGCTCGTAGGCGGGGAGCAGGTCCTCGGGCGGCTCGGGCAGATCGATGTCGACCAGATCTGCCGGCGTCGGCAGTTCCAGGTACGTGTCGTCGCCAAGCGTGATGGTCGCGACGACGTGCTCCGGCGGTGGAAGCACCATCGGGAAGTACGCGGTTGTCAGCGCGAGACGGATGCGATGGCCGGCGACGAATCGGTAGCCGGCGTCGTCGAGCAGGAGATCGATCGCCTCTGCACGGCCCGGCACCATCGGTTGGGGTGTCTCGTTGCTGAGGCGGTGGGCGAGGTTCAGCACGCCGAACGACACCCGATGCGAGACGCCGTCCGGATGGACGTCCTCGAGCCTGGCGATGATGTTGCCGAGGGGGCGGTCGACGGCAACGTGCAGGCGCAGCCGACTCCGGCCGAGCACGTCGACGTCGCCGTCCAGCACGGCGGTATCGAACACGACCGACAGAGAGTCATCGCGGGACTGCTCCCCCGGCAGCTCTCGCGCCGGGTCGACGACCCACCAACCACCTGCGTCGGCGCCGCACGTCTCGTCGGTGTCGACGACGACCGTGCCCGTCGCGGGCGGCGTTGCCGACAGAACGCCATCGGTCGCGAGGTACACGCGTCGACGCGTGTCATCGCCATCGCGCAACGAGCGCGCCACCCACCGCCCCGGCTCACGTTCGGTCCGCTCGGTCGGGCGCACGGCGCTGGAGATGTACGCACGCTGCTGGGGCAGATCCTCTGCGCCATTGGCTGTGCCGCACAACCACCGCTCCCACCAGCGCAGCGCTTCCGCGTGGAAGTCGACACGCGGCCGAGGAAGCGCGAAGTGCGGGTACTGGTGGATCCATGGCCCGTTGAGCGCCTTGCTCGCGCCGCCCAGCCCGACGACGGCCTTGGCAGGTGTGTTCTTGTAGCCATCGGCCCATCCCGCGATGACGAGTGCGGGCACCTCGACCGCGTCGAAGTGGTCGCCGATCGAGCCACGCTTCCAGAACTCGTCGCGACGCTGGTGGGCCATCCACGTCAGGCCGGCCGGCTCGATGGCCTCCAGCCGCTCGCGCCACATCATCCGCCAGCGGTCGCCGACGACGTCGCTGTCGGGCGGTCGGGATATGAAGGCGAGCATGGTCGTCACCCAGGCGAGATGAGCGCCGAGGTGGCAGCCGTTTCGGTAGTGGATGTCGTCGTTGTACCGATCGACCGTCGACGCGATCGAGATCACCGCACGCAAGGCGGGCGGTCGCCTCGCCGCGACCTGCAGTGCGTTGAACCCGCCCCAGCTGATGCCCATCATGCCGACCGCACCGCTGCACCACGGTTGTGCCGCGATCCACTCGATCACCGCCTCGGCATCGGCCAACTCGGTCTCGGAGTACTCGTCGTCGTAGAGGCCGTCCGAGTCTCCCGTGCCGCGAGCATCGACGCGCACACCGGCGATGCCGGCCCGGGCGAACACCGGATACGTCGATTCGTCCCGCGCCGATGTGCTGTCGCGGCGCCTGTACGGGAGGAACTCGAGGACCGCCGGAGCGGGCCGCACGGCGGCGTCGGCGGGCAGCCAGAGACGAGCAGCGAGACGTGGCCGTCCGGGCAGTTCGATCCACGCTGTGTCCACCACATCGATCGGATCGTCGATGGTCGGCTCGTCCATGGCCCCGACTCTAGGGGCCGGGTGCTCAACGAGTCGGCGTGTGGTCCGCGTGTGGTCCGCGTGTGGTCAGCGTGTGATCCACGGCGTGATCAGCAGGCCAACGGCGCGCAGACGGATCGCACCGGACGGCGCTGTGGTCCGGAATCGGCCGAACTCATCGGTGGCGACCTCGAGCACGTTGCCGTCCTCGCTTTCGACCTGGATCGGCTGACCCGTGGCCGGCGAGAGCTGGCCGACGATGGTGCGCCCGTCGCCGTGCAGCTCGAGGTCGACCGTGAGATGATCGTTGACGAAGCTGAGCAGGCGCACCTCCGCTTCCGTGCTGCGCATCTCCACCAGCGCGCCCGCAACCGAGGAATCGAAGGCCAGCACCGCCAGCTCCTCGGACAGCGTGCCCATCTCGACGGCCGCGTAGGCCGCGTCGATGGCCCCCGCCGGGATCGGCTCGGCCGCGTCGAGGACGGACGCCAGCATCGCGGAGAGCTCGTCGTCGGTCATGGATCGTGGATGGTCGTTCATGTCAGTCTCTCCCGCCGTCGAGATAAGGGGCCAGTTCGGGGCTGCTGCGCAGGCGCTGCAGGCAACGTTGTCGGGTCGGGCCGATCGATCCGTGGGGAAGGTTGAGGATCCGCCCGACCTCGTCGTACCCGAGTGGAGGGTCCGCCGACAGCAGACGCATCAGCGCTTGCATGTCAGCGGGCAGGTTGGCAAAGGCTCTCAGCATCGCCGACTGCATCTCGTCGTCGATGAGGTGTTCGCTGTGGTCGGCCGACGTCACCCCGCGCAGCGGAACCTCGGCCATCGGCACGAACTTGGCCCGCTTGCGATAGATCGTGTTGGCCTCGTTGCGGGCGATGGTGGCGACCCAGCCGGGCAGCTTCTGCGGATCGCGGATCGACTGCAGCCGCTCGTAGACGCGGAAGAACGTGCTCGCGAACGCATCGTTGCGGTCCTCCGACGACAGGTCGTACCCGTACAGAACCTTCCACGCCACGCCCTTGAGCCGGTCGACGAGCTCCCGCCACGCCGTCTGATCACCCGCAAGAGCGCGCTCGATCAGAGCCTGCCATTCGCATGTCGGGCTCGCAGGATCCATCGTCGGCAGCCTAGGCATGTCACACAGACGGCGGCAGGAAGCGACAGATACAAGAATGTGTCGTCAGGTGTGCAGTTTGCTCGGGGTGATCACGATTGCTTCGGAGAACGCGTCGGCGAAGCGCTCGACGGTGCCGAAGATCGCGCCGATGCGCTCGGCGTACTTCGCCGCGTACTCGGGGACGCGATCGGCGCGCGCGTGGTCTGGCGCGTGCACGGCCGTGCCTTCGATGCGAATGATGTCCCGACCGATGTCGGTGACGTCGAGCCCCAACGCAACATGCGGGTTGGACTCGATGTTGCGCAGCTTGGCCTTGCCGGGCTGGCTGTACACGAGGAACGTGTCGTCGTCGCACCGCAGGAACCACACCGGCACAGAATCGGGGCGGCCGGCCGAGTTCACGGTGGTGAGCCAGGCCATCAGGTTCGTGTGCAGCCGTGTCTCGACGCGGGCGCGGCGATCGTCGGCCAGGTGCGCGGTCAACCCCATGATCGGTCCTCTCGAATGTCGTGGAACCCGGAATCGAACGCCGCCGACGACCGCCGTATTCCGGTCACATCGACACCTGCCCCGAGCGAGGCATCGAATCACTGGCCGCGAAGCACGCGAACGACGCGGCCGCGGCGAGCACCTCGCTCCGTCCGGCGCGATCGGCGGCGGCAAGGCAGTCGGCGAGCGCACCGGACATTCCCTTCGCCCTGCGCATGCCCCGATGAAGCGCCATCGTCACCGGCACCGCGGCGCGATCGGCGATCGGCAACAACGGAGCAGCGAGGGCGCGCACGCCGAGCGACATCAGCGCCGCCGATGTTCCCAGAAGCTCGTCGCCGGGAAGCACGCCACTGCGCCCGCTGCTGCACGAGGACAGCACGACGGTGTGCGGCAGGCGCGGCAGGGCCTCCAGGTCGTGGACCGACAATGGACCGTCGTCGAGCAGGATCGTGGAGAACAACGGGTTGTCGGCGCGGAACACACCGTGGGCAGCGATGTGCACGAGCGAGGCCGAGGCCATGGCCGCTCCGACGGCTTGCACCTTCGCGTCACGACCCGTCAGCACCCGCGCCCGCGGGTA
>Ga0075364_10000303_pt1 | contig 24056 bp, 18 predicted proteins | sample EndMetdeltDD1764_FD_71517 | JGI IMG/M metagenome (GOLD analysis project Ga0075364, IMG submission 71517) | Populus endosphere microbial communities from Tennessee, USA - Endosphere MetaG P. deltoides DD176-4 | ecosystem: Host-associated > Plants > Roots > Endosphere | place: USA: Tennessee... | reverse complement strand
TGACCGCCGACGATCGGATGCTGGTGAAGACTCCGATCAGTTTCGACACGTCGGTTTGGGAGGTGTTCTGGCCGCTGAGCGTGGGCGCGACACTGGTGATGGCCCGTCCGGGCGGGCACCGTGATCCCGGCTATCTGGCGGAAACCATTGTGTCCCAACAGGTGACGGCGGTGGACTTCGTCCCCTCGATGCTGGAGCTTTTCCTGGAGGAGCCACGATCGGCGCGGTGCACCTCACTGACCCGGGTCACCGTAGGGGGCGAGGCGCTGACGTCGGAGATCGCGAGCCGGTTCGGGGCGGTCTTCGACGTGCCGCTGCACAACCTGTATGGACCCACCGAGGCATCGGTGGACGTCCTGGGATGGACTGCCGACGGCGGTCCGATTGCCCTCGGCGTTCCTGGCTGGAACGTGCGCGCCTATGTGCTCGACGGGTACCTGAACCCTGTCCCGGCGGGCGCTCCCGGCGAGCTGTACCTGGCGGGCGTGCAGCTCGCGGACGGCTATCTGCACCGCGCCGGCCTGACGGCGCAACGGTTTATCGCCAGCCCCTTCGACGCCGGCGCGCGCATGTACCGCTCCGGGGATGAGGTGCGATGGCGGGCCGACGGGCAACTGGAGTACCTCGGGCGGACCGACGATCAGATCAAGCTGCGTGGTGTGCGGATCGAGCCCGGCGAGATCGAGACGGTGCTGACGACGCACCAATCGGTGGCGTCGGCGCGGGTGGTCGTTCGCGCCGACCGGTTGGTGGCGTACTACCTACCGGCTGAAGGAGCGGCAGGAGCGGACGAGGCATCGCTTCGCGAACATGCGATGTCGGCGTTGCCGATCCACATGGTTCCGTCGGGCTTCGTCGAGCTGACTGCCTTCCCGCTGACGCCCAGCGGCAAGCTCGACCGAAACGCCCTTCCCGAACCGCAGTTCGGCGCCGGAACGGGTCGCCCCGCCGATACCCCGCAGCTGCAGCGCCTCTGCACGTTGTTCTCCGACCTGCTTGGCGTCGGCGTCATGAGCATCGACGACGATTTCTTCTCTCTCGGCGGGCATTCGCTTCTGTTGGTACGCCTGGCCGCAGCGATCCGGCGCGAGTTCGGAATCGATGTCTCGGTCGCCGATCTGATGGTGGCACCAACCGTGGCCGAGGTCGCGAACCGTCTGACGACAGGCGGGGCAGCCGACAGCCTGGCCCCGGTGCTGGCCTTGCGGGCATCAGGAACCGAGCCCCCGCTGTTCTGTGTACACCCCGCCAGCGGGCTCAGCTGGCAGTTCGCGGGGCTGAAACGGCATCTGCCGCAGCAGATCCCGCTATACGGATTGCAGTCCCCGCTGTTCACCGGTGGCGTGCTGCCCGACACGATCGCCGAACTGGCATCCGGCTACGCCGACAGGGTGGTCGCAGTCGCGCCGACCGGCCCCATCCGGCTCCTCGGCTGGTCGTTCGGTGGCTCGATGGCGCTGCTGATCGCCGAAGAGCTCACCAGGCGTCATCGAGAGGTGAGCTTCGTCGGAATGCTCGACGCGCGCACCGACATCGTCGACGACATTTCCTTCGACGCCGACGCCGTGCTGGCCGGCCTGCTGCGGGAGATGGGCTTCGCCGTCGATCCCGGCGCAAGGATGACCGTGGCGGAGGCGGTGGAAGTGGTGCGTGCGAGCGACGACGCGATCGGCATCCTCGACGACGCGCAGATCGCTCTCGTCATCGAAAACTACATCGCGGCTGAGCGATTCACCGCTCGGGCGGATTATGGCCGATACGACGGTGACGTCTTGTTCGTCGACGCCACCGAGTTGGAGATGGACCTGACGGGCATCGCCTCCCACGGGTGGCGGGACTACATTCGCGGTGAGCTTCGAGTCGTTGCGCTGGACTGCCGCCACTCCGAACTCATGGATTCCGGCACCCTTGAGCGGCTCGGCCCGCTCATCGCGGCTGAACTGGAGGGCTGATCGGCCGGCACGCCAAATGCCCGCCGGATTCACCGGCGGGCATTCGGCTATCGGGTGTGCGTCAGGCGTTGGCCAGGTCGGCCACCGGCCGACCGTTCAGTGCATTCGCCAGTTGAGGAGTGAGCACGTCGAGCGCATAGAGCAGCGCGTCGGGCCCGCTGTAGGTCAGCGCACCGCTCAGGTTGGAGTCGAACGTGGTGTAGAGCGTGCGGTCGTCGCGAACCACGCCAAGGCGTGCGAACGCCGGCGACTGCAGCATCTGCTCCTTGGTGGCGCCGTTGACGAACAGCACGTCACGGTCCAGCAGCGCCAGCTTCTCCTCGCTGACGTCGCCGTCGACCTCCTGGGTCTTGAATCCGAGTGCCGTGAACAGAGCGCGCCGCGGATCGTGCTCCGGCAGAAGGTAATGTCCGCCGTTCTCCGGACCGAAGTCGACCACCAGCGTCTTGCCCTCGAACTCCGGATTGGCTTTGCGCGCTTCGCCGATCCGGCCCTGGACCTTCTCGACGAGCTCCTTGGCCTCGGCTTCCTTGCCCAGCGCCTTACCCGTCGTGAGCAGCTGGACGTCCCACGGTGTTTCCTCGTCGGGGTAATCCGCGGACTGGATCACCGTCGGCGCGATCTGCGATAGCCGGTCGTAGGTCTGCTTGTCGATCGTCTCGTAGATCGCGAAGATCACGTCCGGTTTCTGTTTCGCGATCGACTCGAAGTCGATTGATTCGCCGCCCCAGGTCGTTACGCCCTTGCCGTCGGTGGCCGACTTGACCCACGGATAGTTGTTGTAGTTCTCGAAGAATTCCCGGGTGCTCACCGGGACAACCCCGAACGGGAGCACGAAGTCCTGGTCGGTCCAACCGACGGTGACCACCCGGCTCGGGTTGGCCGGCACCTTCGTCTCACCGAACTTGTGACTGATCGTCACCGCCTCCGCTTTCGGTGCGTCCGGCGCACCGTCCTGCGCTGAACCGCATGCGGTCAGCAGGCCGGCCGCCATCACAACGGCGGCGACGGCCGCGGCGGCCTGACGCCACCTCCGGTAGTGCAGTTTCACGCAGAAATCCCTTCACTCGGCATCATTGCAGCCGTATCTTAGCTTAGGCTAAGATTAGTTAGACTCCTTCCCTTTCGGCCTCGCAGACGGCGCGTCATTCAACCCGTTGTCGGGAAATGCTGCGTCGCAATTAATTTGACGTAACTCAAATAGCGCCGCGAAGGGGACCGAAGGTCTTGCACATGCGCAAATATAGGTTAGCCTTCCCTCATATATGGCCAGCCAAGGCCGCACTTCACAGATGACGGGGCCGTATCGGATACGGCTGGAGAGGCGACGATGCAGCGGACATTGCTCGGAGGCAAGATTCACCGGGCGACGGTGACCCAAGCCGATCTGAACTATGTCGGGTCCATCACCATCGATGCCGAGTTGATGGCATCAGCGGACATCGTCGACGGCGAGCAGGTGCACGTCGTCGACATCACCACAGGAGCCCGAATCGTCACCTACGCCATCACCGGCGCCCCCGGCTCAGGCGTGATCGGCATCAACGGGGCTGCAGCACACCTGATTTCGCCTGGAAACCTGGTCATCATCATGTCCTTCCTTCAGCTCGACAAGTCGGAATGCGCCACGCACCTGGCCAAGGTGGTACACGTCGACTCGGCCAACCGGATCGTGGCGCTGGGATCGGACCCCGCCGAGCCCGTGCCCGGCGCCGCCGATCAGATGGCGGGTGCGTGATGTCCGCAGAAAACCTCGACATCCTCGGCGTGGGGTTTGGCCCCTCCAACCTTGCGCTGGCGATCGCCATCCAGGAACACAACGACAGCCCCGCCGTCACCCGGCCGGTGACCGCGGTCTTCGTCGAGGCCAAACCCGAGTTCGGCTGGCACACCGGAATGCTGATCCCCCGTGCCACGATGCAGATCTCGTTCCTCAAAGATCTTGTCACGCAGCGCAATCCGCAGAGCAAATTCACCTTTCTGAACTACCTGACCGAACGCGGCCGACTCACCGAGTTCATCAACTACAAGACGTTCTTTCCCACCCGGCTGGAATTCCACGACTATTTGGTCTGGGCCGCCGACAAGGTGGGCGCCACGGTGCGCTACGGATCGCGGGTGACCGCGATCCGTGACGTCGACGGCGCCTTCGACGTCGAGCTCACCGGCACCCATGCGGGACAGCTACGCGCCCGTAACGTCGTCATCGCCGGAGGCCTGGACCCGCAGCTGCCGCCCGGCGTGGGCCGCTCGGCGCGCCAAATCCACAACCACCGATTCCTGCACGACCTGGAACAGCTGCCCTCCCGCCACCACAACCGCTTCGTCGTCGTGGGTGCCGGGCAGAGCGCCGCCGAGGTCGCCGCCTACCTGCACGACGCGTCACCGTCCATCGAAGTGCACGGCGTGTTCGCCAAGTACGGCTACAGCCCCGCCGACGACAGCCCGTTCGCCAACCGCGTGTTCGATCCCGACGCCGTCGACGACTTCTATTGCGCCGACCCTGGCGTGCGCCGTCAACTCATCAATTACCACCGAAGCACCAATTACTCGGCCGTCGACCTTCCGTTGATCGAAGACCTCTACGCCCGCGAGTACGCCGAACGGGTCGCCGGCAAGCGTCGGCTGTTCCTGCGTGGCGCCTCAAGCATCCACAAAACCGAGGAGGACCACGACGGGGTACGGGTGCACATCATGCACCACCCCACCGGTGCGATCGAGAAGATCGACTGCGACGCCGTCATCTATGCGACCGGTTTTCTGCCCGCTCCGTTGCGCGGAATCCTCGGCGACCTCTACGACGATCTGCTGCTTGAAGACGGCCAACCCGTCGTGTCGCGCGACTACCGCCTGGCCACCTCCCCGCCGACCGCAGGCGGGCTCTACATCCAGGGCAACACCGAGCACACGCACGGGCTGACCTCGTCATTGCTGTCGAACATCGCCGTGCGCAGCGCCGAGATCCTGCAATCGGTCGACGCCAACCGACTCAGCCCGGCCGGCAGCGCGCCGCGCTAATACCCCTCAGCGCCGAGCGGCACGTGATCCCGGATATACGGGACACCCCGGCAAAGCGCAGACAGGCCAGTCTGCGTGCGGCATCGTGACGCTATGAGCAAGGTTCCGAGCCCGAAAGACATCAAGGCTGCCGCTCAGGCGGCTGCGGAGACCGCGCAATCGGTCGCCAGCGGGGCGATGCGGATCCCACCCGCATCGATACAGCTCGCGAGTCAACTGCCCGATCTCCTGGAAAATCTGGCGACTGCCACCGAGCGGCTCAATGAGGCCATCGATCGCGCCGAACGCTACCTTGCGCTTGCCGATCCGATGATCAGGACGATGGATGCGATCCTGCCGCAACTCGAAGCCCTTGTCGCGACCGGCAACGACGTTTACAACGCCGTAGCGTCGGTCCCTGGAGTCTCCACGCTGAGTCGGCTAGCCACTCGCGGTGCAGATGCGGTACCAAGAAAGCGGCCGTCGAAACGTCCCCCCGGGCCCAAGCAATCTTGACACTTGGCCCGCAATCACCCTGTCCCCCAAGGTAATACGTCACTGTGACGTCATTGGCCGAGCCGACTTGTGATGCCAGTCGCGCGGCCGTAGCCGCCAGGTCGCCATCGCGTAGTCGAGTTCCGAGTGCGGCCATTGGGTGACAACGCGCCCTGTGGGCGAACGGTAGTAGCTGTCGCATCGCGTCCATATGGTCCGCTCCAGCTCGGCGGAGATCTGCTCATTGAACCGATGCTCGACCTCGGGACGCACGACGAGGTATCCGCCTCGTCGCGCGAGCCGGCTCACCGCGCTGGCCACCATGCGCGCGCCCGCCTCGAGGACGTAGATGATCGAGTTGGCACCCTGATTGGTGTTCGGCCCGTACAGCATGAAGAAGTTCGGAAACCCACTGACGGCGATGCCGAGATAGGCGCGGGGATCCAGGCCCCACCGGTCGTGCAGATTCTCGCCGCCGATCCCGATCACGTCGAGCCCGGCGAGGTAGTTGCTCGTCTCGAACCCTGTCGCCAGCACTATCGCATCGACGTCGATGACATCGCCGCCCGCTGTGATGACCGACGTGCCGGTAATTTGTTCGATTGGATCCGCCATGAGATCGACGTGGGCGTGTTGCAGTGCTGTGTAGTACTTCTCGCCGAGCAGCACACGTTTACACCGGAACGGATAGCGAGGCGTCAACGCGTCGCGCAGTGCCTCGTCCTCGACGTGGCGCCGTAGAAAGCTCTCGGACAACGCTTGAACCGCGGCCAACTGCGGATGGCCGGGGGTCAACGCGGTGTTGTCGTGTTGCAGCTTCCACAGCCGCCACCGTTCACGCAGTGGCGCCAACGGATTGCGACGGAATCGCCCAAGCTCTTCGACGCTGAACGGGCGATCCTCTTTGGGCACCATCCAGGGCGGCGTTCGCTGGAAAACCGTCAGTTGCGCTGCGGTACCGGCGAGTTCGGGTACGACCTGCACGCCACTGGCACCAGTGCCGACGACCGCCACGCGCTTGCCCGTCAAGTCGACAGTGGCGTCCCATTCAGAGGTGTGCATCAGGTCGCCTGCGAAATCGGCGAGGCCGGCGATGTCGGGATATCGCGCGCCACCGAACAACCCGACCGCACTGACGACGACGTCCGCGACAACAGTTCGGTCGTCGGCGAGCTCGACCTCCCAGTGCACCGCGTCTTCGTTCCAGATCAGCCTGCGCACCGAAGTGCCGAGCATCAGGTGCCGGCGCAGGTCGAAGTCGTCAGCGACCGATTCCAGGTAGGCGAGGATCTCCGGCTGATAGGCGTACGTGCGGCTCCACATCCGGTTGGGCGCAAACGAGAACGAATACAAGTGGCTCTGGATGTCGCACGCCGCGCCCGGATAGGTGTTCTGCCGCCAGGTTCCACCAACGCCGTCGGCACGCTCGACGATCAACAGATCGTCGACGCCTCTGCGTCGCAGGGCCACGGCGGCGGCCAGCCCGCCGAATCCCGCACCGATGATCACCACTCTCGGCGACCGACGGCGCGTCAGCGCCCGCAACCGACCGGCGAGGTATCGGCGGCGAGAGCTCATCGAACCTCGAACCCCTCGGGTACGCCACGTGCCCTCGATGCCTCGAGAATGTCGGAGTATTCGGTCGGACTGCCGAAGAAGAAGCTGCCCTGGCGCGTCATCGCGTTCGCCTGACCCTCCCGGTTGTAGTAACCCGGTGTGCACGACTTCGCCCGCTCGGCGCTTGCACCAGACCGTTCGACGACCGTGTCGATCCAAGCGGCTTCGGCCTCGACCGAAGCCTCCAATTCCGTCGCGTCATGGCTCAGCCCCCACGCAATCACCCAGGCCGCGTGACGCGCTTGAACATCCAGCAGGTATGGAAAGTTCACGGTGAAGCCGGACTGGGCGATGGACAGGACGAAGCAGTTCGGGAAGCCGTTGATCGTGAGGCCGTGGAAGGTGCGAACTCCGTCGCGCCACTTGTCCGTGAGCGTCAACCCGCCCCGGCCGATGACTTCGAAACCGGTACGCCGTGAGTAATCGGTGCCGACTTCGAAACCGGTCGCATAGATCAGGCAGTCGACCGGGTGTTCCGTGCCGTTCACCACGACACCGCCGCTACTGATCCGCTCAACGCCACGTCCCTGCGTATCGACGAGAATGACGTTGTCACGGTTGAACGTCTGTAGATACTCGTCGTGAAAGCACGGGCGTTTACAGAAATAGCCATACCAGGGTTTGAGTGCTTCCGCGGTAGTACGGTCGGCCACGATCGAATCCACGCGTGCCCGGATCTCCTCCATCTTGGCGAAGTCAGCCAAATCCACTGTGCGCAAACGCTCTTCGTCCGACATCCCTTCGATGCTGGTCTGTCGCATCACAAAGAGCTTCTTGACGATGCTTGTCCAGGCATCGTCGACCAGGTCTTCATCGGCCTCACCACCGGCCGTGAGGAGCTGGAAATTCTCGATGCGGCGGCGCTGCCAACCGACTTCCAGATCCATCGACCACGTCGGATCCGTCGGCCGATTTCCGCGCACATCGACGGTAGATGGTGTGCGCTGAAAGACCAGCAATTGCTTGACCGATTTCGCCAGATGCGGAACGCACTGGATCGCGGTGGCCCCGGTGCCGATGATTCCCACTCGCTTATCCGACAACTTGGCCAGATCAGTACCCGTGTAGTCGTAGTCCCATCGACTCGTGTGAAAGACATGCCCACCGAAGGTCAAAATTCCTTCGATACCAGGTAATTTCGGTTTCTGCAGGTAGCCATTAGCCATCGCCACGAAGCGCGCCCGAATCGCGTCACCGTGGTTGGTCGATATGATCCAGCGCGAGGCTTCTGGATCCCAGCGGATCTCGTGAACCTCCGTCTGAAGGCAGATGTCGCGATACAGATCGTAGTGTTCGGCGATTCGTCGACAGTGCGCAAGGATCTCATCGCCCTTGGCGTACTTCTCGGTTGGGACATAGCCCAACTCCTCCAGCAGCGGCATGTACACATACGATTCGACGTCACACGCAATGCCCGGGTACCGGTTCCAATACCAGGTGCCACCCACGTCGGCGGCCTTGTCGATCAGCCGGATGCTCTGCACGCCCAGTTCCCGCAACCGGGCCCCGGTGAGCAGTCCCCCGAAACCGGCGCCGACGATCGCGACGTCAACATCGTCACACAACGGGTCACGGGCGAAGTGTGGATCACTCCAGGGGTCTTTGGCGAATCCAGCAAATGCACCAGCGATTTCGACGTATTGTGCGATGCCCTCAGGACGCAGTCGCCGGTCCCTTTCAACGGCGTATTTCTGCCGCAGAGCGTCTACGTCGAATTCCACGCGGTGTCCTCCACCCGGCCCCAGCTAAGGTCCTTCCGGAATCTTGAACCAGTTCGGAGAATCTGGCAAGGATGCACCTCGCAACGTTGCTTGGCGTCAAAACAATCTGTGAGGCTTTCGGCGCTCTTAGGCTCTTGGGGTGCGCCTGTCGTGGCCGTTGACCGGCCGCTCGGAAGAGATGCGTGCTATTGAGGCCGCCATCTCGGCTCCGGACGTGTCCGGGATAGTGGTTTGTGGGGCGGCAGGCGTTGGGAAAAGTCGGATCGCCCGTGAGGCGTTATCGGCCGCCGTGTCGCGGGGCTGCGAAGGCCGGTGGGCCGTCGGCACATCCTCGGCGCGGACACTTCCGCTGGGTGCTTTCACCACGTGGGCGGAGTCGGGTGTCACCGACACCGTTCAGTTGGTGCGCGGGGTGATCGAGTCACTGACGTCCGCACCCGCGGGCACCACGGTCGTGGTCGTTGTAGACGACGTGCATCGGCTCGATGATCTGTCGACATTCGTTGTGCAGCAGATCGCGCAGCGCGGCGCTGCGAAACTGGTACTCACCGTGCGCGACGGTGACCCGATTCCTACTGCCGTACAGGAGATTTGGTCGGGCGGCCAGTTCGACCGGCTCGATCTGCAGCCTCTGTCCCTTGACCAAACCACCACGCTGTTAGCAGCCACTCTTGGCGGATCGCTGGATCCGGATGCAGGCCACCGGCTGTGGGCACTGACTCGCGGCAACGTGTTGTACCTGCGAAACATCGTCGAGCAGGAAGTCGCCGACGGCCGGTTCGAAATGCACCACGGTTATTGGCGGTGGATCGGCGATCCCATCGTTGCGCCCGGCCTTGTCGAACTGGTCGAATCGCGCATCGGGGACCTGCCCGCGCCGGTTGCCGATGTGATCGATGCCCTGGCTGTCGGGGAGCCGATCGATCTGACGGCCCTGACGCGGATCACCGGCCCTGCGGCGGTCGAGGAGGCGGACACACGTGGTCTCATCACGCTCGAGACGGTCGCCGGCGGAGTAGAGGTGCGCGTGGCGCATCCGCTTTACGGTGAGGTACGCAGGGGACGCGCGGCAACCACCCGGCTGCGGCGGCTGCGCGGACTGCTCGCCGCCGAGTTGGCCACATCCGATGACCGCGACGATGTCCGGCTCGTGGTGCGCCGCGCCACATTGACTCTCGACTCCGACCTCACACCCGATGCCGAGCTGCTCGTCAAGGCGGCGAATGGCGCGGTGTGGCTCGCGGATCTGCCGCTCGCCGACCGACTCGCGCAGGCAGCCATCCGGGCCGGAGCGGGGCCGGAAGCGAATTTTGTTCGGGCGCATGCACTCTCGTGGCTCAGTCGTGGGAGTGAAGCTGATGAGGTCCTCGCCGAGATTCGCACCAGCCAGTTGACCGACGGCGACCGTGCCAAACTCGCGTTCCTGCGTGCCAGCAACATGCTCTGGGTGCTCGCCGACCCCTCGCGCGCAAAAGAGCTCATCGACGGCGAGTCACGCACCACATCACCGGAGGCTCGCCGCTACATCGATGGTTTCCTAACGGTGTACTGGTTTGCGATGGACGAGCCGGGTTTGGCGACGCAAGCGTCGAAAGACCTTGCGTTGGACGACCTACCTGCCGTTGTCGACGCGGAGATAGCGTGGGCCCTGGCCGCCATATCCGCCGATGCGGGGCGCACCACTGAAGCGGTGACGGTCGCAGACACGGGGTACAACGTTGGGACGCGCTCTTTCGACGCTCCGCAGATGAGGTTCAACATCGCTGACGCGCACGTCGGCGCACTGCTTCTGTCCGGCCGAGTTGCGGACGCCGTTGAGGTGGCCGAGCGGCTGCGCCAGCAGGCAGCCGATCTCCCGGGGGCGGCGCAATTGCTCGGCGCTGCAATAGCGGGTCGGGCGGCACTTGGTGCCGGCGACCTCCATACCGCATGCTTGCTGCTGCACCAGACGGCAGATGCATTGTCCGACTTGGGCTATGCCATCGGCTGGGGATACCGCTATCACGTACCTCGCGCGACTGCGCTCGCCATGCGTGGCGCAACTGCCGAGGCAGCCGCTGCGCTTGAAGCGCTCGATCAGCTGCAACGTCCTTTTCGGCCGCTGGACTATGAGCGGAGCCTGGCCCGGGCGTGGGTGGCTGCCGGCCAGGGCGCCGTCAGTGAGGCGATCACCGGTTCGTTGTCGGCAGCCGAAAGGGCCGCAGACAATGGGCAATTCGCGGCCGAAGTGCTCTGCCGGCAGGCCGCCACCCAGTTCGGCGACGGTTCCAGCGCACCCCGGCTGCGCGAGCTCGAATCGATCGTCGAGGGGCCGCGCGTCGGCCTGGCCGCCCGGTTCGCCGAAGCCCTGCGCGGCGGCGACGGTGATGCATTGGCTGCGGTGTCAGAGGAATTCGAGCGCATGGGCGACGCGGTCGCCGCCGTCGATGCTGCCGCCCATGCAGCCATCGCGTATCGAGGCCGAGGACTACGAGGGTCGGCATTGAGATGCTCGACACGTGCGGACGCCCTGGCTGAACAATGCGGCGCCGATACCCCGGCGCTGAGTCAGGCCACGGAGCCCTTGCCGCTGACCGATCGCGAACGCGAGATCGTCATGCTCATCGGTGAGGGACTAACCAACCGCGAAATTGCCGCGCGACTGACTCTTTCCCTGCGCACCGTCGAAAGCCACGTCTACAGGGCCATGGCAAAGACCGGAACCAATTCCCGCGATGAACTCGCCGCCCTGCTGCCCCGCCACGGGACGCACACCGAGTGAATATCTCGCCCTAACGGCGCGCGGTTTGCGGTGCAAGGGCCAGCAACGTCGGCACGCCCCATTTCACGGCCGCGACTAGGTAGTGCCCCGCCGAAACCGGGCGAGATTGCAGTGCCCCACTACTGAGCTCGTCCCACCGCAGGCGATCGACGATTCCAGTCATAAGGACACGAGAAAGGCAAGACCATGAAGAACCTCACTCTCACCCTCACCTCCCTCGCCGCGGCCGCGCTGGCCGCGACTGCCTTCGGACTACCAGCAGCTGCCAACGCCGCCCCGGCCGGTCCGGGGTCGGTCGACGCCACCATCAACCAGCTGCGTGAGCAAGGCTTCGACGTCATCGTGAATCGCACAGGCACCGCGGCGCCGGAGGACTGCACTATCGCCGCGGTCCGCCCCGGCCAGACGTTCTCGCGCAGCGATACCGGGTCCGGTCTACCCGGATCCGCGTTCGACATTGTCACCACGGTGACAGGCAAGACGGTCTACGTCGATGTCGTCTGCTGAATCCCGATGGGACACGCAGTCTCGAGGGGCGCCCACAATGGGCGCCCCTCTTCAGCGTGCTGTGCCGGCGTATGCGGCGAGGTGTTCGCCGGTGAGGGTGGAGCGGTCGGCGACGAGGTCTTCGGGTGTGCCCTCGAAGACGATCCGGCCGCCGTCGTGGCCGGCGCCGGGACCGAGGTCGATGATCCAGTCGGCGTGCGCCATCACCGCCTGATGGTGCTCGATCACGATGACCGACTTGCCGGACTCGACGAGTCGGTCGAGCATGCCGAGCAGTTGCTCGACGTCGGCGAGGTGCAGGCCCGAGGTCGGTTCGTCGAGCACGTAAACGTCACCGCCGCCGCCCATATGGCTGGCCAGCTTGAGCCTCTGCCGCTCGCCACCCGACAGCGTGGTAAGTGGCTGGCCGAGGCTGAGGTAGCCGAGACCAACACCGGCGAGCCGGTCGAGGATCGCCTGCGCTGCAGGGACTTTCGCGTCGCCGTCACCGAAGAACTTTTCGGCCTCGGTCACCGGCATCGCCAGCACCTCGGCGATGTTCCTGCCGCCGAATTCGTATTCGAGCACCGACGCCTCGAACCGATTGCCCTCACACACTTCGCAGATCGATTCGACGGTGGCCATGATTCCCAGGTCGGTGTAGATCACGCCTGCGCCGTTGCAGTTTGGGCATGCGCCCTCGGAATTGGCGCTGAACAACGCCGGCTTCACCCCGTTGGCCTTCGCGAACGCCTTTCGGACCGGGTCGAGCAGTCCGGTATACGTCGCCGGGTTGCTCCGACGCGAGCCGCGGATCGGCGTCTGGTCGACGGCCACCACGCCGTCTCGCCCAGCCACCGATCCTTGAATCAGCGAGCTCTTCCCGGAGCCGGCGACGCCCGTGAGCACGCAGAGCACCCCGAGGGGGATGTCGACGTCGACGTCGCGCAGGTTGTGCGTTGTCGCGCCGCGGATCTCCAGCGTGCCGGTGCGCTTCCGCAGCACCTCCTTGAAGGCGGAGCGGTCGTCGAAATGACGGCCTGTGATGGTGCCGCTGCCCCGCAGCCCCTCGATAGTGCCCTCGAAGACCACCTCGCCACCCGCGGTACCGGCGCCAGGGCCGAGGTCGACGACGTGGTCGGCGATCGCGATCGTCTCCGGCTCATGCTCCACGACAAGCACCGTGTTGCCCTTGTCCCTCAGCCGCAGCAGCAGGTCGTTCATCCGCTGGATGTCATGAGGGTGCAGGCCCGTGGTTGGCTCGTCGAAGACATAGGTGACGTCAGTGAGCGAGGAGCCAAGGTGGCGAATCATCTTGGTGCGCTGCGCCTCGCCGCCTGACAGCGTCCCCGACGGGCGATCGAGGGACAGGTAGCCGAGCCCGATCTCGACGAACGAATCGAGGGTGTGTTGCAGCGCCCCCAGCAGGGGCCCAACTGACCGGTCATCCAGACTCTTCACCCATTCGGCGAGATCGCTGATCTGCATCGCGCACACATCGGCGATGTTCTTGCCCTTGATCTTCGACGACCGGGCAAGCTCTGACAGCCGGGTGCCGTCGCAGTCGGGACAGGTGGCGAACGTGATCGCCCGCTCCACGAAGGCGCGGATGTGCGGCTGCATCGCGTCAACGTCCTTGGACAGGAACGACTTCTGGATCTGTGGGATCAGGCCCGCATACGTCAGGTTGACCCCGTCCACCTTGATCTTGGTCGGCTCCATATGGAGCAGGGCATCCATTTCCTTCTTGGTGAACTTGCGGATCGGCTTGTCCGGATCGAAAAACCCACAGCCGCGGTAGATCCGGCCATACCAGCCGTCCATGCTGTAACCCGGAATCGTGAGCGCGCCCTCGTTCAGCGACTTGCTGTCGTCGTACAAGGCCGTCAAGTCGAAGTCGGAAACCGACCCCCGGCCCTCGCATTTCGGGCACATCCCGCCCGTGATGCTGAAGCTGCGCCGTTCCTTGACAGTCTTCCCACCGCGCTCGAGCGTGACCGCTCCCGCTCCGCTGATCGACGCGACGTTGAAGGAGTAGGCCTGAGGCGAGCCGATGTGCGGCTTCCCGAGTCGGCTGAAGAGGATCCGCAGCATCGCGTTGGCGTCGGTGGCGGTGCCGACAGTGGACCGGGGATCGGCCCCCATCCGCTGCTGGTCGACGATGATCGCGGTCGTCAGCCCGTCGAGCACGTCGACCTCGGGCCGCGCGAGCGTCGGCATGAAGCCCTGCACGAAGGCGCTGTAGGTCTCGTTGATCAGCCGCTGCGATTCCGCAGCGATCGTGTCGAAGACCAGCGAGCTCTTGCCCGAGCCGGAGACCCCGGTGAACACCGTCAGCCTGCGTTTAGGGATCTCGACCGTGATGTCCTTGAGGTTGTTCACGCGCGCGCCGTGCACCCGGATCATGTCGTGGCTGTCAGCGATCTGCTGCTCGAACTTCGGTATCGCCTTGGTCATCTGCCTCCACCCTTCGGTCCGACGCCGACCACACTAAAACCACCGGCTCAAGAACACTTCTCGATTTCTGATCGATCGTCGTGTGCGTTGAGTGTCCGACTTCGCCAAAACAAGAACCGCGAACACGTTACTTTGATTGTTCAATCATCCATCGTCATTCGAACGGGGTCGGCATGGATCCAATAATCACCGTTACCGAGACATCATCGCTGTTGGGTCCGGTCATGACTTTCCACCACGACGACCGTCGCTTCGACGGTTTGTGGTCTCGGCCCAACGTATCGGCGCTGGTCTTCAGCGACAGCCGCTTCGCCAATTCATTGGGGGTTGTCGTGCCAGCCTTTCCATTCGGCTACAACGGCGGCCCGATCGGGGCGAGGGGTATGCCGGTACAGCTGATCTTCTGGGGCGACTGGTGGCAGACGACTGCCGGAGCGGAGCGCGCCGGGTGGGTCGAGTCGTCAACGCGTGCACTTCTGGCAAGCCACTATGTCGACGAATTGCGCCAATACTCCATCGACCCCACGCCTGTTTTCCGTGGGAGCACGTTCGTCATCTCTCCGGATCCACCTGGTCACGTACACGTGGCCAAAGCCGACGAGGCCGTCGGCGATCTCATCGACGGACTCATCGAGCAGGACGAATTTCCTGACCCCGACGACGGACCTCGAATCGCGTTCATCGTTTGCATGCCACCGACATTCGACGCTGACGTCGACAGCTGGCACAACAACGACCGCGAGTATGACCCTCCCTTTGACGTCGACGAAGTCTGGTTTGGACTCATCCGGCACTACAACGAGACCGCTGAGAACGTCGACAACATGATGCGCGAAATGAGCGAAATGATCGTCTCAATCGCCACGGATCCGGAACGTGATGGCTGGCGAGTCGATCCGACGGGAAACAGCACGATCGTTGAGATCACCGATGTCGCGGTGTCCACGATCAACGGAAGGCTCGTCGCGCAGGCTGGTTACGTCAACGGGGTCAAAGCCTCGCCGTACTGGTCCAACCGCCATAACGCCACAGTTCTGCCCATCGACACCGACTATGCGGCACGACTCGCCGGCATAGTGGAAGAGGACGACCGCAAAGCCATATCGCAAGGGACATTCCGTCCGGATCCATCCGACAGCTCCGCGTGTAGCACCGAGCTCCCCGAGTGCTGCATCGACGACCGCGATTACGCGTGGGCCGTCTTCGGAGTCGCTGAAACGGCACTTGTCGAGTTGCACACCGAGCGATTCCACACCCCGGTCGCGAGCTGGACCATCAACGGCCGCCCGGTGACGAGTTCCGGGTTCATCACTTTGGACGTGATCCTGGACAAGTTCGACGAACGCGAAACGGTGAGCGTTCCCGGCTCGATCACCCTTGACTACGTCGCGCAGCCCACGTCTTTAAAGCTCCACTGTCGGAACGCAGACGGCAACTTCGATGTCGCCGTCGGATGCACCGTCATAGACGCGGCGATCACCGGCAATCTAACGACCAATGTCGTTGCAACGCCGACAGTCGGTGTCGGATTTGTCGGCGCGGTCCTTGAGATCGAAGAGGATTACGTCGATCAACGAACGGACTGCTATCAGGCGATGCTCCGCAAGTTCAATCACTTGAAGATTCCGGTCGGTCCACAAGACCACGAAGGTGTCGACTACGAGCCTGGCATCGACGTACTCGTGATCCCTTCCTACGCAAGGCACAGCGGCGCAGCACAATTGCGACTCGCCAAGAACCTTGTTCGCGCGGCCAACGCCTTATTGGAGCCGGAAACGGCCAGGCAATTCATCGACAACCTTCTTGCCTCGACGCCGATTCTGGCCGGAGCCGTCTTCAGGCAGAAGATCTTCCGACCGCGCTGACCGTCGGATCGGCGGCCCGGATCAGCGCTGCTCCTGGATCCGGACCATGTTGCCTGCCGGATCCCGCAGGGCACAGTCGCGCACCCCGTACGGCTGCTCGGTGGGCTCCTGGACGACCTCGACATCGCCGGCCTGTACCCGCTCGAAGGTGCCGTCGAGATCCTTGGTCGCCAGGTTGATCTGGGCGTAAGTGCCCTTGGCCATCATCTCGTGGATCAGGCGGCGTTCGTCGTCGGTGAGGCCGGGGTTTGCGTCCGGTGGGTACAGGACGATGTTCGTGTCGGGCTGGTTCGGCGGGCCCACCGTGATCCAGCGCATGTTGCCGCCTCCGACGTCGAGGCGCACCTCGAAGCCGAGGGTGTCGCGGTAGAAGGCGAGGGATTGGTCCGGGTCTTCGTGCGGGAGCATGCTCGAGTTGATGGTGATATCCATGGCGCTCACGCTAGGTGCAGCGCCGTGCCTGGCGCTTCTCGATTCCTGATCGGTTTGGTCACCTGCTTCTCCACACATGACGGCATCCCTTCCGTCACGTGGGCCGTCTGCTCGCGGTAGGCGCTGGGGGGCATCCCGACCAGCTCGGTGAACCGGGTACTGAAGGTCCCCAACGACGAGCATCCGACCGCAAAACACACCTCGGTGACGCTCATGTCGCCGCCGCGGAGCAGTGCCATCGCGCGCTCTATCCGCCGTGTCATCAGATAGGAGTACGGCGACTCACCGTAGGCGAGCTTGAACTGGCGGGACAGGTGCCCTGCGGACATGTTCACACCGCGTGCGAGCGCCTCGACATCCAGCGGCTGCGCGTACTCGCGGTCCATCCTGTCGCGGACGCGACGCAGCAGCTTCAGATCGCGCAGACGCTGCTCCTCCGCGGGTGTGCCGTTCACATGCGAGATCGTACGTCGCGACACGCCGCCGCTGGCGCCTCACCCAACGATGTGTCGTAATCGCAAGCAGCGGTGGGCCTTTGACGGCTTACAGCCAGTATTCGTTCATGGGTTGGGCAAACTTGTCATTGTTGGTGAGCGGGGGCAGTCCGAGGGAGTTCTCGATTGTGCGCAGCAGGCTGTAGTGGTTGTTGTAGTCGTCAGCTACAAAGTGGCCTCCGCGCATCCCGGCGGCCACTGCCCCCGGCGACGGGATGACGACGGTGACGATGTGATTGCCCTGGTTGCCGATACCCAGCGAAATATTGTTGTAGTCCTCGTCGAACGTAAGGAAGATGGCGCTCTTCTGCGTCGGGTCGTTCCAGACGGCCGAGTTCATGATCACGGGCAGCGTCTCCTGGAGCCACTCGTCACCCGCCTTGACGTTGTACTGATGTCCGCCGAGCACCGCTGGCGTTAGCTGGCTCAAAGCCCACTGGATGATGCCGGCGAGGGTATCGGTGGGGCCTTCCATATTGGTGGCGTCGTCCGCGGCGAACCATACGAAGTTCGGCGCGGTGGCCGTCGAGGCGAGATCGGGGCCCAGCTGCGCCAGGTCGAACAGGTGTGCCTGGACGCGGGCGGGGTTGTTGTAAATATCGCTGAACGCCAGGAAAGGCAATCGGTCGGTGGGGGTCGTGTAGCCGCCCCCACCCTCCGCGTAGCCGGCCCACGTCTTACCCGCCGCCTCGATGTTGTCGGCCAGGTTGCGCTGATCGAAGCAGTTCGCCGGGCAGTTGTAGTTGATGCCGAAATCTGAGCCACCGAGGATCGGATAGTAGTTCGGGTCACTGGGGTGGGTCAGCGCGTAGTAGTTCGATCCGAGCCCGTAGGTGTTGATGAGGCTGTTGAGGTACGGCGCGTTGGGGCTGCCGACAATGTCCGTGTAGCCCTTGTTCTCCATGTAGACCATGAACACGTGATCGAGTTTGCCGACCGTCGACACCGGTGGCGTGAGTGGCGCGGGGGCGAGGCCAGCTGCGCCGACCGTGAACGACACGTTGTCGGCGTAGGCGTTGTTGTAGTTGCCGAGTATCGGATTGCAGTCCGTCAAGGTCACGACCACCTGCGCGCGGCGAGTGCCCACCGGAATCGTCCCTGAGGTCTCTCGCTCGAGCAGCCCGGTCAGAAGCCAGCGATCGAGCGCAGTCACCGGGTTGATCCGCCCAGTGCCCAGCGTGACCCCGTTGACGTCCAGGAAGTTGACGGTGACCGACGCCGCAGACGGGTCGATGAGGAAGCCGCCGAGGTCGGCGCTCAGCTCGTAGGGCACGTTGCCGAGGTCGATCGCGGCCGTAGCGCCGCTGAGGTCGACGGTTTGGGTGAGTGTGGACGTCGCCACGGGTCCCCCGCCGAAGAACTGGTCGCCGCTGTCGGGGGGCGCGCAGCTCGAGCTCGGAAATCCTAGGAACGCCGGAAAGGTCGGCCCCGGCGATGCGGTCGGCCACGGGAAACGGCGCAGCGTGCCGTATTCGATGACGGTCGGCGTGCCGGTCACCGTCCAGCCCGGCACAGTCACCGAACTGTATCCCGACAGCGACGGGTCGCCGAGTTCTGCGCCGGGGTTGACCAGCAGATTCGGGCTCTGAACGAGACTTACCGTTGCAGTCGGCCCCACACTCGGGTTGTCGTCGATCAAGGTCTGTTCGATCTCGCGGCGAACCCACTCCAACAACGTCCACAACATCGGCGTCTGAGCGGGCGCGCCGGGACTTTCGGTCATCAACGGACCGAAGCCCGCCCACTCCAGCAGGCTGGAAACGACACCCGTGACGATGTTCAGGGGCGCCAAGGGTCCACTGAACGGGGGTGGATCGGGCTGCCGGGTAACCATCTCGGTCGGCGTATCCGCCAAAGCGATTGACGACGATGCTGCTGCCGGCGCGGCCAGCGTGAGACTTCGGAGGTCAGGGCTCGACGTCGCGGTTGTCAACCGAAGATCGGGCGACTGCAGTGTTGAAGCACTAATCCTCAGATTGGCCTGCGGAATCGGAGTTGTCGAAGTAGCGGATGAAGCGCTGCGTGACAACGGTTTTGGTCCATCGTCTGCACCAGTTCCCCGCGATTGCGAGGCGGTGATTGTCGGTGCTGATGTGCTCGAGGCCGTACCAGCGGAACCGGCCTCTGACGATGCCGACGATGGCCCGCTCGCCAGTGCCGGATCCTGGTCGGCGTCAGATGCCGTCGCGCTTGTCTGCGCACCACCAGTGCTTTGCACGACGCCGGTGGGTGAGTCAGGCGTCGCTGACGAATCCGCCGATGATGGGTTGCTCGTTGCCGTAGACGTTGCCGACGTTGTAGTCGACGCCGATGACGAATCAGACGAAGGGCTCGACGGACTGTCGTTGTCCGTGGACGAGGAAGCTGACGACGTCGACGAGCCCGCAGTCGAAGAGCTGGACGACGAGCTGGAGTCCGATGTCTCCGCTATTGCGATTCCCGGCATGGTCGCTACCGCAGAGCCCACACCGAGCGCAATCGCTAACGCCCCGACCCGGCCGACATATCTGACGTAACCCATCATGGCTCCTCGCTGGATGGGGGTGTCCGGCGCCAAGAAACACTACGCCGACCGGCGATCAGCAAAGGGTCGAATCAATCGAATACTTTCGCCAGTGTGAATACTCGCTCTGGACCCCGTGCTAGCTCGATCGAATCTGCCTGCGCCGGAACGCTGCTCACACAGCACGCAGATCTCTTGCTAGTCGTCCCAGAACGTACCGCCGAGACCGGCATTAGCATCGACGTGTGACTGATCGCGAAGCCCCGCCGGATCGGGGCTTCGAATACCTGCAGGACGACCCGTATGAAGACGACGGGTGGTTCGGCCGCGAGCAGGTCGCCGAATATGTGCCGGTGAACGAGGTCGTTCCAGACCATCCACCTGTTCAACCCGCGAACAACGTGCGGGAGGAACCCTCTGTCGCCCCCCGCGATGCAGACCCTGCTCCCCCGCCGCCTACCCGTCGGCCGGCTTCACCGACTGTGAACACGTGGACGGTCAATGGTCAACTCCGCGCCTCGAACAGCAGCGCGTTGACGTTCAGAGCCCCACCGTCGCCGTGGTACCGCACCAAGCAGGCAAGGATCGCGCTGATCGCGGCCATATCCGCCGCTGTCGCTGTGCCGGTCGTCGTGCTCGTGTGGCCCAGTAGTCCCGCGAACAACCCCGGGGAGTCGACATCCGTCTCACCGCAGACATCGACGAGCGCGCGGCCGGCGACCACCACCGCTCAGCCCACTCCAATCAATGCTCCCCCGCCGCCGCCACCTCCAACCGAAGCCCCGGATTCTGCACCGGCGGACACCCAGCCCTACTGGACACGCCCCGCAGCACCGCCTTCGGAAAAGCCGGACGTCGGGGTGACGCGCACGCCTGTAACACGAGCGCCGATCAGTGTGGCGCCAGTCCCTCGACAGCCATCCGAAAACAACTCGTCCACCCCAGGGGATGGCCGCAGGCGGAATTGTGGAGGCTGGTGCTGACATGGGGCCTGCGGTGAGATCTATTCGTAATTGAGACCCTTCAACGGAGTCACACCGCTCGAGAAGTCGATCTGCGCCGCCGGATTGGCGACGGCGGTGACCAATCCCGATCCGAATGCACCCAGATGGTCGAACAATGTCGCGGTGCCAACGGAAATACCGTCCGACGCCCAATGCGAATCCGCCTGGACGCCGATCCAATCGTCAACGGGTAACCGAGAAAACGCCGCTGTCAGGTCGCCGTTGATGTATCCGATGCCGTGCGTGCCGAGATTCGTCACCAAACTCGTTGCCTCAGCAATGATGACGGCGCGGACGAACGCGGAGTTCTTCTCTCCTGCAAGCACTTTGATTCCATCATTGTAAAAGTACTTACGAGAGTCGTTCTGATGCGCTGCAGGTGATCGCGTCCAACCCGCGTCATCGCTTCCCACATGCGGCAAGATCTGATCGTCCGGTGGCGGCGGCTGCACCAGCGAGTTCGGCGCAGTCCACTCCCGGCCGGGCGGCGCCGACGAACGCCGGTATTGCACCAGCGTCGCCCGAGTCACGGTCCGGCCGTCCTGTACGACATCGCATTCCGCGCTGCGCACCCGTCGTCCGTCACGCACGAGTCGTACGTCGATCGTCGTCGGAACGTTGCGTGCCGCCCTGAACAAGTCTGCGGTGAACCGAGCAGGCATGAAGTCATCAGACCCACAATGAGTTTCGAGCACCTGCGCGGCCAACCCCACGACGGCCGGTCCATTGAGATGATCGTCGCCCCAATGACTCTGCGCGAACCGCGTCGGTATGAACGCGCCGCCCTCGGTCAGGGTGAAGTGCGCCGGTTCCGTCGACATTCAAACATCGTTACACAGCACCGAAACGTCTAGGTGTTGCGCCCGCCGTTGACGCCCAGAATCTGCCCGGTGATGTAGCCGGCCTCTTCCGAGATCAGGAAAGCACATGCGGCAGCGATGTCTTCCGGCTTACCTATACGGCGGACCGGCGTCGCGTCGATGGTCGCCTGAATGTCGCCGAGCCTGCCGCGGGCCTCGGCATTGCGCAGCATCGGCGTATCGATGAAGCCCGGTGGCACCGCGTTGACCGTGATGCCGGACGGTCCGTACTCCAGCGCCAAAGACTTGGTCAATCCGTTGACCCCCGACTTCGCGGCCACGTAATGCGACATATATGGCGTGCCGGAGTGGGTGCTCGACGAGGAGATGTTCACGATGCGTCCCCAGCCGGCGTCGACCATGTCGGGCAGCACCGCCTGAATGCAGTGGAACACGCCGTTCAGATTCACGTCGACCACTTTCTGCCACTCCTCGAAAGTGATGTCGGTGAACCGCTTGAACCCGTCCAGGCCCGCCGCGTTGACCAGGATCGTCACCGGCCCCAACCGTGCCCGGATCGCCGACAGCGCAGCCTCCACCTGTCCCCGATCGGTCACATCCGCCGTCTGTGCAAACTCGCTATCGGATGGGTTCAGGTCGATCGTGGCCACGTGATAGCCGTCCGCCCGCAGCCGATCCGCCACCGCCCTGCCGATGCCCGAGCCGCCTCCAGTGACGACAGCCGTCTTCATAGCAGTTTCCTTCCCTGGCCATTACGTGCCATTTGAGATCGGTTGAATATCTAGGTGTTTGGCCACTTACGTCTCGCGTCGTGGGGCGCGTAGACCCAACGTGCGACGGCCGGCTTCCACGAGGTGCTCCCTCAGCGACTCGTCATCGAGGTTGCCCCACGTCGGACCAGCCGCACCGGCCATCCCGGCGAACACCATGGCCGCCTTGACCTCGCCTGCCGGTCCGGGGTCGACATCGGCAAGCAGCGCCAGCTGCCGCCTGATCAGGTCGCCCCATTCGGCGCGCTCAGTGAGCACGGTCGCGACGCTGGGGTCGGTGGCAAGCACGGCCACGAGTCCCCGATTCCGCACCGCCAGCGCGGCATAGCCGCTGAGCATGTGCTCCGCCCTGGCGTGCGGCGTGCGTCGTGTCTCCGCCGCTTCGATGACGGTTCGTAGCTCTGCGAGTATCGGCTCGATGACCGCGGCGAGCAATTGCTCCCTTGTCCGAAAATGGTGGTAGATAGCCGCTTTGGTGAACCCCAGCTCGTCGGCGATCATCTGCAGTGACGTGCCCGCGAAGCTGTGCCGGGTGAATAGGTCGATCGCGACCTCGATCAGTCGCGTCCTGGTGTCGGTGGTTTCCAACGCCTCCCGGCTGACCAGTGTCGGCATCGCCAGCTCCTTCGTTCGTCCCATTTCACCTTTACGATCGTATGGTAACGTACTAGCCGATCGTAAAGCCAGTCCCTTTACGATCGACTAGGTCACATGAGGAGCATTCAACCGATGAGCGACATCGAATCAAAGGATTTCTTCCGCGACGACGAGCTCGTCGACGACCCATACCCCTACCTGGCGGCGATGCGCGGCAAGTGTCCGGTTCACCGCGAACCGCATCATGACGTCGTCATGGTCACGGGCTACGACGAGGCGCTGACTGTCCTTGGCGACTCGACGACATTCTCGTCGTGCATGGCCGTGACCGGGCCCTTCCCTGGATTTCCCGTACCGCTGGAGGGTGACGATGTCAGTGAGCTGATCGAAGCGCATCGCGATGCCATCCCGATGAGCGACCAGATCATCACGCTCGACCCGCCCACGCACACCGACCACCGCGCGCTCTTGATGGGGCTGATCACGCCGAAGCGCCTCAAGGAGAACGAGGCGTTCATGTGGGAGCTGGCCGACCGCGTCCTGGATTCCTTCCTGACCGGGCACCGGGGCGAGTTCATCGGCGAGTTCGCGGCGCCGTTCAGCTTGCTCGTCATCGCCGACCTGCTCGGCGTGCCCGAAGAGGACCGCGATGAATTCGCCTCTGTTCTCGGGCGGCGGTCCGAGGCTGGTGTCGGCAGCACCGACGCGGACACGCTAGAACACGGTCCGCTCGAATACCTCTACGGACGGTTCTCCGGCTATATCGAAGACCGCCGCCGCGAACCTCGCGAAGACGTGCTCACCGGTCTTGCCACTGCGACGTTTCCGGACGGGTCGACGCCGGAGGTCATCGACGTCGTTCGCGTGGCAACCAACGTATTCTCAGCCGGCCAGGAGACGACGGTGCGCCTGTTGAGCTCGGCTCTGAAGATTCTTGCCGAGCGCCCCGACATCCAGCAGCTGCTGCGCCGAGAGCGTGACCGGATCCCCAACTTCATCGAGGAGACGCTGAGGATCGAGAGTCCAGTGAAGGGCGATTTCCGGCTGTCGCGGGTACCGAGCAACGTTGGCGGCGTTGATATTC